>Ga0208032_1000008_pt1 | contig 362695 bp, 343 predicted proteins | sample MalvirAntarct_66_FD_184254 | JGI IMG/M metagenome (GOLD analysis project Ga0208032, IMG submission 184254) | Marine viral communities from the Global Malaspina Expedition - Malaspina viral metaG Antarct_66 (SPAdes) (version 2) | ecosystem: Environmental > Aquatic > Marine > Oceanic | place... | reverse complement strand
GCAACAATGCATATATTTTATTGCTAGGTTCTAGCCTGCTTACGAAAGTCCTCGCGGACTTTCTATTCAGTTTTTATTTACTAACTTAGTGACTTAATCACGCAACAAACCATATGCTAAACCGTTGTGCGCAAGCTGAATAAACTATGGTACCAATACAAGAACAAGGACATAAAAGCGGAATTGGTTATTCTTATAAACCTTTTCTAAACCGATTTATAGAAATTTGTGAGAGCCATTTAGAAAATAAACGAGCGAAATCTTTCGCATTTATTTTTTATGCTTTTCATAATCAACAAATACGTGATATTTTCAAAAATCAAGGTGGATTTGCAAGGTTAGACAGACTTTCAGGAAAAGACTTATCCGTTTTTTATATTGACTCGGAAAATGAATATGTTGTAAACGAGTTCAATCAGATATTTTTGGGAGCATTTGAAATTAAAGATGAAATTGAATTACCGAGTGTTGTTTTTTTCAAACTCGATAATGGCGAAGTGGAAAATGTGCAAATTATAGAACTGACGGAACCTGATAGAATGTTTGCTTTTGAGGAATTGTTTAGCTCAATCAAAAGCTACTTGAAAGACAGCACCGAAATCGTCACGCCAAAACGGAATATGATTCCAGAACTTGTCGAAAAAACGAAGAAAATCGGAGTTGAACAACTTATTAAATTAATCATAAATCAAGGTCTGAAAAAAGCTCTAGATTTTGAATAAAAGCCAGCGCACAACAATGTATAACCGCAATTACGGCGGATTCGACTACGTCCGAATCCACTCGGAATTGCTAACGCCAGTTCTAAACCGAAAATTAACGTATATTAAGCCGTAACTGACGGTTATACGAGACCGTTGTGCTTCATTAACCAAAACGTACGGATTGAACATTATCAATGAAATTAAAAGAAGATAAAATAGAAAGAGATATTGAAATCCTGAAAGACGGACCAATCTGTAAATACTTCAAAAACGGAATTTTGGACGAGGATTTAATTTGGTTTAGTAATAACAATTTTGAGATTATAGAAATGGATTGTCGGAATTGGAATCGTAAAAACACTCATCAGAAATTAAAAATTGCTCTGAATTTCCCAGATTATTACGGCGAGAATTTAAATGCGTTCAATGACTGTCTTGGAGATTTATATAACAAAAAATATAGAGGTTTAATATTAGTTTTTAGGAATTACGACAGCTTTGTAGAAGAAGATGGAAAGTTCGCAGAAGGAATTCTTGACAATATTGCGAATGAATCTCGAATTTGGCTTGTAACTGGACAAAAATTAATCGGACTTGTGCAATCGAACAATCCCGACTTAAATTTTCCTGAATTGGGTGGAACAAGTCCGAGTTGGAATTCTTCTGAATGGTTTGATGCGGATAGAAAAAAATAACGAAAGCACAACACCGTGTATAATTAATTGCTATGGCAATTGCTTATTTGGAAAATTCCTTCGGAATTTTCTCGCGTTCGTTTTTGTTTACTAAATTAGTTGCTTAAACACGCAACTAACCATACACAAACCCGTTGTGGTTAATTATGACAAAATCCCGAAAATGAACAAAAACCTATTCCTGATTTTAATGATTCTAACGCTGATTTCCTGCAAAAAGGAAAAATACGTTACCGAATTTTATCCAAATGGAAATATCAAACTGAAAGTTCAAATTGACAAAGACAGTATTCAAAATGGAACATACGAAGAATTTTATGAGAACGGAGAACTGAAATCTAAAACCAATTATGTGAATGGAAAAATCTCTGATTCTTTATTTAACTTCTATGACAATGGAACAATCAAGGAAAAAGGAATTGTAAAAAATAATTTCCAAAATGGTTGGTGGAATTATTACCGACAAAATGGTAGTCTAAAGGAAAAGACTGAATGGATTATCGTTAAGGACAGTTTACATAAAAACCAATCGATATACATTGACCAAAATGGGAAAATCAAATATGATGAAAGTTCATACTTTGAATTAAAAATTCCAGACACAATTTATTTAGGCAAAAACTTTGCAAAGTTTGACTATTATTCAAATTTCAATGTTTACAAAAAGCTTATGTATGTTGTAGTTGAAAACCAGTATTCGGAAAGGGAAATTAAATTGGACACTTTTGGAATAGAAGACAATGATTTATGGTTTGGTGTATATGGCTATAAAAAAGGTAAGCATAATATAAAAGGACAGATTGTGGAGGAGTTATACGAAATAAAAAATATTGACAATGATTCGGCAATCGGAACTGTAAGCGAACACAAAAAATACTTTGAGAAAAAAGTTTATGTTTCGGAGAAAAATAACTAACCACAACACCGTGTATAATTAATTGCTTTGGTCGTTGCTTATTTGGAAAATTCCTTCGGAATTTTCTCGCGTTCGTTTTTGTTTACTAAATTAGTTGCTGAAACACGCAACTAACCATACACAAAACCGTTGTGCAACATTCGAAAAACTGAAACTGAATGAAAATATTTCCCGAAAACGATTATTCTATTGAATTAAACAATGATAGTTCATTAGCAATTTCGGAATTAGAAAATCAAACATTATCGAAAGAACAGTTCGTTACGAATTGGAATAATCAGGCTTTCATCGGAAAAATTGAAAAGAATGAATTTGAAGTTAGACTTTCAAAAAAAATAGTTGGAGAAATTTGTGTTCTAAAAGGGAAACTGGAAAATGAAAAAGGAACGTTGAAGATACAGACTGGTAGAATTTTTAAAATCATTTTTGTTGCGATAGTCTTATTTGCTCTTTCTGGAATAGTTACAGCAATAATCCAAAACAAACTAGAAGTGATTTTCCATCTTGTTATGACTATTCTAGTAATGAGATTTATTTTTTTAGAATTAGGATTTAGAATTATTTCAAAAAGCGGAATAAATAAATTGACTGAAATAATCGGAATAAAAGAACTGAAAAAAACGTTGCACAACAATGTATAACCGCAATTACGGCGGATTCGACTTCGTCCGAATCCACTCGGAATTGCTAAAGTCTGTGCCTAACCGAAAATTAACGCATATAAACCCGTAACTGACGGTTATACGAGACCGTTGGCAAACATTTTAGAGCAACTTAACGGACATAAGATGATTTAACAGTCAAAAATTAAAATAACAAAAAAACTTGAAGAAAATTTGAGCTGTATATTAATAATTGAAGGAAAAAAGTTTGATGTGGACGGATTTTTGGAAAGTACAAAAATGCAACCATATGAAAAGCATATAAAAGGAGAAAAACGTCCTTTTAAAAAAACTGGAAAAAAACCTATTTACGAAGAGAGTGGATGTAGATTTGATTTGAGTACAGCGGACTTTAACGATTTTGAAACTCAAAGAAAAGATGCTATAAAATTTTTAAAAGAGAATTTTGAAAAACTTAAAAGTCTTTATGATTTCGGATTGAAAAAAAGCGAAGTTTCATCTATTGGATTCGGAATTGAAAATCAAATGGCAGATTTTTGGTGTCAGACTGAATATTTACAACCTGAATTACTAAAATTGGCTGGAGACTTGAATTTTGCAATTGAAATAAGTTTATATCATCCTGCATTGGAAGACGACGAAAACGAGTAAATAACTAACGGATGAACTTTGTAAAAAAAAAAAAACGATTTGCCAACACAGTATATAAAAAATTGCTATTTTGTGCTTAACCAATGTGAGTTGCTTTGTTTGCTAGCTTCTGATTTTCCTTCGGAAAATCCTCGCACACAAACACGCAACTTTCCATATACGTAAACGTTGTGTGCAATTAAAACAAACCGATGTACGAGAAATTAACATATAGCGGAAATGAATGCAAGAACTACTTGTACTTCTCATTTGATGCGGAATATTTCGATACGAAAAAGATAACGGAGGAATTAAATATCCAACCGACTTCTACAATGATAAAGAAAGAACCTGTTCCAAAATCTACTTCGTGGGAATATCGAATTGATGCTGGAAAGGAAATTGATTTAAAAAAGTACTTGGGACAATTAATCGAAATTTTTGAACCGAGAATAACAAATATAAATCGACTAAAGGAAAAGTTTAATCTGACAACACGAATCCAATTTGTAATAGATATTGATATTAATCCTGATTCATCAACACCATATTTCGGACTGAATAAAAAAACGATTGATTTTCTTTATAAAACTGGAACTGAAATGGATTTTGATTTATATAAGTCTGATTCTATTGGATTATTGAACGATTTGAACGAAAAATAACTGCACACAACACAGTATATAAAAAATTGCTGGTGTTGTGCTAAAACAAAGGTCGTTGCACGTTTGCTACGTCTGAATTTCCTTCGGAAATTCCTCGCACGCAAACCCGCAACTTTCCATATACATAAACGTTGAAGCACATTCAGCTAAAGCTGACTTGTGTTGCTACGTGCTGTGCACTCCCGCCCCACAAGAAATGTGCTTCAACGCCCCGCTATGCCAAATCACATATCACTTCAACTAAAAGAAATATCTTAATACAGCATTAGCTGCCCATCGAGGGAAAACGTGCCACAACAAGCGCTATATGTAATTTGATCACGTTCTATTTGTCTTTTATATTATTTGTGAATAAATTCACATAATCTAAAACCCAGAACGTAACTCCGCATAGCGGGGCGTTAGCTGCAAGTAAAACGAAGTTACCGCAAACATTATTAAATGACTGATTTTTATAAATATATTTATTATCGAATTTACTCCTGGAATTATTATTTATGGAAGAATCAAAAAATGGCTGCATATAATTCAACTCTCGGAATTACATTTAGTGTTGTAGCATTGTTTTTTTGTATTAAGATTTATGCTGAGCGTCTGATTGAAACAAAAATTATTTCATTCTTCGACAATGTTTATACTTCGATTGGGTTTGTGGGTATTATTTTTTTAATCAATTACAGATTATTTGAACAAAATGAGAAATATTTAAAAATTGCCGAAAAGTACGATTCGAATAAAGGAAATAAAACTAATTGGCTGATAAATGGGTTTTGGGCCTTTTTCATAGCCTTGGCACCTATTTTTACTTACATTTTTTTATTATAGCAAGGAAGTAAATTGAAGATAATGAATAAAATAAAACCAGCAGCTAACACCGCCTATAGTTTACTGCTTGGAAGTTTTTCCTTCGGAAAAACCACACAAGCGTGAATGGTCAGTGTTTATTTGCTAAATTTATTGCTTAACCAACGCAGCAAACCATAGCCAAAACCGTTCTACGCAATTTGACCAACCAATGAACAAAGGATTAAAATATGGACTTCTGATTTTCGGAATTGCAATAATTACAGTTGTCGGATTTATTGTATTTGGACTTTATTCAATGGAAATAGAAGACCATTATGGAGATTATCAAACCATTTATTACAAGTCTAAAAATTCGGACATAATCGTAAATGAAGAAACATCTGAATTCGGAATTGTTGGAAAGAATTGGAAAAGGATAAACGTTTGGACTAAAGAAAAAGATTCAACCGATTTATACACCTTTGCGAGTAAGGCAAGTTACTATTCTAACATAAAAGTATATCGACCAAAAACAGAGATAGAAAAAATAAAAAGAATGAATTTCAGCGATATTCAAAACCTGATTGCAGAAAACAAAATTGAATTAATACTTGAGCATCAGAATGAATAAACTAATCAAAAAATTATGGAAAATCATTCTCGGATTTTCTATCCTTGCGATTGTCTTGGTTTTCGGAATTCTGTACATCTTAAATGTTAACGGAATTACTGAATTTGATTCAGATAAACCGAAATACGAGCCTTTAGTTTCCAAAAACGACGAACGAACACAAGAATTTGAAAAAGGTTTAGAAATATTCCTAAATGACTGTAGAAAGTGTCACGTTACAAAAGGACGACTTCATAATTATTTAGATGGAATTGTAGATAAAGTTGGAGTTGATTATTTAAAATTATACATAACAAAACAAGATTCGTTAACCGAAAATAAAGACAAGTACGCTTTAGCAATTAAAGAAGAATGGGGGAACCAAGCGAACAGTCATAATTTCAAATACTCGGAAAATGAATTGAATTTATTAATAGAATATTTAAAATAAAAACTGCGTAGAACAACGTGTATAATTAATTGCGGCTGAATTTCCTCTCGGAAATTCAATCTTATTAATTATCTTTCGGTTACGGCGGAAAATGACTCGCGTCCTTTCCCGCAACTAATCATACACAAACACGTTAGTGGCAAGTAATAGACAATACTTATGAAAAAAAATAGAAGTCCAGAATAAATAAATTGATTTGATAATGAAAAGATATATTTATGCTATAATAATTACATTTCTTATTAGCACTTGTTTTGTTGGTTGTGGAGTATATTCAACAGCGACAACAAATAAGTGGTTAGAATACGAATTACCACCTTCAAAAATAATAACAAATGGTTCTGTATTTTATGAAGGTAAATTGTCAGATGGCTCATTGTTCTCTATATTTTATGATAGTGAAATTCACAATGATGGAGATTATTATAATTCTATTTTACGCCAAGATTTTGGGTGGCGAAGAAGAGATAGTAAATCATGGACAAGCGGTCAATATGCTCGTGAAAAAAAAGGAGGTCATATCTACATTAACCCTTATAGACGGGTGGCAATTTATTATTATCCAGACGGGAAATATCATGAAGCTTTTAAAGTAAATATTAATTGAAAATACCAGCCACTAACACCGTGTAAAAAACATTGCTTATTTTAGTTCAACCGTTTGGTCGTTGCTTTGTTTGCTAGCATCTGATTTTCCTTCGGAAAATCCTCGCACTCAAACACGCAACGTTCCTTACACATAAACGTTGAAGCACATTCAGCTAAAGCTGACTTGTGTTGCTACCTGCTTCGCACTCCCGCCCCACAAGAAATGTGCTTCAACGCCCCGCTATGCCAAATCACATATCACTTCAACTAAAAGAAATATCTTAATACAGCATTAGCTGCCCATCGAGGGAAAACGTGCCACAACAAGCGCTATATGTAATTTGGTAAGTTTATTTGTCTTTTAAATTATTTGTGAATAAATTCACATAATCTAAAATCCAGAACGTAACTCTGCATAAGCGGGGCGTTGGCAACAATTCAAAAACAAGTTACTGAATGACAGAAATTATTGATTTAAGTCAAGAAATTTACGAAGGAATGCCTGTTTATAAAGGCCTTCCACAAGTTAAAATGACAGTGCATAATTCTCACGAAGAATGGAATGGAATAAAAAACCCAAAAATTAAAACACCTGCTGTTCATAAATTAGAATTAGGAGAACATACTGGAACACATGTTGATGCTATAAATCATATGTCAATTGAACACAAAGGAAAATCAATTGACAAAATGCCTTTGTCAATGTTCTATACAAAAGGAATCTGTTTGGACTTTTCTCATAAAGGACTAAAAGAATTAATTGAGCCTTATGAAATCGAAAAGGCTTGTGAAATGGCTAATTTGAAAATAGAAAAAGGAGATACTGTATTGATTTATACTGACCATTATCGAAAAAATTTTAATGGAAAAGACTGGAGTAATGGACCGGGAATTTCGACAAAAGCCGCTCGTTGGTTAGGAGAAAAAAAAATATCAGCGTTTGGTGTTGAAACAATGTCACCTGGAGTTCCTGGAATTTCAAATAAAGAAGTTCATCATATTTGTGGAGAATTGAATTTTACACATTATGAGAATATGATAAATCTTCATTTACTAATTGGGAGAGGAAGATTTCGGTTTATTGGACTTCCATTAAAAATTAAAGGAGGAACAGGTTCACCAGTTAGAGCAGTCGCAATATTTGAAAAATAAAAACTGTGGGCAATACCGTGTATAATTCATTGCTAGTACTCGACTACTTACGAAAATCCTAGCGGATTTTCTATTCGGTTTTATTTGCTAAATTACGTGCTAAACCACGCAACAAACCATATACAAACACGTTACCTGTAATATGAAAAAAGCTAGTTTATTTTTTGCGATTTTTTTTGACTTTTAAACAACCTGAATCGAAAAAAACTCTATCAAAAATTTATATAATTATTCATTTAAGTATACTATTTCTCCTGTATCCAGATCAAAATAAGGTAGTGCCCCATCTAGTCTTCTTGGCAGATTATTAACCAAATGATAACGATAATCCAGTTTTTCAATAAGTTGCTTCAAATCCCCTTTTGTTGCAGGTTTGTTGTCGTTACTAGTAAATACTGATTTCAATCCATCGGCTGCCAATGCTCCTAGAAAAGTGTTTCCTATACCAGCAATACTAACTTTATCAATCTTTGTTTTAGAAGGTATTGGAGGCATACTCATTGGTTTTGGAACCTCTATTGGTATAGTATTGTTATTTTTGTTGGTATTCTTAAGTTGTCTGACATGATACGCTTTTGAACGACAACTATTAGAACAGTATTTTTGTACTAAACGACGTTTAGGCTCAAATTCTTTAAAGCAATACTTGCATTTATAAAATTGTGTTTCCATATTATTTATCGTCAAATAAACGTTTATTTGACGTTTATTTGATATTTTTTAAGTTAATTCAATAGTTTTCACTCCTAAATTTCACATGAAATACTGTTTCTAATAAAAACCTATCAGCCTCCTCATCGGTTATTAAAACAGGTTTCTTCTTTTTCGTCTTGGGTTTAGGTTGTATTGTTTCTTTTATAGGTTCAATAGGAATTTTACTTGGGACTTTTACTGAAAAATTTGCATTACTAAACTTCTCCTTGTAATACTCCACAATGGTCTTTACATTTTGTTCTCTCCCTTTTGGGTCAATATTAAAATGTTTTCTAACTTGGGTATAATGCTGTTCTAAAAATTCAGATTGCATTCTAAACAGGTTAATGGTTTCTTCACTAACAGGTTTTATAAACGATGTAATATTCGGATACATCCAACCAGTTAAAAAGCAATGTGCATCTAAAAAATCAATATACTTTTCTATTAAAAAATTAAATTGAATGTCCTTTAAGTCTTCTTTGGCTTGAAACAAGGTATACATGTTTTCATCCAAAATACCAACTTTATTCATCATACTCATAAAGTCAATCTTTTTATAATCTAATGACATTTTTTGATTATTATCTATGATACCTAATTGATTAAAAGCATCAGATGGAATAGACTTCAATATCGACATTTGCTCAAATGACTTCATGAGACTATCAGGCAAATAGAATATATAAGACTTGGTTAAATTGTCTCGTATTTGAATAAATAGTTCCTCCATAACTTTTTATAATAAATGTGAATAATCATCTGCAATTGCAGCATCAATATCACGCAAATATTTCTCTAAGGCACTCATTGTAGAATGTCCTGTAATCAACATCAATCTACTTTTAGCTTCATGTGGTGATGAATCTTTAACAAGGGCTCTATATAATTTTGTAATAAAAGTATGTCTAAAACTATATAAACCATAGTTTGTCCCTAATCGGAAATGGTCTTTAACAACCTTTTTATAACGTTTAGAAAAATAATCTCTCTTATTGTCTTCAGTGGTGTCCCATGTCCCTCCTATCTGGTTAGGAGTAAACAAAAATAATTCTCCATCTAACCCACTCAAATCAGGTAAATCTTTCAATAATATTTCGGGAATACGTTTCGTCTTTAAAGGACTATTTTTAGCCACAAACTGTATCGTGCTTTCTTCTAAATTAATATCCTTTATCCTAATGCGACACGCTTCTATTGGTCGTAAAAAGTTATACGAGATAAACTTTATAAATAATAATAAGACAGGATCATTGGCTTCTAAATAATCGAAAATTTCCGATTGTTTTGTCAACGAGTAGGTTTTATTACGTTGCGGATTAGTCTTTAATGCTTTTATCTTTTTAACAGGATTAGATTTAATGATGTCATTATCTTCCATTGTTTGCATTAAACTGCTAAAATCAGTTCTAAAGTTGTTATAATTTCTCGGACTGGTTGTAGAAAGAACATCATGAAGAAATAAGCTAATCACCTTTTTATTCAATTGGTCAATGGTCACTACTTCAGGATGTTTTTTCTTCACCCAGGTAATTAATTTTTTAGCTCGACCTGTATAATCCTTAAGGGTTCGTTCTGCTACAACTTTTTCCTTTAATTTTAAGCTAAAATCAAAGGCTTGTTGTAAGGTCATTTTTGGTTCTTCAGTGGCTTTAAGCTCAGCTATAGGTATTGAACTATCATTAACAATTGGGCTAATGGGAATGTTTGAATGTACTTTATTGGAATTAGAAGGTGTTAGTCCCTCCTGGCTTTCATTATCCTTTGTGCTGTAATAAAAATCTGTATTGTCATTATAGGGATTATAGCCCGATTTCAATAGTTTTATAAGTCGTCTTCTATAGACTGCTAATAGAGCAAGCCTGTCTTCTTTAAATTTATACTGATTGGCCTGCCCATAAATATTTTGTTGACGTTCTAGCTTATTAGTTAAAGGATTTCGATAAGAATAATAGACATACCAGCGCTTGGATAAATCGCCTTTTGCATGGTAAATTTTTGGAGTAGAAAATTGGGGTTTCTGTGTCAAATTGTACTCTAATTCGTGTTCAAAATCGTGTTCACTTTCTAATTCAAATGTAATGATTTCATTTAATGTAGACATAAAAAAACGGTTTAGAGTGAACTAAACCGTTGATTTTATTAACGAATTGAATTTTGTAGCGGGAACTGGACTCGAACCAGTGACCTTCGGGTTATGAGCCCGACGAGCTACCTACTGCTCTATCCCGCGATTTAGACTGCAAATATAATAGCTTTTTCTTTATAAAAAAAATAACTCCCAACAATTAATTGATGGGAGTTTATTTGCTATTAATCTTTATATTTCTAATCTTCTGTGTCTAAAGTAGCTATAGCGCTTCTGCTTTTAGTATTTGCAAAATCAAATTGCATTAAATTAGGAAACTGAGCTTCTAATTTTACTAATTCGCCTTTAAAATCATTGTCTCCAATCATTAAAACTTTAAGGTTAACTAAACTTGCCATCTCTGAAGGTAAATCGCCATAAAAAGCGTTATTTGCAATTACCAATTCTTCAAGACTTACCATAGAACCTATTGAAGATGGAAGTGTTCCAAATAAATTATTGTCAAAAGCACTTAATACTTTTAATTCATTTAAGTTAGAAATAGTTGAAGGTAGTTTTCCTGTTAATCTATTGCTACTTATTAATAATTCTTTTAATCCTTTTATATCTGTTAGTGTACTAGGTATTTCTCCAGATAAATTATTATTGTATAATTCTAATCTTTCTAATTTAGTTAAATTACCAATAGTTGAAGGTATTTGTCCTTCTAATCTATTCATAAATAATTGTAGCGTTTTTAAAGAAGATAATTTAGTAATCTCATTTGGTAATTGACCATCTAATTTATTGAAAGCGATATTTAACTCTTTTAAATTTTTAAGATTCCCAATTGTTGAAGGAATAGCTCCAGAAATATCATTTCTAAAAAGATTCACTTTTTCTAAATTCACCAAATCTCCAAACTCTACTGGCAAGTTTCCTTTAAGGTTGTTAAAAGGTAAATCTAAAGCTACTACTTTATCATCTTTTAATGTAACACCAAACCAAGTTGATACTGGAGATTGTAAATCCCAAGTAGTGTTCCAAGTTGGTCCTTGTGTAGAATTATATAAAGCAACTAAAGCTTCTTTTTCTTTTGTAGAAACGTTACCAAAAGATAGTATGGTAACTAAACAGAATAACAATGTCGTTTTTAAAGTATTCATAATGGTAGATTTTTGCGAGGGAGCACATTTATATAACGAATATAGTTGAATATCGTTTAACTACCAATTATTTTCGACGAACTGCATCTTTAGAAATTACATTTATATTTAACTAACTGTATTTTAGCTATTTACAAAAATCATTGTTCAATGCTTTCTGCTTGAAAACTAGTGATTTCATTGTTTTCTATTACTATATCAAGCTGAATTGGATTACAACAAATTTCACAATCCTCGATGTAATTTTAATCAGAAACAGAATAATCAACAAGCATAGAAATATCTTCCCAACAATAAGGGCATTGAAAAAAATACTCTTCCATACTTAAACTTATTAAAATTGAACATTAAGCAACTCACCACTTAACAACAAAAGGTTAAGTTCGGCAATTTTAGCTTGGTATTTTGCTTGATTTCTGCTTAATTCAGCATTTAATAGATTCAATTGCGCTTGTCTAAATTCGATAGAAGTCACTTGTCCTAATTTGAATTTTTCTTGAGTGCGATCAAAATTATTTTTTGAAGTTAAAATATTCTCTTCCTGAACTCTGAAAATGGTTAATTTATTTTGATAATCATCCCAAGCATTATTAAAATCTCGCTCTACACTTATTAGCACAGACTCTTTTTGTAGTTGCTGATTTTCTAAATTTATTTTAGCGTTTTTTACTTGTGTAATAGTCCTACCTCCATCAAATAAATTCCAACTTAAATTTACACCTCCAGAAAGTCCTGTATTAGTAGAAACTGCCACAAAAGACGCAGCATTATTATTGTTTTTATTCCAGCCATAAGAACCCGTTAGACCAACCGTTGGCAAGTAACCAGATTTATTGGCCTTAATCGTAAACTCATTAATTGCTATATTTTTTTCTATTTGTAATAGCGATACATTATTTGACTTCATTTTATCAAAAAGATCTTGTTTACTAATATCAATTTTAAAATTAACTAGTGTATCTACACTAAATTCATTTCCATAAGCATTTCCTAAAACAACATTTAAATCGCGCTTTGTGTTTTTTAATTGCTGTTTTGAATTGATAACATTTATACTATCGTTATTAATATCTACTTGAGCATTAAGCACTCCTAGTTTTGTGCTTTGACCATAATCAAACTGATATTGGGCTCTTACTATTCTGTCTTTAGAAATACTCAAGGTTTGCTCTAAAGCATCAACATTTTCAGAGATTTGAGCCACATTATAATAGACTGTAAACAATTGAAAAATGGTGTTTTCAATGGTTTCTCTAGCTTCCAATTCAGATAATTGATATTGTTCTTTTAAGCGTTTGTAATCATAATGCCTGCCTAAACCATCAAACAGAGTATAATTCAAATTTAACGACGCATTATAACGTGAGCTTTCTGCGCCATCTAAATTAGTAACTCTTCCATCAGAAAATTCGGCTTCAGTATTATCTAAATTATAAGTTGCACCTGCGTTTCCAGTTAAGGTTGGCAAATAACCAGAATTCAATACGCTAGTGTTATTTTCTGCAATTCTGTTGTTGTTAGATGCTATTTTAATACCATAATTATTTTCCAAAGCCAATTCAATAGCCTCAGAAACTGTTAATACTTCTTGTGCTTTTACTGATATTGATAAAAATGCTATCAGTAATAATATGTTATATTTAATGTGCATTTTCTTCATTTTGTTCTTTTATAGCACGTTCAACTTCTTCTTTAGTAACCTCATTGCCTGTAACTAACCATTTGGTTTTTTGCTTGATGTAATTGCTAAATGACAACAACAATGGCAGCATTAATAAAGTTAACACTGTTGCGTAAGCAATACCAAATGAAATAGAAATAGCCATTGGTTTTAAAAATTGTGCTTGCCTGCTTTTTTCTAAAAGTAAAGGCGCTAAACCAGCAATTGTTGTTAAAGAGGTTAAAAATATGGCTCTAAAACGTGATTTTCCTGCTTCTTTTATGGCGTCGTCAAATTTTAAGCCTGATCTTAAATTAGTGTTGAATTTTCCAATAAGTACCAAACCATCATTGACCATAATTCCTATTAAGGCGATGATACCTAAAAGTGAAAGTGTATTAAGAGGAAAATCTAATAACCAATGTCCCCATCCTACAGCTGTTAAACTAAATGGGATCAGCAATATCAACAATAGTGGCTGACTGAAACTTCTAAACGTGAAGGCTATGGTAATGTAAATTAATAGCAAAATAATTATTGACGTTTCACCTAACGACCCAACAAGTTTATCATTCTCCCTACTTTGTCCTTCATAAGATGCTGTCACTGTTGGGTATTTTGAATGTATCTCAACCATGATATTATCCTTAATGTTATCCATGATATCCGATGTGCTAGCATTTGGGTTTTTTAAATCAGCAGACACCTGTATTTCACGTTGACCTTCCAAGTGATTAATAGCAACATCTCCTCGTTCAATTGTATATGTTGCAATATCTTTTAAAGTGACGCGCTCACCAGTAGATGTTACAATTCTCATATCGTTTAAATCATTAATTGAAGCTCTATTATCTTTATCAAAACGAACCCAAACTCTAATTTCGTCTTGTCCTCTTTGAAAACGTTGTGCTTGTACACCAAAAAAACCTGCCCTAATTTGAGTCATTACAGTTCGTAAATCCAAACCAAGTAGATATGCGCTTTCTTTAAGTTCTAATCGAATTTCTTTTATTCCAGCAGGATCGTTATCTGAAACATCTTTTAATAATGGGTTAGCCTCCAAAATTTGTTTTAACTCAACTTTGGCTGCTTTTAACTCTTCAATATTATTACTTAATAATGATACAGATACAGGGCTTCCACCAAAATTACCACCTGAACCAAATATTAAACGCTCAGTTCCAATTACAGGTCCAACCAATTCTCTTAATCGATTAGCAACCAGTGATGAGTTTATTTCATCTGGTCGCTCTTCTCCTGGCAACATATTAATTGCTAGTCGCGCACTAGATGAACTATTGATACTTTTAATTGTATTTTCAAATAATACTTTATCAGTTCCTTTTAGATACTTTTCGGTGAACTCTTTATTTACAATTTCAGCTTTATCTTCAATCATAGAAATGATAGAATCAGTTACTTTTACATTGGTTCCGTTAGGCATACCTAACTCAATAGTCACTGAATCGCTAGCAATACTTGGAAATCGAGTTAACCCTATAATACCACCTTGAATTGAACCATAAGTAACAACTAACAATGAAACAAAAATTCCAAAAGAGAGGATTTTAAATTCAAATACAAAGTCCAAAATTGGTGCATACACTCGATCTCTTAAAAAAGACATGATTTGGTCTCCAAAGGCATTAATCCCTCTCATTTTAGCAAAAAACTGCTTTATTTTAGATGTTGGATTGGCTTCTTTATTTCGCTGTAATGCTTTTGAATGAGCTAAATGCGCTGGTAAAATAATTAACGCTTCAATTAATGATACTGCTAAAGTTAACATCACAATAACAGAAACCTCACTAAAAAATTCTCCAATTCTACTTTCTAAAAAAAGGAAGGTTGAAAATGCCAATAAAGTTGTTATAATTGCTGAAACTACTGGAGGAATAACTTCCATTGTACCATCTATAGCAGCATCTACTGGGCTTTTTCCCTTTTCGTAATGTTGATAAATGTTTTCAGCAATAACAATTCCATCATCAACCAAAATACCAATAACGATAATCATCCCAAAGAGAGATAATACATTTATAGTAACATCAAACTGACCTGCAAAAATGAACATCCCTAAAAATGAAATTGGCAACCCAAATGCTACCCAAAATGCTAATCGTGTATTAAGGAACAGTGATAAAAATATAAGTACTAAAAGCATTCCAATTACTGCGTTTTCAGTTAACAGTTTTGTACGCTGATTAAGAGTAATTGATAAATCTCTAACAACATCTAAACGAACATTGTTATGTTTTTGATTATACTCTTCAATATATTCTTTTACTTTTTCTGCTGATGTTACCAAGTCTTCATTATTAGTACTTGTTACACTAACATTTACAGATAAATCCTTATTAAAGTAAGTCGCATTTGGTGTTTCAGAAAAGCGATCACGTAATATAGCTACATCTTTTAATCGAACGGTTTTGCCGTCAGGTGTTGCTCTTACAATTATATTAGAAAGTTCATCGCCATAATACGAGCGATTATTAGCTCTAATTAAATATTCTTCAGCATCTGTTTTAATGTTTCCTCCTGTAACTAAAATATTAGAAGTACTTACTGCTTGAGCTACTTCGGCAAAAGATATATTATATGCTAATAAACTGATTTCATTAACTGCAATTTCAATTTCTTCAGCTGGATAGCCAGAAACTTCTACTTGGGAAATACCATCAATTGCTCTTAAATCGTTTTCAATTTGCCTACCTATTTGTTTTAAAGTTGCTAATGGAATATCTGTTCCGCTTACAGCAAAAGAAATTGTTTCTCTTACATTTTCATTTTTTGCAACAATAAGTGGTTCCATTCCTGTTGGAAACGTTGGAACTCTATCAACAGCATTTTTTACTTCCAAAAGCATAAAATCGATGCTTTCGCCTTTCTCGATTTCTACAGTAATTGTACCACTATTCTCTCTGGAAGTAGATGTCACTCTATCGACACCTTTTAAACCTTTGAGATTATCTTCTATTTGAAGCACGATTCCTTCTTCAATCTCTTGTGGAGATGCTCCAGGATATGCTATTTGAATGGTTATAATTTTTGAATCGACAAGAGGAAAAAATGACGACTTTAGAGATAACATTCCAACAATACCAAACACAACAAATGCAAGTATAAATACATTTACTGCAACATGATATTTTATAAAATATGCAATTATTTTTCTCATACCTAATTGCTTGCTTTATTAGGTTTGTCTTCAAATATTTTTACCAACATTCCCGCATAAGCTCCAGGTACAGAACGAGATAAAATAATAGCTCCATTTGGAACATCTTTTAAAACCACTTTAGTATCACTAAAATAAACAGGCTTTACATCTACAACATCTAAAACTCCATCTCTAACTACAAATATTTGATTTGTATCTAACAAAAGGTTTCTATTAATTTCTATCGCATTTTCTTCTTGTTTAGCATCTAACCTTGCTTCAAGATACATACCTTCTTTAAGCAACTCACTTTTAACTTCTATAAACACCGTTATGGTTTGTGTTGTAGCATCGATGCTTCCATTAACTCTAGATACAATTCCTGTAAAGGTTTCAGTTCCATCAAGATTATTAAGCTCAACTTTTTCACCAACTTTAAGCAAATTAGCAAACGATTTACTAATAGCTACTTCCATTTCATAAACAGAAGGATCAATAAATTCGCCTAATTTTTGTCCACTTCTTATTAAAGAACCTTCGGTAACCAATGCTTCAGTTAAGATACCATCAAAAGGTGCAGAAATAGTATATTTTGATAAACGTTGCTCTAAATTTTTAACATTGTAATAATTAGATACAATACCTCTTCCTGTGATAAAATAATTTTCTTTTTCAGAAGCCATTGAAGGCAGTTTTGGTGTTGTTCTATTCAAATCAAAACCATTAAGATATGCTTGCCATTTTGGAAATACTTCAGGAAAATCTAATCGCAAATCAGCCATAATAGCTGCAATAGAATTGTACAAATTGCTCTTTGCAGATTGTACACTTGCATAATATTCTGAAGCATCAATACGAATTAACGTTTGCCCTTGCCTGTAAGTTTGTCCTGCTTTAAATAAAGTAGAACCAGGCGTAAATATACCTTGTACTTCAGCATACAACTCAACCCTACGTTTAGCAGTAAGATTTCCATTTGCAGGAATTATAATAGGAATTATTGAGTTTTTAACTGTATCTACAAAAACAGTTTTGACTACTTTTTGAGGTACAGGTTTTACTTTGTTTTTACTTTCAATAAGTTTGTAAGCGAAAAAAAATGAGGCAATAATTAATAAAACGCCTAAAATAGTGAGTATGAGTTTTCTCATTAATATAGTTTTGATGGTATAAGTTTACAAAACTATTCTATTTAGCTCTTGCTTGCAGTTAAAAAAAACTTAAAAAGGAGGTTTAACTTACGAGCTAATACCTTCTAATTCTTCCTGGACTGTTTCCCATTCAGTCATTAATGTTTCTAATTTTTTCTTTTTAGCCTGATAATGATCGAAGAATTTTGGATCAGAAGCTGTTTTATCATAGTCAGTTGCCAAATCAACATCCATAGTTTTAATATCTTTCTCTAATTGGCTGATTTTTGATTCGATATTACTTAATCTATTATTTAAAGACTTTAGTTTCTTTTGATCATCGTAAGATTGTTTGTTGCTTTCTTTAGGCTCTTCTTTAATAACATCTCGTTTTTCAACTTCACGTAGATTTTCAACATTACGTTGCTCTAAATAAAAGTCGATATCACCTAAATATTCTTTTATCTTTTGATCTTTAAATTCATAAACACTATTAGTCAATCCTTGAAGAAAATCTCTGTCATGAGATACTAAAATTAAAGTTCCTTCAAATCTTTTTAATGCTTCTTTTAATACATTTTTAGATTTGATATCTAAGTGATTGGTAGGCTCATCCATAACCAATACATTGAAAGGTTGTAACAATAACTTAGCCAATGCCAATCGGTTTCGCTCACCTCCTGAAAGTACTCTTACATATTTTTCAGCCTCTTCACCTCTAAATAAAAAAGACCCTAAAATATCTCTAACCTTACTCCTGTTCTTCTCGTTAGCAGCATCTATCATGGTATCTAAAACTGTTTTACTCCCATCTAAATACTCTGCTTGGTTTTGGGCAAAATATCCTATTTGTACATTGTGACCAAGCTTCAGTTTACCTTCGTGCTTTAGCTCTCCAACTATAATTTTGGCCAACGTTGATTTACCTTGACCATTCTGACCTACAAATGCTGTTTTACTATCGCGTTCAACAGTTAAATCGATATTTTTAAGCACCTGTAAATCGCCATATTTTTTTGTTATATGATGTGCTTCAATCACTACTTTTCCTGGTACTACAGATACTGGAAAATTTAAAGTCATTACACTATTGTCATCTTCATCAACCTCAATTCGATCAATTCTATCTAACTTTTTAATAAGTGATTGAGCCATTGTTGCTTTTGAGGCTTTAGCTCTAAACTTTTCAATTAGCTTTTCAGTTTGTTCAATTTGCTTTTGTTGATTTTTTTGAGATGCTAATTGTTGTGCTTTAATTTCGTTACGAAGTACTAAATATTGTGTATATGGCTTTTTGTAATCGTAAATTCTTCCAAGTGAAATTTCAATGGTACGATTAGTAACATTATCTAAAAACATCTTATCATGTGATACAATAACAACAGCTCCTACATAATTTTTTAAAAACCCTTCTAGCCAAATAATCGATTCGATATCTAAGTGGTTAGTAGGCTCATCGAGTAATAAAATATCATTGTTTTGAAGCAAGAGTTTTGCCAACTCAATACGCATTCGCCATCCTCCAGAAAAAGTATCTGTTAGTTTATTAAAATCTTCACGCTTAAAACCTAGTCCTTGAAGAATTTTTTCGGTTTCACCTTGGTAATTATAACCACCAATAATTTCGTATTGGTGTTGTACATCATTCAAATCGACCATTAATTGATGATAACCTTCACTCTCATAATCGGTTCTTTCAACTAATTGATGATTAATGTCGTCAATTTTAGCTTCTAAAATTTTTATATCCTTAAATGCTTCATAGGCTTCTTCCAATACTGTTCGTCCTAAAACGAAATCAATATCCTGCTTTAAGAAACCTATACTCAAATTTTTATCTGCAGCGATTTGACCAGTATCTGGTTCCATTTCTTTGGATAAAATTTTAAGCATGGTCGATTTCCCAGCACCATTTTTTCCTATAAGACCAATTCTATCTCCAGCGCCAAGTCTGAATGTAATATCCTCAAAAAGATATTCACCTTGAAAAGACACTGAAAGATTATGTATGTTAAGCATTTTTGTAACTATTGTTGCAAAGCATTGATTAGAAAAACCTAATTTTGTACTTTATTTTAAAAGTGCAAAAGTAAACAATCTCGATGATAAATAAAGGAAGTAAACTGTATAGTATTTTTAAAGGGTCTTGCCCAAAATGCCATGAAGAATCAATGTATGTAAATCCTAATCCATACATATTGCCTGACACTTTAAAAATTCATGAAAAATGTTCGCATTGTGACACTAAATACAGAATAGAGCCTTCATTTTTTTATGGCTCAATGTATGTGAGTTATGGTGTAGGGATTGCTTTTGCAGTTGCAGCTTTTGTTATTAGTTATTTGTTTTTAAATTCTAATTTAGTTACTGCTTTTATTGCCATAATTGGCACTTTGGTTGTTTTTGCACCTATTATAATGCGTTTATCTAGAAATATTTGGATAAACTTATTTATGCATTATGATAAAACTTCAGCAAAAAAGTAATTAATAATTAAAACGATTAATATTAATCTCGTTATTTAAAGGAATTTCTTTTTCTATATAATTATACAGCTCTTTGGCAACACTTGGCGCAATCATAACACCACGCGTACCTAACCCATTTAATATTGCAATGTTTTTGTTTGTATGATGCACACCAATAAGTGGTCGTCTATCTTTTACTGTTGGCCTAATGCCTGCAACTTGGTTTATAACTTCAAAATCACATGTTAATAATTGTTTTAAGTTATCTAACAGCTCCTTTTTTGCTTCTTCGGTAATTTGGTGTGTTTTATCATTCCAATTATAAGTTGCACCTACAGAGTATAAATCATTTCCTTCTGGAACTACAAAAACTGAAGATTTAAGCACATAATCAATTTTTAAATCTGGAGCTTTTATAGTAATCACTTCGCCTTTAGCAACATTTAGTGGCAATGCTTTAAAAAATGGATTATTAATCATCCCAAACCCTTCTGCAAATACAACATGTTTTGCCTTAATACTTTTGTATGTGACACAATTTTGTTCAATTATTATGTCGGAATAATCAAATGTATCATTGCAATAAGAATCTATCCCTTTTAAAAATACCTTGTAATGCTTTATCAATGTTGAAGTATCAATTCGTCCTGTTTGCAATACTTTACCAAAACCTAATGGTGCTATGATAGATGGATTATCATTTTTAATAAGCTGTGTAGATAAATAATCTTCCAAATTTGGTTTGTCTGAAGCTGTAAACCATTCGTTTTGTTCTTCTACAGATGCAAAACGTCTGTACACTGGTAGTTTATAATCTAACTTTACATCTAAAAGAACCTCCAATTTTTTATAAAAAGGCAGAGCTAGCTCTAACTGTTCTTTAGCTTTCCAAACCTCTGTAAAACGCTTTAAAATAACAGGATTATACAGGCCAGCGGCAACTACTGAAGATTGCTGTGATTGGTTATCAAATACTACAAACGATTTATCATTTGCACGTAATTGATCACTAAAAGCAATGCCTGCTAAACCACAACCAACAATAATATAATCGAGTTCTTTCATTAGTCAAAAGTAAAGAAGAATAAGAACTTTACTGTTATGAGATTTATACTTTTGTGTAATAAAAAAACGCTCACTTAAAAAAGTGAGCGTTTAAATATATGGCTTAAGGCTAAATTAGTAAGCCCACATATCCTGTTCAAAATTGCGAATCTTTTCTTTAATACGATCAGACTCTAGTAATTGCATTAAAGCATTATCAGCAACATACTCTTTAACTTCTCTATCTCCATATACATTTTCTTCTTTGTACATATAACCATTAAAACGTCTTGAGTTTAATAGATGGTCAAAAGAAATTGGCATTGAGCTGTTTTTGTTATTAAAAGCTTTTGCTTCATGAAGTATATCTCTTACTTCTGGGAAAAACACCCAAAATAAAGCAATTGGTTGTTTGTTAGCTTCATCATCTGAATCAATAAAGTTAACATCTGGTGCTGCAGGAGCAAGCGCCAACAAACGATATCTTAATTCGCCTAAACGTTTATCAAAATACCATAAGCCTTTAATTAAATATGCACTAATATCATAAGACTGTATATCTCTTTTAAGAATATATTCTGGATCTACTTTTCCTTCAGCATTGTACTGTTGATAACCGATATCTAAAGTATCTATTTTAGATAATGCAGATTCGATATCTTTTAAAGTACGTTTTGCAGTAAAGTAAGAATCATCATAAATGTTCTCAATATTACCATTTCTCACATTCTTTAATAATACATCGTATAAAGAACGTCTCTCTTTACCAATATTATTGGTGTCGACAGGATAATATAAAGGAAAATTAGCACGCTCATCTAGAACAATTTTCTCCCAAGTCATTTTTGAGAACATGATATCTCTATCATCAACATAACCATATTCTAATGGTTTGTCGTTATCTAATGCCAATTGAGCTTCGGTTTTAACACCTATTTCTTCAGGTTTTTTTGCATTTAACAAGTTGGCTTGCGCAAAAGAACTTGTAGCGATGCTAACTCCTAAAACGGTTAATAAAAAACTTTTTAATTTCATATTCTTAATTTATTATTTGGGACAAAAGTCTTAATGTTTTTATAACGCTAAAACAATACCTAAATTATATTAGTTTGTAATTTCAACAAATACTGGTGAAACTTCAGGCAATTTATATGCTGAGTTTCCAATAATTTGAGCTTTAATTTTAAAAATCTGAACACCATCTCCTCTTGATGCCTTACGTAAAGCATTTTTAGCTTGGTCATTCATTTTGTTACCATTAACGCTAACAGATGGTTGACCTGGAACTTTTATCATAAATGATGTTACTTGAATTGGTAATTCGAAATCAAAATCATTTAAAATAGCACCAACAGTTGAAATCTCAACATTTTGACGAGGTAAACTTACATTGTCTTGTTGACCAGCAATAGTTCCTGTTGGTTTTGGAATATCTTTAATACGGAATGTAGCTCTATCACTTACTGTTGTACCATCAGGTAATTTACCTGTAACGTTAATAGTTACTTCTCTACCTGAACCTGGATTCATATTATATTTACCAGTACCAGAGCCTTTACTTAAACCTGGAGCACTTGCAGATACATTATTATCTGATACACCAGCAAAAGAAATTGTCATTGGATTAGTAACACCACGATATACAACATTCATTTTGTCTGCTGAAATTGTAGCTGAATTTGGTTTAGGAACTACAGAGTAAGAACTTTCAAAGTCTATAACAACATCTTCACCACCTTCTTTAAAGGTAAACTGACCTTTAATTGGTTGCTCACCAACATTACCTGCTGGGAAATCTAATATTGTACGTCCTTCTTGCATTGACTCTTTAGATAATTCTCTTCCATTAACAACTACTTTATCAGCTCTTAATGTTTTATCTTTTCTACCAAGTATAATTTTACCAGTAAAGTTTTCTCCATTAAAGAAAGCCGTTTTGTCTGGTACAACTATAGCTTCAAAATTTGTTAAAGATGCTTCAACTTTAAGCTTTCCAGCTAACATTGAAGATAAAACTTCAGACTCAGTTCCTTTAATATCTGCTTGTAATTGCGTCATTTTAGTTAATGAAGCTACAAGTGGGAAACCTTTGTAGTGGTAATCTAACCAATCTTGTGTTCCAATATCTCTTTTAACTGGATCTGTAGAAAATTTTTCTTTTACATCTTTTGCGATTGTTGGGTACTCGTTGCCAATAATAGCAACTACACCATCACGGAATTTTGCAATTTGATCTAAAAACTCTTGCCCTTCAGGCTTAAGTTTATCGCCTTTAAAAAATGCTTCATCAAGATAATCACCTTTATCCATTACTTCGTAATCTTTAGGGTCTTCTAACTTTGCCGTCATTTTCCCTTTAAGGTCTGACAAATAAGAATTAAAGTTATTTGCTAAAGTTGATATTTGTGCTGCCTGATCTTTTAAAGGTGCATATTTTTCTGGCTGATCTATAGCTTGCTGCTCTAATCCTGCAAAGAATTGTGCATTACGCACTGTTGCTGCATCATTAGACTCAGTCAGTTTTTCGTTCATTAATCCAAATGCCGATAGCACTTCTTTTGACATATTCAATGCTAACATCGCAATGAAGATTAAATACATCAAGTTAATCATTTTCTGCCTTGCAGATAATTTTCCTCCTGCCATTTCTAATTAGTTTTTGTTGTTAATTGTTAAATTTAGACTTATACTAATTAGTTTCTGTTCATTGCAGATAACATTCCTCCGTATACACCATTTAATGATGATAAGTTAGATGCTAATGATTGCATTTGCTCTTTTAATTTAGTTGCGTTTTCTACAGCTTCTTCATTAATAGTCGCTTGACGGTTAACGCTTTCTAATTGAACTTTATAAAGGCTATTTAATGATTCCATTTGTGCAGCAGCTAATGATAACTCTTCGCTATATTTTTTAGTAGCTGACATTGAGTCTACAGTTGGACCCATATTTTTAGCAGCTCCTTCGAAATTTTTGATGCTTTCTCCTAAGCTTGCCATTAATTCACCATCAATTTTTGCGTCTTTTAATAAATCATCTAATTTTTTAGATAATAATCCTTCTGCATCTTTTGGTGACTCTTTTTTACCTTTAGATTGTCCTCCAGCTAATTCTGGATATACTAATGACCAGTCTAAATCATCATCAACAGGTTCGAATGCTGAAATTGCAAAGATAACTGCTTCTGTAATTAAACCAATTGCTAACATCACGTTACCAGTTAGTGGTCCTATTTCGAAATGTGTAATTTTAAATAATGCTCCAATGATTACGATTGATGCTCCTAGTCCGTAAGACATGTTCATAAACTTCTTACTTGCTCTTGATTGTGCCATAATTTTAGTTGTTTTAATTTAAGTAATTACTTAAGTAGATTAATATTTAGTTTATTTAGTTGTTTGATTTGATAGTTTAGTTTTTGTTAACTCCAGCGTTAGATGTTACATCTGTTCCCATATAGTCTTGTACTGTTCTGAAACCAATGTAGCTTCTTGCTGAATCTGAATATTCGTAATCTCTTGAACTTACTTGCAAGAAATATGCAACATCTTTCCAAGATCCTCCACGAACAACTTTACGAGAATTGCTAGCGTCGTTAACTGTTGGGTTAATAGTAGACATATACTCATAAGAACCTGGATCATAAGAACCTTGAACCCATTCTGAAACATTTCCAGCCATATTATAAAGGTTGAAATCGTTAGGCTCATAAGATTTTGCTTCTACAGTATATAATGCCTGATCTGCTGCGTAGTCTCCACGTAAAGGTTTAAAGTTTGCTAAGAAACATCCTCTGTCGTTTTTAGCATAAGGTCCTCCCCAAGGGAAAGTAGCTCCTTGTAGTCCACCTCTTGCAGCATATTCCCATTCAGCTTCAGATGGTAATCTGAATCTATTAACAGGTTGAGCGCCTTTCTTTTTTTGATATCCATTTTTGTATAATGTTCTCCATTGACAAAATGCATTTGCTTGTTTCCAAGACACTCCTACTACAGGATATTCTCCATAAGCTTCATGCCAGAAATAATCGTTATGCATTGGCTCGTTATAAGAGTAAGAAAAATCTCTAATCCATGCAGTTGTATCTGGATACACTTCAATTTCTTCTTGTTTAATGAATTCAGAACGCTTTAAATTTTTGTTTTTTGCAGCTTTCTCAATATCCATGAATGTATACTGAAATTTAAATTTCTTTACATCCCAAGTACGTTGACCGTTATAAGATTCTTCAATTGGTAAATACATTGTATCCATAACCTCAGCATAGTACTCATCTGGATAGTCAGCAGTATCAAAAATTAAATCAACATCTTTGTTTAATTTTCTTCCTTCGTATCCTGTTGGTCCTAAACCACTATAGTTATCGAACATATATTTTTCGTAAACTGTCATGTTTTCTGGATCTGCATCTTTAAATGCAAATTCACCAATTCCACCATTTCCTGGAGTCTCTCCAATGTCGTCAGCTAAAATTGCCAACTTTAATCTAATGATAGAATCTCTTACCCAGTACACAAATTGGCGATACTCGCTATTTGTGATTTCTGTTTCATCCATATAAAACGCACTAACTGTTGCAGTTTTTGTTGGTGCATCATTAATTCCTGCTAAATCATCATCTGATTTACCCATAATAAATGCTCCTCCTGGAACTAGTGTCATACCATAAGGTTTTTCTGGATGCCATTTCTTTCCTTTAACTCCTACTAGTTCTCCTCTGTCTCCAGAATTACAACTAGCTAAAAGAGCTAAAACAGCGGTTAATAAAGCAAACTTCTTCATATTCATATAAACTCGAGGTTAAATTATTTTAGTCGTAAATGTTAGTTCTTAAAATTTAAGGCAGTAAACATATCTATATATTTTCAAAAAAACAATTTTTTTTTCATTTTTTTTACACTTTATCCTAAAAAGGATGCATTTCATCGATAAATAATATGTTAAATTTTACAAAAATGAAATTATTAAAAACTGTTCTTCTTGTAGGCTTTATACCACCTTTCTGGTATTTTACCGTGGCTTGCCTCTACATAATCGTCGTGCATGCAAGGTAATAACGTATGCTTTTTTAATTTATTATTAACATCTGGCAAAAAAGGAATCTCTATCCACCAACGTCCTGTTTTAATACTTTTATAAAAAATTAACTCGTCATCTTCAACTAAGACATTGTACTTTTGATAGTTAGAATCGTCTTTGAAATCATCATCTTTAATTCTGCAATTTACACCTTCGATGAAATACCATATAATTTGAGCCACTAGCATTGCAGTTACATCATCATCTTTAGAGGTTTGATATTCATATATACCAAATGAAGACACTTTATTACTTATTCCTGCATATCGTGCAATTGTACAAATCTCTTTCCCGTCTAAACCATTTGGAGAATATTTTTGTTTTGTAGAAACTTCCGAAGCTTTTACACTTTTTAAATCGAGACTTACTATATGAGCATCTCTCATAACTGGCTCTACTAAATTTATTTTTTTAGATATCTCGCCTAATCGATAAGCCTCAAAGTAAAGCTTCTCCATCAAATCTATTTCTTCTTGAGAATTAAAATAAGTTTGATACCCTATTGTTGAGTAGTTAAATAGATTATATGGTTTATCTAAAATAATTTTTCCTAGATAGCTATTATTCTTAATTGGCTGAGTTGCATCGCCTAAATCGAAATTACTATCCACATTAACTATGTTAACCATTGGAGAGAACGTATCATAAGCTCTATAGTTAGGATATGTTAAATCTTGGCTTCCTCCTAATATAATAGGTATGATTTTTTTTTCTAATAAAACTGACAGTGTAGTTTTTAATGCAAAATAAGTATCATCAACTGAATCTCCTTTAAGTATATCGCCTAAATCGGCTATTGAAGTATGCCAGTTACCAGGGAATAATGCATATAATGATTTACGTATAGTATCAAACTGCAACTCACCTCCTATATAGTTTATATCATTCCTGTTTTCAAGAACTCCTAGTATAGCAACTTTTACACCATCTAAATCTGGAATTCCGTTTTGTTTAGAATGAATTTTTAATTTTCTACCTAAAGCTTGTTGAGATAATAACTCGTTATGAGCTAATACAGCATCAGAAACAGGAGAGAGAAAATTAAAATTCATATATTATTTCTTTTTAGGAGTCGCTTTTTTCTTAGTTGCTTTTTTAGTTGTTTTCTTTTTTGGAGCTTTACTATCAATAAGAGCTATTGCTTCTTCAAGAGTCATTTTTGAAACATCGACAGATTTATCAAGCTCAACCTTAGTTTTTCCTTTAGTAACAGTATGTCTTCCCCAACGTGCCTTTTCTACCTTTATGCCATCTGCTTCCCAATGATGAATTAATTTGTCTTTGTCTTTCTGAATTTTATCTTCAATTAGTTCTTCAATATCTTTATCGGACAAATTATCCCAATCATATTTTTTATTCACATTAATAAAGGTGTTGTTCCATTTAATAAATGGCCCAAAACGACCTTTACCTTTTATTACAGGCAATTGTTTATATGTATAAATAGGAGCGTCTGCTTTTTTCTTTTCTTTTATAAGCTCTATTGCATCTTCTAACTCTACACTTAAGGCATCAACACCTGGAGGTAGCGATATAAACTTTTTACCAAATTTTACATAAGGCCCAAAACGACCATTATTTACTTCAATTTGTTCTCCTTCATAAGTACCTAAATCTTTAGGCAACTGAAACAAATCCATCGCTTCTTCAAAAGTAATTGAATTTAACTGTTGATCTGGTGATAAACTTGCAAATTGAGGTTTTTCTTCTTCTTCAACAGTTCCTATCTGTACCATTGGCCCAAATTTACCTAATCGTACACTTACCTGACGTCCTGTTTTTGGATCTGTACCTAAAACACGTTCACCAGATTCTCTTTCCGCATTTTCTTGAACATCTTCTACTTGTGGATGAAAGGTTTTATAAAAATCTTTCATCATTGTAGTCCAGTTTACTTTTCCTTCAGCAATATCATCAAACTCATCTTCAACTTTGGCTGTAAAATTATAATCTAAAATACTTTCAAAATGATTTACCAAAAAGTCGGTTACAATCATTCCTATATCTGTTGGTACTAATTTACCTTTATCAGAGCCTACTTTTTCAGTTAGCTCTTTATCTTTTACAGCTCCTTTTTTAAGTGTTAATTGCGAATATTTACGCTCAGCACCTTCAACACTTCCTTTTTCAACATAGTTTCTGTTTTGTATAGTAGAAATTGTTGGTGCATAAGTGGAAGGGCGACCAATACCAAGCTCTTCTAGTTGCTTAACTAAAGAAGCTTCAGTATATCTATATGGAGGTCTTGTATAACGCTCTGTAGCTGTAATATAATTATTAAGGAGTGTTTCGTTCGTTTTCATTGCTGGCAACATTCCTTCTTGCTCAGAATCTTCATCGTCTGTACCTTCTAAATAAACTTTTAAAAACCCATCAAATGTAATAACCTCTCCATTTGCAGAAAACAATTCTTTATGAGTTGAAGCACTAATTTTAACATTGGTACGCTCTAATTCGGCATCGCTCATTTGTGATGCAATTGCACGTTTCCATATTAAATCATAAAGCCTAGCCTGATCTCTATCTATATCTACTGAATGACGAGAAAAATCGGTAGGACGAATAGCCTCATGCGCTTCTTGAGCACCTTTAGATTTTCCTTTATAATTTCTTGATTTACTATATGTTTTGCCAAAAGCACTTTCTATTTCTACTTTAGCAGCATTACGAGCATCATCAGAAAGGTTTACACTATCTGTTCTCATATACGTTATAAGTCCAGCTTCGTATAAACGCTGAGCCATTGTCATAGTTTTGAGTACAGAAAAATATAATTTACGTGACGCTTCTTGTTGTAATGTTGATGTTGTAAATGGAGCAGCTGGTGATTTTTTTGCTGGCTTCTTTTCTAAATCTGCAACTTTAAAAGATGCTGATGCATTAGACTCTAAAAATTTATAAGCCTCCTCTTTTGTATTAAACGTTTTAGGTAGTTTAGCCTTAAATGTTTGACCTTCTTCATTAGAAAACTCTGCATCAATTCGGTAAGATGCTTCAGGAACAAAATCTTGTATTTCTCGTTCTCTTTCTACAATTAACCTTACAGAAACAGACTGAACTCGTCCAGCAGATAAACCTCCTTTTACTTTACGCCATAAAACTGGAGATAATTCATAACCAACAATTCTATCTAAAACACGACGCGCTTGTTGAGCATCAACCAAATGATAATCGATATCGCGAGGGTTTTCAATAGCTTTTAAAATAGCCGATTTAGTTATCTCATGAAAAACAATTCGTTTAGTTTTTGCTTTATCTAAATCTAATGTTTCGGCTAAATGCCAAGCAATAGCTTCTCCTTCTCGATCCTCATCACTAGCCAGCCATATCATATCGGCATTTTTGGCTAAATCCTTTAGCTTTTTTACAACCGCTTTTTTATCTTTAGATACTTCATATTTAGGCATAAAATCACCTTCAACATCTACTCCTAACTCTTTAGATGGTAAATCTGCAATATGACCAAAGCTAGATTCGACTTTAAAATCTTTTCCTAGAAATTTTTCAATGGTTTTTGCTTTTGCAGGTGACTCAACTATAACTAAATTCTTCGCCATGTTTCAATTTTTATAGCCACAAATGTATATGAAAAAAAATTATTCATCCTAATTTAAAATTATTTGAACATTTAATCTTATTGTTTTTTAATAGAAAAAGCTCCATAATTATGGAGCTTTTACATTTATTTTATTTGCAATTAATTTGTAGCGCCTATTTCATTAATTTCATCTGCATCATCAAAACCAATAACTTCTTTGTATATAAAATATAAAGGATGATAAATAAATGGCATTGTAATTAAAGTACCTATACCACACATTAATAATCCAATAATATATGCTAGTAAACCAGAAACGAATAATAAACCGAAAGATAGTAGCCATTTTTTTGTTCCAAGTTTAAAACTGGCACTAACAATATCTCCAATACTTAAATCTGGGTTAAAAGCAAAAAATATAGTAAAAAAAGACAAAGGTACTATTGCATATATTAATGGTATATAACATAATAATGCTGCAGGAATAGCAATTAGCGTAGACACCAACATTAAAAGTATCATTTTACCAAAGTATTTACCTTTAAAAAAGTAAAACAAGTCAGCAGTTTTTACTTCTCTTTTAGCATCTAATTCTCTTAAAATCCTAAACAATCCTGCTTGCAATGCAACAGATACAGAACTCAATAATATTATTGCTATAAAAAAGCCTATTAAATAAACAACCGAAAAACCTGCTAAAAAGGAACTAAAAGCATCTGGGTCTACTTGACCACTTTCAGATTGTGAAATTATCATCATTATAAAAGGCACATACATTACCAATATAATTGGTAACATAATAATGATGACGAATAACTGCATCAAGAATCCTTGAAGCCAGCTTTTCTTAAATAATTCAATAGATTGATTAAAAATAGTACCAAAATCTAAAGCTTTAGCACTATTAATTTTAGATTGTATTTCTGATAATGTCATTTTATAAATTATTAGTTGGTTAATATCAAAGAAACTACTTTTTTTAATATCTACAAAACAAATTACACTCTGCCACTTTGTCACTTTCATTAAAATAATCTTATCTTTGCACACTTATTGAAAGATTATAGTTTCAGTATTATTATGGAAAAGACAATAGACGAAAGCAAGCAAGGCGAAAGCCTAATTTTAGAGCAAAAAAAAGAAAACAAGCGTAAACTCTATATTGAGAGTTATGGTTGTGCTATGAATTTTAGTGATAGCGAAATTGTAGCTTCTATTTTGGCTAATGAAGGTTTTAATACTACTCAAAATCTTGAAGATGCTGATTTAGTTTTGGTAAACACATGCTCTATTCGTGATAAAGCTGAACAAACTGTTCGTAAACGTTTAGAAAAATATAATGCTGTAAAACGTATAAATCCAAAAATGAAAGTTGGTGTTTTGGGCTGTATGGCAGAACGCCTAAAAAGCAAATTTTTAGAAGAAGAAAAAATTGTTGACCTCGTTGTTGGCCCAGATGCTTATAAAGATTTACCAAATTTATTAGCTGAAGTTGATGAAGGGAGAGATGCAATAAACGTTATATTATCAAAAGATGAGACTTATGGAGATATTTCTCCTGTACGTTTAAATAGTAATGGTGTTTCTGCTTTTGTATCTATTACTCGTGGTTGCGATAACATGTGTACATTTTGTGTTGTCCCTTTTACTCGTGGTCGCGAACGCAGTAGAGACCCTCAAAGTATTATTGAAGAGGTTAATGATCTTTGGAATCGTGGTTTTAAAGAAATAACATTACTTGGTCAAAATGTAGATAGTTACTTATGGTATGGTGGTGGACTTAAAAAAGACTTCGATAAAGCTAGCGAGCTTCAAAAAGCGACATCAGTAAATTTCTCTCAACTATTAGAATTATGTGCTAAAACACAACCAAAAATGCGCATTCGTTTTTCAACATCTAACCCTCAAGATTTAACATTAGATGTTATAGAGACAATGGCAAAATATGATAATATTTGTAAACATATTCATTTACCTGTGCAAAGTGGAAGTAATCGAATTTTAAAAGAAATGAATCGTTTACACACTCGTGAAGAATATTTCGAATTAATTGATAACATCAGACGTATAATACCTAATTGTGCTATTTCTCAAGATTTAATTGCTGGTTTTCCAACTGAAACTGAAGAAGATCATAAAGACACATTGAGTTTAATGGAGTATGTAAAGTACAATTTCGGCTATATGTTTACATATTCTGAACGTCCTGGAACATTGGCAGAACGTAAAATGGATGACGATATACCTGAAGCAATCAAGCAAAGACGTTTAGAAGAGATTGTACAATTACAACGTGAGCATAGTGAAATTAGAACTAAAGAATATTTAAACACAGTTGTTGAAGTATTAATAGAGCGCGAATCGAAAAAATCGTCAGAACAATGGTCAGGAAGAACTTCACAAAATATAGTAGCTGTGTTCCCAAAAGAGAATTATAAAATTGGAGATTTGGTAAATGTAACTGTAACCAATTGTACTAGCGCAACACTTATTGGAGATGCAATTGGATATTCAAAGAACAATTAGAATGAAGATTTTTTTATCTGTAATAGTTTTTTTCTTATCAGTGAACGTCATGTTTTCGCAGTATGATCCACAAGCATATAGTATTCATGTAGTGAAATCTCAAGTTGATAAAGAGACGCTTGTAACATCAGTTATAATATTTCATTCTTTTGATAACGATAAATTTATTTCTGAGCTTGAAAAGGAATTTGGAGTTTTTAAAAAAGTAATAAAAGAAGAAAACATATTTCACAACTATTCCAGTTCAAAAATAGAGTATAAAAAATGGTCAACTATTCCATTTACTATTTATTTGGATTCGAAAAGGGAAATCACATATGATTCTGCTTACGAAAGAGGAACAAAGCTGTATTTTAAAGGAAGACTGGTAGATATACCAAGAAAGATTACTACCTTTTACATATTAAACGATCAAAATACAGACATTTTACTTTCAAAAAAGACACAAAAAAAAGTTAGAAAATTTTTAATTAAAACCATTCATAAAGTCACTAATCAATAAGATTATACTTTAACGGAAAATACATATGGAATCAATACAAGCTATAAAACAACGATTTGGTATCATTGGTAACGATGCAAAACTTAATCGTGCCATAGAAAAAGCCATACAAGTAGCTCCTACAGATATATCGGTTTTAGTAACTGGCGAAAGTGGTGTTGGTAAAGAAAGTATTCCAAAAATTATACATCAACTTTCACACCGCAAACACGGTAAATATATTGCAGTAAACTGTGGCGCTATACCAGAAGGCACAATAGATAGTGAGCTGTTTGGCCATGAAAAAGGGTCTTTTACTGGAGCAACTCAAACTCGTGAAGGGTATTTTGAAGTTGCTGATGGAGGTACAATTTTTTTGGATGAAGTTGGTGAGCTACCACTTACTACACAAGTGCGCTTACTTCGTGTATTAGAAAATGGTGAATTTATAAAAGTGGGTTCTAGTAAGGTTCAAAAAACCAACGTAAGAATTGTTGCTGCAACAAACGTAAATATGTTTGAAGCCATAAAAAAAGAAAAATTCAGAGAAGATTTATACTACAGATTAAGCACTGTAGATATTAACATTCCTCCACTACGAGAACGAAAAGAAGACATTCATTTACTATTCAGAAAGTTTGCTAGTGATTTTGCGTTAAAGTATAAAATGCCAACAATTAAATTAGAAGATGATGCTGTTGCTATTTTAGTTAAACATCGTTGGAACGGAAATATTAGAGAATTGCGTAATGTTGCTGAACAAATTTCGGTATTAGAGCAAACCAGAACCATAAGCGCAGTAACACTTCAGAGTTATTTACCTAGTCAAGGCAGCAACCTACCTGCAATTATAAACACTTCTAAATCTGAAAGTGATTTTAGTAGTGAGCGTGAGATTTTATATAAAGTATTATTTGATATGAAAGGTGATTTGAATGATCTTAAAAAACTCACAATGGAGCTTATGAAAAGTGGAAATGCGAGCGATGTTCAAAAGAAAAATGAAGGGCTAATTCAAAAAATTTATGGAGGCGAAGATGAAGACGAATCTTTTGATGATGCAGTTGAAGATTTAGAAGTTTTATCAATACCTGAAAAAACAATTATTGAAACTCCAACTATAGAAAATAGTCAAGACAAATATCACTTTGCTGAAGAAATTGAAGAAGAAGAAACCTTATCTTTACAAGACAAAGAGTTAGAGCTTATTAAAAAATCTTTAGAGCGCCATCAAGGAAAGCGTAAATTAGCTGCCGCAGAACTAGGTATAAGCGAACGCACTTTATACAGAAAAATTAAACAATACGATTTGTAATGAAAGCAGTAGAAATATTTAGACTACGAAAATCATTTGGTAGAGAAAGCTCAGAAGCCTTAAGACAAGAAGCCGAAGATTTTATAAACGAAAAACACTACCAAGGGTATCGTTTAATTACTGCCTCTTTTGAAGTTGCAGACAATGCAGGTTATATTTATGCGTTTATAACCATGAAACGCCCAAATACATATTAATGAAAACATTAAAATATATAGTTTTAATTATCACAGCAATAACTTTTGTTGGCTGCAAAATGCAATATGGCTTAACACAACCAACTACAACAAAAGCAAAAACATTTCAGGTTAATTATTTTCAAAATAATGCGCCTTTAATAGAGCCAGGTCTAGAACGTGATTTCACTAACTCTTTAACCGATTTAGTCTTAAATCAAACAAGTTTAGCTTTAGTAAGATCTGGTGGTGATATTATTTATGAAGGTGAAATAACAGAATACAGAATTTCTCCAACCACAGCAACAGCAGATAATACTGCTGCACAAAACAGATTAACCATAAGTGTTAATGTTCGTTTTTATGACAAAACAGATGAAGATGCAGAACTCGAACAGCGTTTTTCCTTTTTTTATGATTATGCAGGAAACGCTCAATTAGTTGGTAGTCAAAAAGACACAGCAATTACAGAAATTTTTGATCGCTTAACACAAGACATTTTAAATGCTACTTTAGCTAAATGGTAATAAACCAACTTATGCAATTAAAGGATTTTACATATTTATTACAACATCCGCAAGACATCACTGCTGAGCAAACCAGTGCTATGACTTCCATAATTGCAAATTACCCGTATTTTCAACCAGCTAGAGCTTTATACTTAAAAGGCTTAAAAAATAAAGAAAGCTTTAAGTACAATCAGGAATTAAAAACTACTGCTGCATACACTACAGACAGAAGTATTTTGTTCGATTTTATTACTTCAGAAGCCTTTAATCAAAACGAAATATCACAACAGATAAAACAAAATTCAGAACATCTGAAAAATATTACTGTTAATGATATTGATGATATTTCAGTGCATAAAAGTGTTACCATTGATGAGGCGTTAAAACAACACATAAAGAATAGCGAAGGAGTTTTAGACCCTTATTTATTTGAAGAAAAAATAAAAGCCGAAGATGTTGCTCAATTTATTTCAGATATCAATGAAGCTCCTAAATTGCCAGTTTTCGAAATTGATACAGAGCAAATTAAACAAACACCTGAAGAACAGTTAAATATTGGTAAACCGTTAGAGTTTAATAAATCTGAAACACATTCTTTTACCGAATGGCTAAAAATTACAAGTTTTAAGCCTATTGAAAGAGATGAAAAAGTTGATGAAGATAATTCTGACGAGATAGATAATAAGAATGAATCATCAATTGAGAAAAAATTTGAGCTTATTGATAAGTTTTTAGATGCAAATCCTAAGATAGTTCCATCAAAAGATGCACCAATTCATAATATAGCTAAAGCACAAATAACGCCAAATGATGGCTTAATGACAGAGACTTTAGCAAGAATTTACCTCGAACAAAAAAACTATGATAAAGCAATTCAATCTTATAAAATTTTAAGTTTGAAATATCCAGAAAAAAGTGGTTTCTTTGCAGACCAAATTAAAGCAGTAAAACAATTACAAGAAAATAATAAAGAATAACACATGAGTACGTTTACAATATTTTTAGTTCTTATCGTGATAGTAGCCTTTTTACTAGTTGTAGTAATAATGGTTCAAAATCCGAAAGGTGGAGGGTTATCATCATCATTTGGTGGTGGCGGAACACAACAATTAGGTGGTGTTAAAAAAACAGGTGACTTTTTAGACAAAAGTACTTGGGCTTTAGCTACACTTTTATTAGCATTAATCTTATTATCTAATGTTGCTATTAATAGTGGTGGTAATACAGAATCAAAAGCATTAGATTCTGGTGATGTACCTGTAAAAACTACTACTCCTGCTCCAACAAATAATGACGCACCAAAAACTGAGGACAATAAATAGTCTAAGGTTTTTATAACTATAAAAGAAAATGCCAACCTACAAGAGTTGGCATTTTTTTATTACTGAAACTTTGTCAGTGATTTTTTATTGGCACATTTTTAGCATAACGCTAAAGCGTTAATAATAATTTTAATTAATAAAAAATGGGCTTAAACATTAAACCATTAGCAGATAGAGTTCTTATTGAACCTGTTGCAGCTGAAACTAAAACAGCATCTGGAATCATTATTCCAGATAACGCTAAAGAAAAACCTCAACAAGGCAAAGTAATGGCAGTTGGTAAAGGAACAAAAGATGAACCAATGACAGTTAAAGTTGGTGATACTGTACTTTATGGTAAGTACTCAGGAACTGAACTAAAACTTGAAGGCAAAGATTATTTAATCATGCGCGAAAGTGACATTCTAGCAATTGTTTAAACTAAAAAAACTAAAAAAATGGCAAAAGATATAAAATTTGATATTGAAGCACGTGACGGATTAAAACGTGGTGTAGACGCATTAGCAAATGCAGTAAAAGTAACTCTAGGGCCAAAAGGTCGTAATGTAATTATTGGTAAATCGTTTGGCGCACCTCAAGTTACTAAAGACGGTGTTTCTGTAGCAAAAGAAATAGAATTAGAAGATGCTCTAGAAAATATGGGAGCACAAATGGTAAAAGAAGTAGCATCAAAAACCAACGATTTAGCTGGTGATGGTACAACAACTGCAACTGTATTAGCACAAGCAATTGTAAAAGAAGGTTTGAAAAATGTTGCTGCAGGTGCAAACCCAATGGATTTAAAACGCGGTATTGACAAGGCTGTTGAAGCTATAGTTAAAGATCTTGAAAAACAATCTAAAAAAGTAGGAAGCTCATCAGAAATGATAAAACAAGTGGCTTCAATTTCTGCAAATAATGACGATACTATTGGTGATTTAATTGCTAAAGCATTCAGCAAAGTTGGTAAAGAAGGCGTTATTACTGTTGAAGAAGCTAAAGGCATGGACACTTATGTAGATGTTGTAGAAGGTATGCAGTTTGACAGAGGTTACTTATCTCCTTATTTCGTAACAGATGCAGACAAAATGATTGCCGATTTAGACAATCCTTATGTTTTATTATTTGATAAAAAGATTTCTAACTTACAAGAAATCCTTCCAATATTAGAACCAGTTGCACAATCTGGTCGACCATTATTAATTATTGCAGAAGATGTTGAAGGACAAGCTTTAGCTACTTTAGTAGTAAACAAATTACGTGGTGGATTAAAAATTGCAGCTGTTAAAGCTCCAGGTTTTGGAGACAGACGCAAAGCAATGTTAGAAGATATTGCAATTTTAACAGGTGGTGTTGTTATTTCTGAAGAAAGAGGGTTCTCTCTTGAAAATGCAGATTTATCAATGTTAGGAACTGCTGAAACTATTACAATTGACAAAGACAATACTACAATAGTAAACGGTTCTGGAAAAGCAGCTGACATAAAAGCTAGAGTAAATCAAATCAAAGCTCAAATAGAAACTACAACTAGCGACTATGATAAAGAAAAGCTTCAAGAGCGTTTAGCAAAACTTGCTGGAGGTGTTGCTGTACTTTATGTTGGCGCTGCAAGTGAAGTAGAAATGAAAGAGAAAAAAGATAGAGTTGATGATGCATTACATGCTACACGTGCTGCTGTAGAAGAAGGTATTGTTGCTGGTGGTGGTGTTGCTTTAGTAAGAGCAAAATCTGTTTTAGATAAATTAACTACTGAAAACCTTGATGAAGTTACAGGAATACAAATTGTAGCTCGTGCAATTGAAGCACCTTTGAGAACTATTGTAGAAAATGCAGGTGGTGAAGGTAGCGTAGTTGTATCTAAAGTTATGGAAGGAAAAGGTTCATTTGGTTTTGATGCAAAAACTGAAACTTATGTAGATATGCTTAAAGCTGGAATAATCGACCCTAAAAAAGTAACACGTATTGCATTGGAAAATGCAGCATCTGTTTCTGGTATGATTCTTACAACTGAATGTGCTTTAGTAGATATTAAAGAAGATTCGCCAGCTATGCCAATGGGTGGAGGTGGAATGCCTGGAATGATGTAATAATTTTTCTAAATATTTTAATATTAAGCCACTACAAAATTGTTGTAGTGGTTTTTTTATGGTATAATTGTTGTGAGTGGATTCTTATATTCACCTCTAAAACTTATTATCATGAAAAAAAGTTACACTCATTTCCAGAATTTCATTGAACAAAGTTTAAAAACTACTTTATTAATTTTAAACATTTGTTTATTAGCTACTACTACAGTGTTAGGTCAAGAATCTGCACAAAAAGAAGCTATCGAGAACGCATATGCATCTTATTTTAACGCAGAGAGAGAATCAATATTTATTCATTTTAACAAAAATACATTTATTACAAACGAACCAATTTGGTTTAAAGGTTATGTGTATGATAAAAAGAGTAATATCCCTTTTGTGACATCAACAAATATTTATGTTACTCTTTATAATTCAAATGGAGACGAATTAGAAACAAAACTTTTTTATGCAAAAAATGGTACGTTTTCTGGTAATTTTGATGTGAAGTCAAGTTTTGAAACTGGTCATTATTATGTAAAGGCTTACACTAATTGGATGAAAAACTTTAAAGAAGATGAAACTTATACCTCTACTTCTATTCAGGTATTAAATCCAAATTCTGAACAAACAACTAACAATACTAACTCTGACTTCGATTTGCAGTTTTTACCTGAAGGAGGCCATAGCATTGCAGATGTAAATAACTCAATAGGGTTTAAAATTATTAATTGTGAAGGTATTGGTACAGAGATTGAAGGCGAGATTTTAAACTCTAAAAACCAAGTAATTACAAATTTTAAAAGCAATAATTTTGGGATTGGTAAAGTAGATTTACAAATGGTTAATGGTGAAACCTATACAGCCAAATATACTGTAAACAATAAAACTTATTCTATCGATTTACCTAAATGTGAACCTTATGGTTTTTCTATTTCAGTAAACAATTATACTAACCCTAAATTCACATATATAAATCTTAAAACTAATAACGAAACATTAAAGAATGAAGCAAATAAAACATATTATTTAGCAATTAATCAAACTAACAAAAGTTCAGTAACAGAATTGAAAATTAATAATTTAAAAACTGAGCACACTGTTACAATTGAAACAGAAAAATTGCTAACTGGTGTTAATACCATTACTTTATTTAATGATAAGTTACAGCCTCTATTAGAGCGTTTAATTTTTAAGTATGATGAAAATTCCTTTGTAAAATCTAAAATAAAAGTCAATAAAGCTGTTAACGATTCAATTAAAATTGACGTGTTTACATCAACTAAAAATAATACTCCTATTTCAACCAACTTAAGCGTTTCAGTTTTACCATCAGAATCAATTGCATATAGCAAAAAAGAGAATATTTTAAGCGCTTTTTTAATTTCTCCATATTTAAGAGGAAATATAGAAAACCCACAATATTATTTTACTGATGTAGATAGACTAAAAAAATATGATTTAGACCTGCTATTATTAACACAAGGATGGAGTAAATATGAGTGGAAAAACATTCAACAAGGTGCACCAAATTTAATTTTTCCATTTGATAAAGGTCTATCAATTACAGGAACAATCAATGAAAAATTAGATTCAGGTAGTGATTATAAAATACACATGTATTCATTTATTAATAACATAGATGAAGTAACTTCAATTGATATAGATAATAAATTCTATTATAAAAATTTTTACCTCAAAGATTCAGCAAAAATAAAATTTGCAATACTCAAAAATGGTAATGAGGTTAAAAACCCAAAAATGTATTTACAACTTACAGAAAATAAAAGATCACTTATAACGAAAGCTTTTGACCCGATTGGTGTATGTGCACAAATTGAAAAGAAAATTTCTAATCCTATAGTGATAAATGACCCATTTTATATGGAAGGACAATTGTTAGACACAATAAGTTTATTTGCAACTAAAAAGTTAAAAGAGAGAAAGTTAACAAATAAAAATTCACGCTTTGAACATGCATATAGCAAAGGAGTAAAAATAGATTCTACTGCGTTATTGATGTATCCTTTTGTTACAGATATTATTAATGCAAATGGTTTTAATGCTGATCAAGGAGGAGGACGTGTTTCTATTAGTAGTAGACGACCAATCTCCTTCATTTCTGGAGGAAGTCCTTTACTAATTATTGATGATGTTACTTTAGGCAATAACTATGATATGTTATACTTGATGACATTAGACGAAATAGATGAAATTTATTTCAATAAAAATGGTGATGGTTATGGTACCAGAGGTGGTGGTGGAGTAATCACTATTTATAGAAAAAAAGGTGCTGTGTATGGCAAAATGGATAAGCTATATGCTAATCAGCTAGTTGTTAAGGATGGCTTTTCTACTGAAAAAAAGTTTTACATTCCAGAATTTTATGCACTATCAAAAAGTGATTATTTAAATTATGGCTCTATTAGCTGGAAATCAAACATATCTACCGATTTAAGTGGGAATGCCTCTTTTAATGTTAGAAACAATAATATAGATAAAGCTATATTAATTATTCAAGGCTTTAGTATAGATGGCAAGCTCATTTCAGAGTTTAAAGAAATTAATCTATTAGATTAAACTAATAAAAAACGCTCCAAAATCTTGGAGCGTTTTTTTTATTCATCATTATTTAATAACTTAATAAGTTTATAAACACTTTTGTAAATGAAGTCTGTATATTTAATAATTTTTGCATCTCTTTTTTTAATAACACCACTTATTGCTCAAAATACTGCATCAAAAAAAGAAGCATTGCAAAACGCTTACTCATCATATTTTAATGCAGAAAGAGAAACCATATATCTACATTTTAATAAAAATATCTATTTAACTAAAGAGCCTATTTGGTTTAAAGGATATGTGTTTGATAAAAAAAATGGTATTCCATTTTTTAACACAACGAATGTGTTTGTTGCTTTATACGATAGTAAAGGAAAAGAAATTGATAATAAATTGTTTTTTGCTCAAAAAGGAGTTTTTACTGGAAGCTTTGATATAAATGATAATTTAGAAACAGGAGAATATACAGTTAGAGCTTATACTAATTGGATGAATAATTTTAAAGAAGATGAATCGTACACATCATATCCAATTCAAATTATTAATCCCAACTCTACAACAGCAGAAGCAGCACAATTAACAAAACCTAGTTATGATTTACAATTTTTACCAGAAGGAGGTTATTGTATTTCAGATGTAACTAATACAATTGGTTTTAAAATAATTAATTGTGAAGCCGAAGGAATAGACATAGAAGGTGTTATTGTCAATTCAAAAAATATTGAAGTGGCTAATTTTAAAAGCAATGCTTTTGGGTTAGGAAAATTTGATCTTTTAATGGTAAAAGATGAAGTTTATACAGCAAAATACATCATTAATAAAATTGACTATACAACCAAATTACCTAAAAGCAAAAATGAAGGTTTTACAATATCTATTAATAATTACACCAATGCTTCTGTAACGTATATAAATCTAAAAACCAATAAAGAAACTTTACAAAAAGAAGCTGGCAAAATCTATTATTTAGCAATAAATCAAAATGAAAAATCATCGGTTGTTGAAATTGAAATAAATAATTTAAAAGAAACAAATACAATACCAATTCAAACAAGCAATCTTGTTAGTGGTGTTAATACAATAACATTTTTTGACGACCAATTAAATCCGTTATTAGAACGATTAATTTTTAATTATGATGAAGCTTTGTTTATAAAATCAAGCTTATACACTACTAAAAACAATAACGACTCTATACCTATAAACCTAAAGACTACAACCAAAAACAATATTCCGATTTCAGCAAATTTAAGTGTAGCTATATTACCAAAAGAGTCTATTGCTTACACGAAAAAAGAAGAAATTATAAGTGCTTTTTTAATTGCTCCATATATAAAAGGGCATATACAAAACCCATATTATTATTTTTCAAATGTTGACAGATTGAAAAAATACGATTTAGACCTTTTACTATTAACTCAAGGTTGGAGTAAATATAATTGGGATAATATAAAAAATGGAGCACAAGAGCTAACCCATTCATTTGATGCTGGTCTCTCTATTAAAGGAATTGCTAATATTCCTAAAACAAATCGTGTAGGTTATACTGTTCAAATGTTTTCAATACCTAATAGACTTAATGAGCAAGCATTTATCGATGAAAAAAATAATTTTTATTTTAATAATTACTTTTTAAAAGATTCGGCCCAAGTAAATATTTCTGTATTAAGAGATGGTGTAAAAGTAAATTCAATAAAACCGTTTACAGAAATAGTTAATAATAACAAAGCATTAGTAAATCATCCCTTTAAAACTAAAAACCATTGTGAATTTAAATCAGAAACTATTTATGAAAACCAAACTTCAATAGCTGGCACTTTTGCAAATGCTGGTCAAGTTTTAGACACTGTAAGTCTATCGTATATTCGTATTAAAGACACTGACGAATTAGAAAATGAAAAATCTTATATAGCAAATGTTTATAGCAAAGGCATAAAAATCGATTCAATAACCAAAAGATACTATAATTATGTTGCAGATATTATTAATGCAAATGGTTTTGTAGTTGACCAATTAGAAGGTGCTGGACAGGTAAGAATTAAAAACAGAAATCCTGTATCCTTTCTTGCAAGCAATGAGCCATTATTAATAATTGATGACGTTAATTATGATAGAAATTATGATATAATTTATAATATGAATCTAGAAGAAATAGATGAGATTTTTATTGACCCAAATGGAAATGGATACGGTTCTAGAGGAAGTGCTGGAATTATAAGAATTTATAAGAAAAAAGGAGTTAAAAACAAAACAACTTATCAAAACAACAGTGCAAACGAGGTTATTATAAATGGTGGTTTCTCTGTCGAAAAAGAGTATTACATCCCTGAATTTTATGCGCTTTCGAAAAGTAACTTTTTACGATACGGGTCAATAAACTGGAAATCAAATATAGAAACTGACGCTAATGGTAATGCAACTTATAATATATTTAATACAAATATAAATGAGGTGGTTGTTATTATTCAAGGGTTTACCGAAGATGGTAAATTGATATCAGAAATCAAAGAGGTACAACTAATTAATCAGTAAGTATTTAAAAAATGAAAAAAGTAAATTGGCAATACACTTTTGGAGAAATATTGATTGTCATCATCGGTATCTCTATCGCTTTTAGCATGAATAAATGTGCTGAAAATTCTAAAAACGAAGCTCAAAAAAATCAGTATTTAATCAATCTAAAAGACGATGTTATTTCCGATAAAATAACTCTTGAGCAAAATGCAATTGAAATTGAAAAAAAAATCAAAACTGCAGATGAAATTTTACCTAAACTAAATACAGACGTTCCAGACAAAATGATGATTGTAGGAAAAATATTTAGTATTGTAAATTTAACTGATTTCACTCCTAAAGACAATACATATCAAGCATTAATAAATTCTGGAGATTTAAAGTTGATTGATGATTTTGAAACTAAAACTGCAATAGAAAAACATTATTCTTATTACAAAATCATGCAAAAAAGCTATTTAAGAATGGAAAACATTCAAAAAGAATATGTAGGTAATTATTTTATATATCATACAGATTTTGATGATTTTAGAAATAAAAAATTTGGATTTAAAGACGAGAAACTTCTCAAAAACATAATTATGAGCATGAGAGGCTCTTTTGATATAAAGCTAACTGCCACAAAAAATGGTATAGTAAGTTGTGATAGTCTTATTAATTTATTAAACAAAAAAACACCTCAAGTACATTGAGGTGTTTTTCTGCTTATTAAGCATTTTTCTAAAAAGAGTTTATTACAAAACTCTAAATGCAACTTACTTCTTTTTAGCAGTAGGTTGTAGTGCCTTTTTAACTGGTTGCTTTTGTGAAGCTTTAGTTACTTGAGGCTTTCCAGTTTGATTTGATAATGCCATAATTTCTATGATTTAAAATCTATACTAAAATTACGAACGAACACAATCTTATTATCCTCTTCTTAAGAAAAAATTAACTATAGCCTTTATTGAAGTTAATTCTTATGATCTTTTTGCACATCCTTATCTCTATACAAACAACAAGGGTGAACACTATTATAAGCCTCGTCTGTTGCTTTTATTTCTTTGGTATCATGGCCAACATTTGCAATACATTGTTGTATAGCTTTTAAATTGGTTTTACGCTCATCGTAAATCAACTTCAACTCATGAGTTTCTACATTCCAAGTTGCAGACTTCACTCCTTTTGCTCTAATTGCTGCTTTTTCAATACGTTCTTTACACATTAAACAAACACCATCTACCTCAATTGACACTTTTGCATTTTTGTTTTGTGCAAATGTTATAGTTGTTACTAATAATAATAGTACAAATGCTATTTTTTTCATCACTTATAATTTTATGTTATTTAATTTTAAATCTTAATCCTGCGTAATACATACTTCCAAAAATTGGACCATAAACAAACGTTGTATCAAAATTAGCTCCAAAAGGGTCGTCTGCTCCTAAAATAGGATTATCTTGAGTAACATTTGTTATGTTTTCTCCGCCTAAATATACTTCAAATTTATCAGAAAACACTTTAGTAACCTGAGCATTTAATGTTCCTACAGTTGGTGAATATTCTGGTAATTGATACTGAACAGGGTTTGTAGCTGTTGATGAAAAGCGTTGTTTACCTAACCAGTTATATGTAGCATCAAATTTCCATTGAGCTTCACTTCCTTCTTTATGTGTTTCGTAAGAAGCGTTAGCAAACAAACGATGTTTTGATGTTAAAGGTTTTTCAAGTTTACCTGAATTATACTGAGTTTTTACATCATAAAATTTATATGCAGTTCGTAAATCAAAACCTTCAAAAACATTATAGTTAAACTCTAATTGAAAACTGTTAGCATAGCTATCTCCTTCTAGATTATAGAAATTTACCTCAGTTGGGTTTTCATAATCTACTACAACTTGATTTTGAAAATCGGTTCTGTAATAATCTAAAGTGACGTCTGCTTTTCTTCCAAAGAGGTTAAACCCTTGTAAAAAAGACAACCCATAGTTCCATGCTATTTCAGGATTCAAGCCATATATTTCCCCTCCAGAATTAATTATATTTAAACTTCTTGAAGTTGAGAAAATCGATTGGTTTTCAGCAAAAATATTAGCACTACGTTTACCTCTTCCAAACGAAAAGCGTAAGGCAGATTTTTCCCAAGGTGTATAACGTGCATGAAGCCTAGGTGTCACAAATGTTCCTAAAAGATTATGTCTGTCTATTCTAACACCTGCTGATACATTCCATTTTTCTAAATTATCAAAATTATATTCAAAAAAAGCACCAATAGAGTTTTCAGTACGCTCAAAACCTGATGTATTAACAAACTCATCATAATGGTCGTAAGTATAACTTAAACCTGTTTTTATTTTATGCCTTGAATCACTAATAATTGAATTATAAATAGCACTTGTATACAAACTATTATGCAATATATCATATGGTGTCAATCCAAAATACGATTCTTGGTTATGACGACTGAAAGCAGCCTGAACTCCTAAACTTTGCCAAGGCACTTCAGGGTTAACATAACCTGTTTTTACAGACGCATCAATGCGTTGTGTATTTATTTCGCTTCCCCAAGCATTGGTGGTAAATTTATCTGTATCTGGGTTAAAATCAATTTGCCCTGTTTGTTTTGAATCATTTAAATATCTGAAATTAATGAAACTCACAAAACCTTTTTCTGGATTAGTATATTGCCAACGATTCATGAAATTTATCTGCTTTTGTATTGGCGCATCTAAAAAAGAATCATCGTTCATATCAAATTTTCTATCTCTTATATTACCATGAACATATAACCCAGTACTCCACTTATCACTAACTTTAGTATTTAAATGAGTATTCAGTTCATACCTTCCATTTTCTGAAGCATAAGCATTTACAAAAAACTTAGCATCTGTTGTTGGTTTTACTAGTTCTGTATTAATCTGCCCAGCTATACTTTCAAATCCATTAACTACACTTCCTGCTCCTTTAGTAATTTGAATACTTTCCACCCAAGTTCCTGGAGTAAAGCTTAATCCATAAGCTTGTGATGCACCACGAATTGTTGGAATATTCTCTGAAGTAATCAAAATATAAGGACTTGTTAATCCTAACATTCTTATTTGTCGTGTTCCTGTTACTGCATCGGCAAAATTTACATCAATTGACGGATTAGTTTCAAAACTTTCAGATAAATTACAACATGCAGCTTTTAATAGCTCATCACTACTTACAGTCATAATATTTGCAGACTGTAAATAAGATTTTGAAGTTGCTTGCTTACGAGAAGTCACTGTGACCTCGTCTAACTCACTAGTTGGTGTTAACCAATGATGAACCATTTTTGGCTCTGTAATAGTTAAAGTATCGGTTTTAAACCCAATATAACTTATAACAAGTTTTGTATATTCCTTTTTATAAGGAATTGTGAATTTTCCATCTATATCAGTTACTGTTCCAATAGTTGTATCTAACCAATATACATTTGCTCCAGGTAAACCAATATGTTTTTTTTCTGGATTTGATTCCATAATCATACCGCTTATCTTGTCTTGAGAAAACAAAACTGTTGGCAGTATTAATAATATATATAATATGTTTTTCATTAGTTGTAAGTTTTAATTAGCATAATGATTGCCATAATAATCATAATACTGTTTTCAATAAAAGTAGCTTTGGTCATTGGCAGTTTTAAGGCTGTACCTAAACATGCACATTGAATTGATTTTTTATCTAATAGGGTTTTAGTAACTCCAAAAGTTGTAATTCCTAAAATGATTAAAGTAATTATTAATGCTAACGGAATTTGAACTCTCATTAAGAATAATACTCCGAGTGCTAATTCAATAAAAGGATAAACCCAACCATAAGAAGGAATAATTTTTGCTAAAGGATCGTACATTTTAAACGATTCTGGAAAACCTTTTAAATCTAATAGCTTAAAAAAGCTAAATACAATGTAAAACAGCCCCATAAAGTCGAGCATAAAACTGTTTCCATCCCAAGGGTTAATATTTAATAAAATTGATGCTACAGTAATATATCCGAAGATTAAAAACAAAGGAAATAGCTGTTGCAAATCACTTTTTTCTTCTTCAATTGGCATTGAAGCCGAATTAAAAACATTTTGTTCTTTCTTATCTGTAATTGAGTATTTGCTAGATAATGCTTTCTGCAAAACATCAGTAGTAATGTGTGTTTTCATGTTGATAATTGCTTCTGAAGACTCTAAATCTACAGACACATTTTCAACATTGTCTATTTCTTGCAAGGCTTTTTCTACACTAGCCTTACAACTATTACAGGTCATTCCTGTAACTATATATGTATGTTTCATTATTGAAATATATTTGATTAATAAATAGTTTAAGTTTTCTGTTTTTTAACAGAAATAGAAAAAACTATAAAATCAAATTCTGAAGACCTGGTCTAAAACCTGTATATCGGCAACCAAATTAGGTGGAGAATAATCTTTATGAGGAATGATCTCTTTGTCAACTGTTTCAAAAAGATCAAAAATAGAATATACTAAACTTGTAATAAAAACTTTATGAATACTTGGAAGTTCTTCAAACTTAGACAACTTTAATTTGTCCTGGCCTTTAACAACTTCTAACTCATCTTTACAGCAATTCTTTTTTGTAATTAGAGCTTGTTCCATTTCAAAAGCTTCCATCATACATTTTTGTGCTTCTGTAAATACTGCTGTATCAATTAAAACGTCACCACAAAAGTGTTTCTCAACTGTAAAAGATACTGTTGACAACAACACTAAAAGTGCCATTAGCATTGAAAAGCTTTTATGTAGTACTTGTTTTAACACAATGCAAAATTAATGATTTTTGAACTATAAGTAGCTAAATTATAATTCTATTAATATTTTACTGCTTCAGTTTATGATAATAAAATGCTGGCAATAAGAGCAATAACAATAAAGGCTGAATTAAAAATCGTCTAATATTGAAGAAAATATAGTAGTCTTCTTTATTTGGGTTAATTACAAAATACAAGAAAAAAAGAATTAAAATCACATACGAAATAGCAAACACTAATGCTGAGAATTTAACAATACTTCTATCTTTAAAAAACAGAAAAATAATCCCTAATGAAATAGCTGAATTAAGCAAAAATCTTATTGTAGTATAAATTGTTAGTTTAAAAATTTCACGCCTTGGGTTATCAATGTATAAATAATCATTTTTAAAAAACGATAAGTAAGGGTCGTAAAACAATTCGTTTTCAAAAGCTCTTATCAAGATTAACAACCCGAAGAATACTAGAAGCAATATCATTTTTATAACGTTAGACATTTGCTTTTTTTATGTTAGAAAAACGATTAACCCAAAACATCCATAATAAAAATACCATTCCGTAAATTATCATAGGAAAAATAACAGTATGCAACTCTTCTCGTCGCCAAGGATAATGATATAATCCTACTGAAAGAATTACTATTCTTAATAAATTAACTACATATATAAGTACACTTCCAGCCAAAATATATAGAAATGTAGTTTTAGCTTTTCCTGCAAAAGCGATGATAAATGAAACAAACAAAATAATAACACTTACCGAATTACAACCTTCAACCACACGTGCTACAAACTTGTTATTAATAATAAGTTTCATCGAAGGTTCATTAGGATGCTCTTCTATTGTAGCATTATATCCAAATGTTTCTAATAATGTTTGACTTTGCTTAGCAACTAAATTAGTTAGGTAGTCAGGATAATATTTATCATCAACTGAAGCATCTAAATATAACTTATATGAAAAAGATAAGGCTGCATAAACTAATATAAAGGTTAGTATAAACTTAATAACCGACTTGTATTTTATGATTAACTCTTTCAAAAAAGGAGATTTACATTAGTGATGTTAAATTTATATAAAAAGAAAGATAGTAATTCTACTTTTTAAATACTTTTACCAAAACTTTTTGAACAATGACTTTTGAACAACTTAAACCTCAGGTAGAATCTATAATTTCTAACAATACATCTGTTGATGAACGACTACTATTAATATGCGAACTTTTAGAAGCTAATGTTCCTTATTATAATTGGGTTGGATTTTATTTTAGAAATGGCAATAAAGAAGAATTAAAACTTGGTCCTTATGTTGGCGAACCTACAGATCATACTATTATTCCTTTTGGTAAAGGTATTTGTGGACAAGTAGCTGTAAGCAATCAAAACTTTGTGGTTCCAGATGTATCAGCTCAAGATAATTACATAGCTTGTAGTATTACAGTAAAAGCCGAAATTGTTGTGCCAGTTTTTGTTAAAGGCGAAAATGTTGGACAAATAGATATTGACTCAAACACACCAGATCCTTTTACTGAAGCTGACGAGCGCTTTTTAGAGTTTGTTTGTGAAAAAGTAGCAGGAATCCTTTAATTAGGAATTTATCTCTTAATGTAATTTGATATTTTCATAATTATAAAAGTCAAGCTGAGTAAAATTACTAATAAAAATACAATAACTTGAAATATTCCAAACCAAAAATTAATATTTGAAAAATCCCAAGCCCAACCCACTGTTTTATTAATTCCAAAGTTAGCATCTGTTGAAAATAATGTAATTAAAAAAACAGAGGTTAAAATAATAAAAATATAGGATGTTAATCTTTTAAAAAACCACCAAAAATTTTTATTTTTTTTCATGAAAATTTGATTACATCCCTGTTCTAATCGCTTCAACAGGATCTAAACGAGAAGCAGAAATTGCAGGTATAACTCCAGAAATTAGCCCAATAATTGTTGATAAAACAAATCCGAGCATCATATTACCTGCAGATAATGCAAATTTAAAATCTCCTGTAACCTCTGATAAGTTAATTGAGAGCGAAACTAACCAAACAAAGAACAATCCAACCAATCCTCCAATAACAGCAAGTATTGTTGCTTCAAATAAAAACTGAAACAAAATAAATCTGTTTTTTGCTCCTAATGATTTTTGTATTCCAATAAGATTTGTACGTTCTTTTACGCTCACAAACATAATATTGGCAATTCCAAATCCACCTACTAGTAGTGAGAATCCGCTTATAATCCATCCCATAACATTCATAGTACCAATAACGCTATCAATAGCATCAGTCATACCAGAAAGTTTATTTACAAAAAAGTTGTCTGGTTCATCAGCTTTTAAACCTCTATAAGCTCTGTATTTCTGTTTTAACACCTGCTCAAACGCACCTATATCAACTCCCTTTTTAGGCTTTATAATTACTGCTCCAGGTATTCCTTCTGAGCCACCATTTCTAAATTGTCTCACAAAATTAGCAGGTAAAAAAGCTTGTTCATCAGAAGAGTCTCCTAAACCTGACCCAACTTTCTTAAGAACTCCAATTACAGTTAACTTACGTCCGTAAATACGAACAGTCTTACCTATTGGATTTAAATTTTTGAATAGATTTTCAGCAATTGAATATCCTAAAACAACAACCGATGCTCCTGACACAGATTCAGCTTCATTATAAAAACGCCCTTGTTCAATTTTTAAATTCTCTATATCAGCAATACCATTAGACACTGGAGTTACATCAACACCAGAAATTGTTTCTCCTTCATATTTTATACTTTCGCCTCCAGCAAAAATCACATAAGCTATAGCTTCAATATCTGGGACATTACGCTTTATAAACTCATAACTATCATTCTCAGTTTGAGGATAGTTATCTCGCTGCCATCTTGGTATATCAGTAGGGCCAAATGAATATTTGGTAACATACATTGTGTTTTTATCTAAACCACTCAATTGGTCTTGTATATTTTTATCTAATGAATCTACTGCGGCTAGTACAGCAATTATGGAAAAAATACCAATAGTTACGCCTAATAAAGACAGAAATGTTCGTAATTTATTATTTCGTAAAGCATTAATGGCAAACGAAAAACTTTCTTTAAATAGTCGTAAGTAAAGTAACATGAATATTGGCTGTTTTAAAACGAATTTAAAGATAGGACGTTTTTAACAATTTTTTGTTACAAAAAACTTAAATAAACTCACTCGTCTTATCATAAATTCTCTTTAAGAATATGTACTTTTGCAACTTTAAACTACACAACAACAACATGAATAACAACAAAACCATAAAATCGGCATTAATTTCGGTTTTTAGCAAAGAAGGATTAGAACCAATTGTAAAACAATTAAACTCACAAGGAGTTACTATTTACTCTACTGGTGGAACCGAAAAATTTATTAAAGATTTAGGCATAAATGTAGTTCCTGTTGAGGATGTCACTTCATATCCTTCAATTTTAGGAGGTCGTGTAAAAACATTGCATCCAAAAGTTTTTGGTGGTATTTTAAACAGACAAAACAACGAAAGTGATGTTGCAGAAATGCAAGAGTTTACAATCCCACAAATCGATTTAGTAATTGTTGATTTGTATCCTTTTGAAAAAACTGTAGCTTCTGGCGCGAGCAATGCAGATATTATAGAAAAAATTGATATTGGTGGTATTTCACTAATTAGAGCCGCTGCAAAAAATTATGCAGATGTGGTTTGTGTGTCTTCGGTTGAAGACTATTCAGAATTTTTAGAATTATTAAAATCTAAAAACGGAACAACATCTGAAGAAGATAGAAAACGATTTGCTTCAAAAGCTTTCAATGTATCTTCACATTACGATTCGGCAATATTTAATTACTTCAATAAAAATCATGAAGAAGCTGTTTTAAAAATTAGTGAAACAAAAGGTCAAGTGCTTCGTTATGGAGAAAATCCGCATCAAAAAGGGTTTTTCTTTGGAGATTTTGATGCAATGTTTACAAAACTTCATGGTAAAGAGTTAAGCTACAATAACCTTTTAGATGTTGATGCAGCAGTTAATTTAATGAATGAATTTAAAGGTGAAGCTCCAACATTTGCAATTTTAAAACATAATAATGCCTGCGGATTTGCTCAACGCAATACTGTGCATCAAGCTTATGTTGATGCGTTAGCTGGAGATCCTGTTTCGGCATTTGGAGGTATTTTGATTAGCAATGTAGAAATAGACAAATCTACAGCTGAAGAAATTCATGATTTATTTTGTGAAGTTGTTATTGCGCCTTCATTTTCAAAAGAAGCACAAACAATTCTTGAAGGAAAGAAGAACAGAATTTTATTAGTTCAACACGATATTGAACTTCCAAAAACAACCGTAAGAACGTGTTTAAATGGTGCTTTAGTTCAAGAGAGAGATAATATTACAGATGCTATTGAGCATTTATCTAATGCAACAAACAATAAACCAACTCAAAACGAGTTAGAAGATTTAATCTTTGCATCAAAAATTTGCAAGCATACTAAATCTAACACCATCGTTTTAGCAAAAAACAAACAATTATGTGCAAGCGGAACAGGACAAACAAGTCGTGTTGATGCACTTAACCAAGCTATACATAAAGCTCAATCTTTTAATTTTGATTTAAAAGGAGCTGTAATGGCTAGTGATGCCTTTTTCCCTTTTCCAGATTGTGTTGAGATCGCAAAAAACGCTGGAATTACAGCAGTAATCCAACCAGGAGGATCAATTAAAGACCAATTGAGTATCGATTATTGCAATGAAAATAATGTTGCAATGGTATTTACAGGGACGCGTCATTTTAAACATTAATATTTTTAGTTAGTCTCAACTATTTAAAGAAAAAACTCGTATATAATTAAATTGTTAATATTTAGTAACTTTTACTACATTTACAAAACCAACAAAAGAACTTAACATATCAACCTTTCATAACAGACGCAGATGGGATTTTTTGATTTCTTAACAGAAGAAATAGCTATAGATTTAGGAACAGCAAACACATTAATTATTCACAATGATAAAGTAGTTGTGGATAGTCCCTCAATAGTTGCCAGAGACCGAATAACAGGAAAAATAATTGCAGTTGGTAAAGAAGCCAGCATGATGCAAGGAAAAACGCATGAAAACATAAAAACAATTAGACCATTAAAAGATGGTGTAATTGCTGATTTTGATGCTTCAGAGCAAATGATAAATTTATTTATTAAAAATATTCCTGCTCTTAAAAAGAAATTATTCACTCCAGCATTAAGAATGGTTGTTTGTATTCCGTCAGGTATTACTGAAGTAGAAATGCGAGCTGTAAAAGAATCTTGTGAACGTGTTAATGGTAAAGAAGTGTATTTAATACACGAACCAATGGCTGCAGCCATTGGTATTGGTATTGATATTATGCAACCAAAAGGAAACATGATTGTTGATATAGGTGGTGGTACAACAGAGATTGCCGTTATTGCTCTTGGCGGAATTGTATGTGATAAGTCTGTTAAAGTTGCTGGTGATGTATTTACCAACGATATTATATACTACATGAGAACACAACATAATTTATATGTTGGAGAACGTACAGCTGAAAAAATAAAAATACAGATTGGTGCTGCTACTGAAGATTTAGAATTACCACCAGATGAAATGAGTGTTCAAGGTCGTGATTTATTAACAGGAAAACCAAAGCAAGTACAAATATCATTTAGAGAAATTGCAAAAGCACTTGATAAATCTATATTAAGAATTGAAGATTCTGTAATGGAAACATTATCTCAAACACCTCCAGAATTAGCAGCAGATATTTACAATACTGGAATTTATCTTGCAGGTGGAGGATCGATGTTAAGAGGTTTAGACAAACGCTTGTCTCAAAAAACAGACTTACCAGTATATATTGCTGAAGACCCATTAAGAGCTGTTGTTAGAGGTACAGGTATTGTACTAAAAAATCTTCAGAAATTTAAAAGCGTACTTATAAAATAGTAAACCCAAATGCAACAAATCATCAACTTTGTATTAAGAAACAAAACATTTCTTTTGTTTTTGTTACTCTTTGGTGTGTCTTTGTTTTTTACTATTCAATCGCATTCTTATCATAAAAGTAAGTTTATAAACTCTGCTAACTATGTTACAGGAGGTATCTATAAAAAAACTAATGGTATTAAACAATATTTTAACTTAAAAGAAGAAAACGAAGCTTTAATTGAAGAAAATAAAAAGCTAAAAACTCTTTTGTTTAATATTAATATTGACACATTAAATTATACAATTACCGATAGTACTTTTCTAGGTGAATATTTTAAATTTAGAACAGCTTCTGTTTATAAAAACAGTTATAGTTTGTCTAATAACTACTTAACAATTAATAGAGGAAAAAAAGATAACATAAAACAAGATTTTGGAGTAATAACCTCCAAAGGGATTGTAGGAATTATTGAAAACACTTCTGATAATTATGCGTCTGTATTATCCATTTTAAACACTAAAAGTAGAATTAACGCTCAACTAAAAAAAACAAGCCATATTGGTTCTTTAGAATGGAATACTAAATCGCCAGAGTTTGTACAAATGGTAGATGTCTCAAAATTTGCTCCAGTAAAAGTTGGAGACACTATTATAACTGGTGGTCAGTCTACTATATTTCCTCAAGGTATTTTAATTGGTAGTATTGACTCTTTTTCTTTAGATACTGGTGGTGACACTTATACCATAAATGTGAAACTATTTAATGATATGACTAATATTGGTCATGTTTATATTATTGAGAATTTAAATGCTGAAGAAATTAAATCACTAGAACAAAAGCCAAATGAATAGTGCTTCAATAAATATCATATCGCGTTTTGTTATATTAATTTTAGTTCAGGTGTTAGTCCTTAACAATATTAACTTTCTAGGCTATATAAATCCTTATCCATATATTTTATTTACTATACTTTTCCCAGTAAGAAATAACCGAACAGCTATAGTTTTTTTAAGTTTCATATTAGGATTATGTGTTGATATTTTTTCAGATTCTGGAGGTATTCATGCAGCAGCTTGTGTTACCATAGCTTATATAAGACCTACCATACTTAAATTCTCTTTTGGCTCTATTTATGATTATCAGACTATAAAATTCAACCAAACCGAAATTGGAACAAGGCTAACTTATTTCTCAATAATAACTGTTGTACATCACTTCATTTTGTTTAGCCTAGAAGTATTTAACATTTCAAAAATAATTTTAGTCCTTCAAAAAACGTTATTCTCAAGTATATTTACTATACTATTATGTTTATTAATTACAATTCTTTTTAGCAACAAACGTAAATGAGAAAACTGTTACTTACCTCTATTGTTTTTTCTGTAGGTCTAATATTTATTGCACGATTATTTTACTTACAGGTTTATAATCAAGATACATATAGCTTATACGACGATAATGCTATTAGAAAAGTTTATGACTATCCTAAACGCGGTTATGTTTATGACAGAAATGGTAAGCTTTTAGTGGCAAATCAGCCATCTTACGATGTCATGTTCATTCCTAGAGAAGTAAAACCATTAGACACACTTGAGTTTTGTAGTTTATTACGTATAACAAAAGAAGATTTTAATAGAATATATGATAAAGCATATATTTACTCACCTCGATTACCTTCTGTTTTTATCCCTCAATTATCTAGAGAAGAATATGCAGTTCTTCAAGAAAAAATAAGAAAATTTCAAGGTTTCTATATCCAAAAAAGATCTTTAAGAGATTATCAAACCACAATTGGAGCTAATGTTTTAGGTGATATTGGCGAAGTAAATAACGCCATTATAGATAATAACCCATATTATAATATGGGAGATTTAATTGGCAAGCAAGGGGTTGAAAAAACTTATGAAGAAATTTTAAGAGGTGTAAAAGGCATAAAGTTTATTCAAAAAGACAGATTCAACAGAGACCTTGGCCCATACAAAGATGGTATTTATGATACTTTACCTAAAGCAGGTCACGATATAACAATTACAATTGACGCAGTATTACAAGAGTATGGCGAACTACTAATGCAAAATAAACGTGGTGGAATTATTGCCATAGAACCTAGTAGTGGAGAAATACTTGCAATGGTTTCTGCTCCTACTTATAATCCAAATTTATTAGTTGGAAGACAACGTTCTGCAAATTTTTCAAAATTATATAATGACTCAATAGCAAAGCCTCTTTTCGATAGAGGTCTTCAAGCTCAATATCCTCCAGGCTCACCATTTAAAGTACTAAACGCCCTTATTGGTTTACAAGAACAAGTTGTAACAACAGATGATCAATTTGGTTGTAGAATGGGTTATTATGTTGGTAGCAGAAGATTAACTGGTTGCCATAGTCATTCTAGTCCTTTAGCTATGAATGGTGGAATTGCACAATCTTGCAATGCTTATTTTGCTAACGTTTATAGACGAATTATTGATAAACATAAAGATGCTGGCGATGGAATGGATGTTTGGAGTAACCATGTTAAAAGTTTTGGTTTAGGTAATTATTTAAATAACGATTTAGCAGTTGGACAAAAAGGAAGAATTCCTGATGCAGCTTTTTATGACAAATGGTATGGTAAAGACAAATGGGCTTCAACTTATATTATATCTAATGCTATTGGACAAGGAGAAGTTGAAGCTACACCTATTCAATTAGCAAACATGGTAGCTGCAATTGGTAATCGAGGTTATTATTTTACACCACATATAATTAAAAATATTGAAGGTGAAAAAATAGATTCTAAATACATTACACCAAACTACACAACAATAGACAAACAATATTTTGAACCTGTTGTTCAAGGCATGTTTGATGTATATAATCATGGTACTGCTTCAACATTACAAGTGCCAGGAATTGAGATATGTGGTAAAACTGGTACTGCCGAAAATTTTGTGAGAATAAATGGAGTTAAAACTCAACTAACTGACCATTCTATATTTGTTGCTTTTGCTCCAAAAGACAACCCAAAAATTGCTATTGCTGTTTTTGTTGAAAATGGATATTGGGGAAGTAGATTTGCAGGTAGAATTGCTAGTTTAATGATTGAAAAGTATATTAAGGGAGAAATCACGAGAAAAGACATGGAAACATGGATACTAACTCATGGTCTTGAAACTGAATATAGCAAACCCTATTCTGGAAAACCTTTTACTATTAACAAAGGTGCAACTATTGATATTGTTGAACCTCCAAAAACAGATAAGGATTTAAAAAAAAATAGTGTTAATGTAAAAGCAAAGACAACTAACTAGTTTAAAAATGCAGAGAGATTATAAAAGTTTTAGATTAGATTGGCTAACCATAATTCTGTTTTTTCTATTAGTAGGATTTGGATGGGTTAATATAACTTCAGCCTCTCATGTTGGTGATATTATTGAGTATTTTGACATGAACCAACCTTACGGGAAACAATCCTTTTTTATAGTTCTTACACTAGTACTTATCGTTATAGTATTATCTATAGAAGCCAAATTTTATGAACGTTTTGCTAGTATAATATACATTTTCTCAATTATTTCGCTGATTGGTTTATTCTTGTTTGGAAAAAACGTTAATGGAGCAACATCATGGTATGCCATTGGAGGCATGACATTACAACCTAGTGAATTTGCAAAATTTGCAACTTCGTTAGCAGTCGCAAAATACATTAGTGATATGCAAACTAACATAACAACACTAAAAGACCAACTTAAAACAATGGCTATAATTGTTGTACCAGCCATTCTTATTCTTTTGCAAAACGATGCTGGTAGTACAATTGTTTATGCTGGTTTCTTTTTTGTTTTTTATAGAGAAGGCCTTCAGCAAATCTATTTAATTATTTGCACAGCAATTATATTTTTATCTGTTCTTGCACTTAAATTTGGAATTTTATATACGTCAATAATATCGGCTGTTTTTATACTAGCTCTATATTTTTACAGACGTAAAAAGAAATCTTCAATTATTCAGTCTATAGTTATACTATTACTATGTATTGGTTTTTCCTTCGGAATTAAATATTTCTATACAGATATTTTAAAAGACCATCAAAAAGACAGAATCAGTTTATGGTTACGCTTAGAAAAAGATCCAGCAAAATTAGAGTTAATGAAAAAGAAAGAAGCATACAATCTGCTTCAATCTGAAGAAGCAATTAAATCTGGAGGCTTTACTGGTAAAGGTTATTTAGAAGGCACACGTACAACAGGGAAATTTGTCCCAGAACAACATACCGATTATATTTTTAGTACAGTTGGTGAAGAATGGGGTTTTCTTGGTAGTGCTCTTGTTGTTATTTTATTTGTAGCATTATTAATACGTATTCTACACCTTGCTGAGCTTCAAAAATCACAATTTAGTAGGGTTTATGGCTACTGTGTTGCTTCAATTTTATTTGTGCATTTTATGATTAATGTTGGTATGGTCATGGGATTAATACCAACAGTTGGTATACCTCTACCCTTTTTTAGTTATGGTGGCTCTAGTTTATGGGGCTTTACTATTTTACTCTTTATATTTGTAAAATTAGATTCAAACAGAATTAACGAGTGGTAATAAAAATAAAAAAAGGGACTAATATTTAGCCCCTTTTACAATATTACAAAGTCTATTTTTTTATTTTAAACTCGCTAAACTAGATTTTAAAGTTTCAATTTTTGCTAAAGCATCTGCTTCTTTATTACGCTCATTTTGTAACACTTGCTCTGGAGCATTATTTACAAAACGCTCATTAGACAACTTACTTTGAACCGATTTTAAAAACCCTTCTGTATAAGTTAATTCAGCATTTATCTTTTTGATTTCTTCATCAATATTAACAGCACCAGAAATAGGAATAAAGTACTCGTTAGATTGTACTCTAAAACTTAAAGCGCCATCAACAGAATCTGTTACAGATTCCATTTTAGATATATTTCCAAGTTTAGCAATTACTGAATTAAACTGATTTGATAAACTTTCATTATTTATAACAGATAACTCTATGCTATCTTTAAAAGATATGTTTTTATCTTTTCTAATAGTTCTTATACCAGATACTACTTCCTTAACAACTTCAAAGTCTGAAATCAATTTCTCATTAAAAGTTTCAAGCTTTGGATACTGTGCAACTATTAAAGCTTCTTCTGGTTTACGCTCAGCTATATACTGCCAAATCTCTTCAGTAAGAAAAGGCATAAATGGATGTAAAATCCTAAGGTTGTTTTCAAATATCTCAATAATTGTGCAGTGTGTTTTAGCATCGATTGGTTGTTGGTAGTCTGGCTTAATCATTTCTAAAAGCCAAGAACAGAAATCATCCCAAACCAATTTGTACATCGTCATTAAAGCATCTGATAATCTATATTTGCCATAATGATCTTCAATTTCTGAAAGTGCATTTTGGAACTTATTTTCGTACCACTGTAAAGCAATCTTAGATGATTCGGGTTGCTCAATATCTGCAACTTCCCAACCGTTTATTAGTCTGAAGGCATTCCATATTTTATTAGCAAATCCTTTTCCTTGTTGGCACAAATCTTCATCAAACATTAAATCATTACCAGCTGCACTACTTAGTAGTAATCCAACACGTACTCCATCAGCTCCATAATCGTCAATTAATTTTAATGCATCTGGAGAATTACCTAATGATTTAGACATTTTACGTCGTTGCTTATCACGAACTAATCCTGTTAAATACACATTTTCAAAAGGTTTTTCTCCTTTATACTCGTAACCAGCTATAATCATACGAGCTACCCAAAAGAAAAGAATGTCTGGTCCTGTAACTAAATCGTTTGTAGGATAGTAATATTTAATCTCTTCGTTTTCTGGATTTCTTATACCATCAAAAACACTCATTGGCCATAACCAAGAAGAAAACCATGTGTCTAAAGCATCTTTATCTTGAGTTAAATCTTCTGCTTTTAAACTATCATTTCCAGATTTTTCTTGAGCAAGTTTTAAAGCATATTCTTTGGTTTCAGCAACAACAAAATCGTCTTTACCATCACCATAATAATATGCAGGAATTTGTTGTCCCCAAAGTAATTGCCTAGAGATATTCCAATCTCTTATATTTTCCATCCAATGACGATAGGTGTTATTAAATCGTTTAGGATATAGCTTTATGTCCTCATCATCTAAAACAGCTTTAATAGCTGGTTTTACCAATTCTTGCATACTCAAAAACCATTGATCAGATAATCTTGGCTCAATCACTGCTTTTGTACGCTCACTTGTACCAACTTTATGAGTAATGTCTTCAGTTTTTACAAGAATTCCTAACTCATCTAGTTCTTTAGCAACATCTTTTCTCGCTACTACTCTATCCTTTCCTTGATGATGCAACCCAAAACTATTCATAGTTCCATCTTCATTTAATACATCAATAACTTCTAGATTATGCCTGTCACCAATTTCTTTATCATTTACATCATGAGCAGGTGTTACTTTTAAACATCCTGTACCAAACTCAATATCTACATAATCGTCTTCAATTATTGGAATAACACGATTGCAAATAGGCACTATAACCTTTTTACCCTTTAATGGAGTAAAACGTTCATCATTTGGATTAATACAAACAGCTGTGTCACCTAAAATAGTTTCAGGACGAGTAGTTGCTATGGTTACAAAACTATCTTCACCATCAATTTTATATTTAACATAGTACAATTTGTCAGTACGCTCAACATGAATCACCTCTTCATCTGATAATGTTGTTTTAGCTTCAGGATCCCAATTTACCATTCGATAACCTCGATAAATTAAGCCCTTATTAAACAAATCAACAAACACCTTTATTACGGCTTCATTCATATCATCATCCATTGTGAATTTGGTTCTATCCCAATCACAAGAGCAGCCTAGTTTTTTTAATTGTTCAAGAATTACGCCTCCATATTCATGTGTCCAATCCCAAGCATGTGCTAAAAATTCGTCTCTGGTTAGATCATTCTTATCAATTCCTTGCTCCTTTAGTTTGGCAACAACTTTAGCTTCAGTAGCAATAGATGCATGGTCTGTACCAGGTACCCAACACGCATTTTTCCCTTGCAAACGAGCACGACGTATTAATACATCTTGAATTGTATTATTTAGCATGTGTCCCATATGTAATACTCCAGTGACATTTGGTGGAGGAATAACAATAGTATATGGCTCTCTTTCGTCTGGTACAGAATGAAAATAATTATTTTTCATCCAATACGCATACCATTTGCTTTCTACATCTGAAGCTGAATATTTTGTTGGTATTTGCATGCTTTGGTATTGTTTTTGTATAATGACTTGCAAAAGTACTTATATTTCTTTTTTTGTGAAATTATAAAAACAATTAATGTGTTTAAAATTTGTGAATTGAAAGCCGTTTAACGTAATATGTCTAAATAATTTTGCAAAATCACAAAAAGTAAGTAGTTTTGATAGTTAGTTTTAAACTAGAAAGTAATAATAAAAAAAATATAAAGTGATGAAAAATTTAATTACAATTTTATTTGTAGGAATGATGAGTCTTGGAGTATTTGCTCAAGAAAAAGTGGCAAAAATTGAATTTAAGACCGACACTATTGATTATGGAACAGTTGAAAAAGGATCTGATGGCGTTAGAGTATTTGTTTTTACAAACACAGGTAATGCTCCTTTAATTATTTCTGATGTTAAGTCAACTTGCGGCTGTACAGTTCCAAAAAAACCAGAAGGACCAATTATGCCAGGACAAACAGGTGAAATATCTGTAAAATATGATACAAACAGAGTAAATCCTATTAGAAAAACTATTACAGTAACTTCTAATGCTGATACACCAACTGTAGCGCTAAAAATCAAAGGAGAAGTAGTAGACTCTTCTAAAACTAGTGTGTTAGAGAAAAAAGGGAAAAGTGTAATGGAGCAATAAAAGCTACATAAATACATTAAAAAAGCTCTTTTTATAAATTTAAAAAGAGCTTTTTTAATTAATATAGATTTTGTAAAATAAATCGAAAAGTAAGTATTACACCATTTCGATCTACTTTCATTTTAATTTGTTTTCCATGATCTGCCCTAAACATACTATTAATTTCCTGAAGACTTAAATCATCGGCATGCTTATTATTAATTGATATTACAACGTCGCCTAGGTGTAAACCAGCTAACTCAGCAGGTGAATCTTTTCTTAACTCAACTATTCTAAAAGCAGGTTTTAATGAGTATTTATAACTTGTGTTAAAAACCAATGTAGTATTGTTTGAATCTTTATCATTTGGAAACCCAACAATAGATGTATTATCTAATTCTTTAACAATCCTTATCCCATCCTGTTCTAAAACAATTCCACTTTTATTGTAATGAAAAGGCATGCCAAAATTGCTATTCTTCTTTAATATAACTTTTTGGTTTGTATAGTCCATAATTATATTAAATCGTTTTAGAAGTTCTCCAGAAATACTACCACTTCGCTCTTTAAATTTTCGAGCAAAACTTATAGATGTAGAGTCTGGGAAAGCTACATTAACATTTTCTAGCTTAAAGCTATTTAGTGAAAATGAAGTAACTTTAGATCGTTTTCCGTAAACACTACCACTAAGCCCTTTGCCTAAATAATCATTAAAATACTTTTCGCCAACAGGATAAACACCATTATCAGCGTCTTCAAAAAGCCATAGCGCGTCACTACCTCCAGAATCTATTAATAACTTTACTGGTATATTTTTAGAGTTAATCTCAACATTGGCATCTATATAGGGCTTATTATTATGAAGAGTAAGATCAAACACCTCACACTTTTTACACTCTTTATATTCATAGGCTAAAGGTTTATGAAGCTTAATGAACTTTCTCGAATAATTAACCTCAACAATAAAATCTTTAAATATGTCATATCCGATAATTCCATGTATTGGAATTCCAAGTCTAGGAGCAAAGTTTATAGTACTATCAAAAACAACATAAATATCTTGGTTCACATTAATAGCATTACCAACTTTAAATAAATTTTGTTTTGATCTTAAGGCTTCAATAGAGCCATCACCTCCTAATCCTCTCAGATAAATAGTTTCTGCATTATTAATTTTTAAAGAGTCTGCATGGTTTCCAATGTTAAACAAAATTGGCTTACTTACTCCAGAATCCAATAAGAAGGATAATTCAAAACCGTTAACTTCAACAGGTAAAACAATTAAATTATCAATTAATTTAAATTTAATCTTATCAGATGTTGATCTGGGAATATTAAAACTACTTTGTGAAAAACAAAAAAAGGATATCAGTAATAATAGTAAAAAAAGCGTATTTTGTTTTATCATACTGAATGTTTGTTTGTAATGTCTAACAACAATTTACAAATCTTTATCTGAACTATTTTTTTTATGTCAATATTTTAAAAAAACTTTAAGATAAATTTCAGAACTTTGCCACCTAAACATTAGATAATGCCAAAAATTTCACAAAAAGGGCAATTAATGCCAGAGTCGCCTATTAGAAAACTAGTTCCTTATGCTGAATTAGCATATAAAAAAGGGAAAACAGTATACCATTTAAATATTGGACAACCAGATATAAAAACACCACAAGTAGCTTTAGATGCTGTTAAAGTACACTCATTAGACATTTTAGCCTATACAAGGTCTGAAGGCTCTGAAGAATACAGAAAAAAAATTGCAGAGTATTATAAAAAAAATAATATTCATGTTTCTCATGAAGATATTATTGTAACTACTGGTGGAAGTGAAGCTTTGCTTTTTGCCTTTGGAAGTATTATGGATTCTGATGATGAAATAATAATTCCTGAACCATTTTATGCAAATTACAATGGATTTTCAACAGCTTCAAATATTAAAGTAGTTCCAGTAATTTCTAAAATTGAAGATAATTTTGCTTTACCAGCTATTGAAGAATTTGAAAAGCTAATTACTCCAAAAACAAAAGCAATACTTATTTGTAATCCTGGTAATCCAACAGGTTATTTATATTCTAAGGATGAAATTAAAAAATTAGCTCAAATTGTAAAAAAACATGACTTGTTTTTAATTGCAGACGAAGTGTATAGAGAGTTTGTTTACGATGGTAATGAGTTTTATTCTATCATGCAAGAAGAAGGTTTAGAAGATTATGCAATAATGATAGACTCTGTTTCTAAACGATACAGTATGTGTGGAGCTCGTATTGGTTATTTAGTTTCAAAAAACAAAAACGTAATTAAAACAGCATTAAAATTTGCACAAGCAAGATTGAGCCCTCCCACTCTAGCTCAAATAGCAAGTGAGGCTGCATTGCAAACTCCTCAAAGCTATTTTGATGAAGTTATTGATGAATATGTAAAAAGAAGAAACATTCTAATTAACGAATTAGAAAAAATTGAAGGTGTAAAAGTAGCTAAACCAAATGGAGCTTTTTATTGTATTGCAGAGTTACCAATTAAAAATGCAGACAAATTTGCACAGTGGTTATTAGAGACTTTCGATTATAATAACGAAACAGTAATGGTAGCACCTGCTGCTGGTTTTTACTCAACTCCTGGAGTTGGACTAAATCAGATACGAATCGCTTATGTACTTAATGAAACAAGTTTAATTAAAGCTGTTAAAATTCTTGGAGAGGCATTAAAAGTTTATAAAGATTAATGCAAATACAAAAAAACATATCACTAAAACCTTATAATACGTTTGGTATTGATGCCATTGCTAAACATTATATTTCGGTTAAATCAATTGAAGTATTACAAAGTGTTTTAAAATCAGATTCATACCCAAATAAGTTTATTCTTGGTGGAGGTAGTAATATGTTACTTACTAAAGATATTGAAGATTTAGTGGTTCATGTAAATCTTAAGGGAATTGAAGTAGTTTCTGAAAATGATAATCATATTTTTGTTAAAGCTAATGCTGGTGAGAATTGGCACGAGTTTGTGCTTTGGTGCTTAAATCACAATTTAGGCGGAATAGAAAACTTATCATTAATTCCTGGCAATGTAGGTACTGCACCAATTCAAAATATTGGCGCCTATGGCGTAGAACTTAAAGATGTATTTGAGTCTTGTGAGGTGATTGATATAAAAACTTCAGAAATCAGAACTTTCAATAACAAGGAATGTAAATTTGGCTATAGAGAATCTGTTTTTAAACAAGAAGTAAAAGACCAATATATTGTTATTAATGTAACTTTTAAGCTTACAAAGAATAATCATGTGCTTCGTACTGATTATGGCGCTATAACATCTCAATTAAATGAAATGAAGGTTTCAGAGCCAACAATTCAAGATGTTTCAAATGCTGTTATAGCCATAAGACAAAGTAAACTTCCAGACCCAAAAAAGATTGGAAACAGTGGTAGTTTTTTTAAAAACCCTGTAATATCAACTAAACACTTTGAAACATTAAAATTAAATTTTCCTGATATTCCTAGTTATCCTATATCAGAAACAGAAGTAAAAGTTCCAGCAGGTTGGCTAATTGAAAAGGCTGGTTTTAAAGGAAAAACATTAGGAAATTATGGCGTGCATAAAAACCAAGCTCTTGTGCTTGTAAACTATGGAGACGCAAATGGAAAAGATATTTTAGATTTGGCAAGATTAATTCAAAAAACAATTTATCGCCTTTTTGAAATTACAATAGAAACCGAAGTTAATATTATATAAAAAAAAAGAGCTTCAGTAATTCTGAAACTCTTAATTTATAATAGAATGTGTTTTGAAAAAGCTATTAATCAATTCTTTTGAGGGAATAACATTCTATGCTGTAAAAACAATATTAATTTAAAAATACTGTTACGTTATATTTTACTAATTTTACTTCTTAAATATATATACGCTTAAAAAGCCTATTTGGATTTTTTACAATAAAAAAAATTGAGCACTTCTTTAGAACAACATATTGTACAATTACTCGAAAAAAGTGATACCGCTGCCATAAATTTACTTTATGAAAATTATGCAGACAGTCTTTATGGTGTTATTTTAAAGATTACAAAAAATGAAGAATTAGCTCAAGATGCTTTACAAGAAAGCTTTGTTAAAATATGGAAGAATGCTAAAAAATACGATTCTAAAAAGGCAAAATTATTCACTTGGCTATATAGAATTGCAAGAAATACAGCTATAGATAAACTACGAAGCCACAACAATAGATTTGAAAAAGAAGTCCAAATCGATAAATCAAACGTATATATACTACCAACATCAAGTTTAAATCAAGATGTTATTGATATTAAAGAACATGTTGGGAGACTAGACGAGAAGTATCAAATTGTACTAAATGCCTTGTTTTTTGAAGGTATGACACAACAAGAAGCAAGTGATGAATTAGATATTCCATTAGGTACTATAAAGTCTAGATTAAAAATAGGATTAAGAGAATTAAAAAAACTCTATACTCCATAAAAAAGTGGAAATAATGGAAAAAAAACTACATTCTTTTTTACAATCTGGCCTAATAGATAAATATATATTAGGTACAACTACTCCTAATGAAACATTAGAAGTTGAACACTATATCTCAACGTATCCTGAGGTAAAAGCTGAATATAACAGACTACAAGATAATTTAGAAATTATTGCAAAAGCTAATGCTGTTGAGGCACCAAAGTTTGTTTTAGATGCAATTCTTAATGATATTAATGACAAACCAGTAATTGCATTAAATACACGAAAACAACACACACCTTGGTATAGCATAGCTGCTAGTTTTGCAGCAATTATGTTTGCTGTCACAGCATTCTTATTGTACCAAAAAAATAGCGACTTAATAAGAGAAAATAACGTAGTTGTTGATGAACTTTTTGATTTACGAAGCGATATTGAAAATAACAACAACAAGCTAGACAATGTAATGCGTCAGTTAATGAAATTAAACAATCCAGAAACTGAAAAATATGTGTTACGTGGTAATGATAGAGCTAAAGATTTAAAAACTGTAGCCTATATTAATTCGGTTGATAAAACATCAATGATAGATGTTGTTTCATTACCAAAATTACCAAAAGAGCAACAATACCAAATTTGGGCTGAGTTGCAAGATAGAATGGTAAATCTTGGAATTCTTGATGCTAATGACAGACGTTTAAAATCAATTCCTTACATGGAAAACGCACTTGGCTTAAGTATTACAATTGAACCAAAAAACAAAGTAAGTGAGAGAGCAACAGCAGAAAATGAAGTTGCAGAAATTACACTAAAAAACAAATATTAGTATCTTTTTAATATTAAAAAAAGCCACCAAATTATGGTGGTTTTTTTATGCAAATAAATTAGCGTTTAAGACTTAAAAAGATGTTCGTTTATATTTATGAAAAGCACTATCTTTGCATAAATATTTTTATAATGAAACTTTTTTTAATTACTCTTATTCTTTTAGGACTTGCAATAGCAGGAATTGCAATAAAAATTTGGGCAAAAAAGGATGGAAAATTTGCAGGAACTTGTGCAAGTCAAAATCCGATGTTGAATAAAAGTGGTGAATCTTGTGGTTTTTGTGGCAAGACTCCAGATCAATTTGAAAATTGTAATGAACCTCAACACTCATAGGTATTAATGCTAATTTTTAATATTCTATTCTACTTATTTATTGTAGTTATACTTATTCAGATTATTTATTACGGAGTATTTTTTGTTGCTTTCAAAAAACAAAACACTCTTCATAAAACCTCAAAAAAACAGCCAGTTTCAGTAATTATATGTGCTAAAAACGAAGCAAAAAACCTAAAACATTTTTTGCCTTCAATTTTAGAACAAGATTATCCAAACTTTGAAGTCGTTTTAATTAATGACTGTTCTTCAGATAAAACTTTAAAAGTAATGGAGAGTTTCAAAGAATTACACAATAATATTAAAATTGTTAATGTAAAAAGTATTGAAGCGTTTTGGGGAAACAAAAAATATGCGCTTACTCTTGGAATAAAAGCATCAACACATAATCATTTACTATTTACTGATGCAGATTGCAAACCTGTATCAAAACACTGGATTAGTGAGATGAGCAGTCATTTTTCTGATAAAAAATCGATAGTAATTGGATATAGTCCATATAAAAAAGAGAAGAAATCATTCTTAAATAAACTTATACGATTTGAAACCTTATTAACAGCAACCCAATATGTCTCTTATGCAAAAATGGGAAGTCCTTACATGGCAGTAGGTCGTAATTTAGCATACACAAAAGACACCTTTTTTGAAGCTCGAGGTTTTATGGATCATATGAATATAAAATCTGGTGATGATGATTTGTTTATAAATCAAATTGCTGATGCTTCAAATACAATAATTTGCATAAACCAAAATAGCTTTACAGAATCAATCCCTAAAAAGAATTTTAAAGACTGGATACTTCAAAAAAGAAGACATATTAGCACAGCAAAGCATTACAAATCAAAACATAAATTACTATTAGCTACATTTTATGCGTCACAGATACTTTTTTATGTTTTAGCTATTCTATTAATAAGCACACTTACATATTGGAAAATTGTACTTATACTAATAGCTTTAAGATACATTGTTCTCTTTACAAGTTTTATAGTTACATCAAAAAAACTTAAAGAAAACGACCTAATACCCTATTTACCTTTGTTAGAATTGTTTTTAATTACCTCGCAATTCTCTATATTTATAAAAAATATATCTTCAAAGCCCAATCATTGGAAATAAAACAAGCTATTGAGAAAGCCAAATTAAACGACCAAATGGCGTTTAATTATTTATTGGACACCTTTTGGAATGATGTTTATGGGTTTCAGTTAAAACGTACAGAAAACGAAAATGATGCAGAAGACATAACCATACAAACTTTCTCTAAGGCGTTTGATAAAATTCATACTTATAATGAAAATTATGAATTTAAAACATGGTTAATAACCATTTCAAAGAATATTCATATTGATTTGGTTAGAAAGCAAAAATCATCAATAGCAAATACTACAAGTAAACCTCATGATAATGATTTTTACGATATTATTGATGAATCTCCTTCGCCTGAAGATGACTTAATCACAGAGCAAAACTTAGCAAAATTACTTCGAGACATAAAGAAGTTAAAACCTCATTATCAAGAAATTATTAATTTAAGATACTTCCAAGAGTTAAGCTATAAAGAAATTTCAGATCAACTAAACGAGCCCATAAACAATGTGAAAGTAAAGTTGCTTCGTGCTAAAAAACTATTGGCAGAAATTATTAAGAAGAAGTAAGTATGAATCAAACACAAAGTCAGTTTTATCAAGAATCTGGAATAGCCAACCCACTAAATATTTCGCTATCAGTAACATGCAGCCTCATTGCAATATGCATTTTGAGTTTTCTTTACAGTATAATTACTCACTACCTACCTCTTGTTTACTTTAATTTTTTAATTGCTATAGGGTTTGGCATTTCAATCTCCTTTGTTAGTCGTTTTTTCAATAGTATATTCAAAATAAGAAACAGGAAAAAAAGCATTATCATCACTTTAGTTTTAGCTTTTATAGCTGTGTATTTTCAATGGATATGGTATTTATATATTATTAATTCTGTTGAATTTAGTTTTATAGATGGAATTACTTTTTTTATTAATATGATATTCAGACCAGATTTAGTAATTGAAAATATAATTATCATAAATAAATTTGGTGTTTGGGAAATGTTTGGAACTACATTTAAAGACATTGTTTTATGGTTAGTTTGGTTGGTTGAAGCTGCTATAATCATGTTTTTGTCATTTAATAATTATTTACATTTTCAAACAATTCCATTTTCAGAAAAAGACAACAAATGGTTTAAAAAAGAATATATTGATTTTGATTTCGAACATATTGCATTCAAAAAAGAGTTCATAGAAAAATTTCAAATTAATCCTTCAGAAGCAATTAGTGAATTAAAAAAAGGTGATGGTTTAAGACATTCAAAAATTTCAGTTTACAAATCTGATACTGAACAAAAAAGTATTGTTACAATTGATAATATAAGAGTAACCGAAAGAGGAAAAGGAAAAAAAGATATCACTACTGTACTTGAACCTATATATGTTGACAATCAACATTTAATAAAAATTAGAAACAGTTTTAAATTTAAAAAAGCATCGATTTTTGAGTTTTAACCTTAAAAATATTGGCCCAGGGTTATTATTTGCTGGTGCTGCTATTGGTGTTTCTCATTTGGTACAATCAACACGCGCAGGAGCAGATTTTGGTTTTGGCCTAGTTTGGGCTTTACTACTTGTAAACATTTTTAAATATCCTTTTTTTCAATTTGGCCCTCGTTATGCTTTAGCAACTGGCGAGAGCCTTTTAGATGGTTACAAAAAATTAGGAAAAGGCGTTTTAATTACCTATTTCATTTTAAGCATTGCTACAATGTTTACCATCCAACTTGCAGTAACTATAGTAACAGCAGGTTTGGCTTCATCTATTTTTGGAGATTTTATTTCTTTAGAATTTTGGACAGTAATAATTTTAGGTATCAGTTTTTCTATTCTTGTTTTTGGGAAATATAGTTTTCTTGACAAACTAATGAAAGTCATTGTGATAACCCTTACAATTAGTACTGTTGTAGCTGTAATTATCGCAATGTCAAATAACCAAACATCTTTTTCATTTGCACAGATACTTCCAAAAAACAGTGTAGAAATAGCATTTTTAATTGCTTTTATGGGATGGATGCCAGCTCCTTTAGATATTTCAATTTGGCATTCTCTTTGGGCAATTGAAAAACACAAAGACACAAATACTTATGATGTAAAATCATCACTTTTCGATTTTAATGTAGGCTATTTATTTACAATAATTTTAGGATTAGGTTTTATCTCTTTAGGTGCTTTAGTAATGTTTCATACCGAAGATGTTTTTAGTGGCTCAGCTAGTGAGTTTTCAAACCAACTTATTAATATGTATACTAAAAATTTAGGCAGTTGGTCTTATGTAATAATTGGTATTGCTGCTTTTACAACAATGTTTAGCACTACACTAACTACATTAGATGCTTCACCTCGAGCAATGGAAAAAACTACCCAATTGCTATTTGGTAACATTCTAAAAAGAGGATATTTATTGTGGCTACTCATACTAGCTTTAGGAACTATTTTTATTTTCTTCTTTTTAAACTCAGAAATGGGATTATTAATTAAAATAGCAACTATACTATCATTTCTTACTGCACCATTTTACGCTATTATAAATTACAGATTAATTAGTAGCAAGCACACTCCTAAAGAGTGGCAACCTTCAATAAAAATGCACATTTTAAGCATTTTAGGTATCCTATTTTTAATCGCTTTTAGCATTTGGTATCTATCTACATTATAACATTTTATTACAATTTAACTTTGTATCTTTGCATAAGTTAATTGCATTTTAAATGAATACAGAAACGTCTTCAAATATATTACCAGAACGTCAAGCAAAACCTAAATGGCTACGTGTTAAACTTCCAACAGGAAAGAAATATACGGAGTTAAGAGGGTTAGTTGATAAATACAAGCTTAATACAATTTGCACATCAGGAAGTTGCCCAAATATGGGTGAATGTTGGGGAGAAGGTACTGCAACATTTATGATTTTAGGAAATGTGTGTACACGTTCTTGTGGGTTTTGTGGTGTAAAAACAGGACGTCCTGAAACTGTAGATTGGGATGAGCCTGAAAAAGTAGCCCGTTCAATAAAAATCATGAATATTAAACATGCTGTATTAACAAGTGTAGATAGAGATGATTTAAAAGATATGGGAAGTATTATGTGGTCAGAAACTGTTAAAGCAGTTAGACGCATGAATCCTGAAACTACATTAGAGACTTTAATTCCAGATTTTCAAGGTATAGAACAACATATTGACAGAATTATTGATGTTGCTCCAGAGGTCGTTTCGCATAATATAGAAACTGTTAGACGTTTAACTCGAGAAGTACGTATTCAAGCTAAATATGATAGAAGTCTAGGAGTTTTAAAATATTTAAAATCTCAAGGACAACGTCGCACAAAATCTGGTATTATGTTAGGACTTGGTGAAACAAGAGAAGAGGTTATTGAAACACTTCACGACTTAAAAGCTAATGATGTTGATGTTGTAACTATTGGTCAGTACTTACAGCCAAGTAAAAAACACTTACCAGTAAAACAATTTATCTTACCACAACAATTTGATGAATATAAACAGATTGGTATAGACTTAGGTTTCCGTCATGTAGAAAGTAGTGCATTGGTTAGATCTTCATACAAAGCACAAAAACACATTAACTAATGATTAATGTTGCAATAAATGGTTTTGGTCGAATTGGACGACGTGTGTTTAGATTAATACAAGAGCGTAGTGATATACAAATTGTTGCTATTAATGATTTAGCAGATGCAAAAACATTAAGCCATTTGTTAAAGTATGACAGCATTCATGGTGTGTTTAATAAACCTATTTCATCAGAAAGCGGTTTTATTATTGTTGATGGTAGAAAGATTAGTCTATTAAATCATAAACACCCTGAAGATATTGATTGGACACCTTTTAAGGTTGATTTTGTTATTGAATCGTCAGGAAAATTTAAAACCAAAAGTGAATTACAATATTATATTAATAATGGAGCAAAACGTGTAATTTTATCTGTACCTCCAACTGAAGATGATATAAAAACAGTAGTAATTGGCGTAAATGAATCTGTTTTAAATGGGACAGAAACCATTATTTCTAACGCATCATGCACGACAAATAATGCAGCGCCAATGATTGATGTTATAAATCGTTTATGCAAAATTAAGCAAGCATATATTACTACTATACACTCATACACAACAGATCAAAGTTTACACGATCAACCTCATAAAGATTTACGTCGTGCTAGAGCAGCAGGACAATCTATAGTTCCTACTACAACTGGAGCAGCAAAAGCTTTAACAAAAATTTTTCCAGAATTGTCTAATGTTATTGGTGGTTGCGGAATACGCGTTCCTGTTGCAAACGGATCACTAACAGATATTACTTTTAATGTTGTAGAAACTGTATCAATTGATGATATAAATTCGGCATTTAAAAAAGCTTCAGAAACATATCTGAAAAACATTTTAGAATATACTGAAGACCCAATTGTATCTATTGATATTGTTGGAAATCCACACTCTTGTGTTTTTGATTCTCAAATGACTTCAGTTATAGGAAACATGATAAAAATTGTAGGTTGGTACGATAACGAAACTGGCTACTCTTGCAGAATTATTGATTTAATTTGCAATTTATCGGACAAATCGTAACTTTTATCGAATAAATAATTATATTTGTTCAATTAAAGTGGCCAAATATGTCCCCAATCAAGTATTACATAGTTACTATTTTAATATGTTTTTCAACAATTTTATCTGCACAAAATAGTGCAAATGAAGACGTTGAACTATTAAAAATGCGTGTTGATAATTATGTCACTCAATCAGGTTTTGAGAGTGATCGTGGCGATTATTATAATGCAATTGATAATCTTCAAAAAGCATTAGAATTAGCTAAAAAAGTTAACGACAAAAAAAGTACGGGTAATATTTATACTAAAATAGCCAAACTTCAATATTTAGTAGAGGAACCTGAAAATGCTTTAGTATCACTTACCAAAGCAGCAGAATTACAAAGAGAAATTAACGATTATGCTGACCTTGCTGTTACCTACAACATTAGAGGAATATTACATAGTAGTAAAAAAGAATACAAAACGGCTCTTGAATATTTTAACTCAGCAAAAACAAAATTTGAAGAAGAAGGATTAGAAGCATATATTTCTGAAGTAACTTTAAATGAAGCGAAGGTTTATATAGAACTTGAAGATTACAAAAACGCAAAATCACTCTTAGAAAAAACTATTGTTCTTTCAAAAAAACATAATCAAACAAAAATATTAAGTAGCGCGCTTATTAATAGTGGTAAAGTATTACAGCATATTGATAAAAATAATCCTTCATCACTTTCTATGACTGAAGAAGGTTTGCAAATTGCAAAATCTAACAACATAATAGAAAACATCAATGATGGCTATTTAACATTAAGCGATGTATACCAAGGTGTAGAAAACTATAAACTTGCTAATGAATTTTTAAAAAAACATATTAGACTTTCAGACTCGCTTTTAGATATAAAGCGTGAAAACTTATCTCCAGAACGAAGAGCTCAATTTATAAATGAGTATAAAGATGCGAAAACTAAAGATATGGAGGTAAAACTAGAAGAGGCTGATGCTGAAAATAGCTTAACAAGAATTACAACCATTTTAAGTATTGCATTAATTACAATTTTATCATTACTTACACTTTCTCTTTATAAGAATAATAATATTAGGCTAAAAACAAACAACATGCTTCATAAAAAAAATGATGAGTTGATTGTTGCTAAAGAAAAAGCTGAACTAGCTTCAAAAACAAAAGCTAACTTTTTATCTACTGTAACTCACGAGCTAAGAACTCCTTTGTATGCAGTAACAGGGTTAACAAATATGCTACTTGACGAAGACCCAAAACCAGATCAAATAACTCACTTAAAGTCTTTAAAATTTTCAGGTGATTATTTACTAACTTTCATTAATGATATACTACAAATAAATAAAATTGAAGCAAACAAAGTTGAATTAGATCCAGAGATTTTTAACTTAAAAAAGAAAGTAGAAAATGTTGTTTCTGCACTTAATAATTCGGCTTTAGACAATAATGTAATAATGCATTATGAATTTGAAAAAGGATTGCCTGAAACTTACATTGCTGATCAATTAAAAATATCTCAAATATTAATCAATCTAATTGGTAACGCAATTAAGTTCACTAAAGATGGTGATATTTGGGTAAGGGTTTATAAAATAAGCCAAAAAGACAATGATTATATACTCCGATTTGAAATTGAAGATAACGGAATTGGTATTACAAAAGAAAAGCAAGAACATATGTTTGAAAGCTTCTCACAAGGTTCAATTCAAATTAACAGAAAATATGGAGGAACTGGTCTTGGTCTCTCTATTGTAAAAGGACTTATTGAAATTCTAAAAGGTAAAATATACCTTAAAAGCGAGCTTGGAAAAGGGTCAACATTTATTTTTGAAATCCCTCTAACATATTCTGAAGAAACTATAAAAGTTGAAAAACCTAATCATTTTAATAACATTAACGAATTGGACTTAAGTACTATTAAAATTTTGGTTGTTGAAGACAACAAAATCAATCAAATGATAACCAAAAAGATTTTAAACAAAATGAGCCTCTCTTGTGATATTGTTGACAACGGAGAAGACGCTGTAGAACGTGTAAAACAAAATCGTTATGATGTTGTTTTAATGGATATTCATATGCCAGGAATTAGTGGTCTAGAAGCTACTAAAATTATTAGAACCTTCGATAAAGAGCTTACAATTTTTGCTTTAACTGCTGTGACTTTAGAAGACAAAATGCATGAGTTTGATGAGGCTGGTTTTAATGATATTATTTCAAAACCGTTTAAACAAGATGATTTTGAGAAGAAGCTATACAATGCTCTAATTAATAATAAAAAATCAGCAACTTCTATTTAACAAAATCAGTAATTATTTTATTAAATAAAGTACTATTATCAATATCTGTTTTTATTGGTAAATAGAACAAATTATTGTCCTTTTTAAAATGCGAATTAAGTCGCATAAAATCTTTCTCTGTAGTAATTATCAATTCTTTTTCACGCAAAAGCTTTATATCGCTTTCTGTAAACTCATAATGATCATCAAAATTAAGGTGCTCAAAATTTAAATCTTTAGCTTTTAAAAAATCTACTAAAGGTTTCGGATTTGCTATTCCAGTTACCAATGTAAATGATTTAGACTTTAAAAAATTAAAATCTTTGTCATCAGTAGCACTCTTCAAAACTTCAGAATATTTTATTGTACTAAAAAACACCTTTTGGTGCGCTTTTGGCTTTAATGCAGCAATTATTGATTGCTTTTCGTTATTATCAATATCATCAGGGCATTTAGTAACAACAATAACATCTGCCCTATTTGCTCCATTTTTTGGCTCACGTAAATTTCCTGTTGGGAGCAACATATCGTTAACATACAAGTCGCTATAAGGTGTTAGTAAAACATAAAATCCAGCTTTTACTTTTCGATGCTGAAAAGCATCATCCAACAATATTAAATCAGGTTTAGATTTTAAATTTAATAAGCTATTAATACCTCTTTGCCTATCAGCATCAACACTAACTATTATATCATTAAATTTTTTATAAAATTGAAATGGTTCATCTCCAATGGATAAAGCAGAAGCAGATTCATCAGCCACAATAAATCCTTTTGTGTGTCTCTTATAACCTCTACTTAAAGTTGCAACCTTGTTGTCTTTTTTAAGTAAATTGATTAAATATTCAATCATTGGTGTTTTTCCTGTTCCACCAACACTTAAATTACCAACACAAATTATGGGTAAATCATACGCTTTAGAGTTCTTTATTCCTAAATCGTATAAAATATTTCTTATCCAAGTTACCAAATAATAAATAGGAACAATAGGAAATAATATGTATCTCAATATTTTCATCACAACGAAAATATAATATTTATATTTGTTTTAAACCTAATACAAAAAAATAATATGATTGTTCAAGACGTCATAAATTACTTAGAAGAATTAGCTCCTTTACAATATGCCGAAGATTTTGATAATGTTGGCCTTTTAGTTGGTGATAAAAAAGCAAAACTCACTGGAGTATTAGTAACATTAGACACGCTTGAAGAAGTTGTAGATGAAGCTATAGCAAAAAAGTGTAACCTTATTGTAAGCTTCCATCCTATTATTTTTAAAGGCTTAAAAAAACTTAATGGCTCTAATTATGTAGAAAGAGTTGTTATAAAAGCAATTAAAAACAATATTGCTATTTATGCCATTCATACAGCTTTAGATAATTGCTTACAAGGTGTTAACGATATTATTTGTAACACTCTTGGACTAACAAATAAAAAAATATTATTACCTCAACAAGGAACAATAAAAAAACTGACAACTTATGTACCTAAAAAAGATGCAAAAACATTAAGAGTAGCATTATTTAATGCTGGAGCAGGGCAAATTGGTAATTATGAAAACTGTAGCTTTAATAGTGATGGCGTTGGCACATATAAAGGCAATGAAAATTCCAATCCAGTTATAGGCGCTAAAGGCAAATTACATAGTGAAGAAGAAACACAAATTTCGGTAACTTTCCAGAAACATTTAGAATCTAAAATTTTAAAATCGCTTTTTGAGAATCATCCTTATGAAGAAGTTGCTTTTGAGGTTGCTACCTTAGATAATTATAACCAAACTATTGGTATGGGAATGGTTGGAGAACTTGAAAATGAGCAGAAAACAGAAGATTTTTTAAACTTTGTAAAACAAAAAATGAATGTTTCTTGTATAAAGCATTCAAATATTACAAAAAAAGAGGTTAAAAAAATTGCTGTATTAGGAGGCTCTGGAAGTTTTGCCATTAATGCAGCAAAGTCAGTAAACGCTGATGTTTTAATAACTTCAGATCTTAAATATCATGATTTTTTCTCAGCAGAAAGTCAAATAATTTTAGCAGATATTGGTCATTATGAAAGCGAACAATTCACAAAAAACTTTTTAGCTGACTATCTATCAAAAAAAATTACTAATTTTGCAGTCGTTTTATCGATGATAAACACCAATCCTGTAAAGTATTTATAATTATGGCAAAAAAAGCTGAACTTTCTGTTGAAGAGCGATTAAGAGCTTTGTATGATTTACAATTAATTGACTCAAGAGTTGACGAGATTAGAAACATAAGAGGAGAGCTTCCTTTAGAAGTTAGAGATTTAGAAGATGAAGTTGAAGGTTTAAATACCAGACTTGAAAAGTTAAACAATAGTCTTGAATTGATTGATAACGATATCAAAGCAAAAAAGAATTTAATTGAAGAAGCTAAAACTTTAATTAAAAAATATGCTGAACAACAAAAGAATGTTAGAAATAACAGAGAATTTAATTCATTAACTAAAGAAATTGAATTTCAAGAATTAGAAACTCAATTAGCTGAAAAGCATATTAAAGAATTTAAAGTTCAGATTGAGCAAAAAAAGGAAGTTATTTCTGAAACTAAAGACAGACTTAAAGATCGTCAAACTCACTTAAAGCATAAAAAAGGTGAATTAAACGCAATTTTAGCTGAAACTGAAAAAGAAGAAACAGCTTTAATTAAAAAATCTGAAGAGTTCCAAAATCAAATAGAAACTCGTTTAGTTGAAGCATACCACAGAATTCGTCAGAATGTAAAAAACGGATTAGCAGTTGTACCAATTGAAAGAGGTGCTTCTGGAGGTTCTTTCTTTACAATTCCACCTCAAGTGCAGGTAGAAATAGCTTCTCGTAAAAAAGTTATTACTGATGAGCATAGTGGTCGTATCTTAGTTGATGCACAACTTGCTGAAGAAGAAAAAGCAAAAATGGAAAAAATGTTTGCTAAGCTAGCATAAGCAAATATCAAATTATATCAAAAGCCTTCATTTACATGAAGGCTTTTTTATTTAGTATAATTTTCACATTTAAACCTTTAAGGTTTTATAGTTTTGTTCGACTACTAAAAGAAAACTATAATTATGAAAAACATATTCACTTTTATTTTTGTTACTCTTTTGTTTAGCTGTCAGAATAATGCACAAGTTAACAGCAAACAACAAGCTGTTATTGATGCAAAACCTATTGAAGTAGCTTTAGAAAACGGAAAAGCAAAAGCGTATTTTGCAAGTGGATGTTTTTGGTGCGTAGAAGCCATTTATGAAAGCATTAAAGGGGTTGACGAAGTTATAAGTGGCTATTCTGGTGGTTACACAAAAAGCCCAACTTATGAATCTAGTAATACAGGTAGAACTGGTCATGCTGAAGCCGTAGAAGTCATATATGACCCTAAAATAGTGAGTTTTGCTACTTTAGTAGATGTCTATTTTGGTTCTCAAAATCCAACACAGGTAAATGGACAAGGCCCTGACAAAGGTTCACAATATCGCTCCATTATCTTCTATCAGAATGATGAGCAAAAACAAATTATTTTAAAGAAGAAAGAAGCACTAGCCAAACAGCTAAATACTGAAATAGCTGCCGAAGTTTATCCTTTTCAAAAATTTTGGGTAGCCGAAGATTATCATCAAAATTACGAGCGTTTACATCCTGAAAATCCATACATTCAAAATGTATCTATACCAAGATTAAATAGGTTTAAAGCTAAATTTCCAGAGTTATTAAAAAGCAAACATTAAAACTTTGTTGCCTTAATTTCAAAAATTAAAGGATACAGTTTATCTTTTGTTACATACATACCAGATTTAGTTTGCTCTAAGTCTGGCAATACATTATAAGGACATTCGTCATACTCATTTAAATAATCAATATGCAAACCTGCCTCAGTAAGCGCGTTTATAACTTCGCTTAAACCATGATTCCAGCCATATTCTTTACTTGTCATTTTTGCGTCTTGGTTGGCATAAGTTCCTTCATACTCTTCATAAATAACTTCATCTTGCATATAACCATATCTCATAATTGATTTCCCTTCACGATAGTCAAACATCCAAACAATTGGATGAAATTCTGCCATGTAAAATGTTCCTCCCTTCTTTAAACGCTCGGCAATCATTCTCCCCCAAGGCTTTAAATCTGGTAACCAACCAATAACTCCATAACTAGTAAAAACTATATCAAACGTGTTGTTTACATATTTCGAAGTTTCTAAAACATTACAACATACAAACTCAGCATCAAGTTTTAATTCTTTATTTAATTGCTGCGCTAGTTTAATACCTTCATCACTCAAATCAACTCCAACACATTTAGCTCCTAACCTACTCCAGCTTAATGTATCTTGCCCAAAATGACATTGTAAGTGTAGTAAAGATTTATCTTTAACATCACTTAAAGCCTTCAACTCATAAGACATTAAAGAAGATTTCCCTTCTTTAAAAGCCTTTATGTTATACATATCACTTTTAGAGTGCTCTTTCACTTTAGTGTTCCAAGTTGCTCTATTGGTTTCAAAATAATGGTTATTATCACTCATAGTTTTTAAAATTTCACAACTAAAATAAAATAAGTTCATCAATTACAATAGCTTTCTTAACTTTGAATAAAAATACTATGAAAAATTCTATTGCATTATTTATTCTACTTTTAATAGTCTCTTCTTGTAAAGAGGAGAAAAAAGAAATTGTTAAAGAACTTTCTATTGCTGAAAAAATAGCAAATGCTCACGGTTTTGAACATTGGAATAAGGTAAAATCTTTTGAATTTACATTTGGTGGTAAAGCAGATGATCCTCAAAGTGGTCGTGCTTGGGTATGGAATCCAAAAACCAATAACATTAAATTAGTTCGTGATAGTGTAGTTACAGCATATAATAGAAATAATATGGACTCAATAGCATTAAAAGCTGATAGAGGGTTTATAAATGATAAATTTTGGGCGTTAATTCCATTTCAATTAATTTGGGATGAAGGCACTACCATTTCTGAAGTAGAAAAATCTCAATCTCCAATTAAAAAAGAAAAACTCAACAAAATTACTATTTTGTATTCAAATGAAGGTGGTTATACTCCTGGTGATGCATATGACATTTACTTTGATGATAATTATATTATTAAAGAATGGAGTTATCGTGAAGGGAATACTACCGAACCGTCATTATCAAACACTTTTGAAAATTATCAAGAATTTAATGGCATAAAAATAGCCCTAGAACATAAAAAAGCAGAAGGTGATTGGAATCTCCTTTTAAGAAATATTAAGGTAGAATTGGAAGAATAATTTTACTTCAAAACATCTAAAACTTACAATTAAGACGTATATATTATATAAATATTCCGCAGTATGCGTCTATATATATTTAAAGTGCTTCATCTAACAAGTTGAAGCACTTTCTCTTTTTTATCCAACAAAATTTTGTTTTACATGTGTTCCATCACAAAATGGTTTATTGTTAGATAGTCCACATCTACAGAATGCAGTTGTTCTGTTTTTAGTTTCTTGCTTACCATCTTTATGAGTCACTTTTAAAGTTCCATAAACCAATAAAGGACCATTCTCAACTACTTCAATTTTTGTTTCCATACTTTCAGATGTTTTATCACCTTCAGCATTCATATAAAAACTTAAAGCACCAGATGGACATTGTTTTACTTGGTTAACAATTGCCTGTGTGTTTTCGGCATCAATTTTAATCCAAGGTCTATCTCTGGGCTGAAAAACTTTTGGTAAACCTTTAGCGCATATTGCAGAGTGAATGCATTTTTCTGCTTCCCATACAACTGTGACTTCTCCGTTTGAATATTCTTTTGTTTTGCTCATACCAAATAATTTGTATTAAATATACAAAAAAACTAAGTTCAATTTATCACTTAACTAAGTGTTCATTTCTAAATTTATAATTGCTATTTTTGTTGGAAACCGAAAAACAATTCGCCTTGTCCAACTATAAATTAGGTCTTGATTTTGCTAAGGAACTAGACCAAAACGATAAATTATCTCATTATAGAAGTCAATTTCATATTCCAAAAGATAAGGATGGAAATGATTGGTTATACTTCACAGGAAACTCTTTAGGGTTGCAACCTAAAAACACAAAAAAATATATAAATCAAGAATTAGAAGATTGGGCAAATTTTGGTGTAGAAGGTCATTTTGAAGCTAAAAATCCTTGGATGCCTTATCATGAATTCTTAACGGAGTCAATGGCAAAAGTTGTAGGCGCAAAACCTATTGAGGTTGTTGTTATGAATACACTTACCACGAATTTGCATTTACTAATGGTGAGTTTTTATCAACCAACAAAAACCAAGTATAAAATAGTTATTGAAAGTGATGCCTTTCCTTCTGATAGATATGCAGTACAAACCCAATTAAATTTTCATGGTTTTGATGCTACTGAAGGCTTAATAGAGTGGAAACCTCGCAAAGGTGAAGAGCTTTTACATATTGAAGATTTAGAAACTATTCTTAAAGAACAAGGAGATGAAATTGCTTTGCTACTTATTGGTGGTGTTAATTATTACACTGGACAATATTTAGATATAAAAAAAATTGCCGATTTAGGGCACGCTAAGAACTGTATGGTTGGTATTGATTTAGCACATGGCGTTGGAAATATAAAACCAGAACTTCATGATTCTGGAGTAGATTTTGCTGCTTGGTGTACTTATAAATATTTAAACTCAGGACCAGGAAGTTTAGGCGGACTTTTTGTACACGAAAAGCATGCACATAATAAAAACTTAAAACGATTTGCTGGTTGGTGGAGTCATAACAAATCTACACGTTTTAATATGCGTCAACCATTAGACGTAATTCCTGGAGCCGAAGGCTGGCAACTAAGTAATCCTCCAATTTTATCAATGGCAGCTATAAAAGCATCGTTAGATATGTTTAATGAGGTTGGAATGGACTCTTTAAGAGAGAAGTCTGAAAAACTAACAGGCTACTTTGAGTTTTTAATTAATGAATTGAATAACAACAAGATCAAAATCATAACACCATCAAATCCTAAAGAAAGAGGTTGCCAACTTTCTATTCAGGTAAAAGATGCTGATAAAGATTTACATAAAAAATTAACCAATGCACATATCATTACAGATTGGCGAGAACCAGATGTTATAAGGTGTGCTCCTGTTCCATTATACAACACCTTTGAAGATGTTTACAGAATGGTTGAAAAATTGAAAGCTATTTTAAATGAATAAACAACAAAACATACTCATCATTGGCGCTGGACTTTGCGGAAGTCTTCTTGCATTACGTTTAGGGCAACGTGGCTACAATGTTACTGTAATAGAAATGCGTCCAGATTTGCGAAAAGTAAATATCTCTGCTGGTCGCTCAATAAATCTAGCTTTTTCAGATCGTGGTAATAAGGCTATGAAATTGGTTGGTATTGAAGATAAAGTTAAAACACTTTGTATACCTATGAATGGCAGAATGCTTCATGATATAGAAGGCAATACCATTTTAGCACCTTACAGTGGTCGTGAGCATGAATATATTAATTCTATATCTAGAGGAGAACTTAATGCATTGTTGCTAGATGAAGCTGAAAAGCATAAAAATGTAACCATACATTTTAATAGAAAATGTAAATCTGTAGATTTCGAAAATACAACAGCTACTTTTAAAGACTATGAAAATAATGTAGAATTTATTGAAGATGCAGATGCTATTTTTGCAACAGATGGAGCAGGCTCTGCAATGCGAAAAAGTTATTTTCTAGGCAAAAAATTCTTGTTCAGTTTTTCTCAGGATTATTTAACCCATGGCTATAAAGAGTTAAGTATACTTCCTGCCGAAAATGGAGGCTACAAAACTTACAAAAACGCACTTCATATTTGGGGAAGAGGCGATTTTATGCTCATTGCATTACCTAATTTAGATGGTAGTTTTACTGTGACATTGTTTTTAAGTTTTGATGAAGGCGAATACAATTTCAATAACCTAACTACTAAAGAACGTGTATTAGAATTCTTTGGTAAATACTTTAAAGATGCATTAGAGTTAATGCCAAACTTAGTAGACGACTTTTTTGAAAATCCAACGTCACCATTAGGAACCGTAAAATGTTCGCCTTGGCATTATAAAGGCAATACACTATTAATGGGAGACGCAGCACATGCCATCGTCCCTTTTTATGGTCAAGGTATGAATGCCTCTTTTGAAGATGTTGTAGAATTTGATAAAGTTTTAGATGAACATCATCAGAATTGGGAAAGTGTTTTTAAAACTTACGAAAAGACTCGTAAAAAAGATACAGACGCTATAGCAGATTTAGCTATTGATAATTTTCATGAAATGAAAGATCATGTAAACAATGCTATTTTCAGAGAAAAACGTAACTTAGAGATGGCTTTAGAAAAAACATTTCCTAATGAGTATTCTTCAAAATATTCGTTAGTTACCTTTAACGAAGATATAGGTTATAGACAAGCAATGTTACAAGGAAGAGCTCAAGACAAAGCAATTTTAAACTTACTTTCTGACAAAGACATTAATATTAATGATGATTTAAAAATCATTTTAGAAAAAGTTAAAACAGCAACTAAAAACATATTAGAAGACGATAAAATTGCAGGATTAAAATAACTTAAACTATGAGTGAAAAAATAGTAACACCAAGAGGTGCTTATCCTCACACAAAACGCGTTGGCGATTTTATATTTGTTTCTGGAACTAGTTCTCGTCGTCCAGACAATACTATTGCAGGCGTTAATATTATTGACGAAATGGGAACCAAACGTTTAAATGCTGAAGTACAAACACGTGAAGTAATTTTAAATATAGAAAAGAATTTAGCTAAAGAAGGTGCTTCACTTAAAGATGTAGTAGATGTCACTTCTTTTTTAGTTAATATGAATGATTTTGCAGGCTATAATAAAGCTTATGCCGAATTTTTTGACAAAGAAACAGGCCCAACACGTACCACAGTTGCTGTACATCAATTACCGCATCCAGATTTGGTAGTTGAAATTAAAGTTGTTGCATTCAAGAAAAAACATGAATAATGACTAATTTGAATTAAATTTTCTTTTTATTGCTTTTTCTGTTTTCAGAATAATATTAATAAAACCCAAAATCGAAATAGTAATGGCTAAAACAGAACCTAATATATTATTTAAACTAATGAAAGAACCTATTAAACCTAATATTGTTAAAATCAAACCAAATATTAGAAACTTTTTACCAGAATACATATGAGCAAAATTCCAATGTGCTTTAGTTTTCATAGAGTTTATTGTTCTGTAACCATAAAACCAATTAATTGATTTAGGAGGAAATTTTAAAAACAAATAGCTTGTAAGAAAAGTAAAAAAAGCTGAAACTAATAGTATTATTGAAAAGCTGTTTTGAAGATTCATTTATTAATATCTAAAAATTAAAAAAACTTAATTTTAAAACTAGAAAATTTTAATTAAAAATAAAAAACTTTTAAAAATAGTATTGTCTAGATTCTAACCTCTTGACTCTATTATCTGTAAACGTAATGAACATAAAAAACTACATAAACGGAAACTATCATAATCCAACATCTAATGAATGGATAGACAACTATTGTCCTGCTAATGGTGAAGTATATGGACAAATCCCAAACTCATCAAAAGAAGATATTGAAAATGCATATATAGCTGCAAAATCTGCTTTTCCTAGTTGGTCACAAACCACTTTAGAAGAACGCAGTAGAATAATGATTAAGATTTCCGAATTACTTGAAGCCAACCTACAGCGTTTTGCTGAAGCCGAAAGCAAAGACAACGGAAAACCAGTGAGTTTAGCAAAATCAGTTGATATACCAAGAGCAGCAAGCAATTTTCGCTTTTTCGGAAATGCCATTACGCAATTTGCAAGTGAAAGCCATGAAAGTGTTGGGCAAGATGCTGTAAATTACACGCTACGCCAACCAATTGGTGTTGTTGGTTGTATAAGTCCCTGGAACCTTCCACTCTATTTGTTTACCTGGAAAATTGCTCCAGCAATAGCAGCAGGAAACTGTGTGGTAGCCAAACCAAGTGAAATAACACCAATGACAGCTTATCTTTTGAGTGAGATACTAAATGAGGCTGGCCTCCCTAAAGGCGTTTTAAACATTGTACATGGATTGGGCACAACAACAGGTCAAGCTATAATTGAACATCCAGATATTAAAGCAATTTCATTTACAGGTGGTACAGCAACAGGAGCTCATATTGCAAAAGTAGCAGCTCCAATGTTTAAGAAATTATCTTTAGAATTGGGTGGTAAAAACCCAAACATCATTTTTGCAGATTGCGATTATGAAGATATGTTAGAAACAACTGTTCGCTCATCATTCGCAAACCAAGGACAAATATGTTTATGCGGAAGTCGCATTTTTGTAGAAGCTTCTATTTATGAGAAATTCAAAAAAGATTTTGTTACGCGAGTTAAAGCATTAAAAGTTGGACATCCTTCAGAAGATTCAACCAATATAGGAGCTTTAGTATCAAAACCTCATCTTGAAAAAGTAATAGATTATATAAATATTGCTAAGCAAGAAAAAGGAACAGTTCTTTGTGGCGGAAATAAAGTAACAGTAAAAGGTTTTGAAAATGGATACTATTTAGAACCTACAGTTATTGAAGTTCCAAATGATGAATGCAGAGTCAATCAGGAAGAAATTTTTGGTCCTGTAGCTACCATAATGCCTTTTAGCACAGAAGATGAAGTGTTACAAATGGCAAACAAAGTAAAATATGGTTTATCTGCTACACTTTGGACTAATAACCTAAAACGCACTATGCGAATGAGTAACCAATTACAATCAGGTATTGTTTGGGTTAACACTTGGATGATGCGTGATTTAAGAACACCTTTTGGTGGTGTAAAAGCATCTGGTGTTGGACGTGAAGGTGGATTTGAAGCCTTACGCTTTTTTACTGAAGCAAAGAATGTGTGTATTAAATATTAAAAAACAAGAATATAGAAAAGAGAGAAGAGAATATAGACCGAACGTCTCAATTCTCTATTCTCTATTCTTTTTTCTCTTATCTTATAAAAAATGAATTTAAACTTAAATAATAAATACGCATTAGTTTGCGGAAGCACAGCAGGAATCGGTAGAGCAACTGCAATCGCATTGGCGCAAGAAGGTGTACAAGTAACTTTAGTTGCAAGAAATGAAAGTAAACTAAAAGAAGTATTAGCAGATTTGCCTAGCCAGAGAAAACATAATTATATAGTTGCAGATTTTACTAATCCAGAAGAATTAAAATTAAAGGTATCTGATTATATATCAAAAAATCATGGGTTTCATGTTCTTGTTAACAATACAGGTGGTCCAAAAGCTGGAACTGTTTTAGATGCAAATTTAGACGAGTTTGAAAGTGCATTTATTCAGCATTTAAAGTGCAACCACGTATTAGCACAAGCTGTTATTCCATTTATGAAAACAGAAGGTTATGGTAGAATAATTAATATGATATCAACTTCGGTTAAACAACCTATTGAAGGTTTAGGAGTAAGTAATACCATTCGTGGTGCTGTAGCAAATTGGAGCAAAACATTAGCTACAGAAGTTGGACCTTTTGGAATTACAGTAAATAATGTACTTCCAGGAGCTACTGCTACTGAACGACTCACTTCAATTCTTCATAATGTGGCAAAAAAAATAAATGGTTCTTACGAACAAGCTGAAGCTATGATGAAAAACGTTACGCCAGCAAAACGATTTGCAGAACCTGAAGAAATAGCTAATGCAGTGGTATTTTTAGCAAGTGAATGCGCTGGATATATTAACGGAATTAACCTTCCTGTTGATGGTGGACGAACAAAATCTTTGTAACTTTATATCATAAAATTTTTGAATTATGAGCAACTTAGTATCTCCTTTAAATTTTAAAGATTGGATTGAAGAAAATAGACATCTTTTAAAACCACCAGTTGGCAATAAAGTTGTGTGGAAAGATGGCGATTTTATAGTAATGGTTGTTGGTGGACCAAATAGTAGAAAAGACTACCATTATAACGAAACACCTGAATTTTTCTATCAAATTGAAGGTGATATCGTATTAAAAATAATTGATAAAGGCACTCCAAAAGATGTGCATATAAAAGAAGGTGATATTTATTTATTACCACCTAAAGTTCCACATTCTCCTCAACGAGGTGCAAATACAGTAGGTTTAGTTATTGAATATAAAAGACCTGAAGGTATGCGTGATGCTTTACTTTGGTTTTGCGAAAACTGTGTAACAAAATTATACGAAGAAGATTTTAAGGTAGAAAATATTGAAACAGATATGCCTAAAATTTTTGATAAATATTATGGTGATAAAGACAAACGCAGTTGCCCTAATTGTGGCGAAATAATGCAACCACCTAAAAAAGTTCAGATAGATTAATTATGAAACGCAAACTAAGAATAAACGGTCACTCTCACCTATTACCTTATCCTGAGGAAATTCCTCAGTTTATGAAAGACAAAGGTATTTTTTGGGTAGATAAAGACCGAAAGTTTATGCTTCAAAAAGATTGGAGTCGACCAGTTACAGACTCTAGTTTCTTTTTAGATGAAAAACTAGCATGGATGGAACGCTTTAAAATTGACCATGCAGTTGTTTTAAACCTTTCTCAATTATATGGTAATGGTTTGCGAGTGGAAGAAATGAAGCAAGCCTTGCGTTTTCAGAATGATTTTAATGCAAAAATACAACGTGAAAACCCAAGTAAGTTTACATGTGGTTTTGTTGTTCATCCAGGTTTTGTTAGAGGAGCTTGTTGGGAAATTGAACGTTGTGTTGAAGAATTAGGCATGCAATTATTGTGCTTACCAACTCACTATATGGATACTATTGGTACTTGGCGCTGTATTTTTGATGAAGAAAACGAACCTATTTTTGAGTTAGCTAATAAATATAATCTTGCAGTAGAAATCCATCCTTATGATGGTGAAAAATTCATAAAATTAGAAAATACTTCTTGGCGTTTTCATTTAATTTGGATGTTAGCACAATGTGCAGATGCATATCATTTTTTAACTTTAAATGGCTACCAAGATAAATACCCAAATATGCGCACTTGCTTTGCTCATGGAGGCCAATTGGCACAAATTAACTTAGGAAGACGTATACAAGGATTTGATGGACGACCAGATTTGTTTGAAGGCAAGCACCATCCTAGAAAAGCAGTTGGGCATAAAAACATCTTTTTTGACACATTAGTTCATGATACTGGTGGTTTACAATTACTAATTAAAAACCAAACCTCAAAACAAGTTTTAATGGGATTAGACGACCCTTATCCTTTAGGAGAAATGGAAAGTGCTCAACAATCATCTTATCCTGGTAAAATATTAGATTTAGCAATAGAACGTAATATTATTACCGAAGATGAACGCGATGCTATTTGGGAAGATAATGTGATACAGTGGTTGTGTGGTGATGATAAGGTTGCTAAGCAAAGACTGATTAATCGAATTTTAAGTTAATGCACTTTTTACCAAAAAAACTAGACGATTATGTTGTGGCTCATTCTGAAGAAGAACCAGAATTATTACAACAGCTTACTCGCGAAACTTATCAAAAAATATTACAACCTATTATGCTAAGTGGACCATATCAAGGTCGCGTTCTAAGCATAATCTCAAAATTAATAAGACCAAAAACCATATTAGAGTTAGGTACTTTTACAGGCTATGCAACGCTGTGTCTGGCAGAAGGTTTACAAAAAAATGGCGAAATACATACTATAGATGTTAATGAAGAGCTATTAGATTTTCAGCGTAAGTATTTTGACAAATCTGATTATGGAAAGCAAATTCATCAGCATTTAGGCAATGCAATAGATATTATACCTACTATAGATAAAACCTTTGATCTTGTATTTATTGATGCTGATAAACCAAACTATATTAACTATTTTCATTTAATTATTGAGAAACTAAATCCTGGAGGCATTATACTTTCTGATAATGTGCTTTGGCACGGAAAAGTTATTGAACCTCTTGATGACAAAGATGTTTCAACTAAAGCCATTTTAGATTATAATACACTTTTAAAAACCGACGATAGAATAGAAACTGTTTTACTACCTATTAGAGACGGATTAACAATTAGCAGAAAAAAGTAATCTTTTAATTTTAAAAAAAACATTTATGGAAAACATAAAAGATGCACAAAACGAAATGTCTAAAAACTATGCAAATGGTTCAACAGGTATAATAATTTCAGGGATAGTTTGGTTAATTTCTGCCTTAATAATTGTATTTGCATCACCTAAATCAGGAGTTTGGTCGCTACTAATTGGTGGTGCACTAATTTTTCCTTTAAGCCTGTTAGTTAATAAATTAATAGGTCTTTCAGATTCGCACTCAAAAGACAATCCTTTGGGAAAACTTGCAATGGAAGGCACTTTTTTAATGCTTATGTGTATACCTATTGCACTTTTATTGTCATTACAAAACATTGAATGGTTTTTTCAAGCTATGATAATGATTATTGGAGGTCGATATTTAACCTTTCAAACGTTATATGGCAATAAACTATACTGGTTTTTAGGCAGTTTGCTAGGTATTTCTGCCTTTATTCTGTTTTCTTTAAAGGCAGGTGCTTTTACGTCTGTTTTAACAGGTGCAATAATTGAAATTGTTTTTGGTAGTTATATGTTTTTTAATTTTAAAAAAACTCAAACTAAATAATATTAAAACGAATTCATATTAGGTTGTCGTGTGTAATAATGAAGAACATCCAAATTTTAATAATATTTCTATTCACAATTGGTGTTTATGCTCAAAACATAAGCAGAATAAATACGGATTTAAAACTATCTGATTCTCTGGCTTTGGATTCTGAAATCCGAATCTATACTGGAAGCGGAATAACAAATTATTCTTCTCTTTTTAGAATGTACAAAGACAAATCTGACAAATGGACAACGGAATTCTACCAACATTACGCAAAGGTTTCTGGACAAGCAGAACTATGGACTGAAAAGCAAACTCTAAAATCAAAAAATGATATGGAGTATGTTTGGAATAGTATTTTACGTACCAATGTTCAGTTCCTTCCAAATATGTCTGAAATAAAATATAAAATGAGGGAACGTGGAGATGTAGAATTTGTGGATGGAGAATATCAGCTAATGTGGAAAACTAAAGAAATTATGGATGGAGTTGGATATAAAGTACAAATCAAAGCTGATAAAAAATTTAACGAAATTGATTATGAAAATCCCGAAAGCTATTTAAAGTATTATCCTGAACTAGATGAATTAATATATTTTAATGACCTTTTAGACATAGTAAAAAGTGAATTTGAAATATGGAAAAAATAACTATGCACAACACAGTATAGAAAACATTGTCTATTTTAGATTACTTTCTCATAGAACCACGCAACTATTCTAAATAAAACACTAAAAAAAATACAAAAAAATCCTCTCCAAAAAACTTGAAGAGGATTTTAAATAGAATTAAAAGTTATTATTGTACAGCTTGTAATGCGTCAATATTTCCATATCCAAAGCTACTATTTCTACTAGGATAAAAATCTGAAGATTGCTTTAATCGATTTAAAACTTGAGTCCTTGTCCAACTTGGATATTTAGACCAAACCAAAGCAGCAATTCCTGCTGTAGTTGCAGTTGCAACAGATGAACCACCTGTATAACGTCTTTCTCCATTATAAAAACCTAAAACAGGTGGTGCTTTAGACGTATCATTATCACCTTCCATTATTATAGTAAAATCTATTTTATCACCACTATGGCAAGTTTCACAACGCTCGTAAGTTAACCCATCATTTACTCCAGTAACAGCAACTGTTTCGCTCATAGTTGCTGGAAAAATAACACCAAACCCATTTGTAAAACTTGTTGAAGTTCCTCCAGCTGCAAAAATTAATTTTCCTTTACTGTATGCATATTTTACTGCATCTGAAATGTTACCTATTGACCATATATACCCAATAGACATTGAAATGATTTTAACATCACTTCTATTGCCTAATTGTGTTAACGCATCTGATACTCCTTTGCGTTCATGATAATCGTTAAGTAAAACATCTTCTGTAGCTCTATATGCAACTAAATTTGAATTATATGCTACACCTACAGGCATTCCGTTATCATTTCTTGGAGCTGCAATTGTCGATGCCATTGCTGTTCCGTGACCACATTTATCATGTGGACCATCATAGTTACTAGACCACCACCAAGCAGAGTCTATGAAAGTACCATACTTTTGTACAAACCTTCCACTTGAATAACCATCATTAAAACCAACAGTATTTAGTAATTGCTGTGATTCAGAAACACCAGTATCAATTAATCCAACGGTTACTCCTGAACCAGTACTGTAATTCCAAGCTTGTTGTATATTATGCTTGTTAAAATGCCAAGATACTTGAGCATTATTTGGAGCAATTGTAGTATAGTGAGCAGTATTTATGGTTTCTCCATTTTTACTACATCCTGAGCTAGATCGTTGGTATTGATCATTAGTATAATGATTGTACCCATTAGGTTCTATATATCTTACATTCTTACTTTTTCGTAAAGCTATTATTGTTTCTATTGACTTAACTTCAATATCAAAAACATTTATAATTTGATGCTCAACAATTGTTAATTTGTCTTTACTTATTTTTTCATTTTTAGATATAAGCGAAACTAATTCGTCTTTTTTATTTATTAAACTTTGACTTCTGTTTTCACTAAAAATTTCGTTTTCACTACCATATCCTACGGTTAAAATGTTATTTCCATGAACTAAAGCGCTCCACAAAAAATGAGCGTCTGTATTACTCCAATTAAAATTTCCTTTAGTGGATAGTGTTTCGCTTATTTTACTATTAATTTCAGAAATACTTAACGGATCTTTCTGATAATTTACAGATTCTTCTTGTACTATTTCGTCACTTTTAGAACAAGCAACTATAGTAATTAATAAAAGAATAAATGATTTAAAAAGTAGTTTTTTCATTTAATGATATTTAGATGGTTAATAGTATTCTAAATATATTAAATATTTTAATTGAAAAATGATATTAATGAAGATTGGTATATACTATAATTCTCGCTTTACAGATCCCATTGCATCTTCAACCTCATCTTTAACTTTGTCTACTTCTTCTTTAAAGTTTTTAGTGAAGTCTGATGTATCTATACCATGTTTATGTGCACTTTTAGTTACCTCACTTTTTATATCGTTTGAGGCATCTTTAAGCATACGCATTCCTTTGCCTAAACCTCTGGCAATTTCTGGTATTTTATCGGCTCCAAAAACCATGACTACTATAAATAGTATGAACATAATTTCGGTTGTACCAATAAATAAAAATGTAGTTAATAGTATCACAATGCAAATATAGTAAGTTGTTTTGTTAAGATTATATAATGTATGTAGAATATTTTTATAAAGAGAAAAGTAACTTTAACTACAACTAAGCTAGTCTTTTTTTATTTGAAGATTAGCTTTATATACGTTAAGCTTTTCTTGAAGAAATTCTAATATAGCTATGTGGTTATTAATTTTACATAAGTTAGAAAAATTCTCATCTTCAGAACAGAAATAAAAAAACTCTGATCTTAGCTCTTCGTCTAAACTATTATTATTAAAAAGTAACTCTGAAAAATTAGAAATAATTTTCGACATGCATTCGTCTTGTCGCTCTAATTTAACCTGATTTTTAAGCATTTTTGTTCGTCCTGATATTGCATTTATAATTGGGTTTAGTGATAAGCCTACTCCACCTCCACCAGTTGAACCTCCAAATACTGGGTTTAAATCTGAAGCTTCTTTTAACCGCCTTTCATTTTGTGTAAGCGGTTTACCTTTATAACCAGGAATACCTAAATCGTAAAAATTAATATCTCGCTTAGCATCAGAATTTTCAATATCAGATAATAAATCGCCTGTCAATATTTTACCAACAACAACTTCGTCTAATTGGTTTACAAGTTCTTGTAAAAAAACAGTTACAGATTTAGACTTTACAATTGATGCATTTATAATAATTTCTTTGGGTTGATACTGAATTCCACTAATTATTATAGTGTCATTTAGTTTAGCAGGAATAATAAACTCACCATTACTGTTTGTTATGGTAAATCTGCTTGCTGTTTTATTAATAATATGAATACCTTCAAGATCATCTGGAGCAATAACTTTACCTTCTACATCTATGTTTTGGGCATTAGAAACAGAAAAGCATAAAAATATAATTACAAAGAAGAGTTTACTAATGCTTTCCATCTAAGCTTTCTAAAAATTGTTTGCTTTTATGAGTTAAGAACTCTAAAAATTGCATTTCTTTTCCTGCTTTTAGTAGGTTATAATCTAATCCATTATTCTCAACAAAAGCAATAAACTCATCTATCTTGTCTTTAGGAATTTCAAAATTGGTTAGTATATACTGCGAACTATAATAATCTCTTAATCCTGATGTAGGAATATCTGGAACTTTGTCTTTAACGTTATCCTTTTTTGATTTATCAGATTTAAAAAGCGGCTTTAATAACATACCAATAATTGCAATGGCATCTGCTTGGTATCTTATATCATTTCCTGGTCCACGCATAGCAATATTTTCCACTTTAGACTTATAATCGTCAGGAAACTCATAATCACTAAAATTTTGTATTCCAAAATAAATAGCATCCATATTAGGATTAAAAGTTCTAACACTCTCTATATCTACAGCCAAATTTCCTATAAGATCATATGGTAAAATAACAACTTCATCTAGCTTATTTACTTTTTCAACCAAAAAGACAGTCATTTTTTTAGATTTAATAATGTTCTCATCTATTGTAACCGTAAAATCCTGAAATTGCAACGCCCTAAATTCAACAATATCGTTTAAAGCTACATTTAATAAAAATTTACCGTTTTCGTCTGTAACTGTACCTTTATTAGAAGATGAATTATAAACTGTAATTCCTTCTAAATCATTGCTATCAACAACAATTTTTCCAGAAATTTCTATACGCTCAACATCTTGTGCTGAAATTGTAAAAAAGGAACTAAAAAGTAGTGTAAAAAGTAAAAGTCTTTTCATTAAAATTGGTTTTAAAAGATAAAGTACGGTTTTCATATCTTAATTAAAATGCAAAACATATCTAAACTTTTGTTAAAAGGATACTTTACTTAAATTTACAACAAATTAACCGAGATGAAAAATATAATCATAGCAAGCACATCTACAATTCATGGTAGTGGATATTTAGAATACATTTTAGATGAATTAAAATCTTTTTTTAAACACACAGATGATATTTTATTTATCCCATTTGCAAGACCTGGTGGAATAAGTCATGATGAGTACACAAAAAAAGCTAATGAAGCGTTTAGTAAAATAGGAAAAAAAGCTAGAGGAATTCATGAATTTGAAAACCCTATTGAAGCTTTAAAAAATGCTAAAGGAATTTTTACAGGAGGTGGTAACACGTTTGTTTTAGTAACACAATTATATAAACTTAATTTAATTGAGCCTTTAAAAGATGTTATACAAAATGGCACTCCTTATCTTGGCACAAGTGCAGGAAGCAATATTTGTGGATTAACCATTAACACAACTAACGATATGCCTATTGTATATCCTCCAAGTTTTAAAACTTTAGGTTTGGTTCCTTTTAATATAAATCCGCATTATTTAGACCCAGAACCTAATAGCAAACATATGGGAGAAACCAGAGAAACACGAATAAAAGAGTTTCATGCATTTAACTCACCTCCTGTTGTTGGATTACGAGAAGGAAGCTGGCTACTAGTTAAAGATGAATCAATTGTATTAAAAGGCAGTTTATCTGCAAGAATATTTGAATACAATAAATCACCTTACGAAGTAGAGTCTAACACAGAGTTAAATACACTTAAATAAAAAAGCCTCACATTCCTGTGAAGCTTTAGAGCGAAAGACGAGGGTCGAACTCGCGACATTCAGCTTGGAAGGCTGACGCTCTACCAACTGAGCTACTTTCGCATTCTTGAGGCAAATATATATAAACAGGTATTCATTTTAAAGAAAAAATTAAAGCTTTTTTAAAAAATGATAGCCAAGTATTTGAAAGCCTTCATTGTAATAAAATTTATGTGAAGGATAATTTTGAACATATGTATTCAATTCCATGGTTTCATACCCTTTTTGCTTAACATATTCGTAAAGCCAATTAAAAAATTGTTTCCCTAAACCTTTACTTCTGTAGCTATCATCAATATAAACATGGTCTACTTCAACACTTCTTCCAGAGTAATGCCTTGTACAATACCAAAGCCCTGTAACACCAATAAGTTTATTGCCATCATAAATAACTGCGCACTCATAATTTTGGGTAACCATTTCTGCAAATCGTTGCTTTAACAGTTCATCAGAATTTTTATTATTGGTTAGCTTCTGAATTAATGGAATAATAGAATTGATTTCCGTTTTGTCAATAATTTTGAATGTAAATGACATTGTAATAAAAAATTTAAGTGAATATAAATAATTTACTTCAAAGATAAATTAGTTAAGTTTGAGCAACACTATTTAACTAAATGAAAAAAGAATCTAACTATACAATTAAGCAAATATCTTCAGTTGAAACTTATATTGTAAGGCATCCAGTTTTGCGCGAAGGACGACCAATTGAAGATTGCGCTTTTGATAATGACGATTTAGAAACAACATTACATTTTGGACTCTATACTAATAATGATTTGGTTGGTGTCGCTACTTTTTTATTAAATAACAACCAATTATTTTCTGAAACTATTCAATATCAACTTAGAGGTATGGGAGTTTTAAAGTCACATCAAGGTTTTGGCTATGGAGACTCACTTTTACAATATGGCGAGCAACAAATAAAGCTAAAAGATGGCGCATTAATTTGGTTTAACGCAAGAGAGATAGCCATTGGTTTTTACGAAAAAAACAATTTTCAAATAATAGGTGATTCTTTTGAAATTAAGGGAGTTGGCAAACATTATGTAATGTATAAGAAGTTATAATATGTAAATCTTTTGTAAATTGTAACTCTAATTTTTTTTTTAATAAATGAGACGCGGTAATTTAAAAATAAGACTATTAATAGGTGCAGCCATCGTGATTTTTGCAATTGTAAAACGATGTAACAGTAAAGAAACTAACCCTTATACTGGTAGAGTACAAACTATTAATATGACTTCAGATCAAGAAATAGCAATTGGTTTGCAAAGTGCTCCACAAATGGCTCAACAATATGGAGGATTATATCCAAATTCAGAATATCAGGCTATTGTTGATAATGTTGGACAAAAATTAGTTAATTCAAGTATAGCAAAACAAACACCTTATAAATATGAGTTCCATTTATTAGCAGATCCAAATACAATAAATGCATTTGCACTTCCTGGTGGACAAATTTATATAACCTATGCTTTATTTTCTAAACTGCAAAATAGAGACCAACTTGCTGGAGTGTTAGGTCATGAGATTGGTCATGTGTTGGGTCGTCATTCTGCTGAGCGAATTGCTGAAAGTGAATATTGGCAGACACTATCAACTGGAGCTTCAGTTGGTGCTGATATGGGAGGATTAGTTAGTAGTTATGGACAACAAACTTTATTAACCAATGGTCGTGGTGATGAACTTGAAAGTGATGAGCTTGGTGTAAAATTTATGTTAGATGCTGGTTATAATCCTGAAGAAATGATTGGTGTTATGAAAATATTAAAAGCTGCAGCTGGACCAAGTAGAGTTCCAGAAATGCAAAGCACACATCCAGACCCTGAAAACAGAATAGAAAAAATTAAAGAAGCCATTGAGAAGTATCGAAATAAATAATTTTAAAACTTATCTTAAATAATAAAAAATCCTGTAGCTACAGGATTTTTGTTTTTATCTTTGAAACTAAATGTAATTCACCATGAATAAAAAAGTTATTCTTATGATTCTTGATGGATGGGGTTTATCTCCAGACCCAAAAGTTTCTGCAATTGATAATGCTAATACACCTTTTATAGACTCCTTATATACTAAGTATCCACATGCAACTTTAAGAACAGACGGTTTGCACGTAGGCTTGCCAGAAGGACAAATGGGAAACAGCGAAGTTGGACATATGAATCTTGGTGCTGGACGAATAGTTTATCAAGATTTAGCTAAAATCAACCTTGCTGTTAAAAACAAAACATTAGCTAATGAACCTGTGCTTATTGATGCTTTTAAATATGCTAAATCTAATAATAAGCCTGTTCATTTTTTAGGCCTACTAAGTGATGGTGGCGTACATTCTCATATTGATCATTTATTCGGTTTACTAGATGCAGCAGAAGATTATGGTGTGCAAAACACATTTGTACATGCTTTTACCGATGGAAGAGATGTAGACCCAAAATCTGGTTTTGGCTTTGTAACTGCACTTGAAGAACATATTAAAAATTCTAACACAAAACTAGCATCAATTACAGGGCGTTATTATGCAATGGATAGAGATAAACGTTGGGAACGAATTAAGTTAGCTTATGACGCATTGGTAAATGGTATTGGAGAACTATCAAACAACGCTACACAATCCGTAAAAAAAAGTTATAAAAATGATATTACTGATGAGTTTATAAAACCCATCATAATGACAGATAGTAACAACCAACCTATTGCAAATATTAAAGATGGTGATGTTGTTATCTTTTTCAACTTTAGAACAGATAGAGGTCGTCAGCTTACCGAAGCCTTAACTCAAAATGATTTTCATGAACAAAATATGCATAAGCTTAATTTGTATTATGTAACCATGACTAATTATGATGAAAGCTTTTCAAATATTAAAGTTGTTTTTGAAAAAGATAATCTAACAGAAACATTAGGTGAAGTTTTAGAAAAACATCATAAAAAACAAATTCGTATTGCTGAAACTGAAAAATATCCACACGTTACATTTTTCTTTTCAGGAGGAAGAGAATTACCTTTTAAAGGAGAAACTAGAATTTTAAGAAACTCACCAAAAGTTGCAACCTACGATTTAAAACCAGAAATGAGTGCTTACGAACTTAGAGATGCTTTAGTTCCAGAACTAGTAAAAGGCGATGTAGATTTTGTTTGCCTTAATTTTGCAAATGGTGATATGGTAGGTCATACTGGAGTTATGGAAGCTGCAATTAAAGCATGTGAAGCAGTAGACATTTGTGTTAAAGATGTTGTTACAACTGCGTTAGAAAATAATTACACAACTATTCTTATAGCAGATCATGGTAATTGCGAAACAATGATAAATCCTGATGGATCGCCAAATACTGCACATACGACCAATCCTGTTCCTGTAATTTTAATTGATAACGAATTAAAACATATAAATGATGGCGTTTTGGGTGATATAGCTCCAACAATATTAAAACTTATGGGAGTACAACAACCAAAATTAATGACAAGACAGGCTTTAATTGATTAATCTTCAAACATAGATAATTATTGTATTTTAGCATCATAAAAATTAATCAATGAACTTTCAGGACAAATTAATTATTGCAATAGATTTTGATGGAACTATCGTTGAAGACGCATATCCAAAAGTTGGTAAACCACGTATTTTCGCTTTCGAAACATTAAAGCGTTTACAAGATGAAGGGCATCGTTTAATACTATGGACTTATAGAAGTGGTAAAAAACTTGATGAAGCTGTTAAATTTTGCGAAGACAATGGCATCGTTTTTTATGCAGTAAACAAAAGTTTCCCTGAAGAAAAGTTTGACTATAGCAAAAGCCGCAAAATATATGCTGACATATATATTGACGATAGAAACATTGGTGGCATTCTTGGCTGGGGAGAAGTTTACCAAATGATTACTAACGAGAAACCAAACATCAAAGAAAATCAGAAAAAAGGATTCTTCTCTTTTTTTAAATAATCTTTATCCTCTTACAAGTTCAAAATAGTGTTTGTCAATAGACTCTCTATGATCTGGATGAGCAATATTTACCAAGGCTTTCACTCTATTTTTTATAGTTTTTCCATATAAATTAGCCACTCCATACTCAGTTACTACATAATGCACATGAGCTCTTGTAGTAACAACTCCAGCTCCTGGTTTTAAAGATGGCACTATTCTACTTATTCCTTTGCTTGTTACTGATGGCAATGCAATTATAGCCTTACCTCCTTCACTTAATGAAGCTCCTCGAATAAAATCCATTTGTCCTCCAACTCCAGAATACATATTTGGACCTATAGAGTCTGCACAAACCTGACCTGTAACATCAACTTCAATTGCCGAATTAATAGCAACCATTTTTGGGTTTTGTTTTATAACTGATACATCATTAACATAATTAGAAGCACGCATTTCTATAAAAGGGTTATCATCTACATAATCATATAATTTTTGAGAGCCAATTAAAAAAGTGGCTAATGCTCGTCCTCGATTAATACACTTATAATTACCATTTACAACGTCTTTTAAAATTAAATCGATAACACCATCAGAAAACATTTCTGTATGTAATCCTAAATCTTTATGATTATTTAGGCGAGTTAATACAGCATTTGGTATACTACCAATTCCCATTTGAAGTGTGCTTCTATCTTCAATTAAATTAGCCACATAATCTCCAATTTTATTTTCAATTTCAGTTGGTTCAGGCATATCATGACTTGGTAACAACTCATTACTCTCAACAAATACATCAATTTCAGAAACATGAATAATTCCTGCACCATGAGTTCTTGGCATGTATTTATTTACTTGAGCTATAACATATTTTGCGTTATCTATAGCTGCTAATGTTGCTTCAACCGAAACACCCAAAGAGCAGTAACCATGTCTATCTGGAACAGATACTTGAATTAATGCAACGTCTAAATCAATAATATTACGTTTAAACAATAATGGCAATTCGCTTAAAAACACTGGAGTGTATGATCCGTTTCCAGCCTTTATAGTATGTCGAACATTTTTACCAATAAAAAAAGAATTTACATGAAAGCTATTTTTTAATTCTGGATTTGCATAAGGCGCTTCGCCTTCAGTATGTAATTGACAGACTTCAACATTTCTTAATTCTTCATGTCGATTAGCCATCGCTTTTATTAACGCTTGAGGCGCAGCTGCTGCTGCATGAATATAAACACGATTGTTTGATTTTATAACTTTTACTGCTTCTTCAGCACTTACAGGTGAGTACATAATAATTGATTTAAGCAGCAAAATTATTTATTAAAAACCGTTTAAAAACTGTCGAAAATCATGTTTTGATAATAAAAGATTACAATTTTTATTTTAAGTATCTTTGCCAATATTTTTTAAGCATGATTATAGTAAAAACAAGAGAAGAAATTGAATTAATGCGCGAAAGTGCATTGGTAGTTTCTAAAACATTAGGAATGTTAGCCAAAGAAGTGAAGCCAGGAGTAACCACATCCAAATTGGATAAAATGGCTGAAGAATTCATAAGAGAACAAGGTGCAATACCTGGTTTTTTAGGCTTGTACGATTGTCCTTCAACGTTACTTTGTAGTACTAATGAAGCTGTAGTACATGGACTTCCAACCAATGTTCCACTTAAAGAAGGTGATATTGTATCGATTGATTGTGGCGCTATAAAAAACGAATTTTATGGTGATCATGCCTATACATTTGAAATTGGAGAAGTAGCTCCAGAGACTCGAAAATTACTTCAAGTAACTAAAGAATCATTGTATTTAGGAATTCGAGAACTAAAAGTTGGAAACAGAGTTGGCGATGTTGGTTTTGCTATACAAAATTACTGCGAAGCTCAAGGCTATGGTGTAGTAAGAGAACTTGTAGGTCATGGATTAGGAAAGAAAATGCATGAAGATCCTGAAATGCCAAATTATGGTAAACGAGGACGTGGTAAAAAATTTATTGAAGGTATGGTTGTCGCTATTGAGCCTATGATAAATATGGGAACTCATAAAGTAAAGCAACTTAACGATGGCTGGACAATTGTTACTTTAGATGGACAACCAAGTGCTCATTTTGAACACGATGTGGCTATTGTTGACGGAAAACCAGAAATCTTATCGACGTTTGCATACGTTTATGAAGCTTTAGGTATTACATCAAATGAAGAAGATGAATTTCGCCAAAGAGCATTAGTGCTTTAATAGTAAATGAAAAAACTCTTCAAACTTATTCTTAATACAATTCCAAGACCTTTACTGATTAGGTTAAGTTATGTTGCTCGTCCTATTTTAGCATTTTTTTTAAAAGGCAATACATTTACTGACCCTATTGATGGCAGAAGCTTTAAATCGTTTTTACCTTATGGTTATGGTAAACAACGTAACAATGTACTATCGCCTTCTACATTAAGTTTAGAACGTCATCGTTTACTTTGGTTGTTTCTAAAAAATGAAACTGATTTTTTTTCTGCACAAAAAAAAGTATTACACTTTGCCCCAGAACAATGTTTTTTAAAACGATTTAAAAAACTTAGTAATTTAGATTATACTACAACAGATTTGTTATCTCCAATCGCAGATGTAAAAGCAGATATTTGCAATCTTCCATTTAATGATAATGAGTTTGATTTCATACTATGTAATCATGTGTTGGAACATATTCCTGATGACACTAAAGCAATGCAAGAATTGTATCGTGTAATGACAAAAGGCGGTATGGGAATCTTTCAAATTCCACAAGATTTAAAACGAGAAAAAACCTTTGAAGACAATACAATAACTGACAAAAAGCAACGTGCAGAAATTTTTGGGCAATATGACCATGTTAGAGTGTATGGTCGTGATTATTTTGATAAACTCCGAAGTATTGGTTTTAAAGTTGATGAAGTAGACTACACCTCTAAACTTTCAAATGAAGATGTCATTAAATACTGTTTGGCTAAAGGGGAAATTATTCCTGTTATTAGAAAGTAGAATTAATTCATAAAACTAAAAGGAATGCAACTATTTTTATAGATGTGAACTCATAAAGTTTCATTAGTCTAACGATAAATATCAATCTCTAATTTTACCAAATAATTGAAAAATTTTAACACCTTGTATGTCAAGGCTATATTTATATGGACTTATTTCTAAAGCTACATCTTCTGGTGTTTGAAATAAAGCTAAAATTTTCGAATTAGAATATGGAATAGTTTGGTGTTCAATAGTCAAAATATTATCTCCTAATTGAACTATCATAGGTTTTAATTTTTCAAGTGAAAATTTTGCCCTCTTAATGTAGTCATTAATCATTTCGTAGAGTGAATCAATTTCATCTTGTGTTGCATAGAACTTTATTTCCCTTTCTTTAATTATGAAGTCATCATTCCAAGTCTTTTGATACCTTACTTTATAATTCAAAGAATATAATCTAAATCCTTCAATAATCACGTAAGATAGCGAAGCCAATTCAGGAACTTCCACGAGACCATCATTTAAATGTATATACCCATTAGTACTCCCTACATAATGTATTTTACCATCAGTTAATAAATTGATTTGTGAGAATCCTAAATTAAAATAAAGCATTCCTAATATTATAATTCTCCAATTCATTCTTTAATAATTAAAATTGTACTTTATCTTCTATTTGTATAGGTTATCACTTTTATTTAATATTCTTAATTCTTCTAACTTTTAAAGCAAGTTAAGTAATTTATTTATCAATTTAAAAAATCATCTATACTATTGTCTGATTTACAGATGTTGAAATAAAATTACTCTTCCGGAAAACCATTTAGCGATAATGTTTCTAATTCTTGCTTGTCATTTTCAAAAATTAAAAACACTTTCAATTCTGGATGCGTTTTTAAAAAGCCTTTCACCTTTTCTATTCCCATAGCTTTAAAAGCAGTGGCATAACCATCGGCAGTCATACAATCGTCAGCAATAACAGAAATACTCAACAAATTGGTTTTACTCGGATAACCCTTTTTTGTGTCTATAATATGAGAATATCTATTTCCTAGACTATCGGTTTTAAATTTTCTGTAAGTCCCAGAAGTTGCCATCGATTCATCATGAAGTGATATAGCTTTCATGATGGATTGTGTACCATCAAAATGAGGCATCTCTACACCTACTTTCCAAGGTTTTTGTTTTTCAATATTTGTACCTTTACATCTAATTTCACCACCAATTTCTACAATATAATTCTCAATATTTTTGCTTTCTAAAAAATCAGCAATAACATCAACTCCATAACCTTTAGCAATGGCATTAAAGTCTATAAATGTATTTGTGTTTTCTTTAATAATTGTATTACCCACTAACTTTACTTTATTTAATCCAACAGAAAGCATTAAGCTATCTATTTTAAGACTATCTAAGCTGATTATTTTTCCTTCAGGCCCAAAATCCCAAGCATTAACTAAAACACCTATAGTTGGATCGAAAACACCTTCTGTAGCTTCATAAATCACTTGTGAAGCCGAAAATACTTTTTTAAAATGTTCATCAACCTCAACTGATTCGTTTCTATTTAGTTTTGATATATCTGAATTGGTTTGATATGTAGACATCGATTTATTAATCACATAAAATAAACTGTCTATTTGTTGTTGAAAATCGTCACTCTCTTCAGAGTAATACTGAATTGAATATGTTGTACCAAATACATCACCAGTTAGCTTTGTATTCTTCTGATCTTGTTTACAACTAAAAACAATTAATAATAAAAGTGTAAATAAAAAATGTCTCATTTAATTCAGATTAGTTTCTACAACTTGTATTCCATTATATTCAATTAAATAGTCTTCGTTTAAATATATTGGCAAATCTTCTCCATTTGGATTTCCTAAACCAACACCAGCATATAATACTTTAGCATCTTTATCTCTCGCATGCTTTTTAAAAGATTCCATCCAAATTACATCATAATTGTTTGGGTTTTCTGGTAGGATAACCACTTTAACAATAACAAAAAAATATTGTTTGTTTTTATCTATACACACAAATTGTGGGTGCTTTTTAAGCTTGCTATTTATAGCTATAAACTCAAAACCTCGTTGCTCTAAATCCTTACCAACATGATTCATTGCAAGGTTGTGAAGTTCTTGTTCTGTAAGTGGTTTGCTCATAATGCAAAAATAATATAAAATTATGTTTGATGACATTTTAAACTTGTTTCGATGTATATAAAAACCTAAAATATTTATATTATGAAAACATTTAAATCAATAATCGTTTTACCTTTTATTTTAATCAGTTTATTAATTACTAATTGTTCTCCAAATGGCGACGATGATAATAATCCACCTAGTATATTTTCAACAAATACTACTAGTGTAGGATTTGACTATGCAATTATCGAATGGACTGAATCGTTAGATAGTGATGGAGACCAAGTTACCTATGCTATTATACTTGAAGGCTTTGAAGTGGCATCAGACTTAACTGCATTAACCTTTCCATTTTATAATTTAGAAAGTGATAGATTATACAATGGTTATGTTGAATCTAGAGATGGAAATGGAGGTACAAATCGAGCAGATTTTTTCTTTAGAACAGATCCAGAGGTACTAATTATACCAATAACAGTTGAAGAGTTTATACGTCCTACTTTAAATAACTGCAGTAATGGTGTTAATACAGCTTTAGAGATAGACGCAGGAGTAATAGTGCCAAAATATATAGGAAATGTTAGATATGAGTTATCTTTTAGCACTTTAACCTTAAATAATGGTGCAGTAACTATAGCTCCAGCTAGTAGAACATGGACAAATGCTAGTTTTAGTACATATTATATTTATGATTATGATGCAAATAATTATTTTGTTTGGCAAGCTGGTGCTGGGTTTGCTTGCAGTAATCATCCAAATATTAATGATACTAGAGCCTATTATTCATCAGCTTCAGGACAAGCAACCATTACATTTACTCGTCTTCTTAATTAATTTATTATTTAATTATATAGCGGATTTAATGCATTTGAAATATTAAAATTATGTTTAAATATTTGTATATTTCCATAACTAATAGTCTATGGGAGAAATATTTAAAGCAGATAATCAGTTAAAACTAATTGATGATATAAAAACTAATAACTCTGTTACTTTAAAATCTATTTATGTATCTAACTTTCCTAAAATAGAAATGTTAGTACTTAAAAATAATGGTACAAAAGAACATGCCAAAGATATTTATCAAGACGCATTTATAGTTACATGGAACAATATTAAAAATGACAAATTTGTTCCTCAAAACGAAACAGCTATACAAGGATATTTATATACTGTTGCTAAAAATAAATGGATGGACACTTTAAGATCATTACGATTTAAAAACACTATTAATTCCGCAGACTTTTTATTTAATACAAATGATGCAGATTATGACACCTTAAATGACGACCTACTTAAAGATGAGCAACTAGAAAAAGTAATGCAAGCCTTTGGCAATTTAGGAGAGCCTTGCAAAGCTTTATTAAGTGCGTTTTATTTTGAAAAAAAATCAATGAATACCATAGCAGAAGTCTTCAATTTAGATTCTGCTTCAGCGAAAAATAAGAAATATAGATGCATGCAAAAGTTAAGAGATTTAGCCCTAAATATTAAATTATAAAATGAACCTAAACAACAACATAACACAAGAATTATTAGAAACAGTTGAGCGTTATTATAATAATACAATGACTAGCGCTGAACGTTCTGAATTTGAAAATAAACTTAATAACAGCTCTAGTTTTAAAACTCAAGTTGAAGATATAAAAACTTTAATTCTTGGTATTGAAGTACAAAGTTTAAAAGAGCAATTAAATAGTTTTCATAAAGAACTTTCTAATTCAGAAGTATTAGAAACAAAACAACCTAAACCTAAAGTGCTTAATTTTGTAAAAATAGCTGTTGCAGCTAGTATAATTATTGCTTTAGGTAGCTTTTGGTATTTTAATTCAAATACAAATGAAAAACTGTATACTGAATATTTTTCTGTAGATCCAGGTTTACCAACTACAATGAGTAGTAATAATAATTTTGAATTTTATGATGCAATGGTAAGCTACAAACAAGGTGATTACACGACTGCAATTAATAAATGGGAAAAACTGCTACAAGCTAAGCCAAGTAATGATACATTAAATTACTTTATAGGTGTTGCACATTTAGCAAATAAAAATGAAGTTGAAGCTATTCCGTTTTTAAATGTTGTTACAAATTACAGTAATAGTGCTTTTTTAAATGAATCTTATTATTATTTAGGACTTGCGTATTTAAAAAACAACAATGTAAAACTTGCCAAAAAAAACCTTAACTTTAGTACTGTTGATAATAGCAAATTAATACTTTCAAAACTTAACGATTAAGCTCTGTATTATATGAAAGAGTTGTCTTGCTATTTTTATTTTCTTGTATTTATTATAGGATTCACCTTTCCAGCTAAATCTCAAAACAAACTTGTATCAAACAGAGCATATATTGAAAAATTAATTAGTAGTGACTCAATTTCTAAAGCTAAAGTTGAGTTGAAAAACCAATTGGATTATTTCAGAAAATCAAATTCTGTTGATAGTTTAGTTGCGTACATAAATTTAGTTGGTCATGAAAAATTAGCCAATAACGATTCAAAAAAGGCAATTTCTAATGCTGAAAAATTTGTAGCTGAAATTAAAAATAGAAACAATGATTATTACTCCAAAGAAGCATTATTAGCCTTAGCAAATCTGTATGCCACATCAAGACTCTTCCAAGAAAATTATAATATAAATAAAGAAGCACTCATATTTGCTAATAAAATAAACCCAATAAATAAAGGCGATTTCTCTCAAATAGAATATAATTTAGGTACTGCAGCAATTGATATGCAAAATTTAAGTTTGGGTCAAAAACATCTTTATAATTCAAAAAACATATTAGAAGCTAACCCTAAAATTGCAGCAGAACAATTTTATTTAACCTATAATTCTATAGGAAGAATTAAAGCCAAACTACTAGAAATTGATAGCTCAAATTTTTACTACAACAAATCGTTAAAAGCACTAGGCAAAATGGAAAATTTGCCTGTAAACAAATATTATAAAGCTGCAATTGTAAAGCAAAACATAGCATTAAATCTTTTTAATTCTGGCAATCCTGATGAAGCAATTAAAATGATGAAAGGTGCTATTTTAGATTTTCAATATTTTATAAACCTTGAAAAAAATGATATAAAAACACCTAGGGCTATCAGGTTTAGGCTAGCTAGTATTGATAATTTAGGAGTTTTTTATGCTGGCATTGGAGACAATAATAATGCTATAGATGTTACAACATATTCGTTAGAAGAAAAATTAAAGATTTTAAGTGAAGAAGATCCAAATGTTATTCTATCGAATTTAATAGTAGGCCATGGTCACTTAATCGCCAAAAATTATGAACTAGCTGCAAAGTATATTGATGCTGGATTAAAGCATATAAACAAAACGCCATTTTATGAAGATTACGCTTTACTCATTAGAGCTTCAGTTTACGATAATGTTGGTGATATTGAAAATGCAAAAAAAATATACCAACGAAGTGAAGCACTTTACCGAGTAAAAAATAAAGATATGTATTCGTTAGATTTTTTAGAAGCTTTAACAGAAATGTCTCTTTTTTATGCAAAACATGGAATGGCTGAAAAAGCAATAACGCTAGCTAAAGAAAGTTATGACCACACTCATTCTAAATCGTTTGAAAACAACATCACAAAATTTAAACACACTGAAAATATTGCTTTAGTAAATTATGAATTAAAAAATTACAAAGACGCTTTAGCATATAGTAATGAAGCGCTTGAAATGAATTTAAAAATGCACAATAAATTAGATTCTATTCAAAATGAGATGAGCAAACCAAGAGTATTATATATAAATGCAAAATCTAAATACAATCTAATAAACGACAAATCAATTTCTTTTTTAGAATCGCTTTTAAGCCAAATTGAACAAGGAATTAAAATTTTAGAAAAACGAAAAACTATAGTTAACAATTCTGATGATGTTACTAAATTAATTGCTGATAATAATGACTTATTTAACTTTGAAAAACAACTTTATCTAGACTTATACAATAAAACAAAAGACAATAAATATTTAAACGAATTAGTTTCTACTCATGAATCTAGTATTTATAACCGTATTCGATCCCGATTAAATTTAAAAAGCAACATCGAATTTGCAAATGTTTCTAAAAAAATAACCGATAGAGAAAAAGCATTAAAACAAAAGCTAACTAAATCACTAACCAATTCTGAAACTATAAATGAATTCTTTACAGCAAACGACAATTGGAATGTGTTTTTAGACTCTTTAAAGCATAATCATCCAGATTATTACAAAATGCGTTACGAAACCATAAAGCAACCCTTAAATACATTACAAAACAGTATTCCTAAAAACACAATTATAGTTCGTTATGTGTTTATTAACGATTTACTATATGTCTATTTAATAAACTCAAAAGAAAGTAGCATAACTAAACTTACATCTTCAAAAAACGAATTAAATCATTTAAAAAAAACGATTCAAAGTTTAAGCGAGAATCAATCAGATGTTAAGATTACAAGTTTAAAATTATTAAAATTATATCAATTGCTCTGGCAACCTATTGCAAGCAAAATAAGTGTAGAAAACGTTATTATAATACCTGATGGAGATTTGTTTAATTTAAGCTTTGAAACCCTTACACCAAAAAAAATAAACAATTTTTCAGAACTATCAACAAACAGCTTATTAGCTAAATATAACATATCCTACAATTATAGCTTGTTACTTATTAAAAATAATAAGCCTTCAATTTATAATAGCAACTTTATAGCTTTTGCGCCAGAATTTAATGATAAAATGAAATCTGATTATAAATTTGCAATTACAGATTCTTTAGCATTAGATAAAACTTACTTAACTCTCCTACCTCAGCCTTTTAGTGTAGATATAGCGCAACAATATTCTGAATTATTTAATGGATCTGCATATATAAATAAAAATGCAACAAAACAAATTTTTGAAAATAGTGCTAAAGAACATAAAATAATTCATATTGGAACACATGCTGAATCTAATAATTTATCACCTGAATTATCTCGATTAATTTTTGCTAAAAACACAACAGACGAAAACAATTCATTATATACATATGAAATTTACAATCAGAATCTATCTTCAAATCTTGCAATACTGACAGCATGTGAAACTGGCAAACCAACATATCAATCTGGTGAAGGCATGATCTCTTTAGCACATGCCTTTAATTATGCAGGCAGCGAAAGTATATTAACAAGTCTTTGGAAAATTGACGAGCAATCTAGTGCAAAAATTACAGAACTTTTTTACAATTATATTAAAAAAGGATGGGCTAAAGACAAAGCTTTGCGACAAGCAAAACTAGACTACATTGCTACTGCTGAAGGAAGAATGATTAATCCGCAATACTGGGCTGGCTTAGTATTAATAGGCGATACATCAGCAATTAACATTAAATCTGATACTAATTATGTTTTTATAATATTAATAGTTTTGGTATTAATCATAATTTTAATCTTTTCAAAAAAATATCTAAACCACAAAAAAGCTACCAAAATTAATTGATAGCTTTCTTCCCTAAATAATTAAAAGCAACTAACTAAAACTAATTTGAAACGATAATTTTTTTCAGTTTTACTGAAACATTATTTTCGTCTCTAATTTGTATAATGTAAATTCCATTAGCTAAAGAATTTGTATTTATTTTAGTTTCAACTCCATTAAGGTTACCTTTTAAAACCTGTTGTCCTATTTTATTATAAATAATCCAACTGCCATTAGCTTGTCTTGGTAATTTAATTGTTAATGATCCAATTACTGGGTTTGGATAAATTTCTAATTCTTCATTATTAATTGTAGCAATTGTTAATGTTGCTCCTGGTCCATTTAAGTATAATGTATTGTTATAACAAATAATGTCAAATGTATAAGGCGTGCCATTATAATAGGCTGTTATTTGTCCAGGAAAATTACAGCTAACCAAATCTGAAGCTGAAAGTATAGCAAAACTTGCATTATTTGGTGGCAAATAACTTAATGATACATTTATAGTTCCTTCAAGAATTGCATTTTCAATTACTAATATTTGATCATACTCTGTTCCTGGTGTTGGACCAGTAATTTGAATATTAAATACTGCACTAGAATTAGTTTTTAAATCTTTTATAAACGTTAAAACTCCAGCTAAATTACCTGGAGAAATTTGACCTCCTTCAATATGGTTTAACGGTAGTTCTATACTACCTATTCCGCTTAAAGTCCCAAAATTTGCACTATTATAATTATCTGGAATAGATAAAATTCCATTATTACTTTCAACTGTACCATAATTTGTAAAATTTGGCAGATTTATATATGATGAACCACTACCTGTTGTTTTATTAATAGTAGAGCCAAAAAAATTAGACAATTCATGCATTGTTCCACCATTATAAGACACAGTTATATTATCGTTATTAATATTAAATTGTGATTCTTGAAAATTATAAACTCTTCCTGTATTGATGTATAAGTTGCCTTGATTAAGGTTCATCATTCCATAATTAAAAATCTGAAATCCATTATTTATTTCTTTTGAAACAGAATTGTTTAAATTTAAATTTCCATAATTAAATATAAAAGATTGAACATCTGTATCTGTTCTAGATATTGCACCAGCATTCCAATTAATAGTCCCTGAATCATTGTTATGTATTATAGAATACATAGCGAAATTAGAATTGATGTTTAAAGTATTATTATCACCAATCATAAGTAAACCAGCAAAAGTAGTTCCTGTATTATTCGTATTTACTGTAACTCCTGGTGTTTGATTAATTATAATATTATCTGTAGATGAAGGCACTCCGTTAGGATTCCAATTAGAAGCAGTGTTCCAATTATTATCACCTCCTTCTCCATCCCAATATTTTGCAGTTGTATAATTAACAGTATTTACAATAACTAATATATAACTAGGATTACACTGGACATCAGATATAACTTCAAACCCAGAATTTAGAGTGTCAGGAGAAATATCTACACTTGGTGTATTACAACTTACAATTGTACCTCCATTAATTACATAATAATTGTTTCCTGGTTGAGGCACATAGCTTGAAAACGATAAATCTATTTCGCCATCTATATAACAATCTCCTATAGTATTTATTTTAGCATAACTATATAAATTTTCCATAGCTATAGTTAGTGCACTTGACGAATCTAAAATAAACTCACCTGTTAAATTTAAATCTGATGAAATAAACAGATTTGTCCCACCTGTAAGAGATAAATTACTATAAGTAAAATAAGAGCCAGAATAAAATACTGGGCTGCCATCAATTTCAATATCATCTCCATCTTGCGGTATATATTGGTCTTGCCAGTTACTAGCATCGTCCCAAGATTGACCATCTCCATCTCCAGTCCAAACTGCCAAAGTTGGTATAGTTATTTGAGAAAAGCTAGATATCGTAAAAAACAACAAAAAAGTAAAAAGTAAAATTCGTTTCATAATTAATAGCTTTATATAGTTTATATATAGCTACATCGAAACAAATTAAAAAAGTGAGCATATTTATTTAAACCTCACAAATTTAGAGTCGTAAAACGTATAATTAGAAACTGGTATTACAGCATCTTTTTCTAATTTATACCATGGTGAAATTGTAGTGTCTTCAAGATTCTTAACTAGATGTACATTTTGTGCAGGTGTATTACCTTGAAACAAAAGAAATAATTTCTCTCCTTTATCATTTATTACTTCATCACAAATCATTACAATATGTCCTGGAGAGCCTCCTTTTATAAGCATGTCACCTAGTTTTAATTTTTTAGCATCATTAATTTTTGGCAATTCATTATAAAGTGATAATGTTCCTGCATACATATAAATTAGGTTCAAATAATTATAAAAATTAGCTTTAGATTCGTTTTTAGATGCAGATTTACTAAATGTTACTTTATTACCATTAATAATAGGTCGATAGCCCTCTGCATATTTATCCCAAGAGCAATAATCACCACTTGTAAAGTTGAAGCCTATCTCGTCTTTTCTATTATTATCCCAAAGGTATTCGCTCCTAATTCTAATAAGTGCATCAGCACATTGTTGCAGCCCATTTGAAGGTACTGGAATTTCTAAAATACCAATATGTCCACCTTGCCAAAAATAATCAGTATTATCATAATTAATAATTTTTGAGCCATACGCTTTCAGCTTATAATTACGCAAATACTCTTCAAATGATCCTTTTGGGTAATCTACACGTTTATAACCTTCAGGAATATTTACTCTACTTTTTATAGTTAGACTATCTTCATTAATATGATTGGTCTTTTCAATAGAACCAACAATCATATTGGTTGCTTGCTTAACAGGTTTAAATTGATAAGCAACAATTACAAATACTGAAAGTAGAGATAAAATAAGAATTAGCTTTTTCATCTGATAATATTTATTTGTTTTTTAATGGTCAGATGCAATGCCCAAATTATAATTCTAGTGGGTTTGGCGCATTTCATTAAATGGGCATTTCATAATTATTGTAACGAAAAAACCCAACACTTTCGTATTGGGTTTGATTTTATATGTACTGAAGATTATCCTCCAAAGTCATCAAATCTGATATGTTCGTCTGGAATTCCAAAGTCTTCACCCATTTTTTGAACCGCTTGATTCATTAATGGAGGTCCACAGAAATACAACTCTATATCTTCTGGCGACTCGTGTTTGCTTAAGTAATTATCAATCACACAATTGTGAATAAACCCAACAAAACCATCTCCAGGAGCATCAATATTTTCTTTTACTTTCCAGTTATCTTCTGGTAAAGGTTCAGATAATGCTAAATAGAATTTAAAATTAGGGAAATCGTTCTCTAATTGATTAAAGTGATCTAAATAGAATAACTCACGTTTAGAGCGTCCTCCATACCAATAGGTTACTTTACGACCTGTTTTTAAGGTTTTGAATAAGTGGTATAAGTGGGAACGCATTGGTGCCATACCAGCTCCACCACCAACATATAGCATTTCAGAATCTGACTCATTAATGAAGAACTCTCCATAAGGACCAGAAATAGTTACTTTGTCACCTGGTTTTTGAGCAAAAATATATGACGATGCAATACCAGGATTAACAGCCATCCAACCGTTTTTAGCACGATCCCAAGGTGGAGTTGCAATACGAACGTTTAACATAATCTCACGTCCTTCTGCTGGATAAGAAGCCATAGAATAGGCTCTTTCAACAGTTTCAGTGTTTTTCATCATTAATGGCCATAAATTAAATTTATCCCATTCTGCTTGAAACTTATCTGGAGTTTCATGCTCTTGTGGATGCGCAGTAATGTCGATATCTGAATATTTTATTTCGCATGGTGGAATTTCAATTTGAATATATCCTCCAGCTTTATAACCCATGTCTTCAGGTATTTCTACTACAAACTCTTTAATAAAAGATGCAACGTTATAATTACGAACAACAGTCGCTTCCCATTTTTTAATTCCGAATACTTCTTCTGGAATAGTGATTTCCATGTCTTGTTTCACTTTTACCTGACAAGATAAACGTGCTCCATGTTTTAACTCACTACGTGTAAAATGTGGAGTTTCTGTTGGTAAAGCTTCGCCTCCTCCAGATAATACGTGACATTCACATTGAATACAAGTACCTCCACCACCACAAGCAGATGGTAAAAATATTTTATTATTTCCTAACGTTGAAAGTAAACTTCCTCCTGAAGCAACTTCAATTGTTTTCTCGCCATTAATAGTAATTTTTACTGGGCCAGATGGTGATAATTTTTGTTTTACTACCAATAAAAGCGATACCAGTAAAAGCGTAATTATTAAAAAAGCTACTACTGTTGCTATTATGGTTCCTAATGTTCCTGCTGCTAATAAAATCATCTTACTCGTTTACTTTTGTATTGTTAGCTAACTCTTTATCAGTATTATTTTTAGGTTCTTCAACCTTTACTGTTTTTTCTTCTTTTGGAGCTTCATCACCACCTGTTAACATACCTCCAAAACTCATAAATCCGATTGCCATTAATCCTGTAATGATAAATGTAATTCCTAATCCTCTTAATGCTGGTGGCACGTTAGAATATCTGATTTTTTCGCGAATTGCTGCAATAGCTAAAATTGCTAAAAACCAACCTATTCCAGAACCTATTCCGTAAACCGTAGCTAAACCTAAAGTAGGAATCTCACGAGATTGCATAAATAATGAACCTCCTAAAATAGCACAGTTTACTGCAATAAGTGGTAAGAAAATACCAAGTGAATTGTAAAGTGATGGTGAAAATTTCTCAACCACAATTTCTACTAATTGTACCATTGTTGCTATAGTAGCAATAAACATGATAAATGATAAGAAGCTTAAATCGTAATCAGCATAATCAGCACCTAACCATTTTAACGCTCCTGGTTGTAATAAATACTGATCAAGCAACCAGTTTAAAGGCACAGTTATCGCTAATACAAAGATAACTGCTGCACCTAGACCAACTGCTGTTGTTACTTTTTTAGATACTGCTAGGTAAGAACACATTCCTAAGAATGTTGCAAATACCATGTTATCTATAAATATTGATTTTAAAAATAATTCTATGTATTCCATATTTTTAAATATTAATCTTCAATTAATGTTTTATTTCTACTACGCTGCACCCAAATAATAATTCCTACAACAATTAATGCCATTGGAGATAATAACATAAATCCGTTATTCTCGTATCCTAAAGCATATAATCCTGATAATTCTCCAGGAATAGGATTACCTAATACAGGGAAACCTAATAGCGTTCCAGAACCTAAAAGTTCTCTAAAGAAACCAACGATTACAAGAATTAAACCATAACCTGCAGCATTACCAATACCATCTAGAAAAGATCTCCAAGGACCATTTGCTAAAGCAAAAGCCTCAAAACGACCCATAATAATACAGTTGGTAATAATTAATCCTACGAAAACTGATAAGGTTTTACTTAATTCATAAGCGAAAGCTTTTAATACTTGGTCAACAATAATAACCAAAGCGGCTACCACTACTAGTTGAACAATAATTCTAATTTTAGATGGAATAATGTTTCTCATAAGAGAAATAACAACGTTTCCTATACCTAATACTGCCATTACAGAAATTGCCATCACAATCGATGCCTTTAATTCTGCAGTAATTGCTAAAGCTGAACAGATACCTAAAACTTGTATAGTGATTGGATTATTATCAGTTAGTGGATCTGTAATTAATGCTGCATCTTTTTTTGATAAAAGTCCCATATTTTACTCGTTTTTTAAATTTTTGAAATAAGGCACATACAATCTTAAATCACTTTTAATCATTGCAGTAACACCATCGCCAGTAATTGTTGCACCAGCTATAGCATCTACCTCGTTATCTGTTTTATCGTTATTTTTTGGATCTGCATTTCCTTTAGCAACTGTAATACCACTAAAATCTCCAGATTCGTCTAAAAGATGTTCTCCAATAAAATCATCCATAAAGAAACGTTGCTTGATATTAGCACCAAGACCTGGAGTTTCTCCTTTGTGGTCAAAATACGCTCCTTGCACAACCATATCTTTATCAACAGCTACATAACCCCAAATTGCATCCCAAAGACCTTTACCGTAAATAGGAATTACATAAAACGTTTTTCCGTCTTTCTCACCTACAAATAATGGTAGTTTTCTATCGTAATTAGGGTCTTTAGCAGACGACTTTTCTTTTTTGACGTCTATTAAATAAGCTTTGTCGTCTTCATTTATTTTATCACCTTCAATTACTAATTGTTGTGTGATGTATTTTGAAAATGCTTCAGGTGCTTTGTCAGTAGATATAAATACTGCACTACTCTCATCGTTATCATTAACACCCATTGCATACAAAATGTTTTGCTGCTTTTCTAATCGCACATTTTCAGTAATGGTTGGTTTTAATGATGCAGCAGCAAAAGCTAACAATGCACCAACAGCCAATACCATTCCGATGGCAAAAATTATAGTGTATGAATTTTTATCTGTTCTATTTTCCATCATTAAGCAGTTTTAACTTTTAGACGTTTCATTCTTCTTTTCACATTTCCTTGAACCACATAATGGTCAATAGTTGGAGCAAACACATTCATTAATAGAATTGCAAGCATTACACCTTCAGGATATGCTGGATTGAACACACGAATTAATATAGATATAAACCCAATTAAGAATCCGTAAATCCATTTTCCTTTATTTGTTTGAGAAGCTGTTACTGGATCTGTTGCCATAAATACAGTACCGAAAGCAAAACCACCAATTAATAAATGGTGCCAAAATTCGGTATTCATTAATGCATAAAATTTACTACTCTCTGTAATCCAACCACTTGAAACAACAGCATTAAATATTAATCCCATTGCTAAAGCACCTAAAACAGACGATAGCATAATTCTCCAGCTACCAATTTTTGTAAAGATTAAAAATAAACCTCCTAGTAAAATAAGTAATGCTGATGTTTCACCAACTGAACCAGGAATAATTCCGTAGAACATATCCCAAGCTGAATAAGCTACTTCTTTACCTTGAGCTAAAGCTCCTAATACTGTTTCACCAGAAATTGCGTCTAAATTTTCACCAGCGGCAATCGCTTTATCTCTTGCTACTGCACCATGAACCCATACTTTATCTCCAGACATCCATGTTGGATACGCGAAGAATAAGAATGCTCTGATAGTCAATGCAGGATTTAAAATATTCATTCCTGTACCACCAAAAACTTCTTTTCCAATTACAACACCAAAAGCTACTGCTACTGCAAGCATCCATAATGGTGTATCGATTGGCACAATTAGAGGCACTAACATACCTGTTACTAAATAACCTTCTTCTACTTCATGTTTTTTAATAACTGCAAATAAAAACTCAATTGCTAAACCTACACCATAAGAAACAACTACTAATGGCAATACTTTTTGTAAACCAATTACAAGGTTATTCCAATTCCAAAATGTGACATCTAAAAACCCTTCAGCTCTTCCAATTTCTCCTAGAGCTAGGAAATGCTGATATCCAGCATTAAACATTCCGAAAATTAAACAAGGAACCATTGCCATGATAACAATGTTCATTGTACGTTTTAAATCGTCAGCCACTTTTATGTGAGTTCCACCATGTGTGGTCTCATTTGGCAAGTATAAAAAGGTATGTATTGCGTTAAACGCAGGAGCCATTTTAGTTCCTTTATACTTTTCTTTTAAGTTGTGTAAACTACTTTTTAAACCCATTATCCTATCTCTTTAATCATTAAGTCTAAACCTTTTCTTATAATAGCTTGATGTGGCTGTTTAGACACACAAATAAACTCAGTTAAAGCAAAATCTTCAGGTGCAACTTCGTACATTCCTAAAGCTTCCATTTCATCTAAGTCTTTGTACATACAAGCTTTTAATATTTGTAATGGATAAATATCTAAAGGAAAAACCTCTTCATAATTTCCAGTTAATACAAATGCTCTATGCTCTCCATTTGTGTTAGTATTTAAATCAAATTTTTTGTTTGGTGTTAACCATGAAAATGTTAACGCTCTTGACGTTGAAATTTTATTAAATACTGGTTTGTTCCATCCAAAAAACTCGTAATCATCTCCTTCTGGAATTACTGTTATTGTATTACTATAATAATCTAAATATCCATCTGGCTTTACTTCTTTTCCTGATAAAATACTTCCAGAAATAATTCGGTCGTTTCCATCTTTTTCAACACCATTATCATAAACCATTGTTGCAATTTCGCTTCCTATTTTGGTTACAAAATATCTTGGTTTTTTAACTGACGAACCTGCTAGCGCAACAACACGTTCTGCATTAAATTTGCCTGTTAATAATAGCTCACCAATGATAACTAAATCTTGAGCAGCAACTGTCCAGACAACTTCGCCTTTGTTTACAGGATTCACTTTATTGATTAATGTTCCAACATTTCCAGAAGGATGTGGTCCAGAAACCTTATGAAGTTTAACACCATCTAAATCAGCTAATGGAGAATTAGATTTTTTTCCAACACTTACATGTACCTTACCTTCTGTTAACTTACCCAAAGCAGTAACTGCAGCTTGTAATTCAGCTTCTTTACCTTGAAGCACATAATCTAAATCTGCCACTAAAGGTGCACTAGCATAGCCTGAAATAAAAATAGCTTTTGGCACACCATCAGTTTTTGCTATTACATCGTAAGGACGTTGTTTAATAAAAGGCCAGCAACCTGCTGCTAATAATTGAGCTTTTATAGCTTCTGCATTAGATGCGTCTACATTAAACTTACCATTATCTTGGTAGGTTTGCTCTTTATCAGCTTGTAGTTTTATTGCTAATATTTTACGTTTTTCACCACGTGCAATATCAATAATTTCTCCAGAAACTGGAGACGCAAACTTAACAGATTCATCATTTTTGTCGTAAAAAATAGGCTCACCTGCTTTTACTTTAGCGCCTTGCTTTGCAATTAATTTTGGAGTAACACCGTGGAAATCTTCAGGTCTAATCGTATAAAAGTTACTGATAATAGCCTTTTCAGTGGTTTTTTCAGCTTCGCCTTTTAATTTAATATTGAGACCTTTTTTAATCTTAATGTCGTTTGACATATTATAAGTCTATTTGTTAATAGTTATAGTATTTTGATTTTTAATCGACTCAAAAATCCGTGCAAATTTACGAATTTATAATGCAGATTTCATAATATTTATAATAAATTTTATGTGAGACTTTAGTAGATAATTTTTAGGCACAAATTTTGTTTATCTTTACAATTCAAAATAGCATAAAAATGACATTAAAGTTTAAACAACTTCTTTTTTTACTGTTTTTCCCGACTTTTATTTTTGCCCAAGTTGATGAAATCAATCCTCCAAGTTATATAAAAACAATCACCTTTAAAGGTAGTACTAGCCAAAGTCAGTTACCTATTTTAAGATTAGGTGAACCATTATTGTTAGAATTTGATGCACTTAATGGAAACGAAGCAGATTTCTATTATGTTATTGAACATTATAATTATGATTGGACACCTTCACAACTCTCAAAAGCAGAATATTTAAGTGGATTTGATAACCAACGAATTGTTAATTATGAAAACTCTTTTAACGCTTATCAAATATACTCACACTATAATCTTAAAATCCCTAATCAGCAAACCAGAGGCTTTATCAAGACAGGAAACTATATGGTTTTAATTTATGATGATTATGACGAACTCGTTTTTTCAAGAAAATTCATGATCTATGAAGAAGCTGTAAATGTTGGAGTAACAATAAAACGCTCTAGAGATGTTAAGTTTATTAACGAGAAACAATCTGTTGATTTTATAGTTTCAAATAACAGTTTCAATTTTAATAATCCTTCTGAAACAGTTAAAGCTTTAGTGATTCAAAACAATAACCTCAACACAGCTATTTCAGGTTTAAAACCTCAATACACACTAGGAAATGAATTAATTTACAGGTATGATACCGAGTCTAGTTTTTGGGCTGGAAATGAATATTTATATTTTGAAAATAAAGATGTACGTGCTGCAAATGTTGGTGTTCAATATACCGATTTGCAAGATATTTATCATAATTACCTATTTATTAATACCGAAAGAGCAAGTAGACCTTACACTTACAATCCTGATATAAATGGTAACTTTTTAATAACCTCTTTAGATGCTGATAATGTAGACATAGAAGCAGATTATACTATGATTCATTTTTCGTTACAATATCAACCAGTTATTGATGGAAATAAAATATATGTTTATGGCAATTTTAATAATTATGCCTTAAACAAAGAGAATGAATTATTATACAACCCAGAAAATGAATTATATGAATGTGCTTTTAAACTAAAGCAAGGTTTTTACAACTATAAATATGTGATTGTAAATAAAGAAGGACATCTTGAAGAAGGTGCTATTAGTGGTAATTTTTATCAAACTGAAAACAATTACAAAGTACTTATTTATTATCGTGATTTAGGAGCTCGTTACGATAGATTAATTGGATTTGGTGAAGGATCTTCAATAAATATTTCTAATTAAAATTAATTTTCTGATATTTAGTACGACAGATAGATAAATACAAAAATCAATCCTTACTAAATGATTAATGATATAAAGCTTTTTAATGAGCTTGTCGAATTGCTTTTACAAGAAGAAAAAAAACATCCTGTTGCAACTCCAATTGACACAGACAAACTATACCAAACATTAGATCTTAAATTAAATGATGAACCTGCACTAGATTCAGATTTTAAAAAGATATTATCTCAACTTATTGTTAGCACTCCAAAAACGGCTTCTACTTCTTTTTTTAATCAGCTTTTTGGAGGAAGGGTAAGCAAATCAATATTAGGTGATTTATTGGCTGTTATGCTTAATAATAGCATGTATACATACAAAGTTGCAGGCCCGCAAGTTGGTATTGAAAAAACCATTCTTAATAAAATCTGTGAGATTATTGGATACGGAACTGAAAGTGATGGCACATTTGCTCCAGGTGGTTCTATGAGTAATTATATGGCAATGATTATGGCTCGCGATCGCTTTAATCCAACAATAAGAAGTAAGGGTATTCATAGTAAAATGACTCTTTACACATCTGAAGATTCACATTACTCCATTTCAAAAAATGCTTCTTTAATTGGTATAGGTCGCGAACAAGTAAGGTTTATTAAAACAAATGATTTTGGTGAAATGTTAGCCGATGATTTAGAACTTCAAATTAAAAATGATATTGCATTAGGTTGTGAACCGTTTTTTGTTAATGCTACTGCAGGCACAACTGTTTTAGGTGCATTTGATGATATTACTAGTATTAGCAAGGTTTGTAAAACTTATAATTTATGGCTTCATGTAGATGGTGCTTATTGTGGCGCTGTTATATTTAGTAAATCATATAAACACCTTTTAAAAGGTTTAGAATTAACAGATTCGTTTAGTGTAAATGCTCATAAAATGTTAGGCACACCATTAACCTGCTCAATTATAGTTACACAAAACAAAAAACATTTATACCAATCTTTTAGTAACGATGCAGAATACTTGTACCAAACTAACGATGACGAATTTAATCTTGGAAAAACATCATTACAATGTGGTAGACGTAATGACGCTTTAAAACTTTGGACACTATGGAAATCTGTTGGAAACAATGGTTTGGAAAGTATTGTAGACAAACAATTTTATTTAGCAGATGTAGCTAGAAATTATATTAAATCGCATCCAGATTATAATTTATATAGTTTTGATAACTCAATTTCAGTGTGTTTTAATTATAAAAATATTTCTGCTAAAACTTTATGTACTTTATTATATGAACATTCAAAATTAATGGTTGGCTATGGTACTTTTAAAGAAGAAGAATTTATAAGATTGGTAACTATAAATACTTTAGTTGAAGAACATGATATTTTAAACTTTTTTAAAACTATTGAACATTTTGTTGATAGTAATAACATGATTGAAACAATAAGTAATTCACCTAGCGATTGTTAAAATAGTCCCTTATGACGAAAAAGACGTGTATTTAATTAAAATTTATCCTATTTTAGCTAATCTGTAAAAAAAACAATGATGGTACAACAAGTTACAAGCGGCATAAAAATTTCCGTTGAAACCACTTTCGAAGGCACATTTTATAAAAATTATAAAGTGCACTTTGCTTTTGGTTATAAAGTAACTATTGAAAACCAAAGCAAAGATTCTGTGCAGTTAAATTCTCGTCATTGGAAAGTTTTTGATGCCCTAAACAATATTGAAATTATTGAAGGTGAAGGCGTAATTGGGAAAAAGCCAGTTTTAAAACCAGGCGAATCACATACATATAATTCTGGGTGTTTACTTACATCTCCTTTTGGTGCTATGCATGGCCATTATAATATGGTTAACTTTACCAATGCCAATAAATTTAAAGTTTACATACCAAGTTTTAAGTTAAGCGCACCTTTTGCTCTTAATTAAACATCACTCATTCTTACGAAGAAAATCAAATCTAAATGTAGTTCCATTTTGTTTTACGTGGAAGAAGCTACAATTTGAATATTGAACAAACTCGTGGTCAATAGTCATATCGAATCCTTTTTCATTAATAATATAAATACCATCAACATCAATATGTCCATGAGGAGAAACTCTTCTAAAACGATACTCCCTGTCATGCTTTAAATCATGCAATTCAAACCAAGCTCCTGCAGCAATACCAGATAACCACTGTGCATTTTCATGTTTAGTATTATTATGCTTTGGGTGAAGTGTACCAACAAAATCTGGGTTATGATTTGACAACTTATCTAAAAACAAACGTCTGTTTTCTTTACTTACTGACGATTCGAAATAAGAAATTATTCCTTCTTCAGAAACTTTGTAGACATTTGCTTCAGTATTTGCAATAACAACATTGCCAATAGTACTTGGCGTAAACCATTTTGATCTTTTTAAATTATTCACAATCGCTTTATCTGTAACTCCAGCAATTAATGAATCGGTTACAAAACGAGCACAGTTACAAGCATCTTTTATAAAAGCTGCATAACGAATAAAATGTCTGTTTTGCATCATTGTAATATGATCTCTCGCATTTTCATAATTCACACTATTGCAAAGTGATGCGTAAAGCGTTCCATCTCCATGTGTAAGCTTAGGATGCGTTGATAGGAATTTAAGTATCTCATCTAAATTTACAATAGTATCACTTTCTATTTTTGCGACAATCGGAAACTCTAACTCATGATCAGTATCTTTACCTCTCACTCTTCCATTAGGCTCAGGAGTTATATAACGACCAAAATCATGATACTCTAAAATTCCTGTTTTTTTATTTATTAGTACTAAAGCTGCATGTCCTGCTCTAACATAATTTTTCTTTCCAATACCAAAAAATCGCAAATAATGTGAATACCACTCATCGGCAACCATAACAATAGTTTCAGGATAAGCTAAAGTGAGTATAATTCCGTTATTCATCAATATATAATGGTTTAAATTACAGTTTGGCAACTTACAAAAAATTACGCTTATTTTTAACTTTGATTTAATAGGTCTTCAAACAGAAAGCGAACAAAATTTTGTACCTTTGCATTTCAATTTTTCAAACATTTAAAAAATCAAAATACTCATGGGAAAAGGATTCTTCAATGTACCAGTAGCAGTTAATGAACCAGTAAAATCTTATGCTCCTGGATCACCAGAACGTGAAGCAGTAAAAAAAGCATACAAGGATATGTTTAACAACACTATTGATGTACCAATGTATATTAATGGAAAAGATGTAAAAACAGGAAATACTAGAACAATGTCTCCTCCTCATGACCACAAGCATATTGTTGGAACTTATCATTTAGCAGAGAAAAAGCATATTGATGATGCTATTTCAACAGCTTTAGAGGCTAGAAAAGCTTGGTCTCAAATGCCTTGGGAACAACGAGCTGGTATTTTCTTAAAAGCAGCCGAATTAATTGCTGGACCTTACAGAGCAAAAATTAATGCAGCTACTATGATTGCACAATCTAAAACTATTCATCAAGCAGAAATTGATGCTGCTTGCGAGTTAATAGATTTTTTAAGATTTAATGTACAGTTTATGACTGACATTTATATGGAACAACCTGAAAGCACAAGTGATGCTTGGAACCGAATAGAATATCGTCCATTAGAAGGTTTTACTTATGCAGTAACTCCTTTCAACTTTACTGCTATTGCAGGAAATTTACCTGCATGTATGGCATTAATGGGAAATGTTGTTGTTTGGAAACCTAGTGATAGCCAAATATATTCTGCTAAAGTAATTATGGATGTATTTAAAGAAGCTGGTGTACCTGCTGGAGTTATTAATGTGATATTTGGTGACCCTATAATGATTACAAATACTGTTCTTGCTAGTCCAGATTTTTCAGGATTACACTTTACTGGATCGACAGATATTTTCAAAAAGCTATGGAAACAAATTGGAAATAACATTGAAACTTACAAAACCTATCCAAGAATTGTTGGAGAAACTGGAGGAAAAGATTTTATAGTTGCGCATAAAACAGCCAACGCTAAACAAGTATCTACTGCAATTGTAAGAGGCGCATTTGAGTTTCAAGGTCAGAAATGTAGTGCTGCATCTAGAGCTTACATTCCTACAAGCTTATGGAAAGATGTAAAAAAACAAGTGATTGATGATGTTAAGTCATTTAAAATGGGTTCTCCTGAAGATATGAGCAACTTTATAACTGCTGTAATTCATGAAGGTTCATTTAATAAATTAGCTAAATATATAGACCAAGCTAAAAAAGATAAAGATGCTGAGATTATTGTTGGTGGTAACTATGATAAATCTAAAGGTTATTTTATTGAACCAACAGTTATTGTAACTACAAACCCGAAATACACAACTATGTGTACCGAACTATTTGGCCCTGTAATTACTATTTATGTTTATGAAGATAAAGATTACAGTAAAACACTAAAATTGGTTGATGAAACAAGCGAGTATGCATTAACTGGAGCTATTTTAGCAACAGACAGATATGCAATTGAAGAAGCTACTAAAGCTTTACAAAACTGTGCTGGTAATTTCTACATAAACGACAAACCAACTGGCGCTGTTGTTGGTCAACAACCTTTTGGTGGAGCAAGAGCATCTGGAACAAATGACAAAGCTGGTAGTTCACAAAACTTATTACGTTGGGTGTCACCAAGAATGATTAAAGAAACATTTGTAACTCCAACAGATTATCGTTATCCTTTTTTAGGATAAAGAATACATTCTAAAGAAAAACCCATCAAATGATAATGCTTGATGGGTTTTTTAATATCTGAGGTTTTACAATTAACCTTTCCATTTTATTGGTAAGTGAACTATTTTTTTTGTTTCATAAAAGTCTTCATCAAAATAGTCGGTTATATTATAAATTGTTGCGGTTTTATAATCTTGAAGCTCTTCAGTTAAATCACCTCCTTTTAAATAAATAATCCCATTTTTAAGTTCGTGATTTTGCTTTTTGGCTATTTTCCCTTTTGTCCAATGTACAAATGTTGGCATAGCAGCAACAGCTCTACTTACAATAAAATCATAAGTATCATTAATTTCTTCAACTCTGCAATGAGAAGTTTTTACATTAGTTAAACCTAATCCTTCAACTACTTCATCAACAACTTTTATCTTTTTTGCAATACTATCTACTAAATGAAAATTACATTCAGGAAACAAAATAGCCAAAGGTATACCTGGAAAACCTCCACCTGTTCCAACATCCATAATTTTAGCGTGAGGCTTAAAAGTAATTAGTTTAGCAATAGCTAAAGAATGCAACACGTGCCTTAAGTATAATTCATCTATATCCTTACGAGAAACAACATTAATTTTCAGATTCCAATCTTTATAAAGACTCTCTAATTGCTCAAATTGTTTAACTTGTAACTCTGTTAAATTTGGAAAATAATGCTGTACTAAATTCATAGAAACTAAAATTTTGAACAAAAGTATCATTTTTGTGTGGATATTTTTAATTCAATATTGTGATATAGGCAGTATTTATTAATTATATTTGGCACCAAAATATGATAACTCCTAATTTAACGTTACCATATAAAAATACAATTATGACAGAGCAAACTTTATCTTTTTCAAGAACAGATTCAGCAAAATTCTTCAGAACTCTTAATAAACGAGTTAACGATTATTTTAAAGATAACAATATAAAACGTACTGGAAACTGGAAACTATGGGTAAAAACTGTAGTAATGTTTTCACTGTTTTTAGCACCTTATTTTTTAATACTTACACTCAACTTACCAACTTGGTCTATGATTCTTCTTACAATTGTTATGGGAATTGGAATGGCTGGTGTTGGAATGAATGTAATGCACGATGGTAATCATGGTTCTTTTTCAAACAAAGAATGGGTTAACCGTTTAATGGGAAGTAGTATATATATTTTAGCTGGAAATGTTTATAACTGGAAGGTACAACACAATGTTTTACACCACACATATACAAATATTCATGGTCATGATGAAGATTTAGAAGCTGGTCGTATATTACGCTTTTCTCAACATGCAAAATGGCATAAACATCATAAATTTCAGCATTATTATTCAGTTTTGCTTTATGGGCTATTAACTATTAATTGGGCAATTACTACCGATTTTATGCAAATGAAGCGTTATTTAAAACGCAAACTATCATATGGTAAGTTTCCAAATCCTGCTACCGAATGGAGTAAACTTGTTATTTCTAAAATTATATATGTGTCTATTTGGATTGTGTTACCATTACTGTTAACCAACATTGCTTGGTGGAAAATATTAATTGGCTTTTTTATTATGCACTATGTTGCTGGTTTAATATTAAGTGTTGTATTTCAATTAGCTCATGTTATGGATGAAGCAGAAATGCCTTTACCAGAAGAAAACGGAACAATGAAAAACTCTTGGGCTATACACCAACTTACTACTACTGTTAACTTTGGAACAAAAAACAGAATAGTAAATTGGTTTACAGGAGGATTAAATCATCAAGTAGAACATCATATATTTCCTCATATTAGCCATGTTCACTATACAAAGATTTCAAAAATTGTAAAAGAAACAGCTAAAGAATTCAATTTACCGTACAAAGAATATAAAACAACCAGAAAAGCAATTATTGCTCATTTTAAATTCTTAAAAGAAATGGGAATGAAGCCTTCACTGCAAATGTAAATTTTCATATTTTATTTATCAATGAACTTATTATCAGATAGAATTTTAAACATGTCTACCTCTGCAACTTTAGCAATGGCAGCAAAGACAAGAGAATTAAGAGCAGAAGGAAAAGATATTATTGGTTTAAGCTTAGGTGAGCCAGATTTTAACACTCCAGATTACATAAAAGAAGCTGCAATACAAGCTATTAATGATAATTATAGTTCATACACTCCTGTTGATGGTTATGTTGAGCTAAAAGAAGCTATCATTAAAAAATTTAAAAGAGACAATAATCTTATATACACTGCATCTCAAATTGTAGTTTCTACAGGTGCAAAACAATCTTTAGCAAATGTTGCTGCTGTATTAATTAATAAAGGTGACGAAGTTATTATTCCTTGTCCTTATTGGGTAAGTTATGCTGATTTAGTAAAATTAAATGAAGGAATTCCTGTAGAAGTAAAAACATCAATAGATACTGATTTTAAAATTACACCTAAACAATTAGAAGCAGCTATTACTCCAAAAACTAAGATGATATGGTATAGTTCGCCATGCAACCCTAGTGGTTCAGTTTATAGTAAAGAAGAACTTAGAGCGCTAGCTGATGTATTACAAAAACACCCAAACATTATTGTAGTGTCTGACGAAATTTATGAGCATATCAATTTTATTGGCGAACATGCAAGTATGGCTCAGTTTGATGATATGTTTAATAGAACTGTAACTGTAAATGGTGTTTCAAAGGCATTTGCAATGACTGGTTGGAGAATAGGTTATATTGGCGCTCCAGAGTATATTGCTCGTGCTTGTAATAAAATGCAAGGTCAAATAACAAGTGGTGCAAATTGTATTGCACAACGTGCTACTATTACTGCGTTAAATGAATCTCCAGAACGAGTTCAGTTTATGGTTGATGAATTTAAAAAACGTCGCGACTTAATTATTAGTTTACTAAATGATATTCCGACCTTTAAAAACAATATGCCAGAAGGCGCTTTTTATGTGTTTCCTGATGTTTCATATTATTTCGGAAAAACATTAAGAGGTAAGCTAATTAAAAATGCAGTCGATTTTTCTTTCTACCTATTAGAAGAAGCACTTGTTGCTACTGTTGATGGAGAAGCTTTTGGTAATCCAGATTGTATTAGAATATCTTATGCAGCATCACAAGCTGAAATTATTGAAGCTATAAAACGAATTAAAGCAGCATTAGTATAAAATAAAAAGCCACTAAAATAGTGGCTTTTTTATTACATTAAAATTAGTATTATAACTAACCCAATTAGAATGACTCCTAATAATAAAAATTGTTTAAGTCTTCTTTGTTTATTCTCTTTTATTAAGCGCAATCTTAATTCCTTAATCATTTGAGGAGTAGCCTCAGGAAAGTTAAACTTAGATTTTTCTTTGGCATCATAACCTACTAAAGAATCCTTAAGTTTTTTTCGTTTAGAAATAAGGTTTCTATTGTTCTTAATAGAAGAAATTGCCGATTGTACAACACCAAAACTCATAACTTCTATATTTTAATTATTAAGATCAAACCATTACCACTTATCACCAATTGTATCTTATGACTAATTTAAATTATTAAAATAGCAATTAGTACAATCATAATTATTAAGAATATAATAGCTTGCTTTAAATGCAAACTCCTTTTTTCTTTCTTTAATTGCAACTTAATTTCCAATAAAAGTTCTGGAGTAGCTTCAGGAAATTTAGCTAATTTAACATCAGTATAACTGCCTGATAAACTCCTTTTTTCTTTTCTTTTTGACACCAAATTTCTATTATTCTTTAATGAATTATTTGCTGCCATCATTGAGCCTTCTCCTCCCATAAGTTCTAAGTTTTAAAAATTAATTATTGGAATACAAAACCATATACATTTTGTAGAGTTGACTCTTAAATGTAATTGTTTTTGTTTTAAAAAAAAGCTTCTTTAATAATAAGTAGCATAATGTAACAAAATGTTACAATTATCTGTTTCTCCAGAAGAAAGGTGTAAATAAAATAAGTACAGTAAACAACTCTAAACGACCTATTAACATTAAAAATGAAGACCACCATTGTGCTAATGGAGGTAATGCAGCATAGTTATTAACTGGCCCAAAATTACCAAGTGCTGGACCAATATTTCCTAAGCTAGATGCTGATAATCCTATTGCAGATTGAAAGTCTATTTGAAACATTGAAAACACAAGTGCTCCAACAATAAATGAAAGCATATATAAAATAAAAAAGCCTAGAATATTAAATACAATATCTCCAGAAATTGCCTTTTTATTATAACGCACAGGTAAAACTGCATTAGGATGTAAAGCACGTTTAAACTCTAAAAAACCATTTTTAATAAGTATTAAATGTCGCATTACTTTTACGCCTCCAGAAGTACTTCCTGCTGATCCTCCTAGAAACATAATTCCAAAAAAGAATACAACTAAAAAGGGTGTCAATAAGGTATAGTCGGCTGTAATAAACCCTGTTGTTGTAATCACGGTCAGCACCTGAAATAAACCATGCCTAAAAGCACTTTCAGCTTTACCCCAAACCATAGGATGGTCTATTGTTGACAAAGCCAAATCTGCTTTAAAATAAATAATCAGTGAAACTATAATAGTAAATAAAGCTATAAACTTAAAATACAATTTAAGCTCTTCGTCTTGTATTGCCTTTTGTACTCTTCCTTTAAATGCGTAATAGCTTAGTACAAAATTTGTTCCTGCTAAAAACATAAAAACAATAATGATATATTGAATAATTGGTCTATCATTCCAATACGCTACACTAGCATTTTTTGTTGAAAATCCACCTGTAGATAATGTACTCATTGCATGGTTTATTGCGTCAAAAAAGGACATTCCTGCAACCTTTAGTAAAATCGTTTCTGCAACAGTATATCCAAAATAAATAAGCCATAATCGCTTTGCAGTATCGGTAATTCTTGGATGTAATTTATCTGCACTTGGTCCAGGAGCTTCAGCAGCAAATAGCTGCATACCTCCAATACCTAGTAATGGTAAGATGGCAATGGCAAGCACGATAATTCCCATACCACCAATCCAATGTGTTGTACTTCTCCAAAACAAAACACCTTTAGGTACTATTTCAATATCGTTTAATATTGTTGCTCCAGTAGTAGTATAACCAGACATCGTTTCAAAAAAAGCACTGGTAAATGTTGGTATAACGTTAGTAACCATATACGGAATCGCTCCAGAAATTGCCATAGCAACCCATCCTAAGGTTACAACAATATAACCTTCACGTTTGTTCATCTCTTTACTATGCTTTCTTGTTAAAAGCATTAATAAAGTTCCAACTACTAAAACACCAACTCCAGAAGCAAAGAGATTTAAAGTAACTCCATCTTTATAAATTAAACTCACCAATGTAGACAATAGTATAAAACCTCCATTACATAAAAGTAATAGTCCTAAAAAATGAAAAATGATTTTATAATTGAGTTTCAACAGTACTAAAATATTTAAAAGAAAAACTTTTCAACTTCGGTTATAGATCTAGGTAAACAACAAACTACTACTCTATCTCCAGCTTCGATTCTAAAATTACCTAGTGGAATAATTCCTTTTCCATTTCTTATAACTCCACCAATAATTGCAGAACGAGGAAAATCTAAATCCTTTATAAGTTTATTGGTTATTTTTGATTTCGAATTCACAACAAACTCTAACAATTCTGCATTCATATTGTTAAGCTTGGTCATTGCTACTACTTCACCTTTACGTATATATCTGAAAATATTATTAGCAGCTAGTAGTTTTTTATTAATCAATGTATCTATTCCAATAGATTGTGATAATTGATAATAATCCATGTTTTCAACTAATGCAATAGTTTTTTTAACCCCTTTAGATTTTGCAACTAAGCACGACATTATATTAGTTTCAGAATTTCCTGTAACAGAAATAAATGCATCCATTTTAGATATGTTTTCTTCTTCAAGAAGCTCTACATTTCTACCATCTCCATTAATTACTAATACTTTTGGTAGCTCATCAGCTAAATCAAAAGCAATGTCTTTATCATGTTCAACAAGTTTTACACTAAATTTCCCTTGACACAAATCTTTGGCTGTTTTATAACCAATCTGACTTCCTCCAAGGATCATTACTTTTTTAATATCAATTTTTACTTTACCCGAAAGTTCAAAAAGCTCTTCATCACCTCCTTTAGAGGTTATAAAAACCACCTTATCTCCTTCTTTAAACTGAGTATCACCTCTTGGTATTATAGTATATTGCGTACCGAAGCGTTGTATTGCAATAGGAATAAAATGAAGTTCTGGGAATACTTCTGCAGCTTCTTTTACTGTTTTGTCTACAAATGATGCCGTTCTAGAAAGTCGTAAACTCAACATCGTTAATGCTCCATCTTCAAACTCATAACTATCATTAAATCCGTATTGATTTAATAATAATTCAATCTCTGATGCTGCTAATGATTCTGGCGAGATAAGTTCATCTATTCCAAATTTAGAAAACCCAACTTCTTCCTTCTGATCAATAAACTCAGTATTAGATATTCTAGCTATTGTTCTTCTAGCTCCTAATTGTTTTGCTAAAACACAAGCTGTAATATTTGTAGTTTCGGAAGAAGTAACTGCTATAAATAAATCTGAAGTGTCTATCCTAGCATCTTTTAAAACTGCTATTGATGTTGCATCACCTTTAATTACTCTAATATCTAGATGGTCTATGGCATAAACCAAACTTTCTTTTTTTGTGTCAAGTAGAGTAATTTCTTGCGACTCGTAGGACAGTAATTTTGCCAAATGAAATCCGACTTCTCCTGCACCTGCAATGATTATTTTCATTATGTAAAGTATTCAAAAAACATACAAATATACTTTATTTTAAATATGTAGTAATGAAACTAATATATCTTTTCGTGGTAATGCTTTTTTCATTGTTATTTAGCAAATTTACAATCAAATTATTTATGTAGTTTTGTCAAAAATAAAAAGAATGTCTATAAAAGTTAAGCCATACAAGGATAGCGATTTAAACAAAAAACAACAGGTCACTAAAATGTTTGACACCATTTCGAAAGAATACGATGGGTTAAATCGTGTTATTTCATTTGGAATTGATGTGAAGTGGAGAAGAAAAGTGGTAGATATTGTTGGTAAAACAAATCCTGAAAACATTTTAGACATTGCTACAGGAACTGGCGATTTAGCCATTAGTTTAACTAAAACTAATGCAAAAGAAATAGTTGGTCTAGATATTAGCGATGGAATGCTTGAAGTTGGCAGGCAAAAAATTGCTCACAAAAAACTAAACGATAAAATAAAAATGGTTCTTGGAGATTCTGAAAGTTTACCTTTTGAAGATAACACTTTTGATGCCATAACTGTTGCCTTTGGTGTACGTAATTTTGAAACTTTAGAAACTGGTCTTTCAGAAATACATAGAGTGCTAAAACCAAATGGTGTATTTGTAATTCTTGAAACCTCTGTTCCTACAAAAACTCCATACAAACAAGGCTATAAGTTTTATACAAAATATATTTTACCAACAATTGGCAAAGTATTCTCTAAAGACCAATCGGCATATTCTTATTTATGTGAATCGGCTTCTGTATTTCCTTATGGCGAAGCATTAAACAATATTTTAAGAAAAATTGGGTTTAATAGTGTTAATAACTTGCCACAAACATTTGGTGTAGCAACAATTTATACAGCGACAAAGTAATTTATATGAAAAAAATAAGTGTTCTTTTTATACTTTTAATTGTAACCCAAACGGCTTCTGCTCAACTTTTCAGCAAAGAAAAAATAAAGAATCAAGAAAATTTTGATAAAGATTTTTTGACTTGGGGTTATTTTATTGGCTTCAATAGTTATGATTTTAAGTTTGAATATGAACAAGACTTAAAAGACATAGAAGTACAAACTAATCTTGGTTTTGGCGTGGGCTTAATTGGTGATATGCGTATTAACGATTATTTTAATTTACGTTTTGAACCTGGCTTATATATTACACAACGAAATTTACTTTACAATCAAAGTAGCTTTGATACTATTGCATTTACAGAAGCTGATTTGAATAGAGAAGTAAAATCTACATATATACATTTACCGTTACTTTTAAAAGTCTCTACAAAGCGAATTAACAACTTTAAACCCTTTATTGTTGGCGGATTATCAACAGCAATAAATTTATCAAGTAACGAAGAAAATCCTGACGATAATAGTGTAGGACAGTTTAGAACCAAAAGAGCTATGTACTTTTATGAGTTAGGTTTTGGTGTCGATTTTTACTTGTATTGGTTTAAATTCACACCAACTATTAGAGGTGTTTTTGCCTTAAACGATGAGCTAGTTAGAGATGTTGATCCAAATAGCCCATGGACAAGCAATATTTCTACTATGAAAACTCGTGGTGTATTTTTAAATTTTACTTTTCAGTAGAACCCCTTTTAAACTCACTTAACAAAATAGCAGTTGCAGTAGCCACATTTAAGCTTTCTGTTGCCTGAAGAGTTCCAAAACGTGGTATGCTAATTTTGGTGTTTACTAATTTCTCAATAGTTGCAGATATACCATTAGCTTCGTTTCCCAAAACTATAACACCTTTATCTGGTAACATTTGTTCATAAACATTTTTTCCATCCATAAAAGCTCCAAAAACATCATTTTTATGTGCTTTTAAAAAAACCTCTAAATCTAAGTAACTAACATTTACTCTAGTTAAAGAACCCATTGTTGCCTGTACTACTTTTGAATTATAGCAATCTACTGATGCGTTACTACAAACCAAATCATTTATACCAAACCAGTCGCAAAGCCTAATAATTGTACCTAAATTGCCTGGGTCTCTAACGTCATCTAAAGCCAATATTAATTTAGATTCATCAACAGGTTTTGTATTTGGAATTTTAAAAAGAGCTAAGGCAGTATTAGGAGTTTTTAATTTGCTTATCTTTTTAAGTTCGGGCTCTGTAATTAATGTGAATTTTTCATCATTAACTTTAAAAGTAGGTTCTGTTGCAAATAAGTGATATAATTCAAACGTTGAATTTAAAAACTCTGCAATACCCTTTTTCCCTTCAACAACAAAAAGCTGATGCTGATTTCTAAACTTTTTTTGATCTAAACTTGTAATTAATTTTATTTGGTTCTTTGTTAACATCAAAATGTATTTACTTTTGTTATGCTTTTAGATTCTTATATATTTTGGACTAATTTTTGTTTAGCAATAACAATCTTAAAACAGTAAATTTGAATCTATTAATTAAATTATTATTACTTAATTGAAACTCACTCTGGCAAAAATATCATTTATTACGTTAATCGTTATACTATTTACTTCTTGTAATGTTATAAAACGTGTAAAAAAAGAAGATTACTTGCTTACTGATAATACAGTTTATGTTAATGATAAGAAAAACAATAGTGAGGCTGTTACAAATTTACTGTACCAAAAACCAAACGGTAGACTTCCATTATTCAATATTCCACTAAGATTGCACATATACAATTTAGCTAGACCAAATATAGACTCTATAGTAGATTCGCAAATAAATGCAAATCCTAAAAAGAAAGAGCGTTTAACTAAGCTTCTATCTCAAAAACAATTTGATAAGTATTACCAATCGAAAAAAGATTTTAATGATTGGTTAAAAAAAACTGGTGAAGCTCCAGTAATTGTTAATGAGCTTAGAACAGAAAAATCTATCATTAATTTAAAAAAATATTACTACAACAAAGGCTGGTTTGATGTAGCAACATCATACGAAATTAAAAAAGACAGCAATCAAAGAGCCACTATAGATTATAAAGTAACTACTGGCGAGCCATATATTTTAGACTCAATTACATCTAAAATAGAAACTCCTATTATTGACACTCTTTATAAAACACTTAAGAAAAAATCTTTAATCCAAAAAGGACAGCAATTTGACGCTAGTAATTTTGATGGTGAACGAGAACGTTTAACAACAGAATTAAGAAATTCAGGCTTATATTATTTCGGTCAAGACTATATTAAATTTGAAATTGATACAGTTGGCACTAATAAAAAAGTAAATACTGAAATTCAAATTCAAAACCGAATTATAAGAAATGAAGATTCTATTGTAAGAACTCCTTTTAAGGTTTATAAAATTAAAGATGTAAATATTTATACTGACGACTTTTTCGAAAATAAAGATTCAAAAATAACAGATTCTACAACTTACAAAAACTACAATTTATATAGTTATAATAAGTTAAAATATAGGCCTAAAGCCATTACAGACGCAGTTTTTATAACTAAAGGAAATGTATTTAAAGATATTGATAGAAGTCGTACTTATAGGTATTTAAGTGAGTTAAAGATTTTTAAATACCCTAATATTGAGTATATCGAAAACGCTAACGACACAACACTAACTGCAAATATTTACTTAACTCCTAAAAAGAAATATGGGCTTAATATAGATCTTGATATTACCCAAAGCAATATACAAACAGTTGGATTTTCATTTAGTACAGGTTTATTAATCCGAAACATATTTAGAGGAGCCGAAACCCTTGAAATTTCCGCATTAGGAGCTATTGGAGCATCAGATGACGCTAATAATTCTAAAGACCAGTTTTTTGATATTAATGAAGTTGGAGCAAATATAAAGCTAACTATTCCTCGCATGTTTTTTCCTGTGAATACTAATAAAGTAATTCCAAAATTCATGTCTCCAACTACGAGAATAGGTTTAGGCGCTACGAGTCAGCAAAATATTGGTTTAGACAAGCAAAGTTTTACTGGTTTACTTAGTTATAATTGGTACCCTTCCCGAAAAGTAACAAACACTTTAGATTTGTTTAATATTCAGTTTGTAAAAAATCTAAATATTGACAATTATTTTGGTGTATATCAAAACTCATTTAGTAGACTTAATACTATTGCCCAAACTTACAATACCAATCCTAGTTATTTTGATACAAATGGCAATTTAATCATTCCGCAAGGCGCAAATAGTTTTATTACAGATGCTCTTGATCCAAATTCAACCTTAAATCTAACTGAAGATGATTTAATTAACGTAAGCAATATTTCACAACGTAAGAATAGATTAACAGAAAACAACCTCATCTTCGCAAGTAGTTTTAGCTATGTTAAAAACAGAAGAGAAAATTTATTTGATAATGATTTTTCCATATTACGTTTTCGATTAGAACTAGCAGGAAATTTACTTTCAAACATTTCTAGTTTAGCAGGTTTAAATAAAAATTCAGACAATAGATACGAAGTTTTTGGCGTAGCTTTTTCTCAATATGCAAAAACTGAATTTGACTATGTAAAATATTGGGATTTAGGAAAGCGTAATGTTTTTGCTGTTCGTAGTTATTTTGGTATTGCTATACCATATGGAAACTCAAACAGCATACCTTTTTCAAAAAGTTTTTTTGCAGGAGGTGCTAACGACAACAGAGCATGGACAGCTTACAACTTAGGACCAGGAAGTTCAAACTCAACAAACGAGTTTAATGAAGCAAATTTAAAACTTCACTTTAGTGCAGAACAGCGTTTTAATATTTTTGGGAGTTTTAATGGCGCACTATTTGTTGACGCAGGAAACATTTGGAATGTTTTCGATAATATAACTGATGAATCCTATACATTTAGCGGATTAAACTCACTTAAAGATATTGCTATTGGCTCAGGTTTTGGGTTACGTTATGATTTTAACTATTTTATCTTTCGTTTAGATGTAGGATTTAAAACCTACGACCCTTCAAATAATATCAATAATCGATGGTTTAAAAATTATAACTTTAATAAAGCTGTATATAACTTTGGAATTAACTATCCTTTCTAGAACAAAACATCTTTTTTGCTATAACGTTTTCGCTGTTTTTAAGTCGAAGTAAGTTTAAAATTCTCCAAAAATTATTGAAAAATTGATTACTTTTGAGTCACATATTTTTCAACTATAAAATCAAAAAAAATGAGTCACAACATAAAACCAGGAGTTGCAACTGGAAAAGCTGTACAAGATATTTTTAAACTAGCAAAACAAAAAAACTTTGCATTACCAGCAGTTAATGTAATTGGTTCTAGTAGTATAAATGGAGTATTAGAAACAGCAGCAGCTTTAAACGCTCCTGTTATCATCCAATTTTCTAATGGAGGCTCAGTATTTAATGCAGGTAAAGGTTTAAGTAACGATAACCAAAAAGCAGCTATTGCTGGCGGAATTGCTGGTGCTAAACACGTTCATTTATTAGCAGAAGCATATGGCGTACCTGTCATTTTACATACAGACCATTGTGCAAAAAACTTATTGCCTTGGATTGATGGTTTATTAGATGCAAGCGAAAAACACTTTGCTGAAACAGGAAAACCTCTATATAGTTCTCATATGATTGATTTATCTGAAGAACCTATTGAAGAAAACATCGAGATTTGTAAAGCATACCTTAAACGAATGAGTAAAATGGGAATGACTTTAGAAATTGAATTAGGAATTACAGGTGGCGAAGAAGATGGTGTAGATAATAGCGATGTTGATGATTCAAAATTATACACACAACCTGAAGAAGTTGCTTATGCATATGAAGAGTTAAGTAAAATAAGTAATCAGTTTACAATAGCAGCTGCTTTTGGAAATGTACATGGTGTTTACAAACCAGGTAATGTAAAGCTGACGCCAAAAATTTTAAAAAATTCTCAAGATTATGTGTCTAAAAAATTTGGATTAGGTCATAATCATATCGACTTTGTGTTTCATGGTGGCTCTGGTTCTACAGTAGAAGAAATTAGAGAAGCAATAGGTTATGGTGTTATAAAGATGAACATCGATACAGATATGCAATATGCTTTTATGAGTGGAGTTCGTGATTATTTTAAAACAAACGAAGCTTATTTGCAATCACAAATTGGAAATCCAGATGGTGAGGATTCTCCAAATAAAAAGTATTATGACCCAAGGGTTTGGCTAAGAAAAGGCGAGCAAACATTTGTTGAACGTTTAAAAAAAGCGTTTGAAGACCTAAATAATGTAAATACTTTATAACTTTGCACCATAACTAAATAACTAAAACTCACTTTTAATGTCTTGGTTTAAAAGAAAAACAAAAGGTATTACTACCACAACCGAAGAGAAGAAAGATACTCCTAAAGGCCTGTGGTACAAATCACCAACAGGAAAAATTATAGATACAGAAGAGTTAGAAAAAAACTTTTATGTAAGTCCAGAAGATGGATACCATGTAAGAATTGGTAGTAGAGAATATTTTCAAATTTTATTTGACGACAATAAATTTAAAGAATTAGATGCAAATTTAGATTCTAAAGATCCTTTAAAATTTGAGGATACTAAAAAATATCCAGATCGACTAAAAGCTGCTCAAGCAAAAACAAATCTTAAAGATGCTGTAAGATGTGCAGTAGGAAAATCTAAAGGTAAAGATTTGGTTATTGCTTGTATGGATTTTAACTTTATTGGAGGCTCAATGGGTAGCGTTGTAGGTGAAAAAATTGCACGCGCAGCAGACTATGCTCTAAAAAAGAAAATCCCGTTTATGATTATCTCAAAATCTGGTGGAGCACGTATGCAAGAAGCTGCATTATCATTAATGCAACTTGCAAAAACATCAGCAAAACTTGCACAATTAGCTGATGCAAATATTCCTTACATCTCATTATCAACAGACCCAACAACAGGAGGAACAACTGCTTCTTTTGCTATGTTAGGCGATATTAATATTAGTGAGCCAGGAGCATTAATTGGTTTTGCAGGTCCTAGAGTTGTAAGAGACACAACAGGGCAAGAATTACCAGAAGATTTTCAAACTGCTGAGTTTTTATTAGAACATGGCTTTTTAGATTTTATTACTGAACGTAGAGACTTAAAAAATAAAGTCAACTTATATATTGATTTAATAACAAATCAACCTTTAAGAGTTTAAAACATAAAAAAAAGGCGAACCAATTGGTTCGCCTTTTTAAATTAATAGCAATAAATTAATTCAAAGTAATATTTACAACATTGCCATTGTTAAAGGTAAATGTTGCTTGGTTATCACAATTACCATTACCATAATCAAACACACCACCAAAGTTTGTACGCTGTACGTTAATGCTTCCGCTAACAAAATAAAAGCAAATAACCTCTCTACGTAATGGTATAACAACTTCATAAGTATGTGTATTACCATTTACAAAAGTAGTTGACCAGTTTCCAGTAATTTCAAAAACATTATCACTCCAAACTCCACTACCAAAACCTTCAACCCATTCTCTAATTTTTACTCCTTCTCTACTTGCTTGTGCTCCGTTTGGCCAAATTACAGTTAAATCTAAAGTATGTGTAAACTGTGGATTTCCATTATCATTAGACAACTCTTTCAATAAAGTTTTACTACCAATTATGTTCTTATTGTCAAAATAGAAATCTTCAAGAGTATAAGTAATCAATACTTGTTGGGCTTCTGGATTTCTACTATAAGTAAACACAATTTGTCCTTTTAGTAAATGACCATTAACTATACAACCTTCTGTACCAAAGTCTACAGTTACTTCTCTGTAATTTTGCTGCATAACCACAGTAATAGTTACACAAGCTGGCAACCCAGATTGTTGAGCGGAACGACCTAACTCATCAGATTCCTGACCCTCGTAAGCATCAATAATAACATCACCTAACACAACTTCTATTTCGTCAATTTCTGACGATTTTGCAACTTCAGTAGTATCTTGTTCTTGAGTATCTACAGACTCTTCATCACTACAACTTGTAAATGCCAATCCTAAAACCACAAGGAAAAACATAACCTTTTTTGTTAAATCAATTTTTTTCATCATTACTTATATTTAATGTTAATATAAAGTTAAGACCATCGAACAGTAAAAAGGTTTAATATCATTATGAAAAATTCGATGAATGACATCAAAAAAATAAGCTTTAGCTTGTAAATCACTAAAAATTACTATATTTGCCGCTTGAAAGAGAAACTTTCATATACATAAAAATCATTTACAATAATATTAGCATGTATTTAGATCAAAAAGAAAAAGAAGCCATCTTTAAAAAACACGGTAAAGATGCAAAAGACACAGGTTCTGCAGAAGGGCAAATTGCTTTATTCACGTACAGAATTAACCATTTAACTGAGCACTTAAAAAACAATCGTAAAGATTATAACACTGAGCGTTCATTAGTAAAGTTAGTAGGTAAAAGAAGAAGCTTACTAGATTACTTAACTAAGAAAGATATCTTAAGATATCGTGCCATAGTAAAAGAATTAGGATTAAGAAAATAATCAAATTAAGAGGCTTCGCGCCTCTTTTTTTGTTTTAAATATAACTCTGCGCAGAGTATAAATACGCATTGAAGAAGCTTATTATAGTTTTTCATTGGTCACAAACACAACAACTACAACAACACAACGACCATTGTTTAATTAGAATTAAAAAATTTATGATTCCAAAAGTTTTTAAAGAGGTCATAGACCTTGGTGATGGACGTACTATTTCCATCGAAACCGGAAAATTAGCAAAACAAGCTCATGGATCGGTTGTTGTACAATCTGGAAAATGTATGTTATTATGTACAGTTGTTTCCAATTACAAACAAAGTGATGTAGACTTTTTACCATTAACTGTAGATTACAGAGAAAAGTTTGCTGCCTCAGGACGTTATCCTGGAGGTTTTTTCAAAAGAGAAGCTAGACCAAGTGATGGTGAAGTATTAACAATGCGTCTTGTAGACCGTGTTTTACGTCCATTATTCCCTAAAGATTATCATGCAGAAACACAAGTGATGGTTCAATTAATGTCTCATGATGAAGATGTTATGCCAGACGCTATGGCAGGTTTAGCTGCATCTGCTGCTATTCAATTATCTGACGTGCCTTTTGAAACTCCAATTTCCGAAGCAAGAGTTGGACGTATTAATGGTGAATTTATTATCAATCCAACAAGAGCACAATTAGAAGAATCAGACATCGATATGATGATTGGTGCATCTGCAGACTCAGTAATGATGGTTGAAGGCGAAATGCTAGAAATTTCTGAAGAAGAAATGGCAGAAGCAATCAAATTTGCTCATGAAGCTATTAAAGTGCAATGTGCTGCTCAAATAAGATTAGCTGAAGCTTTCGGTAAGAAAGAAACTCGTGAGTACGAACCAGAACGTGAAGATGAAGCTTTAGAAAAGAAAGTTCGTGATATGGCTTACGATAAAGTGTATGCTGTTGCAAGAGCTGCTTCTGCAAAGCACGAACGTAGTGCTGCATTTGATGCTATTAAGGAAGAAATTAAAGCTACTTTCTCTGAAGAAGAATTAGCCGAGTTTGACGGATTAGTTTCTAAATATTACTACAAAGCAGAAAAAGCTGCAATTCGTGACCTTACTTTAAATGAAGGTTTACGTCTTGATGGTCGTAAGACTGATGAAATTAGACCAATTTGGTGTGAAGTTGACTATTTACCATCTACACATGGCTCTTCAATTTTTACTCGTGGAGAAACTCAAGCATTAGCTACAGTAACTTTAGGAACATCAAGAGAAGCCAACCAAATAGATATGCCATCTTTTGAAGGTGAAGAGCGTTTCTATTTACATTATAATTTCCCTCCTTTTTCAACAGGAGAAGCTAGACCTTTAAGAGGTACTTCTCGTCGTGAAGTTGGACATGGAAACTTAGCACAACGTGCATTAAAAAACATGATTCCTTCAGATTTTCCATACACAGTACGTGTAGTTTCTGAAGTATTAGAATCTAATGGTTCTTCATCTATGGCAACTGTTTGTGCTGGAACTATGGCACTTATGGATGCTGGTGTAACATTAAAAAAACCTGTTTCTGGTATCGCTATGGGATTAATTTCTGATGGAGATTCTGGAAAATATGCTGTATTATCTGATATTTTAGGTGATGAAGATCACTTAGGAGATATGGACTTTAAAGTTACAGGTACTGCTGATGGTATTACTGCTTGCCAAATGGATATTAAAGTAAAAGGATTATCGTATGAAATCTTAGTAAATGCTTTAAAACAAGCACGTGATGGACGTTTACACATACTAAGTAAATTAACCGAAACAATTGCAGCTCCTGCAGCAGATGTTAAGCCTCACGCTCCTAAAATGATTACTAGAAGAATTCCTAACGAATTTATTGGTGCATTAATTGGACCTGGTGGAAAAGTAATTCAAGAATTACAAAAAGAAACTGGAACTACAATTGTTATTAACGAAGACCCAGTAACTGAAGAAGGAATTGTTGAAATTTTAGGTGTAGGTCAAGATGGTATTAATGCTGTATTAGCAAAAATAGATTCTTTATTATTTAAGCCAGAAGTTGGTGGAACTTACGAAGTAAAAGTAATTAAAATGTTAGATTTTGGTGCTGTTGTTGAATATACTCAAGCTCCAGGAAACGAAGTTTTATTACACGTAAGTGAATTGGCTTGGGAACGTACAGAGAATGTATCTGACGTTGTTAATATGGGAGACGTTTTTAAAGTGAAATATTTTGGTGTAGATCCAAAAACACGTAAAGAAAAAGTATCTCGTAAAGCATTATTAGATAAGCCAGAAGGTTATGTTGCTAGACCACCAAGAGACAATAACGATCGTGGTGGACGTGATAACAGAGGTAGAGATAATCGTGGACGTGATAATAGACGTGACGATAGAAAACCAAGAGAAGATAAAAAAGAAGATTAATTCTTTTTAACTCAATAAATGAAAACCTCGCAATATTAATTGCGAGGTTTTTTGTTAAAAGCTAATCAAAATTTGCTTTTCTCGATATTTTCATTATATTATCAGTTATGATTTATACAGACAAAGAGAAATACTCAGACATTTTAAACAGCTCATTAACGTATTTAGAAAATAGTGGTTTTGAAAATATCAAAGCCGACGCTGAGGGTTATGAAACACCAAAATCGTATCTTAAAAAAGGAAGCGAAATTAATATTACACCAGATATTGTTGCCGAAAAAGAAGGTAGAACTCATTATTTTGAGTTGAGTTTAAAATCAGACAAGCCTAAACTTTTAAAATCTAAATGGCTGTTTTTAAACACATTGAGCAATTTAAAATCACGTCGTTTTAAAATTATTACAACACGTGGTCATTATAAATTCACTCAAGAAATGCTAGAAGACATTCATCTTGAAGACAAAAAACCTATAAAAATTTAATTTAATTTTGAGATTATTGTAACATTTATACAACTTCTTACGTATAACTATGTAGCAATGTAATATTCACATTTATAATTTACAGAAAGACATTAGATGAGACAACTCAAAATTACGAAGCAGGTTACCAATAGAGAAACAGCTTCGCTAGACAAATATCTTCAAGAAATTGGAAAAGTTGACTTAATTACCGCAGACGAAGAAGTAGAATTAGCACAACGTATTAAAGCAGGAGATCAAGTTGCTTTAGAAAAATTGACTAAAGCTAATTTACGTTTTGTGGTTTCGGTAGCTAAACAATACCAAAATCAAGGATTAACTTTACCAGATTTAATTAATGAAGGTAATTTAGGTCTTATAAAAGCTGCACAACGTTTTGATGAAACTCGTGGTTTTAAATTCATTTCTTATGCAGTATGGTGGATTCGTCAATCGATTCTTCAAGCACTAGCTGAGCAATCTCGTATTGTACGTTTACCATTAAATAAAATTGGTTCTATTAACAAAATAAACAAAACATTTGCGTTTTTAGAGCAAAGTCATGAACGTCCACCAAGTGCAGAAGAGATTGCAAAAGAGTTGGACATGACTATAAACGACGTAAAAGAGTCTATGAAAAACTCTGGTCGTCACGTAAGTATGGATGCTCCTTTAGTAGAAGGTGAAGACTCTAACTTATACGATGTATTACGTTCTGGAGAATCTCCAAATCCTGATAGAGATTTATTACATGAATCTTTACGTACAGAGATTGAAAGAGCTCTAGAAACATTAACACCTCGTGAAGCAGATGTTATTCGTTTATACTTTGGTTTAGGAGATCAACACCCAATGACTTTAGAAGAAATTGGTGAGACATTCGACCTAACTCGTGAACGTGTACGTCAAATTAAAGAAAAAGCAATTCGTAGGTTGAAACATACCTCACGAAGCAAAATATTAAAAACATATTTAGGTTAGTAATTCCCAATAATTACGACTAAATTAACGTAACAAACAGTTACAACATAACTGTTCGTTTTTTGATTGATGAAAGAACCCAGAGCTGATTACTCTGGGTTCATTTTTTTACCTACTTTTGCAAAAACATAACAACAACACAACAATGAGTTCTAAATTAATAGCACCTTCAGTTTTAGCAGCAGATTTTGCAAATCTTCAACGTGATATAGAAATGATTAACCAAAGTGATGCAGATTGGTTTCATATAGATATTATGGATGGTGTTTTTGTACCTAATATTTCTTTTGGAATGCCAGTTTTAAAAGCGATTAGCAAACATGCCAAAAAAACAATTGATGTGCATTTAATGATAGTTGAACCTGATCGTTATATTAAAACTTTTGCAGAATTAGGAAGCAATATCTTAACTGTTCACTATGAAGCTTGTACTCATCTTCACCGAACATTGCAAGCTATAAAAGCAGAAGGAATGCAAGCAGGTGTCGCTCTTAATCCTCATACAAATGTGAATGTTTTAGAAGACACCATTAATGATATAGATTTAGTTTGCTTAATGAGTGTAAATCCTGGTTTTGGAGGTCAAAGTTTTATTGAAAACACTTATAATAAAGTCACACAATTAAAAGCTTTAATTGAACGTAAAGGCGCTTCTACAAAAATTGAAATTGATGGTGGTGTTACTAATAAAAACGCAAAACAATTAGTTGATGCTGGAGCTGATGTTCTGGTTGCTGGGAGTTATGTTTTTAAAAGTAGTGACCAGCCAAAAACAATAAAAGAATTAAGAATTTTAGCTAATTCTTAATTAGTAACCTGCAAAATTAAAATTAAGCATTTGCTTAGTTTTACTATAGATTTCTGGAAATTGAGTTTTAAAATCTTCTGGAGATTCAATAAAGGATTCAATTATTACTACAAGAAACTCGTATTGATTAGTGTATGCGTATTCTCTAAAGTATTCAGAGCTAATTAAATCTTTTCGTAATGTTTCAGTATTTGCTAAAAGTTCTGTAAGCTCTTTAAAAGAGTCTGAAAAAATTGTAGAACTCACATCTCTCTCTTTCATACTATTTAAATGTATAGCATGAGCAAATTCATGAATTCCTAAGTTTAGCTTGTCCTTTTCAATTTCAAAACCCTTTTTAAAATCTTTCCAAGACAAAACTAAAGTCTCTAACCTTGGATTAAATTCCCCTTTATGATAATCTTGATTCATATTTGAATAAAATTCTTCTGGATAAATAAATATCTTATTTATTAAACCTATATAAAAGTCTCTAAAACCAAAAGTGAGCATCACAGCAGTAGCTGATATAAGTACTTTCATTTCTTCAGTGACATGTAAGTTATCTCTGCCAATAAAATGTTTATCAATTATAAAAGATGCTACCCTATGCTCAAAATATATCTTGTGCTTGGGAGTTAGTTTATTGTAAAACTTAAACTGTTGTTCTAAAATAAACTTTTGATTTGGTTTTAGTTTTTTTAAAAAGAAAGGTGAATGAACAAAAAATGGCTTTTTGTACCTCATCACATATCCCAACTCTAACATTTTTAGCACAAAACTAAAAAGCATAACGAGCAGAACACAAAAGAAAACTCCGATTATAATCTTTCCTCCCAAAGAAAATTGTTCTATTAGAATTAGATACTTATTTACCACTTTTTAAATAACGTTAATTCATAATCTACATTGTGAGGGTTTTATTATTTTGAAATAAATATACAAAACAAAAAGCAAGCTAAATATAAAGCTTGCTTTTTGTTTTACTCGTGACTGCGATAGGAGTCGAACCTACAACCGCTGGAGCCGAAATCCAGTGCTCTATCCAATTGAGCTACGCAGCCTTTAATATTGATTATAGACTGCTTAGGTAATTTAAGAAAGCTTTGATTTTACAATTGTAGAAATTGTTTTACCATCTGCTTTTCCTGCCAATTGTTGATTAACAATTCCCATTACTTTACCCATATCTTTCATACCTTCTGCTCCCACTTTAGCAATAGTTTCAACAACTACCTTTTCAATCTCTGTTTCACTTAATTGAGCTGGTAAAAACTGACTAATAATCTCAGCTTGTGCCAATTCTGGTGCAGCTAAATCGTTTCTATTTTGTTCTGTAAAAATTGCCGCACTGTCTTTTCGTTGTTTAACTAGTTTTGAAAGAATTTTAATTTCTTGGTCTTTTGTTAACTCCTCTTTTGAACCTGTTTCGGTTTGTGCTAATAATATTTCCGACTTTACAGCTCTTAATGCTGCTAATGCCTCTTGATTTTTTTCTTTCATGGCTGCTTTCATTGCTGCCATGATACCTTCTTGTAAACTCATAATCATTTGTTTTGTGCGAAGATAAAAAAGAAACCCGAAAAGTAATTAAACTTTTCGGGTTAGAAAGTGTGAAACACTAAACTAAAATTTGCTATTAATCTACGTTATCATGTAAAAACGAATTATTGCTTCGTAATTGAATATCGTCGTTGTCGTCAGTGCCAACAGACATTCTAGAAGCATTCGTCTCAGAAGAGTGTTGTGTGTCTTCCAAGTTCACACCTTGTCTTTTATAAGCTGGTTCTTTTTCAATTTCATCTATTTTAGCATTGTTGAATTTGTAATTGAAATCTTTCATCTTACGTCTTCTTTCATCTGCTCTTTCTTTTAACATATCTGAAATTGGACTGTTCATAGGGTCTATTTCAGCTTTTTCAGTAGATATAGCTTCATCAGAAGCAACTACTTTCTTTTCAAAAACAATTTCTTCATCAATTTCTATTACTTTCTTTTTTGTAGTATTCATTGACGATTCAAATGACATAAAATCATCTAAAGCATATCTTTTTTCACCTTCTTCATTTGCTTCTGTTACAGGAATAATTTCAACATAATCGTTTACTTTTAAATCTTTCACTTCATCTTCTAACTCAAATAACACTCTATTTTCATCATTACTTACTGCCTCTTTTTGAGCATCAGACAAAGGCAAATCAAAGGTTAATGTGATTTGCTCTTCTTCCTCAATAATTTCTTCAACCTCGTCTTTAAATGGTTGAATTGGTGTAATAACAAAATCGTCTTCTTCAATAGTGTCTAAAACCTCATCATACACAACGTTCAAATTTTTAATAAACTCGGTTGTTGGTATTAAATCCATTTTTGTGTCAATTACTATTTCATCTTCAAAAAGTGTGTGCTTTACTATAGTTTCCTTTTCTTCTTCTTTTTCAAGAATGATATCTGGAGTAATAATTGCTGGTTCACGCTCTTTAACATGTACGTCGTTATTTTGATCATCTTCTAATGCATGAATTACTTTTTTAACTTCTGTGTTAGATATTTCGTCTTGTTGTTCTACATCAAACCCAGTAGCAATAATTGTAACAGAAATTGATTCTTGTAAAGATTCGTCTTCACCAACTCCCATAATAATATTTGCTCCATGACCAGCTTCGTTTTGAATATGGTCATTAATTTCTCCAATTTCGTCAATAGTAATTTCTTGAGACCCAGAAACGATAAGCAACAATACGTTTTTGGCTCCAGTAATTTTATTGTCATTTAACAATGGCGAATCGAGGGCTTTCATAATTGCTTCATGAGCACGTGTTTTTCCAGATGCCGTTGCAGAACCCATTATTGCTGTTCCACTATTGCTTAACACAGTTTTTGCATCACGTAAATCGATGTTTTGTGTATAGTGATGTGTAATAACTTCAGCAATACCTCTAGAGGCAGTTGCTAAAACTTCATCAGCTTTAGAAAATCCTGCTTTAAAACCAAGATTACCATATACTTCTCGAAGCTTATTATTATTAATAACTATTAATGAATCTACGTGAGCGCGTAGTGTTTCAATACCTTTTTGTGCTTGTTCGTTACGTGTTTTACCTTCAAATTGAAAAGGCATAGTAACGATTCCGACAGTAAGAATATCTAATTCTTTTGCCATTTTAGCAATGATAGGAGCAGCTCCAGTACCTGTTCCTCCACCCATTCCAGCAGTTATAAATACCATTTTTGTATTGGTATCTAACATTCTGTGGATATCTTCCAAACTCTCAACAGCAGCTTGCTCTCCAACATCTGGATTAGCACCTGCTCCTAGACCTTCGGTTAAGTTCACACCAAGTTGAATTTTGTTTGGGACTCCACTGTTTTGCAGTGCTTGAGCATCTGTATTACAGATTACAAAATCAACTCCTTTAATACCTTGTTGAAACATGTGGTTAATAGCATTGCTTCCGCCTCCACCAACACCTATCACTTTAATGACATTGGATTGATTTTTTGGCAAATCGAATGCGATGTTTCCAAATTCATTTTTGTTGCTCATATACTTGGGTTTTTTCTGGATTTATAATTAATATCTAATATTTTTACTCTGCGTTATCTAAAAAATCTTTAACACGTTCTGTTAGTTTATCTAAAAACGATTTACGCTCTTTTTTTGGTTGCACTATCTCTTCTTCTTCAATAATTGCTTCTTCATTAGATTCAGCTTCAGCCTCTTCTAATGCTTCTATTTCAATTCGTTTGCGTTCTTGACGTTTTAATCCGTCCATTACCAAACCTACAGCTGTTGCAAATAATGGGCTTGCAACTTCTTCATCACTATCTCCAGCTAAGTGCTCATTAGGAAACCCTATTCTGGTATCCATTCCTGTTATGTACTCTACTAATTGCTTTAAGTGTTTTAATTGCGCTCCTCCACCTGTTAATACTATTCCTGCAATAAGTTTCTTTTTTTGTTCTTCGTGACCATAGTTTTTAATCTCTACGTACACTTGTTCAATAATTTCAACTACTCGAGCATGAATAATTTTAGAAAGATTTTTAAGAGTAATTTCCTTTGGCTCTCTTCCTCGTAATCCTGGAATTGATACAATCTCATTGTCTTTATTTTCTCCTGGCCATGCTGAACCAAACTTAATTTTTAATAATTCAGCTTGTTTTTCAATTATTGAACAACCTTCTTTAATGTCTTCAGTAATTACATTGCCACCAAATGGAATAACAGCTGTATGACGAATAATTCCGTCTTTAAAGACAGCTAAATCTGTAGTTCCACCACCTATGTCGATTAATGCAACTCCAGCTTCTTTTTCTTCTTGACTTAAAACCGCATTTGCAGATGCCAATGGCTCTAGTGTAATCCCTTCAAGTTCTAATCCTGAACTTTTAACACAACGTCCTATATTTCTTATTGAAGACACTTGCCCAACTACAACATGAAAGTTTGCTTCCAAACGTCCGCCATACATCCCAATAGGTTCTTTAATTTCTGCCTGACCATCAACTTTATATTCTTGTGGTAATACATGAATAATTTCTTCACCTGGCAACATTACCAATTTATGAACCTGATTGATTAGTCTATCAATATCATCTTCATCAATAACCAATTCAGAATTTGCTCTAGTTATATAATCACTATGCTGTAAACTTCTAATGTGTTGTCCAGCAATACCAACAGTTACGTCTTTTATTTTTAATCCGCTTTCAGCTTCAGCCTCTTGTACAGCTTGCTGAATAGATTGAATAGTTTGTGTAATATTATTAACAACTCCTCTGTGCACACCTAAACTTTTGGATTTTCCGATACCCAAAATTTCGGCTTTGCCATATTCGTTTTTACGACCTATCATAGCCACAATTTTTGTGGTTCCGATATCTAATCCTACTGAAATTTTATTGTTTTCCATCGTTTACTTTTTGGTGCAAATGACTTGTTTATCAAACCTTAAGTTCACTACACTATAACTATTAAGCGTATTATCTCTCATTGCCTTTTGGTAAAAAGCTTTGAGATTATTTATTTTTTTATCTAATTGCTTTATAGACCCTAATTGAACTTTAAAATCGTTCTTTCTAAATCTTAAATCGATACTTCTATTTTCGTTTTGATGAATTTCTACAACGTGGCTTTTTAAAAACTCATCACTTTGAATTTTTTTTGCAACAACAGTCACATTATATAATTCTTTTTTGTTTACAAATCCAGTCACTAAAGGCACTCTTGCACTGTAATTTGTTGATAAAGGCATGTCTTTCCCTTCGTCATCAACGTAATAGGACGCATTTGTACTTATTCTTGCTATAGGTTTTTTCTGAATGATTTCGGCTGTTAATGTTCCATCAACATTGATAAACACTTGCGCTTCCTTAATCATTGGGTTAGAATTCAGGGTATTTTCCAACTCGTTCAAATCTATAATTTCTTTAGGCTTATTCGTAACACTCTGTTGATTTTGTATTAACAATTTACTAACAGTTTCATTTGTTACGAATAAATTTTCTTCACCAATAAATTCAATGTTTGGCGCACTCACTTTTCTTGCAGAGTTTCTAAATGAAGAAAATGCAAAAAGGAATATTACCAAAATTAGCAACACACTGATTTTTATGTAATTATAATTAATTCGCAACGCTTAAAGCTTGTTTTATATGTTTAACTTCTTCACCTATATCGCCTGCTCCAATAGTTAAAATAACTTGGGCATTTGACTGCTTTATACTTGAAATTAATTCTGATTTTTGAATTAACTTCTTGTTATTATTTTTAATTTTTGTCAATAACCATTCTGAATTAATTCCGCTAATTGGCAACTCTCTTGCTGGATAAATATCTAGCAATAAAATGTCGTCAAATTGCGAGAGACTTTTTGCAAAATCGTCTGCAAAATCTCTTGTTCTGCTAAATAAATGCGGTTGAAAAATAGCTAACACTTTTTTGTTAGGATACATTTCTCGTACAGCTTGATGTACTGCATTTATTTCTTCAGGATGATGTGCATAATCATCAATAAAAACTAAATTATCTGTCTTTATTTGATATGTAAATCTTCTTTTAACCCCTTTATAAGATGCTAATGCCGTGGCGAGCTGTTGCTGAGGGATGCCGTATTCTACAGACATCGCCAAGGCTATTAATGCATTCGACAAGTTATGTCTACCAGGTAGGTTAAATTTGAAGTTGTGTAGCGTTTGAGTTGGTGTTTTTACATCAAACTCATAACTGCCATTAATAATTTTTATATTTTGAACAGAATAATCAGAATCATCTTCTATTCCGTATGTAATTCCTTTAATAGGTAATCCACTCTTAACAAATAGTTTACCATTAGGCTTTATTTTTTTTGAAAACTCTACAAAGGATTTTTTAAGCTCATCTGCTTCACCATAAATATCGAGATGATCTGCATCCATTGATGTAATACAAGCCATGTCTGGCGATAAAGTTAAAAACGAACGATCAAATTCATCAGCTTCAACTACAGTTACTTTAGTTCCGTTTAGGATAAAATTAGAATTATAGTTTTCACTTATTCCGCCTAAAAAAGCTGTGACTTCAACATTACTTTGGTATAACAAATGCCCAAGAATACTTGTTGTTGTTGTTTTACCATGAGTGCCTGCAACTGCTAGACAAAATGTATTTTTTGTGATTTCGCCCAGAACTGTTGATCGTTTTAAAACTTCATAATTATTATTCTTAAAGAAGTTTAATTCTTTATGATCTTTTGGCACAGCTGGAGTATAAATTACTAAAGTTGTTTCAGCATTTAAAAATGGTGCAGTAATATTATTTACTGAATCTTCAAAATGAACTTTCACACCTAAATCAACCAAGGCCTCTGTTATATCTGTTTTAGTTTTGTCATAACCAGCAACAATTTTTCCATTAGCAACAAAATAACGAGCAAGAGCACTCATTCCGATACCTCCAATTCCTATAAAATAGACGTTATGTATGTTGTTTATATTCATTTACTTTTTAATAGTTTTTCAACTTCATCTGCTATGTCTTTAGTTGCATTTACTAAAGCTAATTTTTTTATGTTATTGCTTAATTCTTTTTGTTTTTCTACAGATGACACTAGTTGAGAAAACCTGTTTTCAAAATCTATATCTAAATCTTCTTCTTTAATTAGCAATGCTGCATCATTATTTACAATAGCCATTGCATTTTTAGTTTGATGATCTTCCGCCACATTTGGAGAAGGAATAAAAACAACAGGTTTACCAACTACACACAGTTCGGAAACAGAACTTGCTCCTGCTCTCGAGATAATAAAATCGGATGCTGCGTAAGCAAAATCCATATTATTTAAAAACGCATGAACCTGTACGTCGTCATTGTTATTGTATTTTTTATACATATCGTAATACAACTTCCCACATTGCCATATAACTTGTACATTTTGTGTTTGCAAAAACTCCAACTCTTTTTCTATAAGCTCATTTATTCTTCTAGCACCTAAACTTCCTCCTAAAACTAACAGTGTATGCTTACCATGTTTTTGCTTAAAAAAGTCTTTAGCTTCAATTGTTTTATTGTCAATTTTTAATAAATCTTGACGTATTGGATTTCCAGTTTTAATAAGTTTATCTTTTGGGAAAAAGCGCTCTAAACCATCATAAGCAACACATATTTTATTAACTTTTTTAGCTAACAATTTATTTGTAATACCAGGATAAGAATTCTGTTCTTGGATTAAACTTGGAACTCCGTTAGCAGTAGCCATTTTTAATAATGGACCACTAGCAAAACCACCAGTACCAATTGCTACATTTGGCTTAAATGATTTTATAATTTTTCTTGCTCTCAACAAACTTATTATCAACTTAAATGGAAAGACTAAATTCTTCAAACTAAGTTTTCGTTGTATGCCAGAAATCCAAAGCCCTTCAATTTTATAACCTGCTTGTGGTACTTTTTCCATCTCCATTCTATCCATTGCACCAACAAATAAAAACTCAGCATCAGGAAAACGAGATTTTAACTCATTTGCAATAGCTATTGCAGGATAGATATGTCCACCTGTTCCGCCACCTGATAATATGATTTTATACTTGCTCATTAAATTGCTTCACTTAAAATTTCGAGTGGATTTTCTTCACTAGCTTCTTTTTCTTTTATTTCTTCTCTTTTTGCACTTACACTTAAAATGATTCCAAAAGCAAGACATGTCATCCAAATAGATGTTCCACCACTACTAATTAGTGGTAATGTTTGACCAGTAACAGGAAATAATTCTACTGCAACAGCCATATTTATAAATGCTTGAAATACTATTGGAAGCCCAACTCCTAATACTAAAAGTTTGCCAAAAATAGTATCTGCTTTTTGTGATATAATTACTATTCTAAATAACAACCAGCAATACATTACAACTAAAAACAAACCTCCTATTAAACCATATTCTTCAACGATTATGGCAAATATGAAATCTGACGACGATTGTGGTAAAAAGTTCTTTTGTACACTTTTACCTGGTCCAACACCTTGTATTCCTCCAGAAGCAATAGCAATCTTAGCTTTTTCAATTTGGTAATCAGCTTCAGTATCTTCACCACCTTGCATGAAATTTTCGATTCTATTTTCCCAAGTATTTATCCTATTTTCCATTAGGTCAGGAAACGCTTTTGCAACCAACACGAATAATCCTAAAGCGACTATTCCTGTACCAATGATTACTGCAATATATTTTGTTGGATAACCTCCAATAAAAGCTAATATCAACACCATTGTAAACATGATAGCTGTTGTTGAAAAATTAGCTGGAAGAATTAATATTAATACTAAAAAGACTGGTAACCACAATGGCAAAATTGATTCTTTAAAAGTAATATCCTTGTCTTGTATTTTAGATAAATACCTCGCTACATATACCATTAACACAACTGCAGCCAGAGTTGATGTTTGAAAAGACATTCCAACTATTGGAATTTGTATCCATCGACTTGCATTTGCGCCTTCAATAGTAGTACCTTGAAGCATTGTTACCACTAATAACACCAAAACAATTGGTAACATTACCATAGATAAGCCTCTAAAATATCTGTATGGAATTATATGAACACCATACATTATTACAAACCCTAAAAAGAGATGCATAAAATGTTTAATAAAAAATGCAAAGGTGCTTCCTGAAGTTACAGAATATGCTAAATTACTAGCAGCACTGTACACAGGAAGGAATGAGAAAATTGCCAATAGTGTAACTATCGCCCAAATTAATCGATCCCCTTTTATGTTTTTTAAAACATTATCCATTTTCCCCTTTTTTATTCTGTGGTACCAAACACAGAAACACTAACCTTTTAAATTCTGTTTTAACAGAATGATTTAATTATAAATTTCTAACTGCATCTTTAAATTGGCGACCTCTATCTTCATAATTTTCAAACAAATCGAAACTTGCACATGCTGGAGACAACAATACAGAATCACCAGATTCAGCAAGCTTGTAAGCAATTTTTACTGCTTCATTCATTGATTGTGTTTCAATAATAACATCAACCATATTGCTAAATGTGCTCATTAATTTTTCGTTATCAACACCTAGACAAACAATAGCTTTTACTTTTTCGTTTACAAAAAGAAAAAGTTCTTCATAATTGTTGCCTTTATCAACTCCTCCAACTATCCAAACCGTTGGTGTATCCATACTTTCTAATGCATAATATGTTGCATTAACATTAGTTGCTTTTGAGTCGTTTATATATTGCACCTTATTAATTTTTAGTACATGCTCTAAACGATGCTCAACACCTTGAAAGTTTTCTAAACTTTCTCTTATGGTCTGTTTTCTAATTTTTAACAAATGCGCCACAGTCGACGCTGCCATTGCATTCTTAATATTGTGTTTTCCTTCTAAAGCTAAATTTGCTGTTGGCATAATTATCTGGTTGTTATCTATTGTTATTTTTATATTCTCTTTGTCTAAATACGCTCCATTTTCAATGACTCTTGTTAATGAAAATGGCAATAATGTGGATTGAATTTTGTTTAGCATTAACCACTCATTAATAACCTCATCATCTGCATCGTAGATTAAATAATCTTCTTTGGTTTGATTCAAGGCTATTCGAAATTTAGAATTGATATAATTTTCAAACTTGTAATCATATCTATCTAAATGGTCTGGTGTGATGTTTAACAGTACAGCTATATGTGGTTTAAAATCTACAATATCATCTAACTGAAAACTGCTAATTTCTAACACATAGTTTGGATAATTTTTTTCTAAAATCTGATTTGCAAAACTTTCACCAATATTTCCTGACAAACCAACTTCTAATTCTTGTTTTAGAATATGGTGCGTTAATGTTGCTGTTGTTGTTTTACCATTACTTCCTGTTATACCTACAATAGTTGCATTGGTATATTTTGAAGCAAACTCAATTTCAGAAATCACCAAAATTCCTTTATCACGTATTTGTTTTACCAAAGGTGCTTTGTCAGGAATTCCTGGACTTTTCATCACAATGTCAGCATTCAGTATTTTCGATTCTGTATGCTGCTCATCTTCAAATTCAATCTCATTATTTATAAGAACGTTTTTATATTTTTCTTTAATTGTTCCTTTATCTGAAACAAAAACTTCATACCCTTTTGCTTTACCCAAAAGCGCTGTACCTACACCACTTTCTCCTCCTCCTAGAATCACTAATCGTTTCATTCTATCTAATTTTCAGTGTCACTATAGATACAATTGCGAGTAGGATTCCTATAATCCAAAATCGTGTTACAATTTTACTTTCGTGGTAACCTGATTTTTGAAAATGATGATGCAAAGGCGACATCTTAAAAATGCGTCGTCCTTCACCATATTTTTTCTTTGTGTATTTAAACCAACTTACTTGCATGACTACAGATAAGTTTTCGGCTAGGAAAATTCCGCACAGTACAGGAATTAACCATTCTTTACGAACTGCAATTGCTATAACTGCTATAATTCCACCAATTGTAAGACTTCCTGTATCTCCCATAAACACTTGAGCTGGATAAGTATTATACCATAAAAACCCAATGAGTGCTCCTACAAATGCAGCGATGTAAATAGTAATCTCTTCTACTCTTGGGATGTACATTATATTGAGGTAGTCTGAGAAAATGATATTACCAGAAACCCAAGCAAAAATCCCTAAAGTGAGGACAATAATTGCTGATGTGCCTGCCGCCAAGCCATCAATTCCGTCAGTAAGATTTGCACCATTTGATACTGCTGTGATAATAAAAATGCTTACAAGTATGAAAACAATCCAAGAATATTTTTCTAAATCTGGGTTAATCCAAGTAATAACATCTGCATAATCGAATTCGTTTTCTTTTACAAATGGAATTGTTGTTTTTGTTGATTTTTCTTCAGGCTTAAATTGTTTGGTAATTGGAGCATTAGACATCACTAAAACCTGCTGCTGTTTTTGTGGCAATTCTTCTTTTATAGTTACATCTTTATGAAAGAACAATGTTGCGCCTACAATTATTCCTAATCCTACTTGACCTAATACTTTAAATCTTCCTTTTAGTCCTTCTTTGTCTTTTTTGAATTTTTTGATATAATCATCAATAAACCCAATGGTTCCCATCCAAAGCGTGGTAATTATTAAAAGAATAACATATATGTTATCTAACTTTGAAAGTAATACTACAGGAATAAGTGTTGCTAGAATTATTATAATTCCACCCATTGTTGGTGTGCCAGCTTTTTCCACTTGACCTTCTAATCCTAAATCTCTAATAGTTTCACCTACTTGTTGTCTTTGTAAAAATTTAATAATGCGCTTACCATAAATAGTTGAAATAAGCAACGACAGAATTATAGCCATTGCAGCTCTGAAGGTGATGAACCCAAAAAGAGATGCTCCAGGAATCTGAAAGTGCTTTTCTAAATATTCAAATAGGTAATACAGCATATTATAATTTCATTTTTAAGACCTTTCGACTACGCTCAAGGTGACATTTAGATAATTATTTTTGTAATTGTTTTAAAAATTCTTTTACTATTTTATAATCATCGAAATCAAATCGTTCGCCTTTTATTTCTTGATAAGTTTCGTGACCTTTTCCTGCAATTAGTATTATATCATTAGGTTGCGCTAATTGACAAGCTGTTTTTATGGCTTGTCTTCTATCTACAATTGAAACAATTTTTTTGAAATTTTGAGGTTCAACACCTTTTTCTATCTCTTCAATAATTGTTTCTGGTACTTCGCTACGTGGATTATCACTTGTGAAAATGACTTTTGTACTCAAAGTCGAAGCTATATGTCCCATTTTCGGACGCTTTGTTTTATCTCTATCTCCTCCACAACCAACAACTGTAATTAACTCTTCATTTTTAGTACGAATACTATTAATTGTCTCTAACACATTTTGCAATGCATCTGGAGTGTGTGCATAATCAACAATAGCAGTGATTTTTTCATCAGAAATTAAATACTGAAAACGCCCACTAACACTTTCTAACTCACTTATAAGACGAAGATTTTCAACTTTTTCAAGTCCTAATAATTCAGCAGTAGCATAAATTGCCAATATATTATAAGCATTAAAATTGCCTATTAATCGTGTCCAAACTTCACTTTCGTTAACTTTAAGAAGTAAACCTCCGAGTTGATTCTCTAAAATTTGTGCTTTATAGTCTGCATAGGTTTTTAATGCATAAGTAATTTTTCTAGCCTTTGTGTTTTGAAGCATTACTAACCCATTCTTGTCATCAATATTTACCAATGCAAAAGCATCTTTAGGTAAATTATCGAAGAATGATTTTTTTACATCTCTATATTCTGCAAATGTGTCGTGATAATCTAAATGATCATGTGACAGATTGGTAAAAATACCGCCTTCAAATTTTAACCCTTCTGTTCTGTTTTGATGTATTCCATGTGAGCTTACTTCCATAAAACAAAACTCAACACCTTCATCATTCATCAACCCTAAAAACTTATTAATAGTTAATGAATCTGGTGTAGTATGTGTAGCTTTATACTCTTTGTCATCAACCATTATTTTTACAGTAGAAAGCAATCCAACTTTATAGCCTACTTTTTTGAATAATTGATACAACAAAGTGGCTACTGTGGTTTTTCCGTTTGTACCAGTTACACCAACGAGTTTCAAATTTTCTGAAGGATTCTCATAATAATTTGAAGCCATAAATGCTAATGCCTGACTTGCACTTTCTACTTGTATATAAGTAATTCCGTCTTGAAGATTTGTTGGCAACTCTTCACAAATTATAGCTACAGCACCATTATTAATTGCAACATCAATAAACTTATGACCATCAGCAACACTACCTTTAATAGCTACAAAAACGTCGTTTTTTGATATTTTTCTAGAATCGAAATCAATAGCACTCACCTTTACACTTGTACTACCTACAACAGCATTAATGGTTACCTTATATAATATGTCTTTTAACTCTGTCATTAAATTTCTAAAAAGACTGTTTGATTTCGTTTTACTTTTATTCCTTTTTCAATTGATTGTGATTTCACAATACCTACACCTCCAATTTTAACATTAAGCCCCATATTTTCAAGCAATGCTAAAGCATCCATTGTTGGCATCCCTGTAACATCTGGCATTATGGTTTTATAAGTTTGGGCTACATCATAGTAGGTTTTAAAATCATTATCTACAATTGTATTTTTAAACTGAAGTGACTTAACTTCGTCTGTAATTGGTGTATCTGTAAATATTTTTTGAGCAATTTTTTTGAATACAGGACCTGAAACATCAGCGCCATAATACCCTACACTTTTATCTGGTTCATGTATTACCACAATGCAAGAATATTTTGGGTTTTCAGCAGGAAAAAAACCTGCAAAAGATGAGATATAACTCAGTTTATCTTTTTGAGCATAATCCTTTTGGCAAGTACCTGTTTTACCAGCCATAGAAAAATTTGGCGAATACAACTTATGACCAGTACCATGTGGTTTTTCAACAACTTCTTTTAGTAATTGTTTTACCTTAAGAATTGTTTCTTTAGAACAGATTTGCGGATTAATGACTTCTTTTTTGAAAGGCACTATTGTTTTATTAAACTCTCTAACCTCTCTTAAAAATTGAGGTTTCACCATTTCACCATCATTTGCAATAGCATTATAAAAAGTTAATGTTTGAAGTGGTGTAAACGAAACTCCATAACCATAGGCCATCCACTGCAAAGCAATACCACTCCATCTGCCATTTTTAATTCTAGGATCTGGAATTATTGGTTTAGGCTCACCAATTAATGGCAAGTCTAAATCGTTATTAAGATTCATTGAATATAATCGTTCAACGAACTTACTTGGTTGATTTTTATATGCTTTATCTATTGCTGCTACAATGCCTGTGTTTGAAGACACCTCAAAAGCTTTAGCGATAGATATTTTTCCATATCCACCATGTTTTGAATCTCTTACTGGTTTTCCATAAAAAGTTAAGATTCCATTTTTAGTATCAACAACATCACTTGTATCAATAACTTTATCTTCTAAAGCAGCAGTTAAAGCCATTAATTTAAAAGTAGAACCTGGCTCATGAGATTCGCCAATTGCATAATTTAACCTTTCATAATAATAACCATCACTATTACGCCCTAGGTTTGAAATAGCTCTAATTTCGCCAGTTTTGGTCTCCATTACAATAACACATCCATGATCTGCTTTATATTTTTCAAGCTGTTCTAAAAGTGCATGATGTGCTATATCTTGAATATTTACATCTATTGTTGTGTACACATCATAACCATCTTTAGGCTCTACTTCATTGAAGTCTGTTATTGGCTTCCATTGTCCATGACCTATTTTTTGTTTCCAACGATGACCATCAGTTCCTCTTAAATATTTTACACCAAAGGCACCATCAATACCTGCTCTAGTTACATTATTATCTTCATCAATACGCTCATAGCCTATAGTACGTTGTGCAATTCCACCCATTGGATGCTCTCTCTTAGTGGTCTGCTCAACAATTAATCCGCCTTTAAAAGCTCCAAGATTTAATAATGGAAAATTTCTTAAACGTGTATAGTCTGTATAATTTATATTTCTTGCAATTAGGTAATACCTGTTTTTATTAGCTCTTGCTTTTCTAATATCTTTTTGATAATAGCTAGACGATTTACCTGTATATTTTGATAGAGAGTCACATAATGGTGTTATATATTTTTCAAATATTTTATTTGTTGGTGTAATTGCATCGAGTCTTATATCATATTTAGGTATTGAAGTTGCTAACAAACTTCCATCTGAAGCATAAACATTACCTCTGTTAGCAGGAATTATAACATTTTTAATAGTACGTTGCTCTGCTAAATCTCTATATTTTTCTCCTTGAACAAATTGAATATTAAATAACTTAAAAGCAATAGCTATTGCGAAAACAAACATAATGCTTGCAACAAAATACAATCGGTTTAATATGCGTTTCTCTGTAACTGCCACTTAGCTTATTCTTGAGTTTTTACTTTTATTTTTTTTGGCGGAATCACTGAAGGCGCTATTCCTTTTTTTGCCATTTTTTCAACGAGAGCCGACTCCATTTTTAGCCTCATTAATTTTGAACGTCCATCAACAAATGCCGAACGCCATTCTTTTACTTCATTATTTAATTGTGCAATTTCATGCACTTTTTTGTCTGCACTATGCGAACTAGCAATCATAATAATCGCTAAAACAGAAATGAATATGATGATTCTCCAATTTTTAAAAGAATCATCACTAACCAAAAATTTACCTTTTAATATGCTGTAAATACTTTGTTTCATATTTTTTCTGCAACTCTTAACTTTGCGCTTCTAGCTCTATTGTTTTCTTTTATTTCTGTTTTTGATGGCACTATTAAACCTCCAACTTTTCTTAAAGGCACTTCAAAATTTCCATATACATCCCGAACAGGTTCTCCTTCAAATAATCCGTTTCTTATAAAGCGCTTTACCAACCTGTCTTCTAAAGAGTGATATGAAATAAAACTTAAGCGTCCACCTACTTTTAAGACTTCAGGCATTTGACTTAATAATTCTTTTAAAACTTCAATTTCCTGATTCACTTCAATTCTTATAGCTTGATAAATCTGTGCTAATACTTTATGCTCGTTTTTATGTTTTACAAATTTTTTTAAAACTTCTTTAAGGTGTTCGCTCGATTTAATATCTCCATGAACTCGTTCTTCAATAATCACTCTAGCCATTGCAGGAGCTTGTCTTAATTCGCCATATTGCAATAACACATTCTTTAATTGCTCTTCTTCATATTTATTAATTACATGAAAGGCTGACAATTGACTGTCTTGATTCATTCGCATATCTAAATCAGCTTCAAAGCGAGTAGAAAATCCTCGTTCGGCAACATCAAACTGATGAGAAGAAACTCCAAAGTCTGCAAGAACTCCATCAACTTCTTTAACTCCATAAAACCTTAAGAATCGTTTAATGAATCTAAAATTTTCGTTAATCAGTGTAAAGCGATTATCATCAATAGTATTTAAAAGAGCGTCTTTATCTTGATCAAAAGCATACAACTTACCTTTTGGCCCTAATCGTTTTAAAATCTCACGACTATGACCTCCACCTCCAAAGGTGACATCTACATAAACACCATCTGGTTTAACATCTAAACCATCTACTGTCTCTTTAAGTAAAACTGCATTATGATAGTCCATTGTTATCATCATCTTGTCCCATTACATCTTCTGCTAAATCAGCAAAATCTACTGTTGCATCATCAATTGCTTGTTCGTATTTCTGCTTATCCCAAATCTCAATAATGTTTATTGCTGAAGACACAACAATATCTTTAGTAATATCTGAGAATAACATTAAATCTTTCGGGATTAATAAACGTCCTGCACTATCAACCTCAACCATTTTAACTCCAGCTGTAAAACGACGAATAAAATCGTTGTTCTTTTTTTTGAAGCGATTAAGCTTATTCATTTTTTGCATTAATGCTTCCCATTCAGTCATTGGATACAATTCTAAGCACTGCTGAAAAACAGCACGCTTTAAAACAAAACCATTTTGAAGCATAGGAGATAACTGCTTCTTTATCGAAGCAGGTAGCATCAGCCTTCCTTTGGCATCAACTTTACACTCGTATGTTCCAATTAATGAGTTCAAACTGATTGGTTTATGTTTCTAACGACTAGAATTCAAATATATTGAAAATATTACCACATTTTACCACATTTTACCACTTTTGTTAATAAATTTTAAAAAATGAGCGTGTTTTTATATTTTTAGGACACTACAAAAAGCTACAACACTCTAAATATCAATATGTTAAAAAGTGGTAAAAAACTTATCAATTGCTTGTCGAAAACTATTATTTGATTAATCTTTGGAAGTCTTGTGAAAAAGAAATAAAATTTGAATGATTTGACTATATTTGTTTTTTAAGTAAATGACTAACCAATTACATGAAACACCTCTTAAAAAAAGAAAAAAATTACAGTTATATTGAAGTTGGAGAAGGCAAACCAATTATTGTACTTCACGGATTAATGGGTGGATTAAGTAATTTTGATGCTGTTTTACATTATTTTGGTAACAAGGGTTATAAAGTTATTATACCTGAATTACCTATATATACAATGTCTTTACTAAAAACCAATGTTAAAAGCTTTGCTAAATATCTTCATGATTTTATTGCTTTTAAAGGTCTAGATGATGTTATTTTATTAGGCAACTCGCTTGGAGGACACATCGGGTTATATCATACAAAATTATATCCAGAAAAAGTAAAAGCTCTTGTTATAACTGGTAGCTCTGGCTTATACGAAAGCGCCATGGGTGGAGGCTACACCAAGCGTGGTGATTATGAAGTTATAAAGAAAAAAGCTCAAGAAGTTTTTTACGATCCTGCTATTGCAACTAAAGAGATTGTTGATGAAGTTTATAAGACTGTAAACGACCGAAATAAGCTTATAAAAACACTTGCCATTGCTAAAAGTGCAATACGCCATAATATGGCTAAAGATTTACCAAAAATGTCGCTTCCTGTTTGCATTATTTGGGGTAAAAATGATAATGTGACTCCACCAGAAGTTGCTGAAGAATTTAATCAATTACTTCCTGATTCAGATTTGTTTTGGATAGATAAATGCGGACATGCTGCAATGATGGAGCATCCTGATGAATTCAATAGTATTCTTGATAAATGGTTGACTGACCGAAAACTATAAATTATGCTTATTAAAACTGCTGAATTTGTGATGAGCAATTCTGAAGTAGCTAAATGCCCTAAAGATGTGCTCCCAGAATATGCATTTATTGGTCGAAGTAATGTCGGAAAATCTTCGTTAATTAATATGCTAACTAACCATAAAAATTTAGCAAAAACCTCTGGACGTCCTGGAAAAACACAGTTAATCAATCATTTTTTGATTAATAAAAATTGGTTTTTGGTAGATTTACCTGGCTATGGTTATGCAAAAGTTTCAAAGACTGCAAAAAAGAAATTTCAAAAGTTTATTACAGATTATTTTGAAAAGCGACAACAATTGGTTGCTGCTTTCGTATTAGTAGATATTCGACACGAGCCACAAAAAATTGACTTAGAGTTTATGGAATGGATGGGAGTAAATGCGATTCCATTTTCAATTATATTTACAAAAGCCGACAAACTAAAACCAAAAGCTATTGAGCGAAATGTAGAGGCTTACACTCAAGAGTTGCTAAAAACTTGGGAAGAGACACCTACATATTTTATAACCTCATCAACATCTTCGGTTGGTAGAGATGAAGTACTTCAAAATATAGATGTTACAAATCAGGAAATTAATAAACTAAGACAGAATTAGTTTTTTACATCTAAAGCATCACGCAAAGCATTACCAATTAACATAAAAGCCATAACTAAAAGCATAATACACAAACCAGGTATTAATGCTAGATAAGGCTTACCTAAAATAATGTAATTATAATGATCTTTTATCATTGCTCCCCAACTTGCCATTGGTGGTTGTGCTCCAATACCCAGAAAACTCAATCCGCTTTCTATAAGTATAGCTCCTGCAAAATTAGCTGCAGAAATAACTATTACTGGAGCCATAATATTTGGTAATATATGCCTTGTTATTATACGATAATCATTAAACCCTAATGCTCTTGCAGCTGTAACATATTGCATTTCTTTTACACTAATAACCTGTCCTCGTACAACTCTAGCCACTTCAACCCACATTGTTAATCCAACTGCTATAAAAACCTGCCAAAACCCTTTGCCTAAAGCTAATGTAATTGCAATTACAAGCAGTAGTGTTGGTATGGACCAAGTCACATTAATAATCCACATAATTATCGCATCTACTTTGCCTCCAAAATAACCAGCAATGCTTCCCATAAAAATGCCAATAATTAAAGAAATAAAAACAGCTATAAAACCTATAAAAAAAGATATTCTAGAGCCAATTAATATTCTACTTAAGTAATCTCTCCCATACTTATCTGTTCCAAATTGAAATGTTTTTAGGGTTATAAATTGCTTATAATCTTGATTTGGAAAAGAATTTAATGATATCTGTTTTGTTACACCTTCCAATCCATCTGATGCGTATTCGGTATAAACTAACTCATTATTTTCAATTTTATAATTTGTAATAGGTATTTCAGTATCAGTGTTTTTGACTCCATAAAACACTTTTGAAAAAAATGACTGCTCATTTTTAATCTGTGAAGGAATTGTTAGCATTTGAACATTAAACCCAGGTTTTTTTGAATGGATTGTTAAATGCATTTGATTTGCATTTTGAGAATTATCTGGAGCTAAAACATAAGCAAAAATCGAAATAAAGCCAACAAATACAATAAACCAAAAACTTAAAACGCCCCAAATGTTCTTCTTGAACTTTTGGAGCGCTAATTGAGATAATGAGTTATTGTCTTTACTCATTTATACTATTGTTTTGCATTTGTAGCAACTTTAGTTTTAACTGGATAAGCCATTTTTAAATCGTTTAAAACATTTAACGCTTCTTCGATATATACATCCTGGCTTAAACTTTCATGCCAGCGTTCACGCTTTTGTTTTAAAACACTATCAATTTCCATTTGCTTATTCTCATAAGGCAATGATTTAAAAGTTAGATTTGTTTTATAATCTGAAAGTTTATCAAATCGTTTTGCCTCTTCTTCGTTTAGCTTTAAAGTAGCTTTATAATCGTCATAATTAAGAGAATAAATTTCTCTGTCTCTAATTTTTTTAACCCATTGAGCGTTCTGGTCAATTAATTTTAATTGCTCATTATTTGCCATTCGCTCTTTACTTTTCTCTATAGTACTATTATAATCAAAGTAATTTTCCCATAAGGTATAATCTGCTGGCTCAATTTTGTCCCAAGCTAATGGATTTTCTTGGTCTTTTTCTCCAACATTAATATAACTATAACGATCTGGTACTACAACATCGCTTTTTACACCTTCTAATTGCGTTGAGCCACCATTAATTCTATAGAATTTTTGGGTTGTAAACTTCAATGCTCCCATATCGCCATTAGTATTATTACGTACCATTCTGTTTAAATCTAATACATTCTGAACAGTTCCTTTACCATAGGTTTGTTTACTACCAATTACTATTGCTCGTTTATAGTCTTGCATTGCTGCGGCTAAAATTTCAGACGCAGATGCTGAAAGCTCATTCACTAAAATTACTAATGGACCATCCCAAACTATAGAGCGATCTTTGTCATTTAATACTTCTTTTGGCTCACCTGCAGTTTTTACTTGTACTATAGGACCTTCTTTAATAAATAATCCTGCCATATCAACAACAGTTTGTAGAGACCCTCCTCCATTGTTTCTTAAATCTAAAACTAATCCTTCAATACCTTCTGCTTTTAATCTTTCAATTTCTAGTTTTATATCTGACGCTGCATTACGCTTGTTATAATCTTCAAAATCTACATAGAATTTTGGAAGGTTTATAACACCAAATGTTTTTCCGTCTTTAATCACTGTTGAAGACTTAGCATAAGTTTCTTCTAATTCAACAACATCTCGTGTAATTCTTAAATCTTCAATAGTTCCATTCACTTTTTTTAATGTTAAAATAACATCAGTCCCTTTAGGTCCTTTTATTAATTTAACAGCATCATCTAAGCGCATACCTACAACATTTACTGCTGGCTCATCACTATCTTGTTTTACTTTAAGTATTTGATCACCAACTTCTAACTTGTTTTGTCTCCATGCTGGTCCTCCACTAATAATTTCGTTAATAGTGATGACATCCATTTTTTTCTGTAAACGTGCTCCTATACCTTCAAAATTACCAGACATAGCTACATCAAAACGGTCTTTTTCTTCAGGTGCAAAATAAAATGTGTGCGGATCGAACTCTTCTACAATAGCATTAATATAAACTGAGAACCAATCTTGGCGTTGTCTATCATCAATAAAATCGTAAAGCTCATCGAGAGATTTTAAAGTAGTCTCTCTAGCTTCTTTTTCTATTTCTGAAAGTGATTTAGGCTTTTCAGAATTATTTTTTACTGCATTTTCTTGTTGAGAGATTAAATCAACATAATTAGCAATTGTTGAAAACTTAAGTTGTTGTCTCCAACGATTTTTCATTTCTTTTTTGCTATTTACATAAGGTAAATCTTTATAATCTGTCGAAAAATCTTCTTTAATATTAAAATTAAAAGGTTCAGACAACACTTCCTTATAAACCTGTTTAGATTCTTCTAAACGCTGTAATAATCTCTCGTGAGTGAGATTAAAAAACGATAAATCATAAGCTTTTATTTGATCGTCTAACTTGTCTTTATATGCGGCAAATTCTTTAATATCAGACGCATAGAAATAGCGTTTAAATGGGTCTAGTTGCTCTAAATAATCATCAAAAACTTGCTCAGAAAAACTATCGTTTAAATCTTTAGGGCTAAAATGACCTTGATCGAGCACGTATGTAATTAATTGTACAAGTAATTTATCTTTGTCTGGATCACTAAATTTTTTTGTTGTAAAACTGCACGAAGCAAAAGCTAATAACAGTACTAGTAACAACAATTTATAATTCCTTTTCATAATGTTCATCATATTAATTTTAGGACTATGAAATCAATTTATATTAAACTACACTTTATATTACTTATTGTAAGTGTGGTTGATAAGATAATAAAATTTCACGCATATTTTTCACTAAAGTAAAAGAAAAAATCATGCCAATAAAACCAATCTCTACTAATTTTTTGTTAAACCTTATTTATAGGGCATTTCAATGGTAAATTATGTATTTTAGTAGCCTTAATTTAAGATAGATTTATGTCAAAAAAACCACTTATTTTAGTTATAAATGATGATGGAATAACAGCTCCAGGAATAAGAGCTCTTATTGAAGTAATGAACGAAATAGGCGATGTAGTTGTTGTTGCACCTGATAGCCCTCAAAGCGGAATGGGTCATGCCATCACAATTAATTCTACTTTATTTGTAGAAAAAGTAGTTATAGATAAAGGGAATCAAACCGAATATAGCTGTTCTGGAACTCCAGCTGATTGCGTTAAACTTGCAGTAAAACAAATTTTAGACAGACGACCAGACTTATGTGTTTCTGGTATTAACCATGGCTCAAACTCATCAATTAATGTAATATATTCTGGTACAATGAGTGCTGCTTTAGAGGCTGGCATTGAAGGCATACCTGCAATTGGATTTTCGTTACTTGATTATAATTGGAATGCGAATTTTGAACACGCAAAGCCTTTTGTAAAAACTATTGTTAAAAATGCACTTAAAAATGGGATGCCAAATGGAGTTGTTTTAAATGTTAATATTCCTAATCTTGCTAAAAAAGATATTAAAGGCATTAAGGTTTGTAGACAAGCTAAAGCTAATTGGGAAGAAGAATTTGATAAACGAAAAAATCCGCAAGGACGAGAATATTATTGGCTTACTGGTAAATTTGTAAATTTAGATAATGGTGAAGACACTGACGAATGGGCTTTAAAAAATAATTATGTTTCTGTTGTACCTGTTCAATTTGATTTAACTGCTCATCATGCAATTCAAAATTTAAACACCTGGAAATTAAATGATTAAAAAAGAAGTATTTATTGGTTTTATTATAGGTATTCTCTCGACGGTAATTGGTGTTATTATAACTACTATCATTTTTAGTTTCTTTCAAAAGCTATCGTTTACCTCAACTTTCGATATTATAAAAGAACAAAATCGTCTTTGGGCTTTATTAGCTTTAGGAGCAATACCTAGTCAAATTGCTTTTTTTGTTTTGCTTAACAAGAAAAAAGACTACAGAGCAAGAGGCATTGTATTATCAACCTTTTTAGTTGCATTTATTGTATATTACTTATATTTTTCATAACACATGAAGTACTACATTATCGCTGGCGAAGCCTCAGGAGACTTACATGGTTCCAATTTAATGAAAGCATTACAAAAACAAGATGTTAATGCTCAATTTAGATTTTGGGGAGGCGATTTAATGCAGTCTGTTAGTGGCACTTTAGTTAAACATTACAAAGAACGCCAGTTTATGGGTTTTGCTGAAGTAATTTTTAACCTAAGAAAAATTTTAGGGCTTATAAAATATTGCAAAAACGATATTGAGAATTTTCAACCAGATGTAATTATTTTTATTGATAATTCAGGATTTAATCTTCGTATTGCAAAATGGGCTAAAGAACAAAATTTTAAAACACATTATTATATTTCCCCACAAGTTTGGGCATCAAGAGCTAGTAGAGTTGAAAAAATAAAACGCGATATTGATGCTATGTATGTTATACTCCCTTTTGAGAAAGAATTCTATGACAAACATGGCTATGAAGTAAATTTTGTTGGACATCCTTTAATTGATGCTATTGCAGACAGGACTCAAATAAATGAATATGAGTTTAGAGCAAAACATGCCTTATCTGACAAACCTATTATTGCTTTACTTCCAGGAAGCCGAAAACAAGAAATTACCAAGATGCTGGGTGTAATGTTAAGTTTAGTAAATGATTTTAAAGATTATCAATTTGTGATTGCTGGTGCGCCAAGTCAAGACAGAGCATTTTATGATACATTTATAAAAAAAGCCAATGTTTCATTTATTAATAATGAAACCTACAACTTATTAAGTGTTTCAACTGCTGCATTAGTAACTTCTGGAACAGCAACATTAGAAACAGCATTATTTAAAGTACCTCAAGTTGTTTGTTATAAAGCTAATTCTATTTCGTATCAAATTGCTAAACGTATTATAACATTAAAATTTATTTCTTTAGTAAATTTAATAATGGATAAGGAAGTGGTTACCGAATTAATACAAAATGATTTTAACCCAAAACGTCTTAAAAAAGAACTTAATAATATTTTAAACAAAAGTAAAAGAGAAGATATATTTATGAATTATTTTGAATTAGAGAAAAAACTTGGTGGAAAAGGCGCTAGTGAAAAAACTGCTAGTCTGATTTTTAATGCTATAAAAAATAACAATTCATGAAAAAATTACTAGTACTAATATGCTTATCTGTTTGCTTTTATAATTGTAAATCTTCTAAGAATACTAAAGCTCCAACCAATGTAAATTCTAGGCCAAACAAAACAACATTGCCTGAAGACAACTCAGTAAAACTTAATACAACAGATTTTCCAGATGTTTCTAATACTAATTCGAATAAAACAGAAACAGCTTTAGCTTTTAATATTATAGATTATGCCAAACAATTTAGTGGTGTGAGGTATAAATATGGTGGCACAACAAAAAGCGGAATGGATTGTTCTGGTTTAGTTTTTGAATCATTTAAAGCCTACGATATTTTATTGCCTAGAAGCTCCAGAGATATGGCAACAAAAGGTGTTAAAATAAAAATTGAAGATGTAAAAGAAGGTGATTTACTATTTTTTCACACTAACCCTAAAAAGAGAAACACAATATCGCATGTTGGTTTGGTTGTAACCTCACGAACTGGATTAGTAGAGTTCATCCATTCTACAACCCAAGCAGGAGTTATTGTGTCGTCTTTAGCAGAGCGTTATTGGTTTACTTCGTTTGTTGAAGCCCGAAGGATTTTATAACATATAAAAATTGAAAAACGATAAATAGAAATTGAATGAAATTGCTAAACTTTCCCATTATCAAATTAACCTTGTTTTTGATAATTGGTATTCTCATAGCAACTTTTTTTACACTCCCTTTTTACCTAATTTTATTTTTAAGCATTGCTTTATTAGGATTCCTTTTAGTCACTTTACTTATGGCTAAAAAACAGATTCACAAAACCATTTGGTTTGGCTTGTTAGCTTACTTTACAACTATATGTATTGGTGTTTTAATAGTGCAACTGCACAATCAGAAACAGTTTAATTCTCATTATACTAATAGTTTTTCGTCTAAAAACAATTCAACTCATCAAATTACTTTTAAGGTTAATAGCATATTAAAACCTACATTATACCATGACAAGTATATTGTTGATATTTTAAAAATTGACAACAAAACAGTAACAGGAAAATTGTTGTTTAATATTGATAAAGATTCTTTAGAAAACAAAATAAATGTAGATGATGTATTGTTCGTTTCAACATCATTGAAAGATATAAATCGACCACTAAATCCTTATCAATTTAATTATAGTGCATATCTCAAAAAGCAATATGTTTACCATCAAATTTCGACTGATTATCAATCCGTTTTTAAAATAAGTTCATATCCCAATACTATTTCTGGATTAGCAAATAAAATTCATACAAAGATTAGTAATTCACTAGAGGCTTATCATTTTAAACCCGATGAGCTAGCTATAATTAATGCATTACTTTTAGGTCAGCGACATGATATAAGTTCCGAAGTTTATGACAACTATGCTAGCGCTGGAGCAATTCATATTTTAGCTGTTTCTGGTCTTCATGTTGGAATTATCTTTCTGATACTAAACTTTTGTCTCAAACCAATAGAGCGTTTAAAAAACGGCAAGTACATTAAAATTACAATTGTTGTGCTTTTACTTTGGTGTTTTGCAGTAATTGCAGGACTAAGACCTTCGGTAACTCGAGCAGTAACTATGTTTACTGTTATTGCTATTGCTATGAATTTAAAACGGCCTTCAAATATCTATAACACTTTAGCTATTTCGATGTTCTTTTTATTACTCTTTAAACCCTTACTCCTATTTGATGTAGGATTTCAAATGAGTTATATTGCTGTTTTGGCAATTGTGAGTATACAGCCATTAATTAAAAAAGTATGGACTCCAAAGTATAAACTTGTTAATTATTTTTGGAATATTTTTACTGTCACAATCGCAGCTCAAATTGGTGTTTTACCAATTAGCCTTTATTACTTTCATCAATTTCCTGGGTTGTTTTTTGTATCCAACTTAGTTATTCTTCCTTTTTTAGGACTTATTTTAGGGCTTGGTTTTGTTGTTATTATTTTAGCATCACTAAAAATACTTCCTCAATTTGTTGCAGATATTTATGGAGGTTTAATTAGTTTAATGAACCACTTTATTGAATGGGTTTCTCAACAAGAGAGTTTCTTGTTTAAAGATATTTCCTTTGGAATTGGTTTTGTTATTGCAACCTATATAATAATCATTTCTGTTACTAAATATTTTAAAAAGCCAAATTACTTAAGATTATCTTTTGTACTAATTTCTGTAATAGTGCTTCAATCCGTTTTTATACTCAATAAGCTTAATACTAAAAATAATGAGCTTGTAATTTTTCATAAGAGCAGGCATACTATAATTGGTTTAAAAGAAAATAATAACTTAACTATTGCACACACTATAGATAGCTCTTCAGTTTTTAACGAAAATAGTTTACAAAGCTACTCAGTTGGAAACTATATTAAGAAAATTAATCAAACCGATTTAAAGTCAGTATATACCTTTGCTAATAAAAAACTACTTGTTATAGACAGCTTAGGTGTTTATAATGTAAAATCTTTTCATGCAGACTACATTCTATTAAGAAACTCTCCAAAAGTAAATTTAAAAAGGCTAACCGATTCACTTAAACCTGAACTCATAATTGCAGATGGCAGTAATTATAAATCGTATACTAAACAGTGGGAAGAAACTTGTAAAAAACTAAAAATCCCTTTCCACAAAACCAGTGAAAAGGGAGCTTTTATAATAAGTAAATGATTTCTTATCCTTTAAATGCAGGCACAAATGCCGAATAGTATGCATTAAAATCTTCTTGCTTCTTCATATCCTTATGCTTATCATCTTTAAACATTTTAAGGTACAACTCTAATTGTTGAGGATTTTGATATCCACGAACAGGGAAAATTGTTTCTCCCTTTTCATCAAAAAACACAATGGTTGGATAAGCATTAACTTTTAAAACACGAGTTAAGTCGTGCACACTGTTTCTTCGCGACGCTAATTCAGCTTTATAGTTGGGATTAGAATATGTTTTATCTTTATATTTTACAACATCATTCCCTTCTGCATTAAATTTAACTGCATAGTAGTTTTCATTAACATATTTAACTACATCTGGATTATGAAATGTGTTTTTATCTAACATTTTACAAGGTCCACACCAGTTAGTGTAAACATCCATCATTATTTTTTTTGGTTTCTTTTTTTGAAGTGCTAAAGCCTCTTCAAAAGTCACCCATTTAATTTCTTGAGCTATACTATTTGCAGAAACAAATAAAGCTAAGGCAAATACAACTGCTAATTTTTTCATCTTCGTTTTCTTTTATCTTTTATTTACTTCACCATTTAGAAGCAAAAGTTATTCCGAACTTACAAAAAATGCTCCAAGTTGGAGCATTTTGTCTTTATTTTAACGATTTATTCGTTATTTTACACCATGCATTAACTTTTTAAGTACAGGATTTAATATCATTGATACAAGACCAATACCTATTGGAACTAACGTAAATATTAAAAAGAAAGTACTTAACGAATATTGTTCAGTAATTTTATCAATCATTCCTCCCATTGTCCCTGCAGCTTTTTGACCAATAGCAATTGCTAAATACCAAATACCAAACATAAAACCTATCATACGACCAGGAACTAGCTTACTTAAATATGAAAGACCTACAGGAGAAATACAAAGTTCTCCCATTGTGTGCATTAAATATGCTAAAATTAAAAATATCATACTAACTGAAGCTGTTTTCGCTCCTTGAGGAATTCCCATTGTACCAAACACCAAAATACCAAATCCAAGACCTAATAGTATGAGCCCAATTCCGTATTTCATAGCAACACTTGGGTTATATTTACTTTCCCACCATTTTGAAAATAAAGGCGCCAGCGTAATAATAAAAAATGAATTTAATATTCCAAACCAAGAAGCACCAACTTCGGTTGTATCCTTACTAAATTCATTATTAATTTTATAAAACACCACATACCAAAGAAAAACAAAAGTAAGCGCTAAAATAACGTTTGAATATGGGATTTTTTTATAAGTCTTTTTGAATAATAAATATAACACCCAAGTTATTATGGCTAGTGGTGCTACAGTTAAAATCAAATCAATAATTTTAAAAATCAAAGCAGAATCTCCAGTTAAAGCACGAGCAGTATAATCTCTTGCAAATAAAGTCATTGAACCTAAAGATTGTTCAAAAGCCGCAAAGAAAAACACAGTAAAAATTCCGAATATTGAAACAGCTATAATTTTATCTCTAACCATTTTTGAATAACGACCAATTCTTGTAATAATTAAATATAAAAACAGAACCAACGCTGTAAGAATAACAACATTAGAACCATCTAGACTTCCAATCTTAAAATTTAATAAATTAATATTTCCAATTTTTGATAATGGATCATTAAACAAATACAATACACCTCCTAAAGAAGACAATACAATTAAAACCATATCTATTGAAGTAAATGGGTTTAATTTTTCAGTTGCACCTGTTGTATCATGCTCTTTTGGACTCTCTTCATTAATATTTTGAGGTAATTCTACTTCATGAACTTTAGATGGTCTTTCACCTATTGAACCAAACAAATCTTTTGCAAGCCAAAACTGAATTAATCCACCAAGCATAAAAATACCAGCCAAACCAAAACCATAGCTCCATCCAATATTTTCAGCTAAATAACCACACAACATCATTCCGAAGAATGCTCCTGCATTTACTCCCATATAATAAATGGTATAAGCTCCATCTTTTTTAGATTCTTTGCCTTTATACATTTCAGAAATCATAGAGGTCATATTAGGCTTAAAAAAACCTGTACCTATAACCAGTAAAGCTAAACCTAAGTATAGAGACCAAGTTGTCTCAAAAACCATTGCAGCATGACCTAGCATCATTATAAAACATCCAATGATAACTGCCCATTTATAACCTGTAATTTTATCTGCAATCCATCCACCTACAATTGGTGTTAAATATAACAATGAAGAATAAGTTCCTATTAATGCTAAAGCGTTTTCACGTGACCATTCCCAACCTGGATTGTCGCTTAAAAAAGGTGCTGTTAAGAAAAGAACTAAAAGTATTTTCATCCCATAGAATGAAAAACGCTCCCACATTTCAGTAAAAAATATTACAAAAAGCCCAGCAGGATGACCAATAACTTTGTCTTTAAATAGATTTTCTATATCTGTATTCATAAAAAAATATTAAGGTTATTAAAAAAGAGAAACCCTCACAAAAGCTATTTTGCAAGGGTTATCTCATTATTATATTATTGTTTATCAGCTAATTCGAAGCCTTCTGTTTCATCAGTGTGCATAACGCGTTCGTTATCTTCAGCACCATGAGTCAAACGCTTTAAAGGCTTTAATATCATGATAAATAATGATCCTATTATAACTGTAAATACTAATATTCCTAAAAACACAGTATATTCTCCAAATTCTGAAGCTGATTCTCCAACAACACCTGCCACTTTATTACCTAATCCTGTTGCTGCAAAATAAACACCCATTAATAATGATGCATATTTTACTGGAGCAAGTTTTGTAATAAACGATAAGGCAACAGGAGAAATACAAAGCTCACCAATAGTATGAAACAGGTAAGCTAATACTAACCAAATCATACTTGATGTTCCTGATTTTTCAAATTCCATAGCTGCAAATACCATAAACAAGAATCCAAAGCCCATGATTATAATACCTAATGCCATTTTAAATAACGAAGAGGCCTCTTTACTCTTAAGTTGTCTTTTTGCCCAGAAGCTTGCTACAATTGTAGCAAAAATGATAATAAATCCAGCATTTAAACTTTGAAACATTACTGTTGGAATTTCCCAACCAAATAATACTCTATCAGTATTTGACTCAGTATATAAGTTCATTAATCCACCTGCTTGTTCAAAAGCTCCCCAGAATATAATTACCATTATAAATGATAACAATAATACCATAAAACGGTCTTTAAAAACTTGTGTATCTAGTTCTTTATAAATCATCATTAAAAGTGCAGCAATAGCCGTTAAGAATAAAAACAATAATCCGTAACCCCATCCTAATTTATACCATCCAAAAGTTGATGCTAATAATAGTACTACAGTGAATAATAATTGCTTTGGTGAGCTAAATAATTTAGAATATAATTGTCCGTAAGAAATTGCATTGCTATCACCTTTACTAGGCACAAAATTACCAACATGAACTAAATATTTTTGTCCATACAAATAGTTAATTAACCCTAATACCATTACAATTCCTGCAAGCCCAAAACCTGCATGCCATCCCCATTTTGCCACAACTAGACCAACAATCATTGTAGCTAATAACGACCCAAGGTTAATACCAATGTAGAAAATACTAAATCCTTTGTCGCGTCGTATATCACCTTCTTTATATAAACCACCAACCATAGTAGATATGTTTGGCTTTAATAATCCTACTCCTAATATTACTAATCCAAGACCAGTATAAAATGCCCAAATATCTGTAAGCACTAACACACCATGCCCTAAACACAGTATAATTGCACCTATTAAAACCGATTTTTTCTGACCGATTAATTTATCTGCAATCATTCCTCCAGGAATAGACATTACATAAACTAACATGGTGTACCATCCATAAAGCGCTAAAGCTTCTTGATTTGTCCAACCTAATCCAGCTCCTCTGTCGTCTCCTACAGTTTGCGTTGTCATATATAATACGAGTAATGCTCTCATTCCATAATATGAGAAACGTTCCCACATTTCGGTTAAAAATAAAATATAAAGTCCTATAGGTTGCCCAAAAAGTTCTTTTTGATGCGGCTTTAATGTTGTTGCAGACATAAATTTATTTGTTTAGTTATAGTTTGTTAAGTTTCTGTCTATTAGACTTAAGTCTGTTTTATTGACAAAATCATGCCAAGTTTACTAAAAATTATGCAAAAAACACTATCTATTAACAGTTAAATACTCAATATTGGTCAACTTATAAAATTTTCGTGTTAAGAATAGTATCTTTGTAAACCTAAATAAAAGTTAATGAGTAAAACTATTTCTGGCTTTTCAAAATTGTCTAAATCCAAAAAAATTGATTGGATTGTTGATACCTATTTTTCTAATAAAGAAGATGCAAAACACATTATAAAACAATATTGGAATTCTAACGATAAGCTACAACAACTTCATGATGAGTTTATTGAAAATACAATTACTAATTATTATTTACCTCTTGGTGTAGCTCCAAATTTTTTAATTAACGGAACTTCATACACCATACCTATGGCGATTGAAGAAAGTTCGGTTGTAGCTGCTGCTAGTAAAGCTGCTAAATTTTGGTATGACAGAGGTGGTTTTAAAGCAGAAGTACTATCAACTACAAAAATAGGTCAAGTACATTTTATTTATAATGGAAAGACAGAAACTCTTCAAAAATATTTTGACAGTGTAAAATCAAAACTTTTTGCAGATACCGAATCTCTCACAAAAAACATGCAAAAACGTGGAGGTGGAATTTTAGATATTGAATTACGAGATAAAACAAAAGATATTAAAGGCTATTATCAATTACATGCAACATTTGAAACGTTGGATGCAATGGGAGCTAATTTTATTAATTCGTGTTTAGAGCAATTTGCAAAAACTTTTAAATCTGAAGCTCATCATTTTGAATTATTCACTTCGGATGAAAAAAATATTCAAATTGTGATGAGTATTTTATCTAACTACGTACCAAATTGTTTAGTAAGAGCAGAGGTGAGTTGTAAGATTGAAGAATTAAGTGATGACAAAAAAGTATCATCAGAAGAGTTTGCTGCTAAATTTTTACAAGCTGTAAATATAGCAGAAGTTGAACCTTATAGAGCTGTTACTCACAATAAAGGCATAATGAATGGTATAGATGCTGTTGTATTAGCTACAGGAAATGATTTTAGAGCTGTTGAAGCTGGAGTTCATGCTTACGCTTCAAGAAATGGAAGATATTCAAGTTTAACACATGCTAAAATTGAAAATGGAATTTTCACCTTTTGGATAGAGATTCCTTTAGCACTAGGTACTGTTGGTGGATTAACCAATTTGCATCCTTTGGTAAAATTATCTTTAGAAATGCTTCACAAGCCTTCAGCAAAAGAATTAATGAAAATTGTAGCTGTTGCTGGGTTAGCTCAAAATTTTGCAGCATTACGATCACTTACAACTACTGGAATACAAGAAGGGCATATGAAAATGCATTTAATGAATATTCTAAATCAGTTTGAAGCTACAGATAACGAAAAAATAATTCTTGTAGATCATTTTAAAACCAATGTTGTGACGCACAATGCTGTTGTTGATGCTATAAATAAGTTAAGAAATAAAAGCTAAAGTGAAAACCTACTACAGCAACGGAAAATTATTAATCACAGGAGAATATCTTGTTCTTGATGGTGCATTATCACTTGCTCTACCTACAACTTATGGCCAGTCTCTTACAGTAAACCCAATTAAATTATCAAAATTACTTTGGAAAAGCATTGATTGTAATAATGATATTTGGTTTGAAAATGAGCTTTCTTTAGATGAAATTTCAAAAGGTTTAAACACAACACATGATGATGTTTCTAATAAGTTAATTCAAATTTTAAATGCTGCTCAACAACTAAACCCAGACTTTTTAAATCTCAAAAGCGGATTTGAAGTCACTACAAAGCTGGATTTCCCAAAAAATTGGGGACTTGGCTCGTCTTCTACTCTAATTAATAATATTGCTAATTGGGCAAATGTTGATGCATACAAATTATTAGAGCATACTTTTGGAGGAAGTGGTTACGACATTGCTTGTGCGCAATATAATTCAGCAATAACATATCAATTAGAAGACAAAAAACCTTTAGTAAATTCAGTGGCTTTTAAACCCGAATTTAAAGACAATTTATACTTTGTGTTTTTAAACCAAAAGCAAAACAGCAGAGATGCTATTGCTCATTACAAAACTAATAAGTCGAATACAGAAGTTGCAATCAATGAAATAAATGATATTACTACACAAATGATGTCTTGTAAAACAATTGATGAGTTTAGCTTGTTAATTGACAAGCATGAAACTATAATTTCAAAAACAATACATCAAAAAACAGTAAAAGAGCAACTTTTTAATGATTTTAAAGGCAGTATAAAAAGTCTTGGTGCTTGGGGAGGAGATTTTGTTTTGGTAGCTTGTAAAGAGAACCCTATAGATTATTTTAAAAACAAAGGTTACCAAACAGTCATAAGATACTCAAATATGATTCTATAAAAAAAACCTCACTAAAAAAGTGAGGCTTTTTTTTATGCATTAACTAAACTTATTAATAAAATTTAGCTCTATTATCTTCTATTTCTGCAGCTTCCTTAAGAGCATTATATACTTTTACTTGTGCAGCACCAACTCTTGCAGCTGTAAGTCTATTAGCCACTGCTTGATAATTGTCTAATTTAGGCGCTTCAGTTTTATTAGTAACCTCAATCATGTAAACACCATTGTTACCATCAATTAATTTTGATTTTTGTCCTACTTTCAATCCAAAAGCATTACCAACAACTAATGGCTCATTACCTGCTCCAGATAATGTTGGGTTTTTCATATTTACAGCTGAAGCATTTTGTACAGTTACGTTTTGACTAGATGCAATTGCGTCCATTGACTTTCCTGCAATTTTCTCTCTAATCATTTTAGCTTTTTTCTCTTTTCTGATTTCTGGAATTGCAGTTACAGAAGCAGCTTCAACACTCATTAACCCTTTTTTATTTGATGCTGATAATTGTACTACAACAAAACCTCCATTAGGAATAGAAAAACGCTTGTAGTCTCCTACTTTAGTTCCATCTTCAAAAGCCCAACGAACAATTGAACGTTGACTTCCTAATCCAGGAATGTTTTCATCTAATTCTTTAATACCATTAACTGGTTTTACTTCATAGCTGTTTTTTGTAGCTACTTCTTGAAAATCTTTATCTTGAATAGCAATTTCAAATTTAGATGTTGCATTAAACACATCATCAATTGTTTTTTCTGATGGCTCAATTTTTTGACCTAACGTTGCTATTTTTAAAACTCTATTCTTTTCTTTTTGACCAAGTATTTCGATAATATGGAAACCAAAAGCTGTTTTCACAACTCCTAAATCTCCTGTTTTCCCTTCAAACTCAAAATCATTGAATTCTGGAACCATAGTATTGTATGGGTGAAAATCATATTCTCCTCCTTTTTCAACACTTCCTAAATCTGAAGATAAAGCTGTAACTAATTCAGGGAATTTAGATTTATTAGCTTTTACAACTGCTAAAACACTATCAGCAGTCTTTTTTGCTTCTGCTTCAGTTTGCGTAACATCTGGTTGCGCACTTTGTGCACCAACAAATGGGATTAATATGTGTCTTACTTTTACTGAATCTGGAATTGTTTTTTCAGCAACAACTTTAGAAATTTTAAACATTCCGTTGTCTTTGTAAGGACCATAATACTGACCAACACCTAACTTAAAGATACTATCTTGTACTGTAGCTGGTAATGTATTTTTCGAAACAAAGTTGTCGTTGTATTTAACATCTGAATATGTGTTAATGAAATTTTCAACGTCTTTAGTTTCACGTAATCCAATAATTGTATCATTTAACTTTGATACATCATTATACTCAACTTTATTGTTTAACAATGCAATTACACTGTTTTTTATTGCTTCTTCATCTTCAATTGACGCAACCTCTTTAAACTCAACAAAATTGATGTCTCTTGATGCATCAACTTCAAATTTCTTTTGATTAGCATTAATATAATCTTCAATTTCAGATTTTGATACTTTTACTATACTATCAGAAATTGATGAAAAAGGCACTTGAACAAATTTTACATCTACTGCTTCATTTTCTAGAACATAATCAACCTTAGCTTCTCCAATTGTGCTTGTTATACCAGCTTTAATCATATTGTAATATGATTGCTCTTGAGCACCAACAGCAATAGATTTTTCGTTATCTACCCAATCATCATAGTTTATTTGTATTTGTCCACCAAGTACAGTTGGAGTTGGAGCAGTTGCTTTTAAATTAGCAATAAACTCGTTTAATTTATTTTCATCAAAAACACCAGCTTCATTTAAAAACTCAGGAAAGCTTGAAAAACTATTTTTCAATAAATCTCTCATCTGGTCTTTTTCAACAGTTAATCCTAACTCATCAAACTGAGTTTTCATAATTGCTTTTCTAACTTCTAAATCCCAAACTCTATTCATTGCTTGAGTTGAAGTACCATTAGGTCCTAATTGACGTTGAGCCAATTCAACTTTATTCATGAAATCAACACGGTTTACGTCTTGACCATTAATTGTTGCAACTATATCTTGAGAACCAGTAAAAGCACTACTGTTTTTAAATAAATCTGAAAGCACAAATGAGAAAAGTGCTAACGCGATAATAAGTATTAAGAAAAGTGAACGTTGTCTAATTTTATTTAAAACTGCCATTTTGTTGTATACGTTTATAAAATATAAGTGCGCGAAAATACCAATTTCTATTAAATAATAAAAGTAGAATATCGGTTTTTATTTGTAAGATGTCGTTTTAATCTTCTTCTAGCACTTTTAAAGAAACTAAGTCTATTTTTGTGGTTGATACTTCTAAAATTGTAAACAAGAAATTATCTATTATAATTTGATCGTTAACATGAGGAATTTCTTCTGTTTCATCAACAATGAGTCCACCAAGAGTTTCGTAATTTTCTCCTTCTGGAAGATCTAATTTGTAGGTTTCGTTTATATAATCTACTTCTAATCGTGCTGAGAATTTATAGTTGTTTTCATCAATTTTTTCTTCAATCAACTCTACTGTATCATGTTCATCTTCAATCTCGCCAACTAATTCTTCAACTATATCTTCTACAGTAATAATTCCAGAGGTTCCTCCATACTCATCAATAACTATAGAAATACTTTTTCTTTTTTTAGTTAAAAGATTAAGTACGTCTTTAACTAACATTGTTTCTGGAACAAATTCAACAGACATTACAATTGATTTGATGGTTTTGGGCTTTTTAAATAAATCAAACGAATGTACATACCCAATAATATCATCAATAGTATCTTTATAAACCAATATTTTAGACAACCCAGACGATGTAAAAAGTGCATTAAGATTTTTTAAAGAATCATTAACATCGACAGCTATTATTTCTGTTCGAGGAATCATAACTTCACGAGCTTTAACTTCGGAAAACTCTAAAGCATTTTGAAATATTTGAATTTCACTATCTACCTCATCATGCTCTTCAACAGATTCCATTTGCTCACTAATATAATTACCTAATTCTACTTTAGTCATTACTAATTGCACATCTTCACCTTGAGCTTTAAAAATATGCTTAATAACCATATTAGTAATCCAAATCACAAAATCTGCAACATACCAAAATAAAAAATAGAATGCATAAGCTGGAATAGCTAATGCTTTTAAAAGGTAATTAGCATAAATCTGAAAGAAAACTTTAGGCAAAAACTCAGCTGTAATTAATATTATTAATGTAGAAATTATGGTTTGAGATAATAAACTTAAGTCTACTAGTAAGTAGTCTAATTGAGGTAATTGTGTTGGCACCATGCTCTGAAACCAATTAACCAATAAGTCTCCCATTAAAAACCCATAAACAACCAATGCTATATTATTACCAATAAGCATAGTTGCTATAAACTTTGAAGGTTTTGCAGTAAGTTTAGTTAATACTCTTGCCAGTAAATCTTTTTGCTTTTTTTCAATTTCTATATGTATTTTGTTTGAAGATACATAAGCAATCTCCATACCTGAAAAGAATGCAGAGGCAATAAGTGATATAATAATTATTAAGACATTAACGTCCATAGATTATTGCTTATTATTATCCATTTTTTTTCTGAAATACTTTTTGAAAAAGTACATAAAAACAGCTAAAACAGCAAAAAACAAAAGCATGTAAGCTCTTTCTCTATCTACATTCCAGTTTCTGTAAGTTTCGTAACTAAAGAAAACAGCTATAAAAAGATATGCGTATTGAATAATTTTTTGAAGCATTGTTGGTTGTATAAGTTAATTATTGAGCAAAGATAACTAATTATTAATCTAAATTAACTATTCCTGTTATTTCGCTTAAGCCATAGACATTAACATCTTTATCTGAATCGTAAGCGTTTGCTGTCATTATTTTGGTTGGAGATACAAAGCGAATAGGTTTATTTGTAAACACCCATTCTCTTTTTTGATCGAAATATAATTGCTCTGCAAATAACGTGTCGTTTTCTTGAGTAATAATTGTAACGTTACCTTGTAAGTCTATTAAATCTGTTTCACTGTAAGAAATTGCATAATCTGATAGAATAACACTTTTTCTGTTATTATCACTAAACAAGGTAAGCTTAATCCCTTTTGGGAACTCAGTAAAAGCAAAACTTCTATTAGAAAAATCTAGCATCTTTACACTTACTAAATCTGCTTTTATTTTTCCAGAATCTGTGTATTTTAAATTTATTGTGTCAGCAACACCTATAGGTTCGTTTTGTAAAACACCTATTTGTTGAACTTCATCATAATTGTTTTTACATGAAAAAAACATAGTCACAGCAATTACTGTGACTATGTATAGTAAATTATATGATTTATTATTTTTCATTTATAGTTTTGGCACAGTTACACTTGCACCTATCCAACAACCAATATTGATTACTTGTCCACTTTTACTTTGTTCAAATATCATGCTTCTACTTGGAGCTTTTCCTTCATAACTATCGGCTAAACCGTTAGCGTATGATGCTAAATTAGAATCAACTCTTGCAGCTTTACGTGCTTCTGCTGCTGCTAACCAATACACTGCTCTTTTATCAAATTCATCTTTACCACAGCTATTAGCACTTGCAGCATACATTTGCGCTATTGAAGTGTAAGCTTTACCCATTGATGGACTTAAACTTAACGCCTTTCTGTAATAGTTTCTTGCTGCAGAGTAATCTCCTTTATTTTTTAAACTTCCAGCAATTCTGTAAGCTAATTTTGCTTTCTTAAAGTTATCTGTTTCTAAATCGTAAGATTGGTTAAGGTAATCCATACCCTCTTTATTCTTACCTTGCTTAAATAATAAACTAGCCACGAAATATTTGGTATCTGCAGATGGTGCAGTTTCATCATAAGCCTTAACTAATTTTATATATAAAGGATCATCAGTACACTCTTTGTTATACATTCTGCTTACAGCACGTTGTAACCAAACTGCATCATTTTTAAAAGTTTCAAAATCTTTAGTATATAAAGGAATTAAGTTTTCGCAATTTGCTAAAATCCCTAATTTACTATCTATACTTCCACCAATTGTTTCGTAGTTTTCAAGGTAACTGTTATAAGACGCTTTACGCTGCTCGTCTTTAGACGAAAGACCTTCTCCACTTTCTTCTTTTTCTATTAATTCATTTAGCTTTTTAGTATAAGCATCTTTTTCTGTTTCAATTTTACCAGTTACATCATCATACTTGTTAAATACATCTTGAATTGGCGCTTGACCTGCATTATGTAAATCTACTAATGTAGAAAAGTAAATATATAAACCTCTAGGGCTTGAAAAGTTTTCTAAGTCTGTTTTAAAAGCTTTATCAAAAGCATCATAGATTTGTTTGTCATTTAAGCCTAGTTCCTTTTTATGATCGTACATTAACTCAGCCTTGTCAACAAGAACTTCTCCATTGCTATAGTTAGATGAAAAATTAACTAAAGCTTCATCCCAAAGCTTCATTAAGTCGTTAATATAACCAACTTTATCTGCTCCTGTTGAGTTCTCAATTTTGTGCTCTAATATTTTTTCTCCATAAGCATAAATTGCTCTGTTGAATTTTGGACATTTGTTACGCACTTTCATCCATGGACTATATGCCTCATCATACTTTTTGCTCTTGTAGTAATCTGTAAAGATGGTCAAGTTAGTCATGCACTCTTCATCTTGTTGAGCAAAACTCATATTAAGACCAAATAAAAGGGCTGCAAATACTAAAGTAATTCTCGTTTTCATTTTTGTAATTATTAATCTATTAGTTATATTTTCTTTTTTGGAACCATCTATCGTTTAAAGATAAGCTTATTTGAAGATTTATAAAATTCTCTTGAATTAAATTTTGGTTTGTTGTTCCACGCTTACCAAATTCAAGTCCAAGATTTGCATTTGAAAATAAACCTCCAACTGGTAACCCAACTCCAAAAGACATGCCAAACTCATTAATAGTTTCATTATTAATTTCTAAACCTGTGTTCTCGTAATGCAACCCTCCTCTATAAGTTACTCTTTTCCAGTAATTTGAAAAAGAATTGTAATCAGGAATATAAAAGCCTCCAAGAGCTATGGTTGATGCATTTACAAACGTAGCATTATCTATACTAAATATTGGGTTTGAGAATTTGCTTGTATTTTGGTAAGTGTACTCAGCTCCTAAAAACCATTTTCTAGGCTCACCAATTCCTGCTCCAAAAGAAACTCTTGACGGCAATGACAAATCAGTAGTTTTTAAGTTTTGAGCTTCTAAATCTGCATCAATAGTATTCACTACAAACTCTTGTCCACTAATTTCGTTAATAATTATTGTAGAAAACGATCTTGTGTTGTTTGATGTTAAATTACTTCCAGGTGCATAAGTTAATCCAGATGATAATTCTAATTTATCGTTAATCATTGTTTTGTATGACAATCCAATATTAAAATTTAATCCACTTAAATCTGACCTGTTATTTTCTCTTGATTGATATTGAGCTAAATTACCTTCGTCATCGTACAAGTAAGCTACTGAGCTATTCTTGACATTTCCAAAATTATAACTTGCCTCTACTCCAACGCTAAGCTTTTCGTTAATTTGATATGCTAATCCAGCAAACGCTTTATTAACTCCACCTTCACCTCTATATCTGTTAGACACATCATCGTTATCGTTTCTAGACTCAAGTTTATATCCTACAGAAGTATATGGTAAAAGCCCAAATCCAAATCCAAATTTACCCATAGGCACAGACAATGCTAAATAATCAAAGGTTGTAGAGTTAGCCTTTTCACTTCCAGAATCACTTTTAAGATTTAAACTACTATAACTACCACCAATTGCAAATTTAACAGGGCGACTTTCGTTATTAAAAGATTTTATATTATTACCTGTGTAACCTGCAGGATTTAATAAATTTAAATGAATACTATCATTATAAATACTAAGCCCACCCATACTCCTGTTTTCAACAGTACCTTTAAACTTTAAACTTCCAATTCCATAAAATGAATATGGTGAAGCTGTTCCTTCTTGAGCCTGCAACTGAGATGCAAAAGCCACTATTAAAACTACTACAAGTTTTTTTATCATTAGTTTGAATTATATTCTAAAATAAAGTTTAAACCTTCTAAAAGAAAATTTGAGTTGGCAAATATGCTATTTTTTAATTGTTTTGACAAGAAATTAGCGTCACCTCCTGTTAAAATAACTGTTAAATCTGAATATTTTTGTTGATATTCATCAATTACGCCATCAATTTCTTTCAAAATACCAAAAACTACTCCAGAATGAATTGAACTAGCAGTAGAGTTCCCTATACTACTTTCTGGCATTTTAGTTTCTAATAACGGAAGATTGGCCGTTAAATTATGTAATGCCTGATAACGCAATCTGATTCCTGGCGATATTGCACCACCTAAATACTCGTTTTTTGTTGTAATAAAATCATATGTAATACACGTTCCTGCATCAATAATTAATACATTTTTATCTGGAAATTGTTCAACAGATGCACAAACCAAAGCAATTCTATCTACTCCAAGAGTTTTAGGAGTTTCATATAAATTTTTAAATGGTAATTTAGTTTCAGAATTTAAAACAAAGGTTTTTAGCTTTTTTTGGAGATAATTTACATCTTGATTGTTCAATTTTCCTACTGAAGAGATAATACATTTATCAATTTCTTTATGGTTTTTGATAATATTTTTAAATTCTTTTAAAAAAAATTCACCTGAAACAGACTTTTTTTCAACCAAGCTATCCTGCTGAAATACAGCAAATTTAACAAAAGTATTACCTACATCAATGATTAAGTTCATATCTAAATTAAAAGCTGTAAATTTACAAAAGCAATTTTTATATATTTTATTTTTGTGAATAATAAAAATGAATATATATTTGCATCCGCATTTACAGCGACTGGTGCCTTAGCTCAGTTGGTAGAGCAAAGGACTGAAAATCCTTGTGTCCCTGGTTCGATTCCTGGAGGCACCACCAGAAAACCCTTAAAACATTAGTGTTTTAAGGGTTTTTGCTTTTAACGGGGACAACATTGGGGACGATATTGATTAAATATTGTTCTTTTAAATTTTTTCAAAAAAAAATTTCCCTTTATTGATTCATCTTCATTTCGTGGTCATATTGACAACATCCTGGTAAATTTTTGTAGGCTTCTTTATCTCCTAAAACTTTTTCAGTATCATAACCTGAAGCTGCTATTGCATTGTGAATTGACATTAAATCAGTTTTTGTTTCGTCAAATGACACGTCAATTTTCTTTTTATCTACATTCCAATTAGCACTTGTTACACCTTCAACATTATTGACTGCGTTTTCAATAGTTTTTTTACACATTCCACAATTACCTCTTACGCCAAAAGATAGATTTGTCATAGCCATTTTATTAGACGCTTCAATTGTTGCTGTTTCTGTTTCTTTTTTTGTTTCGTTTTTACAACTTGCTAAACCCAATATTGCTATTACAGCTCCGCTTAATATTACTTTCTTCATTGTTCTAAATTTTAATTGTTATTATTTGATTTATTATTATTCTATTATTTGCTTTACCTCTCCACAGGTTAGCATTGATTCACCAAAATAAGGATTGATTACTTTTTCTTCTTTGCTCAACCAATACGCCCCTTTGTTGTTATCTGCCATTGGACAAAATTCTACAAAAACTCTTTCATTCACACCAAACAATTGAATAGCATTAATTAGGTGTGATGATAAATGCTTAAAATGGTCTCTTTGAATTTTTATTACTGATGTCTTAGAAATTGAATTGGCAGATGAGTTTATTTCTTTTTGTAAGGACATCCAGTGTTTATGAGCATTATTATCTGACAAAAGTTTCATATCTACTTTACTTAAATTATTTAGTAAACGTGCTGCATTGTCTGACGTAGCTTTTGGAGCTTCTTTAACTAAAGCATCCTTTAAATCGATATAATCGTTAAAGACAATTAGTAATTGCTTTTTAAATTTGTCTGATACCACAATGCGTTCATTCATATTCGATTTAACATCCTCTTCTTTTGACTCAATATTATCAATCCCCAAATGCCCTTCGTGCCCCGTCCTTACATTACTACTATTTGTATTCATCATTGATTTTTTGCCTTGTAGTTGTGCTGCGGCATCTACTGTAAAAGTTCCGTTTGTTACAATCTCATTACCAGAAAATAATCCTTCTAACACTTCATATTCATCACCTATTTGATTTCCTAAAACCACTTCTTGCATTTGAAAAATTGGCTGCTCTGGATTACTTTTTATGTACACGACAGAACGTTTCCCTGTCCAAAGAATAGCAGAGGATGGAATAGTTAAAACTTCTTTATTTTTATTTTTCACACCTTCAATCTGTGCAGAAACAAACATTCCAGGCTTAAATAAATTCTCTTGATTGTTCAACACAACTCGGAGGACTACTGTTCTTGTTTTAGCGTTTAAAACGGGATTAATAAAATCGACCTCACCTTTAAACTCTTTATTGTTGTATGCATTTGTAGTTACAACTACCTGTTGCCCTATTTTAAAATAATCTATTTGATTTTCATATACATCAAAATTAGCCCAAACCGTATTGAGATTGGCAATTTTTAATAAAGGCTGACCTTGTTTGATGTAATCGCCTGTTCTACTAGTTTTTCGGTAACCGTTCCTGAAACGGTTGCATAAACTGGAAAGTTCTCTTTTATTTTTCCCGTATCTTCAATTTGATTGATTTGATTGTCAGAAAGTTTCCACAACTTTAATTTGTTTCGGACTGCCTTATATAATGCAGGTTGCGATTCTTTTAAAGATGCAGCTGTGATCAATTCTTGTTGCGCCGCATACAATTCTGGCGAATAAATAGTTGCTAAAAGTTGCCCTTTACTAACTTTTTCCCCTGTAAAATTGATGTTTAATCGTTCTATTCTGCCAGAAAAATAACTTACCTGTACTGCATTTGATTCTTCATTTTCAGCTATTTTACCAGATAACTTAAGTGATGTACCGTCAACATTTCCTTTACCTACTATGGTAGTTTGAATATTAGCCAATGCCATAGCGTTCTCGGTCAGCTTAAATTGGTCTGCTAATAACCCATCACTTCCACTTTCAGCTGGAATTAAATCCATTCCACAAATAGGACAATCGCCTGGTTCTGGTTGCATAATTTGTGGATGCATGGAACATGTCCACATTTGATTGGTTACCAAAACCTCATCGACCTTATGGTCTATTTTTTCTTTTGACAAACCACCAAAAAGCATCCAACCTAAAAGTAAGCCTACAGCAAATATTCCTATATAAATTGCATTTTTTTTCATCTCTTATTTTTTATTTCTTTTTAAAAATTTTCTAATTGAATGTGATGATGTATACCACAATAAAAACCCACTCAATACAGTAATTAATCCGAGTAATGAAAAGGCTCTTAAAACAACTGTATTAAAGTTATCTCTTCCTTCATAATCCATTGTATGTGTCATCCATAAAAAGTCAAACCAACGCCAACTCCTGTGTCTAACAGTTTGAAATTTTCCATCAACAACAGATACGTAAGCCTTTAAAGCTTCATTAGATTTATAGGAAATCACAAAAGCAGGTAAGAGCTTTTCTCTATACTCATGATGTTTTCCAGTTGCATTAATCTGTTCTATAGATTCTACCTCTAAATCATTTTTTATATTGAGTTTAGCTATATATAAAGCTTCTTCTTTTGTAATGCTATTCTTTGTGCTTCCATCTAAAGCATTATATAATTGCTTGCTATTTACCCAATAGTAAGGCGTATTATCAATATCTCTCAATTCAATAGTATTAACACCATTGTCAATATCGAGTTGTGATGGGCTAATTAAATTACTGAATGCTTGAGGTTGATATTCCAGATTTTTAAAATGGTCACCATGTATATCATCGATATTTGTCCAACTAAAGTATAAACCACTAATAGTCCAAAACAAAAATTGAATACCCAAAAACAATCCTAAATAACGATGTGTTTTTCTAATTTTTAATGCTGTATTCCTTCTTACCATTTTATTGATTTACTTTGAATGGAATACTTATTGTCACTTTTTCCCAAGTAAGAGAAATGTTGCCTTCAGTTTCACTAATCTTATCTATTTTATATTCTAAATGTTCTTTAATTTTATCTGAAATACTTGGTTTTACTTTAAATCTTATTACATCATCATTTTCATCGTAATCGTCTTTCCCATGCTGATTCCAGTTTTTATTTATCATTATAGTCCAATCCTCTTTTGATGGAATTGTAAAAAATCCATATTTACCTTTTGGAAGAATATCGCCATTTATGATTAAATCTTTATTTGTTTCTATCCAAGTGGCATTATGCGCTCCTGCTTGCCATACATTGTCATAACCAACTAACCCACCAAAGATAATTCGCCCTCTTACTCCTGGTGATGAATAGTCTATATTAATATGCGCATCGCCAATCATTTCCATTACAGATGTATGTGGGCTTAGAGGTTTCTTTTTAGATGGTTCTGAATTATCATCAATTACCTTTTCAGATTTACTATTAAAAACATCTTTATTTTTTTCTTTACAACTCATTATAAGAATTCCTATAACTAAAATTATTTTTACTGCTTTCATACTATTTTAATTTATTTATTTATATTTAAATCAGCAAGTGCCTTGCTAACACTTAATGGTATTTTGTCAAAAGACACATGTCTCTTAAACAAAAACCATTTTTCTTTACGAATTACATAAGGTGTAAATCCAGATTTATAACACCCTTTTAAAGATGGAATATTCGAAAGATTAACAAAAACTATTATTCTATTATACCCGCTTTTAAAACCAGCTTCGGATATTAATGACATCGCTCTAGGCATAACACCTAATCCTCTAAAATCTGGGTTAGTGTAAACACCTTCAATCAAAGCTTCATGCTCCTTTAGGGTAGGAAAAAGGTCCCCAAAATAATTTTTAATTTTAACATTTTCAGATGAACCTATTAACCATTGTCTGTAACAATTATTGTTATTAGAATCAAATGCTATATAACAAGTCTCCATTCTTTCTTTTACCAACCTTTCGTGTCGAAATTGTTCTTTTAATGTATTTAAATCTGAGTCTTTAAATGGACGAATTGAAAAACTTATTTTTGAATTAGGGGTTATAAAGCTTTTGCTTGATTCTCTCTCAAATCCAATTGAAGTTATTTCTGAATTAATTCTAGTGGAAATATTTTTGATAATAATCCTCAAATTGCCTGACCAAATTAATTTAGCTGCTATTTTCAATCTCATCAAGAACTTCTTTAGATTCTTCATTATTTTATATATTTATATTTCTTAATCTCAATGCATTTACTATTACTGAAACAGAGCTAAAACTCATTGCTAAAGCCGCTATCATTGGCGAAAGTAAAATGCCAAAAAATGGAAATAACACTCCAGCTGCAATAGGCACTCCTAATGTGTTATAAATAAGTGCAAAAAATAGATTTTGTTTAATATTTCTCATCACAGAATGACTTAAATTTCTAGCTTTTACAATGCCGTGTAAATCACCTTTCACCAAAGTTATCATTGCACTTTCTATAGCTACATCGGTACCTGTTCCCATTGCAATACCAACGTCACTTTTTGCCAATGCTGGTGCATCATTAATACCATCACCTGCCATTGCAACCACTTTTCCTTTTTCTTGCAATTTCTCTACTTCTTTGAGCTTGTCTTCTGGTAACATACTGGCTTTAAAATCTGCGAGATTAAGCTCTGATGCTACTGCTTGTGCTGTATCATGATTATCGCCTGTTAACATTATAACATCAATGCCTTTATCTTGAAGCGCTTTAATCGCTTTGGCACTTGTTTCTTTTATTTTATCTCCTATAACTACATACCCAACCACGACTTTATCTAATGATAAATAAGAAACTGTTTTACCTTGTTTTTGGTGATTTTTAACTTCTTCTTTCATTTTAGAAGTAATATCTGCTTTGACATATTCCATCATTTTAGGATTTCCTAATGCTACTTTTTTATCATTTATTATAGCTTCAACACCTTTTCCTGTAACAGCACTAAAATCTTGTGATTTCAAAATTTCTGTATTGCGCTCTATTCCATATTTAACCGTAGCTTCTGCTAATGGGTGTTCGCTATTGGTATTCAATGAAACGATGTATTGTAGTAGCTCTTTTTCGTTTAGAGTGTCACTAAAAACACCTACAGTTTCTACCGTTGGTTTCCCTTCTGTTATTGTTCCTGTTTTATCAACTATAAGTGTATTTACCTTATCCATTTTCTCAAGAGCTTCGGCATTTTTAATCAATACACCGTTTTGAGCACCTTTACCCACGCCAACCATTACGGACATTGGTGTTGCTAAACCTAAAGCACAAGGACAAGCAATTATTAGAACTGCAATAGCATTTACAAACGCATATACATAGACTGGTTCTGGTCCCCAAATAGACCATACAATAAATGTGATGATAGAAACAAAGACTACAACTGGCACAAAATAACCTGATACCTTATCTGCTAAATTTTGAATAGGCGCACGGCTTCTACTAGCATCATTAACCATATGAATGATTTGAGATAATAAAGTGTCACTTCCTACCTTTTCCGCTTTCATTAAAAAGGATTGATTACCATTGATTGTTCCGCTACTTACTTTATCGTCTTGTGATTTGTTTACAGGAAGAGGCTCTCCCGTTATCATTGATTCGTCAATAGTTGTTTCGCCTTCAGTTATCACACCATCCACAGGGATTTTATTGCCAGGTTTTACTTTTAGAATATCATTTAATTCTATTTTATCTATACTGACTTCAACTTCTTCACCATCTATTATTTTTATAGCTTTGTTAGGTGCTAACTTTAATAATTCTTTTACTGCTGAATTGGTTTTACTATGTGCTCGTGCTTCCAACAACTGCCCTAACAAAACAAGAGTTAAAATCACAGTTGCGGCTTCAAAATAAACATGTACCGCACCCAATTCCGTTTTAAATTGTTCAGGAAATATATTTGGAAAAAGCATCCCAAAAACACTAAATAACCAAGCTACACCAGCACCTATTCCTATTAGCGTAAACATATTGAGATTCCACGTTTTAATACTTTTGTATGCTCGTTCAAAGAACATCCAAGTAGCATAAAATACTACTGGAATTGATAACACGAATTGTACCCAATTCCAATATTTTTGCCCAATAATATCATACAATGGATTATTATTTAGCATTTCGCTCATAGCTATTAAGAAAATAGGTAGTGTAAAAGCTGAAGCTATCCAAAACTTTTTCAATAGTTTTTTATAGGTTTTTTCTTCTGCTGAAAGGTCTGGTTGCATTGGTACTAAATCCATACCGCAAATAGGACAAGAACCTGCTTCATCTTTTACAACTTCTGGGTGCATTGGACACGTCCATTGTTCTGTTGGAGCTGATGATTGATTTTTCTCTTCAACCAAATCCATACCGCAAACAGGACAATCGCCTGCTTTATCATAAATTTTATCTCCTTCGCAATGCATAGGACAATAAAAGGTACCTGTGCCTTTTGCTTTTGGCTGGTTTTCCTTTTTATCTTCTAAATGATGATGATGTTCACCTTGATTGTGAATACTGTATCTATCACCATCCTTTTTTAAGGCTTCTTTAAATGTTTCTATTGGAATATGCGATGCCATTTCAATGGTAGCTTCTGCCTTTTCCAAATTAACTGTTGCTTTTGACACTCCTTCCACTTTAGAAAGTGTTTCTTCTACGTGCGTACGACAACCCTTGCAGGTCATTCCGTGTATGTGATATGTGTGTTTCATAATATGATATGATTTATAAACTGTCATCCAATAGTGTTATCCATTGAATAATAATTGTTTTTTCTTCTTCTGAAAATTCTGCTTCTTTATGAATAGATTTATAAGACTCTAATGGCATTTTATTACTTTCTATTTGCTTTATAATTGACCGAAGTTTACTTGCCTTTCTTCGATTTGATAAAGAGTCCCATTCACTAAAATTTAATTCGGCTTTTCCTTCTTTAATATGACCTTCTAAAAACCAAGCAACTGGTTGCATTTTATTATACCAAGGGTATGATGTATTGTTACTGTGGCAATCATAGCAAGATTCTTGTAATAGTGTACTAATGTTTTCTGGTGGATTGTTTACCAATAAAAAATCAGTTTTAGGAACAACATCGCTTTGGTTTAGTTCTGTGGGCACAAACTGTATGCCTACAAAAGCTACCAATAAAATCAACGCTATGATTTTTACAATTTTCATTTAGTTTATTTCTTTCTGTACTTTACCACAAGACATCATTTTACTACCATAATATGGGTTTTTAATATCCTTGCTCATACTTAACCAGGCGCTTCCACCATCATACATTGGGCAGAATTGTTGGTACAACGTATTTTCTGTTCCAGTAATGGCAACCATATCAATAATATCCTTGCTCAAGGTCTTGAAATGCTCACGTTGGTGATCCATTTCACTTTTGCCGATATGCTCTGCGTGTTCTATTGCATCTGCAATGATATCTTTTAACTCTTTTTGCTGTTCAGCAGTGTATTTGCTTACGTCAAAACTTTTTAAAGAACTTTCCAATTTTTTACCTGCTTTTGCAGCATCTTCTTTATTGGTGGCTACCAATGCTTCTTTAAGAGTCATATAGTCTGACATAACTTGTTTTGCATCTGATGTTTGAACGTTGTAGTCTACCACATCATTTGGTGTGTTTAAATTGTCGTGGTTCATTACCTCATCGTGATTCATTTCTGAGTGCATTGCATCTACTGAATGTTCTTTTTTACTGTCTTTACAAGACATTGCTGATAGACTAACGAAAGTCATTACCATAATTGCTGTTGTTACGCTTACTTTTTTCATTTTGTTTATGTTTAGATTATTATTTAATTAAAATTGTTTTTTTCTTCCGATTTGAGGTTATTTAATTCAAAATCCATATCCCTATTTATCAATAGTTTAAAGTTGCACCAAAACCAATTCCCATATCGCTGTCATAATGCGTTGAAATTCCTAAATTTCGGGTAGCTATATATTTAAGACCAGTCATATATTCCTTGTCTGTATTTATCATAAATGCCCAACGAAATCTTGGCGAAATAGGAATATCTTCTCGCATTAACTGAAAACGTACATTGCCATCTGTAAAAATTTCTCCTTGTAATATAACAAGCATAGGTAAGGTATACTCTGCTCCTAAACTCAAAACCGCTCTTTGGTCTTTTGTGTTGGTTTGTCCAAAAATGTTTGTTTCAACCTTACCATTGGTTTTTCGGTATCGCCAATCAAAACCTACAAATGACATAAACCATTGGTTCTTACCAATATACCGTCCAATATGCGTTTCAGTTTCATAACCGTGTTCATCGTGATAACCCAAACGCCATTCTGTACCAAAACTCCATCGTGTATTTTGAAACATTGCTTTTCCGTCATTTCCATTGGTTGCAAAGTCATTTTCTGCCATAAAATGAAGTTGGTTGCTTTCTGATTGCAGTTTCCTATAAGCCCATTCTTTATTTGGTAAATATGGATTTGGTGCTTGTTTTTCATAACTGAAAACCCTATTCATTCCAGCCATCATATGATATAAAATATGACAATGAAAAAAACCAGTCGCCTTCAACATTGGCAGCAAACTCAATAACATCGGTTTCCATTGGCATTATATCTAACACATTTTTTAGTGGTGCATAATCACCTTGTCCGTTTAAAATTCTAAAATCGTGTCCGTGAAGGTGCATTGGATGTCGCATCATTGAACCGTTATAAAGGGTAATCCTTACATTTTCTCCTTTTTTTATGAGGATTTTATCGGTTTCAGAAAGTACTTTGTTATCCATACTCCAAACGTAACGGTTCATATTTCCTGTTAATTCAAAGCGCAACTCCCTTACTGGTGCATCTTTTGGCAATGTTGTTGGCTGTGGTGCTTTCAGCATTCCATAATTTAAAGTTATTATATCCTGGTTAGCATTCATTGAATCGTTGGAATGATTCATATTATCGTCCATTACCATCTTTTCATCCATTTTCATTTCAGGATTCCCTGTAATTTCTGGATACATTACTGTATTCATATCCATTTGCTGGTAGGACATATCCATTCCCATATCGTCCATAGAGCCATCCATATTCATCATATTGTTCATCATCTTCATTCCCTCAAAATACTTTAGCCTTGGCATTCTACTTTTTAGTTGCATTTTGCCTTTCCCTAAAAAAATTGAAGCCGATTTTGTTCGGTCTTCTGGTGTTGCCAAAAATTCATAAGCCGTATCATCATTTGGGATTGTAACTACAACATCATAAGTTTCAGAAACTCCAATAATTAATCTGTCTACATCTACAGGCTCCACATCATTACCATCATTGGCTACAACGGTCATTTTACCTCCAGCATAATTCAACCAGAAATACGAGGATGCACCACCATTTGAAATGCGTAAACGAACTTTATCTCCAGCCTTGAATTGTGATAGTTGGCTTTCGTTTTTCCCATTAATTAAAAACTTATCATAATACACATCACTTACATCCATTGCCAACATACGTTTCCATTCATTGCCTAATTTGGTTTTGAAATGTCCTGCTTTTATGGCTTCTGAATAGCTTTGAACGGTACCTTTTTTAATAGCAAACCAATCGTTTGCATTATGCAACATTCGATGAACATTTTCGGGCTTAATATCTGTCCACTCACTTAATATTATCGGGACTTCAGGCAAATCATCAATTCCATTTCTAAATGTTGGGTCATCCTTTTTTTTCAATAAAACCAACGAGCCATACATTCCAATTTGCTCTTGCAAACCACTATGACTGTGATACCAATGCGTTCCACTCTGAATAATTGGAAAGCGATAGGTAAATGTTTCATTAGGCTTAATTGGCATTTGAGTTAAATAAGGAACTCCGTCTTCCTTGTTGGGAAGAAAAACTCCGTGCCAATGTAATGAGGTACTTTCGTTTAATTTATTATGAACTACAATTTCCGCAATGTCTCCCTCTGTAAATGTCAAGGTTGGCATTGGTATTTGTCCGTTTACTGCAATTGCCCTTTTTTCTTTACCAGAATAGTTAACAATTGTGTCTGTCATTGTTAAATTATAACGAACAACATTTTGACCGAATACGAAATAAGTTGGCAGCATTCCAAAGAATATAACTACACATTTTATTTGCTTTTTCATTTTATCTATTAGTTAAATAATTAATAATCGCGGTCTGCACGTAATAGGTTTTAATAGATTCTATTTGGTTCATTTGAAACTTTAGTTGTAATTCTTGAATATCCAAAACATCATTAAAATCTATCGTTCCTGTTTCGTAGCTTTTGATTAAGATGCCCTCTGCATCTTTAGCTTGTTTTAGGTTTTTAGTTTGGGTTACATAACTTATTCTTGCAGAAATACGTTCTTTTATTGCCTTATCTAAAAGAGTTTCCAAAGAATTTAATCGTTCTTGTTTTTGGTAATTGATTTCTTGTTGTTGCAGTTCGTTTTGTTTTGAAATCGATTTATACTTCTTATTAAAGATTGGTATGGAAACCGAAACCATTGGCATTACTATATCCTTGCCGTTGTCTATTAAGTTCATGTCTGTACGCTCTGATACTGGAATATAATCCAACCCAAAACCTATCATTGGGCTACTTTCTTTTTGGTTCAATAATTCAGATTGCTCTACTGATTTATAATGCTTATCATATTTCAACAATTCTGGATGCAATGCCAATTCTCCTAAATTGATTTCAACATCTTCTGAAGGAATTATCAATTCATCTATTAACTGGACTGACATTGCATCGTCTCTATTTAAAAGATTATTAAGATTAGTTTGTTCAGCCAAAAATTGTTGTTGCAAAACATCTTTCAATTGTTGCATTTCGTTTTGGCGCATTTGCAAGCGCAATACATCTACTGCTGAAGCCTTTCCTACCTCAACTGATGTAAGAGCTAAAGTTTCATAGGTTTCCAATAGTTTTATATTTTCAGTCAATACAAGCTGTTTAGCTTTATTAGTATAGAGATTGTAATAAGATTGAGAAACAGACGTGATTAGTTTGCGTTTAGCAATAACAATGTCTTCATATTTAGCATCTGCTAGCGAACTCACATAGTTTTCTCTTGCAGTAATGCTACCAAACCATGGCAACATTTGTTTTACTGAAATACGTGCACGTTGTGCTCCTGTTCTTGTTTCTGGCTCACTTATAAAATACCCAACTGCAAATTCAGTATTGGGTATAGAATTAACTTCAATTACTTTTTCAGAAGCTATACTGTATTGCAATTCAACCTTTTGAATTTCTGGATTGTTTTTTATAGCTTCATCAATAAGAACTTCTAATTTTTGTGCATGAGTATTCAGCCCTATGAAACAAAAACCAAGAAATAAAACTAATTTGAGGTAATGACCTTTATTTTTCATTTGTTAATCTTTTAAGTTGAAATTCTTTTTTCCAGCTAAACAAAACGGGAACAATAAAATAAGATGTAATATCTATAATCATACCTCCAAAAATTGGAATAGCCATAGGTATCATAATATCACTCCCTCTACCTGTCGATGTTAATACTGGAAGCAATGCGAGTACAGTAGTAACTGTTGTCATTAAACACGGTCTAATACGCTTTCCTGCTGCTTCTAACGTTGCTAATCGAATTCCTTTTTTATCCGTTGGAGTTTCTTTATCAAAGCTTTGGGTTAAATAAGTTGCCATAACAACACCGTCATCTGTAGCAATGCCAAATAAGGCTATAAACCCAACCCAAACAGCAACACTTAAATTGATTGTTTTCATATTAAAGAGTTCCCTTAAGTTCTCACCAAACAAACTGAAATTTAAAAACCAATCTTGTCCATACAGCCACATCATGATAAAACCTCCAGCAAAGGCAACTGTAATACCAGTAAAAATCATTAATGAGGTTGACACCGAACGGAATTGAAAATAAAGAATAAGAAAGATGATTGCTAGTGCTAATGGCACAACAATAGATAAGGTTTTTTCTGCACGTAGTTGATTCTCGTAAGTACCTGTAAACTTATAACTTAACCCTTTAGGCACTATAAGTTCGCCCAAATTGATTTTGCTCTGAATAAGAGCCTGCGCATTTTCGACCACATTTACTTCTGCAAAACCATCCAATTTATCAAACAACACATAGCCTACCAAAAAGGTGTCTTCACTCTTAATTACTTGTGGTCCCTGTTCATATCTAATAGTAGCTAATTCGCTTAGTGGAACTGGGCTACCTTTTTCAACAGGCACATATATTTGTTCTAAATCGGTTGGATTTGCTCTTAACTCTCTTGGGTAACGTACACGAACTCCATATCGCTCTCTTCCTTCAACAGTTTGTGTCAATACCATACCACCAACAGCCACTTTTAATACATTTTGAACTTCCTCAATAGTGATACCGTATCGTGCAATTTTCTCTCTGTCAATATCTATCAACAAATAGGGTTTACCTACAATTCGGTCTGCAAAAACTGCTTCCTGTTTAACACCTTCAGCCTGTTTCAAAATGTTTTCCAATTGTATCCCAAATGCTTCTATTTGTTTTAAATCTTGACCTTTCACCTTAATTCCCATTGGTGCGCGCATACCTGTTTGTAGCATTACTAATCGTGTTTCAATGGGTTGTAATTTAGGTGCAGAAGTAACGTCTGGTAACTTAGTAGCTTTTACGATTTCATTCCAAATATCATTTGGTGATTGTATTTCAGGTCGCCAATTGCGATAAAACTCCCCATCTTTATCCTCAATTAATTGAGCCCTATTAAGTTTGGTTATGACTGAGCTATTAGTATTATTTGGATTTGCGATAAAACGTCCATCGTTCAATTCAAATAGCCCATTTTCATTCACCTTATATCGTTGACGTTCGCCTTTTTCATTCAACATATATTCAGGTTTGTACTGAATAACATTCTCATACATTGATAAAGGTGCTGGATCTAATGCGGACTCTGTTCTACCAGCTTTTCCAACTACTGTTTGAATTTCTGGAATACTGGCTACTGCCATATCCAACTGTTGTAAAACTCTTTTGTTTTCTTCGACTCAAGAATGAGGCATTGACGTTGGCATTAATAGAAAAGAACCTTCATTTAAAGAAGGCATAAATTCCTTGCCTGTATTTTTCATGATATAAAAACCAAAAATCAACAACGTGGTTGGAATAGTTAAAAACAGTAATCGATTCTCTAATGCCCATTTTAATATTTTACTATAATAATGCTGAAATAGCACAAAAACACCCAATAACCCAAAGCAAATAATACTCACAAAAATTAAGTTTAATATTATGCTTTTATCAACTCCAAGTGGTCTCCAATATTCAGCTAATAAAAACACAATGGCTAATGCTGAAATAATAATATTAATTAGGTTAGCTCTTTTGTCTGTTAGCTTTTGATTTGATTTTAAAAATGCAACAATGCCATAACCTATCAGCAATATCCCAATCCAATAGCCAAAAAACATAATGACTAAACCAAGAACAATCATAAGTCCATTTAGAACATAATAACTTGTCTTTCTAATCTTCGCCTTTTTAAATATGGAAGCAGCAAATGGTGGAATTAAAAACAATGCTATTATAAGAGCAGCAGCTAAAGCAAAGGTCTTAGTAAAAGCTAAAGGTCTAAACAATTTCCCTTCAGCTCCAATCATTGTAAATACTGGTATAAAGCTAATGATAGTAGTGGCAACAGCTGTAACAATGGCTCCAGAAACTTCAGCTGTGGCGTTATAAACAACTAAATTGATAGGCAAGTTTTTATCATCTTCATCCAAGTGCCTAATTATGTTTTCTGATAATATCACACCCACATCCACCATAGTACCAATAGCAATAGCAATACCTGAAAGCGCAACAATATTTGCATCGACCCCAAAGAGTTTCATGGTAATAAAAACCATTAAAACAGCCACTGGTAATAACCCTGATATAAGTATTGAAGCTCGAAGATTAAAGACCATTACAATAATGACCAAAATAGTAATCAGAATTTCTAAAATTAAGGCTTCATTAAGTGTTCCTAATGTTTCCTCAATTAGCTCTGTCCTATCATAAAATGGCACTATTGTAACTTGTGAAGTTCTCCCATCACTTAATGTTTTAGAAGGTAATCCTGAACTTAACTCGTTAATCTTTTCTTTAACATTGTTAATGACTTCCATTGGATTAGCACCATAGCGAGCTACAACAACAGCACCTACAACCTCTGCACCTTCTTTATCCAATATACCTCTTCGTGTTGCTGGTCCTAATGATACTTTTCCAATATCTTTTATTCGTATTGATGTGTAATCTTCAGAAGTAACTACTGCATTTTCTATATCTTGAATAGATTTCACATAACCTAAACCTCTCACTAAATATTCAGCCTGATTAATTTCTAGTGTTTGTGCTCCAATATCTCTATTGCTTTCTTTAACCGCTTTAACCACTTGATTTAAACCGATGTTATATTGACGCATTAACTCTGGATTTACATCAATTTGATATTCCTGAACATAACCACCAATGGAAGCGACTTCGGACACGCCACTCGCGGAAGAAAGCGCATATTTTACATAGTAATCTTGAATACTACGTAATTCTTGCAAATCCCATCCACCAGTAACATTACCGTTTTTATCACGTCCTTCAAGTGTGTACCAAAATATCTGACCTAAACCTGTAGCATCTGGTCCAAGTGCTGGATTAACGCCTTCTGGCAATAAGCCACTAGGTAGAGAGTTAAGTTTTTCGAGGATACGACTTCGGCTCCAATAAAACTCTATATCTTCTTCAAAAATGATATAGATGCTAGAAAAGCCAAACATAGATGAACTACGAATGGTTTTTACTCCTGGTATACCCAGTAATGAAGTTGTTAAAGGATATGTGATTTGGTCTTCAATATCTTGTGGTGAACGACCATCCCATTTAGTAAACACAATTTGTTGATTTTCACCTATATCAGGTATAGCATCTACTGCAACTGGATTACTTGGCAAAAACCCTGTGTCCCAATTAAATGGCGCATTTACTGTTCCCCATCCAATAAATAGGACAAGCATTAGTACCGCAACGAGTTTATTTTCTATTAGAAATTTTATGCTTTTATTTAGCATTGGGTTTGATTTTTAATAATTATTATTCAAGGTTAATCTATATTTCAAATACCGTATATTCACCATTCCAAATTTTATAATTTGTTACTTTTTTGATATTCATAATTTCTTCTACTACACCTCTATTAACTGGATATGCATAGACAATTAAAATTGGTCTATTTTGCCTTTTTATAGAAATTAAAATATTATTCAATACTTTTTTTAGTATAAATTCGTCAAAAGGATTGTACATAAAAAAAACATACTCATCATCTTTAAAATTATATTGTGTTGCATCAATATTAATTACCTCAAAAAGGGTATTTGTATTAACTCTACTTTTGAAATTTGTAATATTTTTATTTGCAATTGAGCACAGTTTAGATGATAATTCAATACCTCTTACTTCTTTAAATCCAAATTCTGAAGCTATTAATAAAACTCTTCCTTTGCCTGAACCAATATCAATAAGCACCTTGCCCTTTGGAATATTCATTTTTTTAAGAAGACTCCTTAAAGGCAATACTTTTGTAGCTTGATAACACGATGCGTGTTCAGCAATTTTATCTTCAGCAGTTAAATCTTGTTTAGACACCCAAGAATAAGTATCAATTTTATATTTTATATCGTAGTAGTGATCATATAAATAAGATATTAAATCCATTAAGGTTTTTAATAGCCCTTCATTTCGGATTTTTTTTATAACTCTTGTGGTTATTTTAAAAATGTTCATAACGTTTTAATATGATAATTAAACAAACAGTATTGATATTAGAAAAATACCAAATACAACAAATTACCCTATAACATAAGCTATTGGATAACGTATTTTAATGTTTAAAAAATCAAATTAAATAAGTCTCGTCTATTTTGTAGAGCTGCTTGACGACGAATGGTGGGGAATAATCTTTGTAAGATGAAATGTTTTTTTCAACTATTTCAAAAAGATTGATATACGTGTTAACAAAATAAGTGATGAATATCTGTTTCTCAAACGAAATTTTGTCAACAGCTAGTTGTAATTCGTCTTGACCATCAACTACTAATTGTTTATCATCACAGCAATTTTTCTTTGTAATTGAGCAACCATCGGTAGAAGGTTTTTCCATTTCCATGCCGCAACCTTTGACTTTATGGGAAATAGCAGTTTCCACTAAAGCTCCTCCACAATAATGCATGTTAATAGTAAATGATAGTGTAGAAAATAACACTACAAAAGCCATCACCAAAGACATTATGTTTCGGAATATTTGTTTCATACTAATCGCTAAGTTACAAAAAATCAAACAATAGGCAGTTTTTTAACAAAAAATTAAAGCACGAACCTAACAATCAAAAACAGAGCTATAAATAAAGCTATAAAAGCCAACACTGTAACAATTTTATCTTTCTGCGTAACATTGCTCTTATTTGACTTTTTTGATTTCCTAAACTTTTTCTTATTGTTTCTATAATGTGACATTTTCACTTAATTTAATCCCAATTCATCCTCTGTAATCTAACTGCATTCAAAATTGCTAATAATGCTACTCCAACGTCTGCAAAAACGGCTTCCCACATCGTTGCTAATCCTCCTGCTCCTAAAATTAAAACTATTACTTTAACTCCAAATGCCAATATGATGTTCTGCCAAACAATTTTTCTAGTGGAACGACTAATTTTTATAGCTTTTACAACTTTGGAAGGTTGGTCTGTTTGAATAATAACATCTGCAGTTTCAATAGCAACATCGCTACCTAAACCTCCCATCGCAATTCCTACATCACTTGCTGCTAAAACAGGTGCATCGTTAATACCATCTCCAATAAATGCGATTTTGTTTTCTGGATTTTTCTTTAAAGCCTCAACTTCACTTAATTTATCTTCTGGTAATAAACCGCCTTTTGCATTTTCAATATTTAATTCAGAAGCTACTTTTTGAGTAATAGAGTCTTTATCACCAGAGAGCATCATTATATTTTTGACACCTACTTTATGTAACGCAGTAATCGTTTCTTTTGCATCTTCTTTTAATTCGTCTGCAATGACAACATAACCTGCAAATGCATTGTCTATAGATACTAATACTATAGACTCTACGATAGTTTCTGTTTCCTCTAAAACATTAATATTGTTGGCTAACATTAGTGCTTTGTTACCCACTAAAACAGCCTTTCCATTTACAAAACCTTTCAAACCTTTTCCCGCAATTTCAGATACGTCCACAGCCTCATAATCTGATCCTTCATCTCTATATTCTAGTATCGCTTTTGCTATTGGATGTGTGGATTGTTCTTCCATTGCCAACAGGTATTTCATAAACTCTTTATCATTCAAACCAATAGCTTTAATTTGTTTGATTTTAAAAACTCCTTTAGTAACCGTTCCTGTCTTATCCATTACCAAAGTATTTATCTTAGTCATTGCATCTAAAAAGGAAGCTCCTTTAAATAATATTCCATTTTTTGATGCCGCTCCCAATCCTCCGAAATAACCCAGTGGAATAGAAATTACAAGCGCACAAGGGCATGAAATCACTAAGAAAATTAAAGCTCTGTACAACCAGTCTCTAAAGACGTAACCCTCTACAATAAAGTATGGTAGAAATGCAACACCAATAGCTAGAAAAACTACAATTGGCGTATATATACGTGCAAATTTTCTAATGAATAATTCTGTTTTAGATTTGCGAGCTGTGGCATTCTGCACCATATCAAGAATACGTGCTATGGAACTATCTTTAAATTCTTTAGTGGTTTCTATTTCAATTACACCGTCCAAATTTATGCTTCCAGCAAATACTTTTTCGTCTTTTGCAATCGTATCGGGTTTACTTTCACCAGTCAAAGCTGCTGTGTTAAACGACCCTTTTTCGGAAAGCAAAATACCATCTAACGGCACTTTTTCTCCAACTCTTACTTGTACTTTTTCTCCAATCCCAACAAGTTCAGGGCTAATACTTACAATATTTCCGTTTCTAAAAACATTAGCCTCTTTAGGTCTGACATCCAATAATGCTTTAATATTACTCTTAGCTCTATTGACTGCTGCATTTTGAAATAACTCTCCAATAGCGTAGAATAACATAACAGCAACACCTTCTGGATATTCACCAATAGAAAAAGCACCCAAAGTAGCTATTGACATTAAGAAAAACTCTGTAAAAACATCGCCTTTTTTAATACTTTCTATACCTTCTTTTACAACAGGAAGTCCCACTGGCAAATAAGCAATACTGTACCAAATGATGCGTAACCAATCCTTGAAAAAAGCAACACCATAATAGTCTAAAGCAATGCCCATCATAAGCATTGAAAAACTTATAATTGCAGGAATATAGGCTTTGTAATTGTTGGGTTGACCACTATGGTCGTGTCCATCATCATGACTATGCTGCTCTTCTGAATTTTGTTTTAAATCTCTCAAATTGACTTTCTTTTTTTTCATTGTCTTTGTTTTAGCAACAACTTTTGTTTTGTTGAATTGGTGGGCAAGAAACAGTACCATAAGAGCAATAAACACAACATTCTCCTTAATTCGGTTTCAAAACCGTATTACAATGCTCACACTCGTAGAAAAATTGACAAGCATTTGTTGGCATTTCTTCAATTTTTTTATGTCCACAAATAGGACAAGTAATCTCTGATTTTAATTGAATTTCCATTGGTTTATTTTTTGTTGGTTACTTTATAACCTGTTGCGTTAATTGCTTTCTCGATTTCCGTTTCATTGGTTTTGGTTTTGTCAAATTCAATGATTGCATTTCTATTTTCGTAGGACACTTTTGAGTTTACAATTCCGTTTAGTTTATTTACTTCGTGGTTTACATGTTCTTCGCAACTTGCACAAGTCATTCCGCTTATTTGAAATTCAATTGTTTTAATGTCCGATTTATCAACTACGACTATTTGCTTCTCTGTATTTGGGTAAAAAATTTCTGAATAGTATGGGAAAGCCAACATTACAATTGCAAAAACAGTTACTATTGCTAAAAAGGTTTTTGACTTTAAAAATTTTGATTTTTCTTCAGTATCACATCCACAGTCAATTTCCTTTTGAGGTTTTAGCTTTTTATACCAAGCAAAACCAAGAACCAAAATTGTTAGCACGATTAAATAAGGTCTAAATGGTTCAATCCAAGAGAATGTTGAGGCAATTCCGCTTGTTCCTGCGATAAGAGCCAAAACTGGTGTAATACAACATAGTGAAGCTGTGATTGCAGTAAGCAAACCTGCACCAATTAATTTATTTTTCATTGTTTATCAGTTTAATACAAAAATGCAATAAATCAAGATGCAATGGAAGTGCATTTATAATCCACTACACTTATCACAAATACCTTTTACAACCAAGTTTATGTCCTCAGAAACGAAACCATTTGGCACTTTAATTTGTGGAATTTTATGTTCAGTTAGACATATTGTTTCGTTACAATTATTACAATGAAAATGTAAATGTAAATCGGCTTCAATCTCACAATTACATCCCTTTTCACATAAAGCATATTTTGTAATCCCAGTACCATCGTCTATTTGATGCACAATTGCTTTGTCTTCAAAGGTTTTTATAGTCCTATATAAAGTGGTTCTATCAGCTTTTTCAAATGCATTTTCTATATCACTTAAAGTAACTGCTACTTGTTTATCAGCAAGAAACTTATAAATCAATAAACGCATGGCAGTAACACGAACATCTTTTAAAGCAAAAAATTTTTCTATCTCGTTCATATCTAATTATTAATGTCCATGTCCTCCTTCTTCTTCACTGTTTTTTGCTTTCGCTAAAAGGGTGAAAGCATCTTTTAACACAACTTCAACTTTAGCAATATCTTGGTCTTTGTTTTCTAAAAATATTGCCACAAAACCTTCTTCTTCGTTGCCTTTAGAAATTTCAATCATTTCAAAATCATTCATTGTTTGTTCGTTTTCTTTTCTTTTCCCTAATGACTTGAAAATATAGTGTTTGCTATCAAACCTTACAATAGCTTCTTCGGGAACAGTATATTGTTCTAGTGCTTCTACTTCAATATTAGCATTTACAAACATACCAGGCAGTAAGTCTTCATTTTTTTCTTTCAAGTGACCATGAATTGTAATTGACCTATCTTCTCGAACGTTGTTTCCTATTAGGAATACCTCTGCTTCCATCCATTTATTTGGAGCATTTGCTAATCTAAAACGAATACGCTGACCCATTCTAATAAGTGGTATGTCATCTTCATATACTTTTAGCTCTACATGTAAATCAGATGCATCGGTTATATCCATCAAAACATCTTGAGGATTAAAATATTTTCCAGTATTAATATATACATCCCTCACAATTCCATTGATTGGAGAATAAACATTCACCACAGAAGAAATCTTACCATTTTTAACACTTGAAGGATTTATACCAATTAATCGCAACTTACTTTCTAAAGCTTGAATGTTAGCCTTATTAGTTAAATAACTGCTTTTTGCTTTTTGAAATACCTTTGTAGATGTTACTTCTTCATTATTTAAAGTTTGTTGACGTTCAAAATCTGCCTTTAAATATTCATTATTTGCTAATGCTTCTAAATAATCTCTTTGAAACTCAATAAATTCAGGGTTTTCTACTGTAGCAATAATTTGCCCTTTTTTTAGTCTAGTTCCAGGTAACATAGCCGTATATTTTAGAAAACCTCCATAAGGAACAGTTACCGAAATATTGCCTTGGGGTGGCACGTCAATCATTCCATTTACAGAAATTTCGTGTCCAATTTTTCGTTTAACAACTTTACCAATAACAATTTCAGTTTGTTTCAATTGCGCATCTGTAAGTTCAATAATATTCTCATTTTTACTTTCATGAGTATTTTCAATAACTGTTGTTTTTTCTTTACAACCCACTCCTAAGATAAGTGCGATACATAGGATTATTTTATAAACTATATTTTTCATGTCTTTAATTATTTGCTGTCAATTTTTCAATGACTATTAGTGTTTGATTATATTGATTTATATAATCCAGATATTTTGTTTGTATAGTTAAAGCCCTATTAAGACCTTGAACATACTCTATGTATTCAATTTCACCTTCTTGAAAACCTCGTTGTGAACTTTTTAATAACAATTCAACTTGTGGTAATGCGTTAATACGATAAAAATTCATGTTCTCTTGGCACACCTTTAATCTTTCAAAAGCACTTTGTAATTGTGATTTGGTGTAACTGGTTACAGCCTCTAGTTGAGATTCTACCTCCATTTTATGAATTTTAGCTGCTTTAATTTTTGATGTGTGTCCATTAAAAAAAACAGGAATACTTAACCCTAGTTGCACACCAGTAAAACGATTCCCTGAATCGAATACAGTCGGCATGCCATTGGCAGTTTCACCATTACCAATAAACGATTGATTAAAATAACCCAAAGTAATATCAGGAAGCATTTTTGCTGACTGAACTAAACTTTCTTTATCAGCGACTTCTACTTTTGATTTATAATATGAAACCATAGGATTATTAGATACAGATATATTATCATTCAAATCATCTGAGAATAATGTAGAAATGATTTCTAATTTCCCAACATTAATATCTACCAAACTGTCCGATTGTATTAAGTTTTGTAATAGTAGCTGATATGTTTTCATTTCAGAGCTATTTTCCTTCAACCCTATTTTAATACCTGCTAATTCAGCATTGGCAGTTGCTTGTTCTAAAGCATTACTTTCACCAGTTTTAAAACGTAAATTTGCTGCATATTGGAATTTTTCAAAAATGCTATCCTGTTGCCTCAACAAATTTTGTTTGCTTTTTAAGTACCAAAGCTGATAATAGGCAGACTTTATTTGAGCTACTAACTCATTTTTAACGACCTCTTGATTAAACTCACTTGATGCTATTTTTGCTTTTGATAATTTATTTTGATTGCTGTAAAGTGTAGGAAAAGCAAAGGTTTGACTTACACTAAAACGTGTGTCATTATCTGCAATACTATTGGTTTGACCATATTCCACACCAAACTCTGTTTTTGGAACATCGAAACTTGCTCCCTTTAGAGCTTGCTCTTGTTCTGTTTGTAGTTTTGATATTTTAATGTTTGGATTATTCTTTAATGCTATTTCAATAACAGTTTCAAGTTTATCAAACGCTTTTACATTTTGTGTTGTCTGTGCATTAACAGAAACCACACTTGCAAAAAAGACAAAAAGCAACATCATCACTGTTTTATTTGTTTTCATTTTTATTTTATTTTCTGAATAATAGTAGAGAATTGGCAACACAACTAAAGTTAAAAAAGTGGCGGTAATTAAACCACCAATAACAACAGTTGCTAAAGGACGTTGTACCTCTGCACCAGAAGTTTGAGAAATTGCCATTGGTAAAAACCCTAAAGATGCTACAGTAGCTGTCATTATTACTGGACGTAAACGTGTTTTAGTACCTTGGTAAATACGTTCAAAAACATCTGAAACACCATCTTTTTTAAGACGATTAAATTCAGCTATCAATACAATGCCATTTAAAACTGCAACACCAAACAAGGCAATAAATCCAACTCCTGCCGAAATACTAAAAGGTAAGTCTCGCAACCAAAGTGCAAAAACACCACCAATAGCAGATAATGGAATGGCAGTAAAAATTAAAACACCTTGCTTAATAGAACCAAAAGTGAAATACAACAGAATAAAAATAAGTAGCAAAGCCATTGGCACAGCAATTGACAAACGTTGTCTTGCTTCAACCAAGTTCTCAAATTGACCACCATAACTAATACTATAGCCAGGTGCTAAATTGACTTGACTTTCTATTTTTTTACTGATTTCATCTACAACACTTTCTACATCACGATTTCGTACATTAAACGCTGTAATAATTCTTCTTCGAGTATCATCGCGTTGTATTTGATATGGACCATCAATAATTGAAACATTTGCTACTTGCTGTAACGGTATCTGTTGTCCTTTAGCCCCATTAATGTATAAGTTTTGGACATCGGAAAGATTTGTTCTATGGTCGCCTTCCAAACGTACAACCAAATCAAATTGTTTTTCTCCTTCATAAACCAATCCAGATGATGCACCTGCAAACGCTGCTTGAATGGTATTATTTACAGATTTTATATCTAAACCATATTTTGCCAATTGTGCTCTATTATAATCAATTACAATTTGTGGCACACCAGTAACCTCCTCAATGTAAATATCTACTGCACCATTAACCGTTCCTGCTATTTTACCTATTTGGTTAGCATACTTTGATAATTGGTCTAAATCTTCACCATAGATTTTAACAGCAACATCTTGACGTACACCAGTCATTAACTCATTAAAACGCATTTGTATTGGTTGCTGAAATCCGAAAGTAACTCCTGGAATTACCTCTAAAGCTTTAGCCATCTTATTAGCCAACTCCTCTCTGCTGAAAGCTGAAGTCCATTCTGATTTATCCTTAAGAATAATCATTAAATCTGCGGCTTCAATTGGCATTGGATCTGTTGGAATTTCACCAGAACCTATTTTTGAAACTACTTGTAATACTTCTGGGAAATTATCTAATAATATTTTTTCAGCCTTTGTTGTTGCTTTTATCGTATTGCTTAATGAACTTCCTGTCATTACTCTTGTTTCGACAGCAAAATCTCCTTCTTCTAATGTTGGAATAAACTCGCCTCCTAAACTTCTAAACACCATAAAAGCAATAACAAACAACACTACAGTTATTCCAACAACTATAGTTCGTGTATGCATTGCCCTTTTAAGAATAGGTTGGTAGATACGGTAAAAGAAATCCATGATTTTATCAGAGATATTCTTTTTGTGGTTTGTGTTCTTGCTTAACACCAACGCTGACATCATAGGTATATAAGTTAAAGACAAAATAAAAGCTCCTAATATGGCAAAACTTACCGTTTGTGCCATTGGTCCAAACATTTTACCCTCAGTACCAACTAAAGCCAAGATAGGCAAGTACACAATAAGAATTATTATTTCTCCAAATGCGGCAGAATTTCTAATTTTACTAGCAGATTGAAATACCTCCTCGTCCATTTCTGGTTGTGTGAGTTTTCGTTTTAGCTTCATACTACCTAAATGGAATAAGGTAGCTTCAACAATAATAACTGCTCCATCAACTATTAGCCCAAAATCAATAGCTCCAAGACTCATTAAATTTGCTGAAACACCAAAGAGATGCATCATACTAAAAGCAAATAATAATGCTAATGGTATTACAGAAGCTGTAATTAACCCTGCTCTCCAATTACCTAATAGTAACAATAAAATAAAAATAACTATAAGCGCACCTTCAATAAGATTTGTGGTTACAGTGCCAATTGCGTTGTTAACCAATTTAGTTCTATCTAAAAAAGGCTCAATCACTACACCTTCTGGCAATGTTTTGCTAATGGTTGCAATTTTATTTTTAACATCTGCAATTACTTGTGCAGAATTTGCACCTTTCAACATCATTACAATAGCACTAACAACTTCACCTTCACCATTTCGTGTTGTTGCACCATAACGAATTGCTGAGCCTATTTGCACATTGGCTACATCGCTAATTAAAACTGGAGTTCCATTTTCGGATTGTTTAACTAAAATGTTTTCAATATCTCTAATTGAGCCTACTAATCCTTCACTTCTAATAAAAAGGGCTTTATCATTTTTTTCGATGTATGCACCTCCAGTATTTTGATTATTATTCTCTAAAGCATCAAAAATTTCAGAAATTGAAACTTGCATTGCATTTAAACGTTCGGGGCTAATAGCTATTTCAAACTGTTTTAAATAGCCTCCAAAACTACTAACATCGGCAACGCCTTTGGTTCCTAAAAGCTGTCTTTTAACAACCCAATCTTGAATAGTTCGTAATTGAACAGCATCGTATTTATCTTCATAACCTGGTTTTGTTGTGACCACATATTGGTAAATTTCACCAAGACCAGTAGTTAAAGGTGCTATACCTGGTTTTCCTATACCCTCTGGTATTCGAGATTGCGCATCTGCAAGACGTTCGTTTACTTGTTGTCTTGCCCAATAAACATCAACATCTTCTTCAAAAACTATAGTAACTACAGATAAACCGAAACGCGAAAAGGAACGAATTTCATCTATTTGTGGAATAGTTGCCATAGTAATTTCAACTGGAAAGGTTATTAAACGTTCAACCTCTTGTGCTGCAAGAGTTGGTGAGTTGGTAATAACTTGTACTTGATTGTTGGTGATGTCTGGAACTGCATCAACAGGTAGTTGTTTTAGCGAATAAACTCCTGCAACAATCAAGGCTAAAGTAAGTAATCCTATAACTAATTTGTGTGTTATAGAATACCTAATAATATTATTAAGCATATAAATTGATTTAAAAATGTTCGTAAAAATTTAGTCTTTTTAAAGTATGTAGACTACAAATACACATGCTCCTAAAATTGTAGGAACAATCATTTTTAAATTCTAGGTGGCTGAAATAAAGTATCTAAATAAGTTGAAGTATGGGATACTTTATAATAATCAAATTTTATAATATTTTTAAAATTAACAGGCTCTATAACAAATTGAGATTGTTGCACAAAAAAGAATGTAACATGGCTACATTGATGTGAGTTTTGCACAGGTACATCATGATGGTTTGAGTTTTCATGATGCTTCTCTGCATTTCCATCATTATTTATATATTCCTTTATTACAAAATCCAACAACGTATCACCATCAAATGTTTTATGCTCTTGATAATGTGAATAGACTGCTGCAATTTTTTGAAATTCACACCCCAAGTCTATGTTAGGCATAGCTGCCTGAAACATAAATAGTATTGACATTGATATAGATGTGATTAACTTCATAATAACAAGTACAAAGATATAAATTATTTAATGCAATGGTTGTGCAATTCTTTTTTGAATAGTATTACCAACTTTTATAGAAACTATGAGTTTTCAACAATAGCAATCTCCTCTTCTGTTAAGCCATATAAATTATAAACCATGTTATCAATCTCCTTTTCTGTTTGAGTGATTTGAGTTTGTAGCGCTTGGGCTTTTTTCTTATTATCTTCAAAAAGCTCTAACCACTCAAACTCGGGTTTTTTGGTTTTATATATATTTGATTTTTTTCTGTAATCATTTTGTTTTTACTCCGACAGAAAACTGTATCTTCAATTTTTTCGTAAGAATACTAACAAATCATTATACAATGCAAAAAACCTATTACGACCCAGCAGACCTTAGAAAATTTGGCAAAATATCAGATTGGAATGAAGAATTAGGAACAAAATTTTTCGAATATTATAATTCTGTTTTTAAAGAAGGTGCTTTATCTGAAAGAGAAAAATCATTAATTGCTCTTGCTGTTGCACATACCATTCAATGCCCATATTGTATTGATGCTTATACAGGAGATGGACTGCAAAGAGGCATTACAAAAGAAGAAATGATGGAGGCTCTACATGTAGGAGCAGCAATTAGAGGAGGTGCATCTTTAGTGCATGGAGTGCAAATGATGAATAAGGTCAACAAATTAGAAATGTAATTAAGTTCGAAGCAATAAAAATATAGCTTCTACAAACAATAACTCTTAAACTATAAATGATTAAGTCCCTACATAAACGCGAAAGCGAATTAGCAAACAGCAAAAGGCAAGTTGAAATTTTATCGAATGGTATTTTTCAAAGTGGCGACTTGCCAAAATTTAAAGACAAGATTTCTGAAACTAACCAATTCCCTTTAAAAGCAAAGAAATTAGAAATACTTCAGATTAATGTTGGCTATATGTGTAATCAGGTTTGTGAGCATTGCCATGTAGATGCTGGTCCAGACAGAAAAGAAATTATGACCAGAGAAACCATGAAACAATGTCTCGAAGTTATAAAAAATACTGGAGCTCACACGCTAGATTTAACTGGTGGAGCACCAGAAATGAATCCAGATTTTCGTTGGTTTGTTGATGAAGCTTCAAAAGCTGGTATTAAAGATTTTATTGTTCGTTCAAACCTAACCATTATTCGAGCTAATAAAAAATATCACGATTTACCAGAGTTTTTCAAAAGTCATAATGTACATGTGGTAAGCTCAATGCCACATTGGACTAAAGGCAAGACAGATAAGCAACGTGGTGATGGAGTTTTTGATAAATCTATAAAAGCGCTTCAAGACTTAAATGCCATTGGTTATGGAATGCCAAATAGTGATTTACGTTTAGATTTAGTGTATAATCCTTCAGGTGCATTTTTACCTGGAAATCAAGCAAGTTTAGAAAAAGAATTCAAAAAAGCCTTAATCGATGATTTTGGAATTCAATTTCATAATCTGTTTGCAATTACCAATTTGCCAATTAGCCGATTTTTAGATTATTTAATTGCTTCGGAAAATTATGAAGACTACATGTATTCGCTGGTTGAAGCATACAACCCAGCTGCTGTTGCAAATGTGATGTGTACCAATACACTTTCGGTAAGTTGGGATGGTTATTTATATGATTGCGATTTTAATCAGATGCTTAACTTACCTGTAAATAGTAAGGCTAAACACATATCTGAATATAATGAAGAACTTTTAGAAGGTAGAAACATTGTTATTTCACAACATTGTTATGGTTGTACTGCTGGAGCAGGAAGTAGTTGTCAAGGATCAGTTGCATAATTATGAAACAAGTACTTTTTTGCATTTTTGCAATCCTATCATTTGTTGGGTTCTCTCAAGAAACCCTTTCTGAATTATTAACTATTCATAACACTAAAGCCATTCCTTACATCACAGCTCAAGAACTAGCAATGCCAAAAACAAAAGCCATTATTCTTGATGCTCGCGAACTTGAAGAATATAATGTAAGCCACATAAAAGAAGCCATTTTTGTTGGTTATAATAGTTTTCAAATTGACTTAATTAAAAATAAACTATCAAATAAAAATGAAACTATAGTAGTGTATTGCTCGTTAGGCATTCGTTCAGAAAGCATTGCCAACAAACTCAAAAAAGCAGGTTACAATAATGTTTTTAACCTTTATGGAGGCATATTTGAATGGAAAAATAATAATTTTAAGGTTTATAATTCCGAAGGAAAAGAGACCGATAACATTCATGCTTTTTCCAAAGAATGGAGTAAATGGCTTTTAAAAGGAAATAAAGTGTATTAAATGGGCATACTTTCCACAAACAATACTAATAGTGACAACGAAATGGCAAAAGATTTCCATTTCCCAACGTCTAAAAAAGCGCTTATTATTTTTACTCGTAATCCAGAATTGGGCAAATGTAAAACACGTTTAGCAGCCACTATTGGAGACGAATCAGCTTTAGAAATTTACAAGTATTTGCTGCAGCATACAGCAAAATTATCAGAAAAAGTTAAGGCTGATAAATACGTATTTTATTCCGAAAGCATTAAACGCGAGGATATTTGGGACGCTACTATATTTAACAAAAAACTGCAACAAGGCAATGATTTAGGCGAACGTATGGAAAATGCGTTTACCGAATTATTCGAGTTGGGTTATGAAAAAGTAATTATTATTGGTAGCGATTTATTAGACTTATCATCAGATGATGTAAATGAAGCATTTGATTTTTTAAATGAAAATGACGCAGTTATTGGTCCAGCCAAAGATGGAGGTTATTATTTGTTAGGTATGAAAAACATGCATTCAAAAGTCTTTAAAAACAAAGAATGGGGAACCTCAACTGTTTTAGAAAATACATTATCAGATTTAAAAGATAGCACAATTTCTATGCTTAAAGAATTAAATGATATTGATACCTTTGAGGATATGAAACATTACGAACAACTAAAGAAATTTTATAAAAATATATGATTAAATCAATCGTAGAAACCACAGAATATTTACAAAGTAAAGGTTTCGATTCACCAGAAATAGGCATTATTCTTGGCACTGGACTTGGGCAACTTACACACGAAATTGAAATTTTACACGAAGTTAGTTATAACCATATTCCAAATTTCCCAACTGCAACTGTTGAATTTCATAAAGGCAAATTAATTTATGGTCTTATAGAAGGGAAAAAAGTTATTGTTATGCAAGGTCGTTTTCATATTTACGAAGGTTATACATTACAAGATGTTACGTATCCTGTTCGTGTAATGGAAAAACTAGGCATTCATACCTTATTAGTTTCTAATGCTGCAGGAGCAGTTAATCTTAATTTTAAAAAAGGTGAATTAATGCTTATCAATGATCACATAAATCTTCAAGGTAGTTCTCCTTTAGCATTTAAAGGTGTTGAGCATTTAGGTGAACGCTTTACAGATATGAGCGCACCTTATAATGCAGAAATCAATTCAAAATTTAAAGCTATAGCTAAAAACAAAGGCATTACACTTCATGAAGGTGTATATGCAAGCGTTGTTGGTCCACAATTAGAAACTAGAGCTGAATACAGAATGCTTAAAATTATTGGTGCTGATGCTGTTGGAATGAGTACTGTTCCAGAAATTATAGTTGCTAATCATTTAAAATTAAAAGCAGCAGCAGTGTCAGTTATTACTGATGAGTGCGACCCAAGTAATCTAAAACCTGTTGACATCGCTGAAATTATAGCAATGGCAGGAAAAGCTGAGCCGAATATGATTACATTATTTAAGGAATTGATAAAGAGCCTTTAATACTATGATATATAAACATCTATTCTTTTTAGCTTGTTTTTTCTCAAGTTTTATAATCTTTTCACAAGAAATCCACAAAGGTGATATCATTAAAGACCGACAATTCCTAATTGATAAAACCGAAATAACTGCAAGTGATAAACATGGCAATTTTGTATCAATTAGACCACATAGAATCAATGGGACTTTACGAGACTATTATGTCGAATTCTTTGAAAATCTCAATTTTACTGAACGAATAAAAATTGAGACGTACAACGACACCGATATTCTCGATGTTTTCATTTTGAATGAAAAAGCATACATTTTTATTAAGGAAAAAGTTGACAGAACTATTTCTTTAAGAATGGATATAGTTGATTTAAAAAGTAAAACCAAATCAGAAAAATTACTCTATCAAACTACAAAAGAAGACAATTCTGCAATTTATGAAGCACTTGATGATAATTATAATATTTCATTAGATTATTCTTCAGACATTGTTTTAAGCTTTCCTGTTTTTGATAAAAAAAACAATTATGTTGTTGCCAAGCTTTTTTCACGAGATTTTGAAAACGAATCTGAAAATATTTTGAAAGTTATAAACGTCGAAGGTTTTAAAGACATTATTTTTCTGAACTTAAAAATATTTAATAAGAAATTCTACACTTTACTAGAAATAAAAACAAATTCTAGCGAAACATTTTATAAACTTATTGAGCATGATAATGGCAAACAAAAATCAATAGAAATTCCAACTAGTATAGATACTTATGAATTAATTATATCCAAGATAGATAAAGAACAATATTATATTAGCGGACTATACTCCTATCATAAAAATGGTGGTTTCGATGGTTTTACTTATTATCGAATAGATTTAAATACCTTGACAATTCAATCAAATAAGCAATCAGCATTTCTAGACATCAGAGCAAAGAAATATTTTAATGGTTTTTTTAAAAGTGATAGGAATATTGATATCAATAAAATTTTTATAGACACTAATCAAAACGCCTATATTGTTGGTCAATTTTATGAAATACAAAGGCAATATGTTCCGTTAGGAATAGCGTTTGGAACTGTTGTAATTGGAGGAGTTGTATCATACATCACCATAAATCCGATAAGTGCTACTTACAAAACCTATGATGATTTATTGATTGCCAAAATAAACGTAGATGGCAACTTGGAATGGGATAATTTACTTGAATTGAAAGAAACTGAAGAAGCGTCTTCCAAATCTAATAAAAGAGATACTTCTACATTTTCTTTTTTTATGAATGATCAATTAAATATTTTCTTAAATGGATACATCGATATAGAAAAAGATAAACTCATTGTCAAACAAAATAAACGACTTTCAAAAACTAACTTTTACAATATAATAATTAATCCTCATGGTGGTATTATGCCTTCTGAATTATTCTCAAATGAGGATTCGGAGATTTTATTTAGAGCCGAAAACACCTTTAAATCTGAGAACGACATTTATATATTAGGTCAAGGGAATATGCGTAAGCAATTGTTAAAAATGCGACTATAATAATAGATTTTACTAACCAAGATAAAGTACTAATTAATAAATCCCCAAAAAAGAACTTAAACTTTATGGATCAAAACAGAAAATAAAATAATGAGTTATTTAGAAACCACACACGAAGTATACAAAGAAGCAGCCTTAACTCCAGATGTTGGATTATGCTGCACTACCAACCCAATTTGGGAATTACCAGGATTAAAAATTCCTCGTATAATGCAAGAAATGAATTATGGTTGCGGAAGCACAGTTCATGCTCGAGATTTAACCAACAATCCTAAAATGCTATATGTTGGTGTTGGTGGCGGAATGGAACTATTGCAATTCTCATATTTTAATCGTCAAAAAGGTGGTGTTATTGGTGTGGATGTTGTAGATGAAATGTTAGAGGCTTCTCGTAAAAATTTCATTGAAGCCGAAGCGCAAAACCCTTGGTTTAAAAGTGATTTTGTAGACCTTAAAAAAGGCGATGCTATGAATCTTCCTGTTGAAGATAATAGTATTGATGTTGCAGCTCAAAACTGTTTGTTTAATATTTTTAAAGCAGACGATTTAAAACAAGCCATAGCTGAAATGTATCGTGTGCTTAAACCACACGGAAGATTGGTAATGAGCGATCCAACTTGCGAGCAACCTATGAATGAAGCTCTTCGTAATGATGACAGACTTCGTGCTTTATGTTTAAGCGGAAGTTTACCAATTGCAGAATATGTAAAAATGCTTACAGATGCTGGTTTTGGAACCATAGAAATTAGAGCTCGCAAACCATATCGAATTTTAGATCCAGTGCATTATCCTACTGATGAACTAATCTATATAGAATCTATTGAAGTAGCTGCTATAAAAGATCCAATGCCAAGTGATGGACCTTGTATCTTTACAGGAAAAGCTGCTATATATTATGGAACAGAAGATTATTTTGATGATAAAGCTGGTCATGTTTTATTAAAAAATCAACCAATAGCAATTTGTGATAAAACAGCAAATGCATTGGCAAATTTAAATAGGAACGATATTTTTATAAGTGAATCTACTTATCACTATGATGGTGGAGGATGTTGCTAGACAATAATTGTTGTATTAAATTTTTAATCAATTGGAGAAATATATAGACATCATAAAAAATTCTTATTCAGGTTATTGGAATTACCTCAAACATGAGCTTATTTCAATTAATCATTGGGATAATTATTTTTATGGATTAATCATTATTTCAATAGTAGTTTGGTTGTTAGAAATTGCTTTTCCATGGCGTAAAAACCAATCAATTTTTAGAAAAGATTTTTGGTTAGACACCTTTTATATGTTTTTCAATTTCTTTCTACTGAATTTAATCATCCTTATTGCCTTATCAAATACTGCTGCCGAATTTTTTAATGACATTCTTTCTTTAGTTGGTTTAAATATTTCAAACCTTCAATTGTTTGATGTAGATAATATGCCTAAAGCTTTAGGTTTATTTATCTTTTTTATCATTAGTGATTTTGTGCAATGGAACACACATCGATTATTACATCGTGTGCCTTGGTTATGGAATTTTCATAAAGTACATCATAGTGTAAAAGAAATGGGCTTTGCTGCACACTTACGCTATCATTGGATGGAACCAATCGTATATAAATCACTATTATATATTCCAATAGCAATTATTGGAGGTTTTGATGCTCAAGATGTTGCTATAGTTTATTTCTTTGCCATTATTGTAGGGCATTTAAACCATGCTAATTTGGGTTGGGATTATGGTTTTTTAAAATATGTATTCAACAATCCGAAGATGCACATTTGGCATCATGCTAAAGAATTACCAAAACACGTAAGGTATGGCGTTAATTACGGACTAACTTTAAGTCTTTGGGATTACATTTTTAAGACCAATCATATTCCACACGATGGAAGAGATATTGAACTTGGTTTTAAAGGAGATGAACAGTTTCCTAAAGATTTTATAGAACAGGAATTGTATCCAATAAAACTAAAAAATGAAGTTTAAAGCCTTAATTATTATTGCATTTGTATCACTAACAAGTTGTTTTTCTGCTAAAGGACTACCAATTAAAGAAACACCAGAAGATTCAAAAGAAAGCGTTGAAAAAGAAGATAGCGCTGCTGATGAACATAACACTAGTATGGACAATGTAACAGTTGATGTTACTGCTGAAGATATTCAAATAGACAAACAAATTGACGAGCCTAAAGTTGATCATTCTGCTTGGGATGATTTACTAAAAAAATACGTTGCAGATAATGGTGATGTTAATTATAAAGGTTTTAAAAAAGATATTCAATCGCTTAATGATTATGTTAATTATTTAGCAACTCAAATCCCTTCAGAAAGCTGGACATTAAATGAGCAATTAGCTTACTTTATTAATGTTTATAATGCTAATACTATCAAACTGATTGCAGATAATTATCCAACAAAAAGCATTAAGGACATTAATAATCCTTGGCTGAAGAACCGAATAAAAATCGGTAAAGAAGACTATTCTTTAGCTGATATTGAGAATGGTATTTTACGTAAAATGAACGAACCAAGAATCCATTTTGCAATTAATTGTGCTTCGTTTTCTTGTCCAAAATTGTTGAATACTGCATACACTACAAACAATGTACAAGAATTGATGGAACGCGCCACTCGTGAGTTTATCAATAATGATTCAAAAAACAAGTTAGAAAGAGATGAAGTGAAAATTTCAGAAATTTTTAAATGGTATAAAAGCGACTTTACTGAAAATGGCTCTGTGATTGACTATATCAATCAATATTCTGATATAAACATATTTCCTAATGCAAAAATCAATTATATCAATTATGATTGGAGTTTGAACGAGCAAAACTAAAAACCCTGTTTTTACGTATAAATTTACATGATAAGTATTGTTATTCCTGTTTTTAACGAAGAAAACAACATTGGCAAATTGCTTGAGCATTTGTTTGATAACTCATCATCTAAAAACATTTCTGAAATACTAGTTGTTGATGGTGGCAGTACAGATGGTTCGCAGCAAATTATTAAAAAAGTAATCTCTGTCTCCTCGAGCGGAGTCGAGAGGTCTCAAAAAAAAGGTCTCGACTGCGCTCGACCAGACATAGTTCTGTTAAATTCACCAAAAGGTCGAGCAAAACAAATGAATTTTGGCGCAAAACATGCCACAGGAACTATTCTTTATTTTCTTCATGCCGATTCTTTTCCTCCTAAAAATTTTGACGAATTAATAATTAATGAAGTTAATAAAGGGCATCTGGCTGGTTGTTTTAGAATGCAGTTTAATAGTAATCATTGGTGGTTGAGGCTAGCAAGTTGGTTAACAAAGTTTTGTTGGAGAGCTTGTCGTGGTGGAGATCAAAGTCAATTTATAACTAAAGATTTATTTAACGATATTGGTGGCTTTGATGAAAACTATATTGTTTACGAAGACAACATCCTTATTAATGAGTTGTTTGCTAGAAAACAATTTGTCGTCATTCAAGAGAAAATATATTCGTCTGCAAGACTTTATGAAAAACATGGCGTTTGGAAACTTCAGTATTATTTTATAGCAATTTATTTTAAAAAATGGTTTGGTGCTTCTGCTGAAGACATCTTCAAATACTACAAAAAGTATATTGCTTAATATTTAGAATACTGTTTTCTTATGGTTTCTTCAGCAGGTTTGTTTTGAGGAGTAAATCGATTATTTTCTATTCCTCCAACAGATTGGTAATCGATAAACCATTTCCAAACAAAACCACCAGCAAACCATTCTTCATCCCATAATTCATCAAACAAAGACTGCGTTAAAACAGATTGTGCTTCAAGATTTACTTTCCCATCTTCTCTATCAACTAACCAAGGTTTTACTCCTGCATAATCAATACTTCTATAACCAAATTCGGTAAACAAAATTGGTTTTTTATAGGTGTCATAAAAACTTTTTAATAGTGTTTTATGCTTTTGCCACCCTTTCCTGCTTCCTGCTAATGTTGGTGTTTGTTCTTGACTTAAAGGAAAATAACCATCAACACCTATATAATCTAATTCACTCCAAAAAGGAGTTCTGTTAAACTCATTCCAATTTGCTGCATAAGTTAATTTGCCTTTATAAATAGTCTTTATTTCTTTAATTAATTGATGCCAATATTCAGGACGCTCATCTACAAACCCTTCTAACTCTGTACCGATACAAAAAATATCTGCATTCATTTCTTGAGCAATTCTTGCAAACTCTAATATAAATTTAGAATACGTTTGTTCTAAAGTCTGCCAATCTTCTTCAGAACCCATTTTAATAAAACCTGTAAACTCTCCTCTTGAAACCCAAATTTGAGGTTTTAGCATAATCTTTATGCCTTTTTTATTTAAAGCACTTGCATATTGCTTTACTCCATCTTCAGTTTCACCAAACCATTGTCTTTTTCCACTATATATTATCTCTGGATGAGCTAAATCTCTAATAAACCCAAATGGCATTAAGGATGCATAATTAGCATTAAGCTTAACAACAGGATTTACATGTTTATCTGAAATTGAATCACCAGAAGCTACAAAACTAACACCATTAATTTTTTCTGGTTTTGGAACAGTCATAGAACAAGATGACATTAGTACAATAACACTTAACATTAAAAAAATTGTTCTCATAACTTATATTTAATGTTTAAATTTAAACAAAATGAAAAGACAAGGTTAAGGTTTTAACAAAACCTTCGACAAACTTTTCAACGACAACCAAAACACATGGAACACATCGTCATTATTGGCAACGGAATTTCTGGCGTAACAACAGCCAGACATATCAGAAAACTTTCTGATAAAAAAATAACGATTATTTCTGCCGAAACTGAACATTTTTTTTCACGTACTGCATTAATGTATGTGTATATGGGACATATGAAGTTTGAACACACCAAGCCTTATGAAGATTGGTTTTGGAAAAAGAATAGAATTGATTTAAAATTCGGTTTTGTGTCTTCTATTGAAACAAAAAGTAAAACTATTTATTTTGAGAATCATGACTCACTTCAATATGATAAATTAGTTATTGCTACAGGAAGTAAATCGAATAAATTTGGCTGGCCTGGACAAGATTTAAAAGGTGTACAGGGTTTGTATCATAAACAAGATTTAGATAATCTTGAGATATACGCTCCTAACAACAAAGTGTGTAAACGAGCAGTAATTGTAGGTGGTGGATTGATAGGTATTGAACTTGCTGAAATGCTAAACACTCGAAATATTCCTGTAACATTTTTAGTAAGGGAGTCTAGTTTTTGGAATGGTGTTTTGCCAAAAGGCGAAAGCGAAATGATAAATCGTCATATTAAAAATCATCATATCGATTTGCGCTTATCAACTAACTTAAAAGAGATAATTTCTGATGAAAACGGCAAAGTTAAATCTGTAATTATTGAAGAAACAGGAGAAGAAATTACTTGTGATTTTGTTGGTTTAACGGCTGGAGTGAGCCCTAATATTGATTTCTTAAAAAATTCAGACATTGAAACCAATCGTGGTGTTCTGGTTAATCGCTATTTAGAAACCAATATAAAAGATGTATTTGCTATTGGTGATTGCGCAGAACAACGTGAAGCCATTGGTAATAGACGACCTATTGAAGCGGTTTGGTATACAGGACGAATGATGGGAGAAACTTTAGCACAAACCATTTGTGGAAACAAATTACAATACAAACCAGGACATTGGTTTAACTCTGCAAAGTTTTTTGATATTGAGTATCAAACTTATGGTTGGGTTTTTTCCAAACCAAAAGAAGGTCACCAACATTTTCACTGGAAACATAATGACGATACTAAATGCATAACCATTGAGTTTGATTCTGAAACCAATGTGTTTTTAGGCATTAATACATTTGGTATTAGAATGCGTCACGAAGTCTTCGATAAATGGTTAACTGAAAAACGAACAGTTGATTATGTTATGCAACATTTAGTAGAAGCTAATTTCGACCCAGAATTTTATAAACATTTTGAAAAAGAAATACTATCAACATATAAAAACCAATTGCAAACAGTATAAGCCATGAGTAATAAATTAAATTATAGTATGTCTCTTGCAAAGCCAGATGCTCAAAACTTATCCATGATTCAAAAAATAGCTGTATTTCTTGGTATAGCTGGTTTATTCATTATGATTTTAGCATTGCTAAACGTTGATTTTCCAAACAAAGCAATCTTCTTGACCTTATCGCTAGGATTAATTATTATTGGTACAGTTATTTTTTCACGAGATGCATATCTCAAAAAAACGGAAGGCATCAAAAATGATGGCGTTTGGTTTAAATCCATTTCATCAAAAGGCATTTTGGCTTGGGCAACAGGAATTATATTAACAGGTTTTTATATCGTTCTTTATTTTTATGCTGAATTATTAGGTCAAGGTTCAAATGGTGAAGCAAATACAGGAGTTATTAGTTTGTTTGATCCTTTAAGTCAATTGTTAAGCGGCCGACCAGCTAGTCAATGGTTTGTTTACGGAACTTTGTACACTGTTGCCATTTTAGCTTTTGGATATAAATTTATGCTTAAATATCGTCACAATCGATATGAGCAATTACGTACAGCTTCTGTAATGTTTTTTCAATTGGGTTTTGCCTTTTTGATTCCAGAGTTTATGGCTCGTTTAAACGAAAGTCCACAATACAATTTACCTTACTACGATTTAAAAAGCATGTGGCCTTTAAATTATTATTTATTTGATAGTTGGTCAATTAACGGATTTTTATCTTCTGGAAATTTAGGTTTGTTAATGTTGCTATTTGGTGTGATTTCCATTTTTGTTATTTCACCAATATTAACTTACAAATATGGGAAACGTTGGTATTGCTCTTGGGTTTGTGGTTGTGGAGCATTAGCCGAAACAGCAGGAGATTCATTCAGACAATTAAGTAGCAAAAAATTATCAGCATGGAAGTTAGAACGTTGGCTAATACATACTGTTTTAGTATTCTCGGTTATAATGACTATCGCAATTATTTATTCGTATTTAGGAAGCGACCCTAACAAGTATTGGTTAACTAGACCAGTTTTTTTAATTAGCATAGGTCTATTTTTAACATTGGTTTTTGCTTTAATAATGATTTTTAAAAGAAATGAATTAGGCAAAGACGCACGTTATGGAGCCATTGGCTTTTTTGTTGTTATTACTGCTTTATTCGCAATGCATTTTACTGGAACAACTGAAGAAATTTTCTTAATTAAATCTTCAAACTTACGTTCAGCCTATGGCTTATATATTGGCTCAGTCTTTTCTGGTGTTATAGGTACTGGTTTTTATCCAATTTTCGGGAATAGAGTTTGGTGTCGTTTTGGTTGCCCAATGGCAGCAGTTTTAGGAATGCAACAACGCCTTTTTTCTAAATTTAGAATTACTACTAATGGAGGTCAGTGTATTTCATGTGGTAATTGTTCAACCTATTGCGAAATGGGAATCGACGTTAGAGCCTATGCACAAAAAGGTGAGAACATTGTACGTAGCAGTTGTGTTGGCTGCGGAATTTGTAGTGCTGTTTGCCCAAGAGGTGTTTTAAAATTAGAAAATGATAGCATGAAAGGTCGTATTAATCCAAATGAAATTTTATTAGGTAATGATGTTGATTTAATGGATTTAGTGAATCAGAAATAATATCTAAAACAATTGTATTTTTGCACTTTCTTTAAAGCACTAAATGACCAACATTAAAGTAATTATTCCTGCCTATAACGAGGAAGATTCAATTGCGCTAGTTATTAAGGATATTCCGAATATAGTTAGCGAAATTATCGTTATTGACAATAACTCAACCGACGCTACACCAATAAACGCAAAAAATGCTGGAGCGACTGTATTATCTGAAACCAGAAAAGGTTACGGTTATGCATGTTTAAAAGGCATGGAGTATATTGCTAATCAATCTACAAAGCCAGATATTATTGTTTTTTTAGATGGCGATTTTAGTGATTATCCTGAAGAACTAACAAAAATTGTTGCTCCAATTATTGATAATAATATCGATTTTGTTGTTGGATCTAGAGTTAAAGAGCTTCGAGAGAAAAATTCGATGACTCCACAGCAAGTTTTTGGAAATTGGCTGGCGACAACTTTAATGAAGTTATTTTTTGGAGCAAAATTCACAGATTTAGGCCCTTTTAGAGCTATTAAATACCAAAAACTATTAGACTTAAATATGCAAGATAAAACTTATGGCTGGACCATAGAGATGCAGTTAAAGTCTATAAAGCAAAAATTAACGTATATTGAAGTGCCTGTTAACTATAAAAAAAGAATTGGTGTCTCAAAAGTTTCAGGTACGATAAAAGGTACTATCTTTGCAGGCATAAAAATCCTAGGTTGGATATTTAAATACAGTTTTAAAAAATGATTTTAGAATACATAATTATTGCTATTTACTCAACAGCACTTGTGCTTATTTTCATGTATGCTTTAGCACAATTAAACTTATTGTTTAGTTATATAGCTGCACAAAAAATTGAAGATACAGACGATAAATTTGATCTCACAAATCCAGATGAAATTCCGTTTGTAACTATTCAACTTCCTGTGTTTAATGAAATGTATGTTATGGAACGATTGTTAGATAACATAGCATTAATTGATTATCCAAAAGATAAACTAGAAATACAAGTTCTAGATGATTCTACTGATGAGACTGTAAAAAGCACATATGAACATGTTCAAAAAATAAAAGCTACAGGATTAGATATTGTACATATTACTCGTACTGATAGAAGTGGTTTTAAAGCTGGTGCTTTAAAAGAAGGTTTAGAAATTGCTAAAGGCGAATTTATTGCCATTTTTGATGCTGATTTTTTACCTAATCCAAACTGGTTAAAACGCACAATCCCTTATTTTAAGGATAAAAAAATTGGTGTTGTACAAACACGTTGGGGACATTTAAACAGAAATTACTCAATACTTACAAAAATTCAAGCATTTGCATTAGATGCACATTTTACTTTAGAGCAAGTTGGCAGAAACAGTAAAGGTCATTTTATAAACTTTAATGGAACTGCAGGTATATGGCGTAAAACATGTATTATCGATGCAGGAAACTGGGAAGGTGACACTCTAACAGAAGATCTAGATTTAAGCTATAGAGCTCAACTAAAAAACTGGAAGTTTAAATTTCTTGAAAATGTTGAAACTCCAGCTGAATTACCAGTAGTTATTAGCGCAGCTCGTTCACAGCAATTCCGTTGGAATAAAGGTGGCGCAGAGAATTTTAGAAAAATGATGTGGAGAGTTTTAAAATCTAAAAACATCTCTTTTAAAACTAAAGTTCATGGTGTTTTACATTTACTAAATAGTACAATGTTCCTAAATGTATTTTTAGTAGCAGTATTAAGTGTACCTATGCTATATATTAAAAATGAGTATGCTCACTTAAGATATTACTTCTATTTTATGAGCTTTTTCGTGATTAGTTCTGTTATCTTTTTTGTGTGTTATTGGTTTATGTACAAAAACATTTATGGCGATGGCTTTAAACGCTTTTTTGGATATATAGGTATGTTTTTTACATTCTTTACAATAGCTATGGGCTTTTCATTACATAATTCAATAGCAGTTATAGAAGGACATATTGGTAAACGCAGTGAGTTTGTTCGTACTCCAAAATTTAATATAAGCACTTTAAAAGACTCTTGGAAAGGCAATAAATATATTAATAAGAAAATCTCTTTTAACGTTATTATTGAAGGCTTGTTAGTATTATACTTTGCTTTTGGTATGTATAGCGCATTTATTGTAGGAGACCAAGGTGGCGATTTCGGATTGTTCCCTTTTCACTTAATGTTATTTTTAGGCTTTGGTTTTGTGTTTGTTAAATCATTAACCTCTAAAGTTTAATTTTTATAGCGTTTCTCACAACTAGGTTGTGAGTCGCGTTTTACATTATATCTAATAAAAAAAGCTGCAAAAAATTGCAACTTTTTTTATTAGGATGCCATTGCAACCGCTAACGCATATTTTGCTTATATAATGTAAATTTCGTTTTATAATAACGACAAAAAACAAATTAAAAATCTTCTTAACTTGAAACCGAAATACTAAATCTGCAAATGTTTAATTCAACATTTTTAAAACTAAATAAAATACCTCTTTTAATGGCACTTACTAGTGTCTTGTTTTATGCATCATTTGCCTACGATTTAGTAAGAACAGACTACACAAAGCTATTTACACTATATATCGCATTGTTCTTTTTGTTTTACAAACTCATTCAAATAAATAAAGACAATTTTAAGTTTCTAGTAGTATTAGCCATTATTTTTAGAGTTGTTTTTTTATTTGCAATACCAAACCTTTCTCAAGATTTTTACCGCTTTATTTGGGATGGACGGATGATTATACAAGGTTTTAATCCTTATCTATACACACCAGAATCTTTTATTAATATTAATATTTTCCCTATAGCACAAGCCCAAGAGTTATATAATGGTATGGGAGAACTAAATGGAAGCCATTTTACCAACTATCCTCCAATAAAGCAACTTGTGTTTATGATTGCCGCATTACTATCAGGAAAAAGCATTATTGGGTCTGCAATAGTCTTTAGGATTTTTATACTAGCAGCAGATATTGGCACATTATATTTTGGAAAAAAACTTTTAGAAAGACTTAATCTTCCTACTCATAATATATTTTGGTATTTGCTTAATCCATTAATTATTATTGAACTTTCAGGAAACCTACACTTTGAAGGTATAATGATATTCTTTTTAGTGTGGAGTTTATATTTATTGCATTCAGGCAAATGGAAAAGGGCAGCTATCGTTTTTGCTTTATCTATTTCAGTAAAATTGATTCCGCTTTTATTATTGCCTTTGTTTTTTAAGTATTTTATACAACATCATTTTACAAAGAGTGCTTTTGCAACATCAAAAACCCTTCGCAATGACATTATAAATTTAACTGGGTTTTACGCAATTGTGATTATAACAACACTGCTTTTGTTTACACCCTTTTTCTCATCAGAATTTATTAATAATTATACTAAAACTGTAGCGCTTTGGTTTAGTGATTTTGAGTTTAATGCTAGTATATATTACATTGCAAGAAGTATTGGTTATGCAATTACTGGTTATAATGAAATAGCAATCATTGGAAAATTTATTCCGCTAATTACGATTATTTCTGTTTTAGGATTTACTTTTTTAAGAAAAAATAACGGTGTTCAGCAGCTTATAATTTCTATGCTTTTTGTGACTACACTTTATTATTTTACATCAACAACAATTCATCCTTGGTATATAACAACACTTGTATTTCTATCGGTATTTACCAATTATAAATTTCCAATAGTTTGGTCGATAATGCTAGTCATAAGTTATTTTGCCTATGCCAATAATTATATTGAAAACCTTTGGCTTATCACCATAGAATATGCTGTTGTCTTTTCGGTATTTATTTACGAAGTATTTATAGTACCTAGAAAGCAAAAAACAGTCTAGTTTTCAGTTACATCATCAATTGTTGGAGCTTTCCATTTTGTTGTACCAACTTTTACTTGATTTGCAGTTTTAATTGCCGAGCCAGCTCGTTTCTTATCATAAATCATAGCTCCAGTCATAATTAAACTAGTTCCAATAATTACAAATAATAATATACCTGGTTCAAACGTAGCAATTTGTGCTTCAACAGGAATAGCATAAAATAATAATACAGTAATTAATCCTCTTGGCGCAATAAACAACTGTGGTAAAATATCAGTTCCAATAAAGATGCGTAATAGTACAAAACGAATAGCATAAATTGAGGCAATAATCATCAAACTAATCATAGCTACATCAAAATTAAATAAAGAAGCAACGACTATAGTTAATCCGAAAATAACGAAGAAAAGTGTACGAACAACAAAAGCTGTTTCTAATGTAATAATATGTAGTTCGTGATAAATTTGATGTGCTTTTTGATAATCTAAAAATTTTGATAGTTTACCTGAAAAGAACAATTTCATATTAGCAATAACTAACCCAAAAATTAAGATAATAATCAATGAAGAAAGGTGCATTTTTTTACCTAAAGCATATAAAAGCAACAATACAGCTATGAGTAAGAATAATTTTGCTTGACTTTTTATTTTCTGAAATATCATTATTATAGCATAACTAGCTACAAGTGATATTAAAATTGTAACTATTAAATTGCCTGCAAAACCAACAGCTCCAGTGTCTTCTGCTGGATTTAATTTGCCAACTAAAAAGTAAAACATCATAATTCCAATAATATCAGAAAAGGTACTTTCATAAATATGAAATTCCTTTTTATCTTCTCTCAAACCAGTAACACTTGGTATTATAATAGCACTTGATAAAATAGATAATGGTGTTGCATATAACCAAGCAGAATGCATAGTCATTTCTGGAATAAATTGATACAATATTAATGCTGCTGCCCAAGCTGATCCTACTAACCCTACTATTGCAATAAGCATTGATTTTAGTATAGGCATTAGCTTTTCTCTTTTGAGTTCTAACTCTAATGCAGCCTCAAGCACAATCATGATAAGTCCTACAATACCAATAATTTCTAACATTGGTAAAAAATTAGGAAGGTCTTCTGTAAAATAGCCTAAACCATATTGTAATACAACGCCTAATATTATTAACATTAAAACCGCTGGAATATTTGTTTTTTTAGATACACCATTAAACAAGAAAGATAAAATGATGATTAGCGAAACGCCTATAATGACATTATAAGATGAGAAAATTTCCATTTGTTTTATTGTTTAGTAAGACTTGACTTAATATTAAATTGATTTAAATAATCTATTACAGATTCTATTTTTGCACCATTTTCGAGTGTTAATTGTATTTGCTGAACCTTCTCGCCTGGAATATTCCAAACAGAAGGATTTTGGTTGAAATCGATTAATGGACTCTCAAAAAGTAAATCCATTACCTCATCAGTTTTTTCGGGTTCTAATAAATACAAAGTTTTGCGCATAGAACCATCAACTTTTTGATTAACACAAAACCCTTGTTTATCAATTGTTGAGTAATTAATAAAGCGCTCACCTTGTTCTACTTTAATTATAAGTCCAAAAGGCATTAGCTTTTCTATTTCGCCTTGATATTCTCCTGTTACCAAATTAACTCCAGGATCAATTAATGGGTTTATTTTAAATAAAATTCCGTTGCAGTAGTTTTTAATATGCTGAAATAAAATTATGCCTGCAGCTAATATTAAAACACCATGAACTTTATAATTTATAATAACAAAAGCTGCAACTATTGTTAACAAGGCTAATGGTTTATATAACTCGAAAATAATTTCTATCCACTTTTTAAACTTGCGCTTATAACTATTTCTTCTAAAAAGTTTGAATGCTATTTTTGATAAGATTTTTAATCCAAAAAATAGAAGTATTAATCCTAAAACCAATTTAAAAAAGTCGAGCCATGTGATTTGTAATTCCATAGTTTATAAATTAGTTACGTTGGTTTATAAATTGGTTAACATCACTTAAAACAACAGGATTAATATATAAATGCCCTAAATTGTTTCTTAATAATACTTTTGTATTAATAAGTCTTTTTAAAGCAGATTTAAAATCTGATTCAAACCTTGACACCAATATGCGTTTTAATTCTAATTCTGTTACTTTCTTAAAAATAGACGATTGCTTTAAAATGATTAATTCTTGTTGAGTGAAAAAATCAGGAAAATCGTAATCTACCTCTTTAAATAAAACTTTTTCGTTCTCTTGAACAAAAGTATAGTATGTCCAAGCTTGAAACACATCACCTAGATTGTTGTTATACTTATGACTCAACTTTGTAATTGCTTTTTGAATCATTTTTGCGCTCATAGGTTCTAAGTTTTCAGAAACTAAATCTCTATGAGCAGCACCATGACGAATCATTAAGGCTTCAATAATTTCGTCTCTGTCTGTTTTACTAACATTTATTGATGTACTAAATACGTTAGAAAAATTTAATCTTGCGTCTAAATGATTTACCATTGCTTTAGTTGTAGATACCATTACAAATGCCACGTCAGACTCTGTTTCAATAAAATTAATAAGCGCTCTAATATTAGATAACAAACTATAATCTTTATCTCTCCAAAGCTCTAAATCATCAATTAAAATTACTGGCTTTGTGCTGCCATTGTTATTGTTTTTAATATACTGTAGCGCTTCTTTTAAATTATTAGTGGTTGTAAATTTTCGTCCATCAATAGTTGCAACACTATTAGGTTGAAGAACAACTATGTTATTCCCAAAATATTTTTTTGAAGTATAATCTAAAAATGTTGAGCGACCACTTAATCGTTCTCCAAATACTAAAGCTGATTTATTAAAGCCAGAATGCCATTGATTTAAGGTTTTACTTAAAGTTTCTTCTTGAGTTTTTCTTGGAATTAAAAACAAATCACCTATAAATTTTTTATTTAAAAACAACGAGTCATAATGCTCATCATCTTGCTTAAACATTCGATGGTTTAAACAATGTGTTGCTGATTCTATACTAGAATGTGCATTGTAGTGTGTAGTTTTCTTTATTTGTGTATCAAAAAAGGAAAGCCCTTTTTGTATTGGTGATTTTATACTGTTTAAAAAGGTATTACTATTTAAATTAAGTGATGAGTTAAACGGAACTTCTAAAAACACCTTACCTTTTATAAGATTTGCTATTTGTAATTGAGCCTCTACTTTTTTATTAACTCTTGCAGTAATAACTTCTCCTTTGTTTTTTAAATCGGATAAATTATCCTTTAAATTATTTAAGTTAGGTGTATTCCTATTTGTGTTTTCTTCATCAGAACTCTTAGCAAGTTGTATATTGTTTTTAAGGTTTGTTAAATTAATGCTATTAATACTTTTTAAGCTATTTTCAATAGTAATCAAATCCATTACATCTGGTAAAATCTGATAATCAAACCATTTTTGAACAGCTTTATTTAAATCAATTTCTCTACTAATTAACATTCCTTGCTCAGATGAAATAGGAATTTTTACCCTTTTCAACTTATCTATTTGTGAATTTAGATCTTCAGTTAAAGTCGATAAATTATTACCTAAAGTTAAATCGTGCACTAACTGTTCATCAATAAAAAATTTCAGCTCTTTTTGAGCATCTTTATTATTAATGTTTTTTTCAATATGACTAATATTAGCTTCTAGTTGTTTGATTAAAACAGTATGCTTATCAGAAATAGAATTGCATGCTTTTTTTAAATCATTAAAAGTTTTTAAAACATCTTCAGATATATCTTTTGCTTGTTCAATATCTTTAAACTGACTTAATAAAGCAGTAAACTGGTTATTATATACACTCCAAGGGTTTTGATGTAATGATAGCTTTTTTGATAGTTTATTTGATGCTTTTAAATTTTTGGATAAAGCATTCTTTTTTGCAAATATCTTATTTAGAACATCATCAAGTTGCGATTCTAAAATAGCTTTACTCTTCTCAAAATGTTTATTAGATAATGTTTTAATTTCTTTTTGTTCTTTTTCTAGAACTTTTACTTTATTAAGTTCTAAAAAAACATCTCTGTGTAATATGATTGTGGTTTTAAAATCTTCTGGGACACTGTAGTTTACAGTATAAGTTTCAATAACATTGACTTCAGTTTCTTTATTATGCGAAGCATCTTCAACATAATTTCCCATATTAATATATAAGCTTACTAGATCTGTAAAATTAGAAACTATTAATTTTTTTAAACTTTCAATAGTATCAATGTCTTTTAATTTATCCTTGTAAACAGCTAGTTGACTTTCAAATTCATTAAAAGTCACTTTGTTAAAAGTTGGTTTAATTTCTGTTTTAGCGCTACTTATATTCATACTTATACCAAGGCATTTTCATTTAAACTATCTAAACAGAAGATAGCCGAAGTTCGAGTAAAATTAACAATTTCAATCATTTCTTTTATATTATTTTCTTTTAAAATAGGAATAATATTTATGTCTGAATTATTAGACTTTAAAAGTGATGCTTCAGATTGAATGTCATACGATTCAATTATTGAATTTACAGGGAAACGCACTAAATCATTCAATAAACTAATATCTTCTTCATTCTGCATACCTAATGAGTCTAATGCTACTTTTACATTAATATTTCCTTTCCAGTTTTTTTGAAGCATTAAAGCTGTAAGAATAGAAATATCATTATTTCCAATATCAAAATTGGTTTTCCAACCCGATGGAAATTCTTTAAGCCAAAGCGTAATATCTCTTTCTAATGAAAGTCCAACATTTTCAAATGGCACATATAACAAAACACTATATTTATTAAGTTTAGCGACATCAATTAATTTTTGGTACGACTCATGCAACTCTTCATTACCATTAACAGTTAAAAACAAAGTGTTTGGTTTAAAAAAGGCAGCATTAAGTGATTGCATACTGATTTTTAAACTTTCTGCTAAATCATTTCCGCTAATGTATGTATAGCTTGTTGCAATATTTTTACTTTTTAGTCTAGCGCTTACTTCTGGTAAAAAGACGTTTAATTTATCATCTACATCTTTGTCAAAGCTTTTTACAGCTAAAAATTTAACCGAACCTTTAGGCGCTACAGTACTTTCAATTAGTTTAAATGCGCTTCTTATATCTTTTGGAGCTGTAACAGGAATTAATAAATCTGGTCTCCATGAGCGAACTTCTCTATTTGGGCTTAATTCGTTAGTTTTTTTAGTAGACCATTCAGCTAAAGCTGTAAACAAACCACTACGTGAATCTCCAGCATCAGATTTTAATTTCTTTTTTACTAGATAGTAATAAAACACAATTATTAATACAATTGATGCCATTGCTACAATTGCATTAATAATAAACATAACCGTTAACGAACCAAAAGCGCCTATTATTGGTATTATTATAGGTATTTTTAAAGTTGGTCTAAAACTTGGTAATGCCAATGATTGTTCTATTAATGCTACTACATTTACCATTGCATAAGTAATCATGAAAAACATTGTAATTAATGGAGCAATGGTATTTAAATCTCTTAGCGATAAACCTAGCAAAACAATAAATGAAGTAATAATCATTGCATTAATTGGCTCACCTTTTTTATTAGTTTTAGCTAAAAAAGGGCTTTTTGGTAGTATTCTTTTTTCTCCTAGAGCCAATAATATTCTTGGAGCACCAACAAATGATCCTAATGCAGAAGATAATGTTGCTCCTAATAATCCAGCTAGAACAATTGGCGCATAATATGCTTTATCAATAAATACGTTATAATTTTCTAATAATTCTGTTGGCGTAGCTAATAATGCAGCAACAAATACTAAAACCATATATACTAATGTTGTTATAATAACTGCACTAATAGTACCAACTGGAATATTTTTTCGAGGATTTTTTAAATCTCCAGACATGTTAGCTCCAGCCATGACACCAGTAACTGCTGGAAAAAATACTGCAAAGACGACCCAAAAAGATGTTCCGCTAAAATTATTTTCTACAGATCCTTTATAATCCCCAAACCAAACAAAATCGTAATTAAGCTCATTAACAAACAATCCACCTACAATTGAAGCAATTGACAAAATTATGATAGCCATAATTACGTATTGTATCTTAAACGCAAAACTAGTACTGATAAATGCTATTAACATAACCAATGCAAATACCATTAAGTCTAAAACAAGAGGAGCGTATTCTGGTAGTAATGATTGTAATCCTTCTCTAAAACCAAATACATACATTGCTACAGCAATTGCTTGAGAAAAGAAAAAAGGAATTCCTATAGCTCCACCAATTTCTAACCCTAATGATTGGGATATTAAACTAAAAGCTCCACCAGATCCAATACGAATATTAGTAGTAATACTTGATAAAGAAAGTGCTGTTGATAGTGTAATTGCAACAGCTATGATAATAATTGTGAGAGCACCTAAAATACCTGCATTACCAACAACCCAAGGGTGTCTTATATACATAATTACACCTAAAATGGTTAAAAATGTTGGCGTAAAAACCCCAGCCATTGTACCAAACTTTTTTACTGTTTTAGTTGGTTCTGCTTTCATTTTTATGAGCTTTAGATTATTGCTTTCTTTTGTGCCTAAAGGCTAATAACATTCCTGAGGCTAATCCTATTAAAAAACAGCCTAGAATAACTAACACTCTAGACATAGATAACTTATAAGTTAGAAATTTTATAGTTACAACTTCTGTGTTCTGAATTGTAAAAATGACAACTAATAATATTAGTATTATGGCAATAATAGATTTTGTGTTCATAATTTTTAAAATTCGAGGTTGGCACTATATGGTTTAGACCATTTTCCTATTGTCGTTACAGCTGGTACAAGTACTGCGAATGTTTCAAGTTTTTTTGTGTAATGCGAACTGCCTGTATAAAGCAAACCAAGTTTTAGCTTTATATCACTAATTATCTCTTCTGATTTTGAAGATGCATTAACTTTAACTTTTAGTTCGCCTAAAAAATCATCTTTTCTGTCTTCTGTTAATGAATATATTGCACTTTCATCCCAATTCGATACTAATACAGGAATATCAATTTTGCCATGAACTTCATATACGTATAGATACAGCATATATTCCATCTGAAGCTTTAAATCAATATCATGAAACTCTACAGTTGTTTTTACAGTAATATCATTAATATTATCACCTACAATTATAGTTTCAGGCACATTAATTAACTCAACAGATGAAATCTTTGCCATATTTAAGTTTTATTATTTTAGAGCGTTTACTTTATCTTCGTAAGCGTGCCATACTTCAGTAATAAACTCATGATCGTTAGAAAAGTCGTTATTTAATTTGTCTAAGGCTTTTTCTAAATCTTTATCTGGATGATTAAATAAATCTACTTGAAGATGTCCTACTTTTTCAACTAAGCTCTCACATGAATTTTTAATATCTTCTATTTTTCTTAAAAATTCTTCTTTTAATTCTAAATTTGATTTTTCCATTGTAGTTATATTATTTTGATTTGTTATTTCTTTATTATTTGTGATTTATCGTTTAATCCTTCTACTTTAATATGAGGTGTGCCATATACGTAAATAAAGCTTTTACCTTTAGCATAAATATTAAGTTCTTTACTTACATAAACATAAATATCTGATGTATTAGAGGCGTTTAAGTTGGCATTGGTAACTTTTAAATCTTTTGCTTTAATATCTGTCGACCCAGTTGTTATAAGGCTTAAATATTCTGCATTTCCTTCAATTTTCATATCAGCTCGTTTGTTTACTGTAAGCGCTAAATTATCAACCGATAATTTACCTTTTAAATATGCATTATCGTTTAAGACCATTGTAGCCTCGTCACTTCTCATTTGTAATTTTCCTTTAGTATTTCCGTTAAGATTCATAGTTAATTGTTTAGAATTTACATCTAAATCAAAATCACTTCCATCGTAACCATCTAAAATAAAATTGTTTAAATTGAACTTGTTTAAACCTTCAATTTTGGCATCATTTCGAAGTGTTATTTTATCTAAGTTTTGAAATGTAACAGATATTTCTAATTTTTTACTAGAAGTAATTTTATGTGTAGTATGTATTTTTAAAACACTATCTACCACTTCTACTTTTAAAATTTCTACAAGGTTAGAGTCTGTTTTTAATCGGTATCCATCTGCAGTTGTTTGCATTAAAGACACCTCTAAACCATCACCTATTTCAATTTGATTAAAACCTTGAAGATTCTCAAAAACTTCTACAACATCTTTATTCCCTTTTACTTTAAGCTTTTTTTGAGCTACAAGGTTTAAAGAAAATAAGACTGTTATTGCTATAAATATTGATTTCATAATTTATATATTTTGTGTTATTTGAATTAAAAAGAAGCGGCTACCAATTATGGAGGTACAGAATTAAGATAACCGCTCTTTAATTTCAGTAGAAACTTTCGTCAACATAAATCAACCAACTTTGACATGTTATAAAACTTATAAAAAGCTGACTATTATTTCTACTGATTTGCTATTAATCTTCTATTTCTACTTTTTTATCAACTAGTTCTTTAATAGGTATTACCACTTTACCTTTAAAAGTTTTTAATGTGACACAAATGTTGTCTATAGATTCAATTTGCCCTTTAATATCATCAACTTTAATATGCTGGCCTATTTCGAAATTTCTTTTAGAATAAAATGAGAATAATAGACTTTGAATAACATCTTTAGATCCAAATCCGAAAGCAATAGCAAAGGCTAATAAAAAAGATCCTAGAACTAGAGTAAGATTGTTTGTTATTATTGTTGTATCTATACCAGCTTGATTTAATGCTGTTATTGTAATAATAATTGCTATTAAATAATATATTAGGTGACTTATGGCTTTAGCACCAACAAGATCAAATGAAGAGAAAAATCCTGCAATAGCTTTTTTTATAAAATTTGCTATATAAAGACCAACCATAAATAATGCAATTGCACTAAATAGTTTTGGAATATAACGTAATAAATTCCCTATCTCTTCTGATACAATTTTCCAGTTTAATATTTCAAAAGAAACAGTTAAAAAGACTAGAAACATTATAAACTTAATAAAGCCCAATATAACGTTGGAAATTTTAAAGTTAACTTGTACTTTTCCAAAAACTTCAGACTCTTTTAGCTTGTCTGTTAGATTATCAACTTTTGCTAATTTAAATACTCTTTTTAAGATGTAAATTGTAATTTTAGTGATAATCCAACCTAAAAGCAATACAAGTATTGCTCCTATTAAATTTGGTAATACTTCAGCCATTTTAGTACCCATATCTCTGAATGTATTATAAATAATATCTTTCCACTGATTTACTGTTTCCATAATATTTAGTCTTTATTATTTGAATTGTTTTTTTTATTTTTTTTTAAAATCCCAGAAAATACCGATGCATAATTAAACGTAAATAAAGAAGATACTTCTTGAATTAATTTAATACTTTCAACACCATCCATTACTTTTTTCTTGAGATGTATTGGAGCTTCAACTGGTGGATTTCCTATTTTTTTAAATGGATTTTCTTTACTCATCTGTTTTTATATTATTATAAGATTCTATAAGCCTAGATTTAGCTCTTTTTAATCTCATTTTTACTGCACTTTCACTAAGTGTTAACAATACACTTAAATCTTTAATTGATAAATCATCTTGATATTTTAATAATAAAATCACTTTGTCCTCAGGGTTAATAAGTTCTAATGATTTTTGTAACTTATCTACTTGCATCTGAAATAAACTATAATCATCTACATCAATCAATAATTCATTAGAATCATTTAACTCTACTGATGCTTTTTCTATCTTTTTATTCTTATCTCTATTTACATAGTTTACACAAAAATTATAAGTCAGTACATATAACCATTGCCTAAAACTTACCTTTTTTGTAAACGTATTTAATTTTGTATAGGCATGTATAAAAACATCTTGTGTTAAGTCTTCAGCCTCTTGTGATGATTTTGAAAAGCCTAGACACTTATTATATACATTAGTTATATATCTGTCATATAGTTCTCCAAAAGCTGTTGAGTTTTTTGAAGTAAGTATGATATCAACAATTTCTATGTCGCTAAGAATCTTGATATCTGCTATTGTTTTCAATTTTTAAAGTTGGTTTATACTTATTAAACACAGAATAATTTAAAAAGTCACATTATTTTTTAAATTATTATTAATATAATGAATAAAAAAATAAGTATTAAGCAGATTTAATAATATTATACTACTGTTTATCAGAGGGTTAATAAATCAAAAAAAGCTACCGAAAATCGATAGCTTTTATAAATAATTATTACTCCTGTTCTTTAATCTTATGATTTAAAAACTTCTTTTTGATTTGTAAAACATTTAAACTCTACTGTAAAATCGTTTGGGTCTTTAATAAAAAAAGATTGATGCTCTCCCACTTTGTTTTCTAAAAATTTAACTTGAGAAGTAATTTCAATTTTTTTAGATTTTAAAAGGTTTAAAACCTTATCCCAATCAGGTTTATCTAAAATAATTCCGAAGTGAAAAGAAGGCAAAATATCTCCATTAAAAGAATAACTTTTGCACTCAAATTTAAAAGGACCACACTCTGTAAATGTTATTTGGTTGTTATACAAATTAACATCTGCCCATTTTACAGAAGAACGTCCAATTTGAGCACCTAATACTTCGGAATAAAAAACTCTTGTCTTATTAATATTAACACAAGGTAATGCTAAATGAAATTGAGTAGCCATAAGTTTTTAATTTACCTAAAGTTAAAACTTTTTTTTTCTCATTGTTATATTTTATTCAACTTTTTTTTAAAGATTATATTTTGGTTTAAAGCCTATTAAACTAAAAAAGCCAACTTAAATAAGTTGGCTTTTTATAATTGTTATTAATTGATTTTAGTCAATATCTTCATCAATTTCTACATCTGCATCTTCGTCTGATATTTCTGGATCTTGAACTGCTTCTGGATCGTCACTATCATAATCTTCATAGTCATCTTCGTCATAGTTTTCCATAGTAACTTGTAGTTTAGTACTCACTTTCACTAAATACTTTGTATCGTCTGTTGTTACTTCAACAGCTTCAACTATTTCGTTATTAGCATTTTTAAAGGTGATGATATTTTCATCATCATAACCGTCAGGATACTTTTCCACTAATAAAGCTAAAATTTCTGGCGTTAATTTTTTAAAATCAACGATAACGCGTTTAAGATTATCTCTTTTGTTACTCATAATTACATGTCTAATAGGTAGGCAAATATAAGTGGTGCAACAATAGTAGCATCACTTTCTATTATAAATTTTGGTGTGTCTATATCTAATTTTCCCCAAGTTATTTTCTCATTAGGAACTGCTCCTGAATACGAACCATAACTTGTTGTTGAATCGCTAATTTGGCAGAAATAACTCCAAAATGGTGTATCTTCTCTCTCCATATCTTGATATAACATTGGTACTACGCAGATTGGAAAATCTCCTGCAATACCTCCTCCAATTTGAAAGAAACCTATTCCGTTTTTAGAATTATCTGTGTACCAATCTGCTAAGAATGTCATGTATTCTATACCAGATTTCATTGTACTAGCCTTTAACTCTCCTTTAAGAACGTAGCTTGCAAAGATATTACCCATTGTACTATCTTCCCATCCAGGTACAATAATAGGTAAATTTTTCTCTGCTGCTGCATACATCCAAGAATTTTTAATGTCAATTTCGTAGTGCTCTTCAAGAACACCGCTTAACAACATTTTGTACATAAATTCGTGTGGAAAATAACGCTCACCTTTATCTTCAGCATCTTTCCATATCTTAAAAATATGTTTTTGTAAACGTCTAAACGCTTCTTCTTCTGGTATACAAGTATCTGTAACTCTGTTTAATCCCTTCTCTAACAAATCCCACTCATCTTGTGGTGTTAAATCGCGATAGTTAGGTACACGTTTGTAATGTGAATGTGCAACTAAATTCATTATATCTTCTTCAAGATTTGCTCCTGTACAAGAGATAATTTGAACTTTGTCTTGGCGGATAATTTCACCAAAAATTTTACCAATTTCGGCAGTACTCATTGCACCTGCTAAAGACACCAACATTTTTGAGCCTTTTGCTAATTGCGCTTCATAGCCTTTTGCTGCATCAACTAGTGCAGCAGCATTGAAATGCAAATAGTATTTTTCAATAAAGTTTGATATGTGTCCTTTAGTTTTCGTCATCATCCTCGAATTTAGAAAATTTGTTTATAGATGAGCCTGATTCTTTAAAGTTACTTTCATAACCATCTTCTACATTATCATCTAAAAATTTATAGCTTAACATTTTATAGTATAATTTTGCCGCAAGAAAATCTGATGATCTCTCTTTTGAGTCTGGGCACAACTCAACAATATCAAAACCTACTACATTTTTTTCTTCAAAAACTTTTCTTAAAAAATCTAGCGTTTCGTACCATAACAAACCACCTGGTTCTGGTGTTCCTGTTGATGGCATTATTGAAGGGTCGAATGCATCTAAATCTATAGTAATAAATACATTATCTGTCATTTGATCAATTGCACTATCCATCCAAAACTCATCAGTTACCATTTCGTGGGCAAAGTATGTTTTTTCTTTGTCCATTACAGTAGTTTCCATAACGTCCATACTACGAATACCTACTTGTATTAGATTTGTCGTTTGACTTGCTTCATATAAAGCACATGCATGATTACATTTACTTCCTTGATACTCTTTACGCAAATCGGCGTGAGCATCTAATTGAAGTACTGTAAGGTTGTCAAAACACTCATTAAACGCTCTAATTGTACCTATAGAAATTGAATGTTCACCACCAAAAGCAGTTACAAACTTGTTTCTTTTAATGTACTTTTTTACAGTTTGATGAACTTCATCGACCATTTTTTCTGGTGATGAATTTTCTGTTACTGCATCAGCAAGATAAACGCCTTGTTTGTAAACCTCAGTTTCAGTTTCGATATCGTAAAGTTCCATGTTTTCAGAAGCATTTAAAAATGCATCTGGTCCTTTGTCTGCGCCTTTTTGCCAAGTACTTGTGCCATCATAAGGCACAGGTATTAATACAATTTTAGCGGTTTCTAATTTGGAATATTCTTCGTCTATTCCTGCATACGTTTTATTACTCATTGTAACCTAAAATTTTAAGTAAGTCTTCACTTTTTTGTTGTTCACTAAATAATTCGGTCGTTAATTTACCGTTTTCGTCTTTGTCAATTAAAATATGTTTTGGCGAAGGTATTAAACAATGCTGTAATCCGCCAAATCCACCAATTGTTTCTTGATATGCTCCTGTATTAAAAAAGCCAAGATACAAAGGTTTTTCTTTATTATACTTTGGAAGGTAAATAGCATTCATGTGCTGCTCACTGTTATAATAGTCATCACTATCGCATGTTAAACCTCCAAGTAAAACTCTTTCATATGAATCGTTCCATCTATTTATTGGTAACATGATAAATCGTTTATTAATTGCCCATGTGTCTGGCAATGTAGTAATAAATGATGAGTTTATCATATTCCACTTTTCTCTGTCGTTTTGTTGCTTTTGGTATAGCACTTCATAAATTGCACCTCCACTTTCTCCTACTGTAAAGCTACCAAATTCTGTAAATATGTTTGGAACTGGTACTTCTTCTTGCTCACAGAATAATTTAATCTGGTTTACAATTTCATCAACCATATACTCATAATCATACTCAAATGCTAATGAGTTTTTTATAGGAAATCCTCCTCCAATATTTAAACTATCTAATGATGGACAAATTTGTTTTAAGCTTGTGTAAACTTTTAAACATTTAGATAGCTCATTCCAATAGTAAGCATTATCTCTAATACCTGTATTGATGAAAAAGTGAAGCATTTTTAGCTTTACTTTTTTATTGTCTTTAACTTGATTTCTGTAAAAAGGTAAAATGTTTTTATAGCCAATTCCTAATCTAGAAGTATAAAACTCAAACTTCGGCTCTTCCTCAGAAGCTATTCTTATTCCTATATTAAATTTACCGTTAATTTCTTGCGATAGTAAATCTATCTCTTCATAATTATCAATTATAGGAATACAGTTTTTATGTCCATTATTGATTAATCGAGCAATATTGGTAACATATTGTTCTCTTTTAAAGCCATTACTAATTACATATGTTTTATCTGTAATTTTTCCTTCAGCTTTCATTTTTTCAACAATATCAATATCAAAAGCAGAAGATGTTTCAATATGAATATCATTTTTTAAAGCTTCATTTAATACGTGTTTAAAGTGAGAACTTTTTGTACAATAGCAGTAACTGTACTTGCCTTTGTATTTGTGCTTTTTTATTGCCTTGGCAAACCAGCCTTTGGCTCTGTTTATATTATTTGATATTTGTGGTAAATACGTAAACTTTAAAGGTGTCCCATAATCTTCAACCAATTTCATTAAATCAATATCATGAAATTGCAAGTTTTTGTCTTCGAGTTTAAATTCGTCTTGTGGAAAGTAAAAGCTTTGATTGATGAGATCAATGTATTTTGTATTCATTATTTAGTATTAAGGTTTAAAATTCTGAAAAAAAAATTAATTAACGGAATAAATAATGAAAAAATCATACTCTGATTTGTTGATAAGCAGGAATAGACACTATTATTAAGTGCTCGCTTTCAGATAAATCTAATTTAGAAGTTAGCTTTAAAACTTTGTTACTTATCTTATAAGTGGCTTTCAAATTTGACTTCAAAACTTTTAAAAGCCTAAACATAAAAACTTTTGTCAATTGTTTAATTAAATGAGGTACAAAAGAAATATAAAAAAATTAAAAACAAAGATGTTTAAAACTTTTTTTTAGAAATTTTATGATAACATTTTTAAGGTATTCACTTCTTGCTCTGTAAGATGCTTCCAATGACCTCTAGGAATGTCTTTTTTAGTTAATCCAGCTATTGCTACACAGTCTAATTTAACTATCTCATACTTTAAATGATCAAAAATTGAACGAATAATTGTATTTCCTGTGTTCTTGATTTTTAGCCCTATTTGATTTTTAGATTCTCCTTCGATATAGCTAATTTCTTCTACAGTAATCAGTTTACCTTCTATTTTAAGTCCAGCTTGTATTAATTTAATATCTTCTAGTTTTAAGTTTTTATCAAGTTCAACCTGAAACAAACGCGGAACACCATTTTTAGAATTCGTGAATTTTTTTACTAAAACTTCATCGTTTGTAAATAAAATTAATCCTAATGAATTTCTACCTAATCGACCAATTGGTTTAATACGTGCAGATGTAGCATTGGCTACTAAATCCATTACTGTTCTTCCTTTACCTTCGCTTGTAGTTGTAGCAAATCCTTTAGGCTTATTAAGCAATACGTAAGCGTTCTTTTCTGGTTTTATACGTGCTCCATCAAAACGAACTTCGTCTTCAAGCTTCACTTTATAACCCATTTCGGTTATCACTTTTCCGTTAACAGTTACACTACCTGTTGCTATATGCATATCTGCATCGCGACGAGAACACATTCCTGAATTAGCAATATACTTGTTTAATCGGATCTCATCTGGATTCGATTTTTTAGCAGGTGCTTTTGGAGCAGATGTTTTTGTTGTAGGAGCTTGTTGCTTTTTTAATGGCGAATTACCTCTTGCATAACTTTTAGAACGAGTATTGTTTCCTCCTCGTCCTGAAGCTTTTCCTTTTTTATTATCACCTTGATGTCTAGTCATTGTATTTATTTTGATGCAAAGATACTTTATTATTTATTCTTTCCTTAATAATTAAATTCGATTAAGAACAACACTAATATCTATTAAAGCAATACTAAAAACACCAGCAACTATGATTAGCTTTAAAATATTATGCAAAATAAGATAATGTGTTTTTGTTTTAGATTTCCAAAGTAAAACAACAAACACAGCTAGTAATAAAGTGCTTAAGTAGAAAAAATAATTCATCCTACCGACATCAAAAAAATACAGTAATAGATAGGTTGGAATTAAAGTGAGTAAAATAAGTGTGGTCAACATTACTTTTGAAACCTTCTCACCATAAACAATTGGAATTGTATGATAATCTTGAGCCAAGTCGCCTTTTATATTTTCTAAATCTTTAGTCAACTCACGCATAGAAATAATTAAAAACAAAAACATAGCATGTACAAAAATTACTGTTTCAAAATTTTTGTAATAGATAAAAATGGCAAAAAACGGTGTAATAGTTAATATTGCTGAAGTTAAATTACCAATAAAAGGAAGCTTTTTAAGCTTATGTGAATAAAACCAAATACCGAATATATATATAGAAAAGAAAATTACTGCTCTAAACGACACATAGCTTGCTAAAACAACAGCAAAAAAGTTAAGCACAAAATAGAAAGATAGCTTGGTATTCTGGCTAACTAGTTTATCTAGTTTTGATTTTTCTGGACGATTAATTAAATCTTTTTCTGAATCGTAAAAATTATTTATGATGTAACCAGCTGCAATTGTTGATGCAGAAGCTAAAACTAACATAAATAAATTGATATCTAATACGACTTCACGCAATGATTTATCGTGAGCTAAAATATAGATTGAAGCTAAATATTGGGCTATAACTATAACGAGAATATTGTAACCTCTAACAACAGAAAACATGCTAAAAAACTTTAGCAAGAGGTGTTTTTGTTTTCTCGTAAACATAAGTTGAATTTTAGAAGTTGTAAACCACTTCTAATTTATAATTTGCAAGTGATAACTTGGCTTTATCAATATCTTCAGTAAAGCCTAAAATATAGCCTCCTCCACCAGAACCACAAAGTTTTAAGTAATAATCATTAGTATCAATACCTTTTTTCCAAAGCTCATGAAACTCTTGCGGAATCATTGGTTTAAAGTGATTTAATACCACTTTAGATAATTTTTTGGTATTGCTAAATAAAGATTTAATATCTCCTTTTAAGAAATCGTCAACACAAGCATCAGTGTGTTTGATAAATTGATTTTTAAGCATTTTTCTGAATCCTTCTTGTTTCATGTTTTCCATAAAAATACTCACCATAGGAGCTGTTTCCCCTATAATGCCACTATCTAATAAAAAGACAGCCCCTTTTCCATCACTTTTTTGTGAAGGAATACCAGTGGCTTCAATATTGTCTTTAGAATTGATAAGAATTGGGATGCTTAAATAGCTGTTTAAAGGGTCTAAACCAGACGATTTTCCATGGAAAAAAGATTCCATTTCAGAAAAAATTGATTTTAATTTCAATAATTTTTCTCTGGTTAAGTTTTCTAGAACAGTAATTTTATTAAACGCATATTTATCATAAATAGCAGCAACCAATGCGCCACTACTACCAACACCATAACCTTGAGGAATAGAAGAATCGAAATACATTCCTGCATCAACATCATTTTGTAAAGCAGCTAAATCAAATGTTACTAATTCGGAATTGATTGTTTTTAAATAATCAACAAATCGTTTAAGATTAGTGTTTGACTTTATAGCAGTTTCCGATTGAAGTCCGTTGGTTTTTAATGCACCATTATAAAAATTATAAGGAATTGATAAGCCTTTAGAATCTTTAATGATTCCATATTCTCCAAAGAGTAATATTTTTGAGTAAAAAAGAGGTCCTTTCATGTATTAGAGCAATTTCCTTAACAAATATACGTATTATTCTTTTATTTGGTTTGCACCAAAACCAATTTGGTCACAAATATAATGTCCGTTTTGACAATATGCAACTAACTCACTTTTAATAAATTCCAAAATTTGAGTTGCTTCATTTTCTGGATATAAAACATGAACGTTAGCTCCTGCGTCTAAAGTAAAACTAATATGCAAACCTGAATCTTGTCTAAAACGCCAAATTTTATTAATTATTTCAAGAGTATTAGGCTTCATTAAAATAAAATAAGGCATACTTGTCATCATCATAGCATGCAGCGTTAATGCTTCACTCTCTACTAGTTTAACAAAAGCGTTTAAATCTCCAGATTCTAATATAGGTTTTAATTTTTCAAGGTTATTATGTGCTTGTTGAAATCTATTTTGAGCATAAGGATGATTGTGCATTAAATTATGCCCAACTGTACTGCTCACTTGTTTTTCTCCTTTATCAACTAATAAAATAGTGTCCTGATAGTTCTTAAAATTCTGGTGAACTTTATATGGGTATTTTACTCCAAACAGATCTGTGCTTCCTTCTATTGAATCAGTTTTCCCCCAAACAATTAAATCACCTTCAATACTTCTGCATGCTGAACCTGAGCCTAATCGTGCTAAAAAGGATGCTTTTTGATTGAAAAGGTTTTCATTAAAAGAGGTCTCGACTGCGCTCGACCTGACAGACAATTCTTTCTCAATACTCATTAAACATAATGCCAAAGCGCTCATTCCGCTAGCTGACGACGCTATACCAGAACTATGAGGAAAGGTGTTTTTGGTTTCAATTTTAAAATGATAGTCTCTTAAAAAAGGTAAATAAGATTCAATTCGCTCAAAAAACGTTTGAATTTTTGGTTTAAAATCATCTTTTTTATTTCCATCTAAATATACTTCAAAAGAAAAGTCTTTATTGCTTTCTTTCTTTGTAAAAGTTAGTGTAGTTATGGTTTTGCATTCATTAAGCGTAAAGCTTATTGAAGGATTTTCAGGAATTTGATCTTTCTTTTTTCCCCAATATTTTACTAAAGCAATGTTACTTGGCGATTCCCAAGTTACTTTTCCTTTTTCAATCGAATTTGTATATGGTTTAGGACTAAAATCGTGTTCTGTCATAGCAATTATTCTGATGACAAAGATAAGAGTTTTACCATTGTGTTGTAATTTCTTGCTGTTGCAAATGTTTTAAACTTTCGTTCAAAGAAATTGACATTAAATTTTGCCTTTCCTAACCCTTTTTCAAAATAATAGTAAATACAATCGTTGATAATTTTATATTCTTCACCTTCATACACTTTTTCTGAAGCTTCTTTTACTAAATCATCACTTGGGCAATCGTGAAGCATCATAAAATAACTGGCTTTCTTTTTATCTTTAGCGAAAGGAAAATCATCAAAAACGCGTTGTAATTCTTGCCTTGTTTTTACTAATACTGACACTTCAAATCCGAAATAATCCTCAATACTTTTTTCAATATCACTTTCTATTTCAGAGATATCGCTTTTATTGGATTGTAAAATAACATTACCGCTCTGAATATAGGTTTGTACATTTTCAAATCCAGATTTAGATAACAATTCACGTAACTCAGCCATTGGCACTTTTTTGTGTCCACCTACATTAATACCTTTTAAAAGTGCAATGTATGTTTTCATTCTGAAATAGATTTAGCTGCAATATAAGCTCCTGTCCAAGCATTCTGAAAGTTAAAACCTCCTGTAACTGCATCTACATTAATAACTTCTCCTGCAAAATACAAATTGTTATGTAACTTACTTTCGAAGGTTTTAAAGTTAATTTCTTTTAAATCGATACCTCCAGCAGTCACAAATTCTTCTTTAAAGGTGCTTTTTCCGTCTACTTTAAAAACAGCTTGAGTAAGTTGTGAAGCTAAATCTTCTAATTGGCTTTTGTTCAAATTTGCCCAACGTGTGTCTTGATCCATATTAGACGCTAAAACAAGTTTATGCCACAAGCGTTTTGGCAACTCAAATTGTGTAGATTTATAAACTGTTTTCTTTGCTAACTCGTGCTTTAATTCTTTTAATATATCTAAACAATCTTCAAACGATTGTCTGATGAAATTAACTTCAATCTGAAATTTATAATGGCGTTTTGCCAGTTCAATAGCGCCAAAAGCAGAGAGTTTTAAAATTGAAGGCGCACTCATTCCAACATGAGTTATTAGCAAAGGACCTTCAGAAACCAAATCAGTTCCTAACACTTTAACCTCAACATTTTGTGCTACAACTCCAGGAATATCTTTAATGCGCTCGTCTTTTATATCAAATGTAAACAGTGATGGAACAGGTTGCGAAATGGTATGACCTAAATCTTCAAGAAGACTCCATATTTTTGGGTTGCTTCCTGTAGCTATAAGTAGTTTTTCACATGTGTAAATGCTGTCTTTGGTTGAAATTTCAAAACCTCTCGACTGTGTTCGAGGTGACAAACTTGTAACACTTTGATTATATAACACCTCAACCTTGTGTTTTTTGGCTTCATTTAAAAAACAATCGATAATTGTTTTTGAAGAATCTGTAATTGGAAACATACGTCCATCGTCTTCAATTTTGAGTTCGACCCCTCGTTTTTCAAACCAATCGATGGTATCTCCTGTCATAAACTGATGAAAAGGTCCTAATAATTCTTTTTCACCTCTTGGATAATTAAGCACTAATTCCGAAGGTACAAACTCCGCATGAGTTACATTACATCGACCTCCTCCAGAAATTCTAACTTTTTGTAAGCCTTCTTTTCCACGCTCAAGAATAACGACTTTTAACTTCGGGTTTTGCTCTGCAATATTAATTGCTGCAAAAAAACCTGCTGCTCCACCTCCAACAATGATGACGTCTTTTTTTATCATAATCTATCTGGTACATCAGAAATTATTCCGTCAACTTTATAGTTTTTCATTCTTTTAATAGTATCATCATCATTAACAGTCCAAGTATATACTTTATAGCCTTTTTTTTGTGCTCTGTTTACATTTTCGGAAGTTAACAAGGCATAATTGGGATGAATTGCAACTGCATTTATGGTTTGAGCAAATTCAATAGCATCATCTACACTTGCTTTAGATAACACTCCAAGTGGAATTTGTTTATCAATTTCAAAAACGTCTTCAAGCTCATGATGCTGAAAGCTAGACACTATAAAATCTTGATAGCTCCATCCTTTTGTTTTTATATACTTCTGAACTACTTCGCATGCTTTTGAAGCTGTGTTTTTTCCTTTTAATTCGATATTTAAAAGGCATTTCTTGTCAATAACATCCAAAATTTCTTCTAAAGTAGGAATCGTGAATTGATTATTTATTTTGAGTTGTTTCAGTTCAGATAATGATAATTTACTAACTTCTCCAGTTCCATTAGTCATTCTATCCAACGTAAAATCATGAAAAACAACCAATTCACCAGAAGCGCATAAATGCACATCAAGTTCAATGCCATCAACTCCAAAATCTAATGCTTTTTGAATAGATTCAATAGTGTTTTCGGCAATGTATCCTTTTGCACCTCGATGTCCTATTTTTAAACATGAGTGCTTCATCCTTTTGGTCGCATTAAGCCTTCTTGAGCTACAGAAGCAATAAGTTTTCCATCTCTTGAAAATATATTTCCTTTAGCAAACCCTCTTGCGTTAGACGTGTTTGGAGATTCTATAGAATACAGCAACCAATCATCAAAATCGAAGTCCCTAAAATACCACATAGAGTGGTCTAAACTTGCTGTTTGGGTATTTCCCCAATGTGCTTTACTAGCATGACGATTCATGGCTGCAGCCAAAATATTATAATCGGAAATATAAGTGAGTATTTGCTGTTTTGAAGCCAAATCTAAATTTGAAACATCACCTTTTAACTTAAACCATACGTTTGTAAAAGGCGGCAAATCTTCTTTATTAAATGGATTTACAACCTCAACAGGTTTAAACTCTACAGGTCGCTCAATCTCCATAAAACCTTTAGTTCTTGGTGGAATAGCTTCTCCAAATTGATGCAACATATCTGTCCAACTTAACAATTCTTCAGGTTGTTTTATGCTTTTTGGCATTTCAATTTGATGGTTATAGCCTTCTTCTTTTTTATGAAAAGAGGCAGACAAAATAAAAATTGTGGATTCTCCTTGATGTGCAGTTACACGACGAACCGAAAAACTCCCTCCATCTCTTACAATACTCACATTATAAGTAATAGGAATTTCTAAATTTCCTGCTTCTAGAAAATAGGAATGCATCGAATGTAAAACACGATTGTTGGTAATTGTTCTGCTTGCTGCATTAATGGCTTGTGCTAACACCTGACCACCAAATACATTTGGGCTACCAACAGTTTTGCTTATTCCATTAAATTCGTTCTCACTTATCTTCTCTAACGTTAGAAGATCTAATAAGTCGTTAACCGTCGTCATGTTTTTCTCTTTTATAATTTCAAAACTATTAAAATCATTGGTTGCTTTCTACTTATTTTATAAATAGTTTAAGATTTTTAATTTCAAATTCAGTATTAAAGTCGTTATATTGGTTTTTAACCTAAAATTTATGATGTTTCAAATTCAACAATTAATTTTTATCACTCTATTTTTATCTTCTTGCGATACAGGCAAATTGACTGTAATTGCAGATTTACCATCAACCCTAAAAGAAGTTTCAGCGACTGAGACAATACCCAATTCTGATTTGATTTGGGTTATTGAAGATGCAGGAAACAAAAACAATATTTATGGTTTAAATACTCAAGGGAAAATTATAAAAGATATTGATGTTAGCAATGCAAGTAATATAGATTGGGAAGATTTAACTTCAGATAATTTAGGCAATTTATATATTGGTGATTTTGGTAACAACAGCAAAAACAGAGATGATTTTACTATTTACAAAATTGCGAATCCTGATACAGATAAAGCTATTGTAATTGCTGAAAAAATCAACTTTTTGCTTCCAAAAGATATGAAATCAGAAGATTTTGAAGCTTTTTTCCTTTTTAAAGGTTATTTCTATGTTTTTAGCAAAGAGAATAAGACTAGTAAACTTATTAAAGTTCCGAACCAAATTGGTAAGCATACAGCAGAATTGGTTACTGACTTTAATCTAGCAGGAAAGCATCACAAAATAACCTCTGCTGATGTGAGTGATGATGGAAAAACTATAGTGCTATTAAACCACGATAAACTTTGGAAAATAACCAATTTTAAAGGTGATAATTTTTTTAAAGGCACTATAGAAGAATTGAAATTTGATCACGATTCTCAAAAAGAAGGCATTTGTTTTAAGGATAACTCTACTGTTTTAATCACTGACGAAAGTGATAGTAAGTTAGGAAGTAATATTTATAGTTTTAAACTGAATTAATTATAAAGCGTAATTTCCCACGATCCAGGCTCGTATATAATAATTTCAAATCTAACCTCATAAGTCATTGTTTTAAACTTATTTGGAGTTTTGTATGTTACTTGACATTTAAAAGGATATTGTACATCTTCATAACCTTCGCTATTACCTTGAGAAAAGGAATCTGAAAACTTTAATCCGCTATCACCAAAAACGTTTAAATCTGTTATAGTGTTTTTTCCTCCATTTTGGTAAAACCAAAATTTTATCTTGTTTCCTTCTCCATTCCTTCTAACAGTAAACCTTTCTACATTTACTTTCTTTTGAACTTTATAAGCATTAGGCAATTGTATGCTAGCTTCTCCTTTGTAATCATTGTTTTTCCAAATACCTTCTTTTAAAAGTTTTTTTTCTCCATTTACAACTTCAAATAATTGGCCTTTTCCATGTTTCTTTCCTTTTTTAAATTCTCCAACAAACATGTACTTCCCATTAAGGTATGTAAAAACACCTTCTCCATGTGCCAGTCCTTTTTTACATGTTCCAACATATAGTCCACCTGTTGAATCATCAACAACAGTACAGTTATTTTTTTCTTGACTATAACTCAACTGAGTTGACAACATAAATGCTATTGAAAATAATAGAAAGTATTTTAATTTCATTTTTTTATTTTAAATATACGTAAGTAATCATAAGAATAAATCCTAAAAATTCAATCCAAAGCCAAACGAAAATCTTAAGCCTTCTGTACTATTAAAAAAATTAAATGTTCCTGATAAACTCTCTGCTGCAGTAACCCAAAATCCGCCACCATAATCGTTATGCCATTTTTCTGAATCTTCACCTTTTAACCATACTCTACCAACATCTGCTCCTCCAAAAATTCCAATTTGCAATGGCAAAATGTTGGTTTTAAAGGATGGAAAACTATATCTCACATCGGCACTTCCTACCAATGAGTTTTTACCAGTAAAGCGTTCGGTTCTAAAACCTCTCAATCCATTATTGCCTCCAATATTTGATGCTTGGTAAAATACAAGCTCATCACCAATTCGTATTTGAGTTCTTAAATCGGTTTTGAGTACCAACTTTCTGTCTTTAGACAATGCATTATAAAAACCTAGATCCGAATTAATAAAGCCATAGGTGTTTTTTGTGTCTTTAAATTCTGTTTTCCCTCCAACGTTTAGCATAAAAGTCATACCTCTTGAAGGATTGATAGCATTATCAAAGCTTTTATAATTATACTCAGCTTCTAAACCTCCAAAAAAGCGTCGTTTGTAAAAATCGGTATTTATTTCTGGAGCAAATTCTGATATAAATCTATCTTCGGTTTCTTCAATTTCAATACCTTCAAAAATGGTTCTAAATCCATAATCGCTACCAAAACTTCCTTTTTTTATTATCCCAATTTTGGCTGCATAAATTCCTGTTTTAACTCTGTTATAATCTAAATCTAACTCCTCATCATTATTTACAGTTTCGTTACCATAGCCAAAAAAGTTATTCGTAAAATTTTCTGAAGTAAATGTACCAGCAACATGTAAATTCCAATCCTGAAAAATATTAGCAAACTCACCATCATAATTAAGTGCAAACCCATTTGTTGCAAAAAAATAACCACCTTTAAAACGATGTTGCTGCGAAAATGGATTGCGTTGAAACCCTTTAACTGTTTTCATAAACGACACACCTAATTGAAAACCATCGTCAGGATTATATCCTATACTTGGTGTAATAGTTGATGTTTTTACAATGTTTTTATTGAAATCGAAAAGGTTTAAATTGTACACATCGGTAAATTTAATTTGAGCACCTTTATTTTCTTGAATTGTATTCTTTTTTGATTTGTGATCATAGACTTTAATTCGCCTTCCGTTTTTAATAATATAAGTGTCATTCTCCTGACCTCCAATAAGTCTTGTAAATATTAAATTATTTGCTTTTCCGCTCACTTCAAAAACATCTTTATCGTCAAGACCGTAAATCCAAATCTCTTTGGTGATATCTCTATTAAATGTTTTGTCAACTAAAATTTCACCTTTTTCACCTCCAATAATTCTTGAAATTTTAATATGTGTTTCTTTGTCTCCAACTCGTGTCACTTCAATATAATCATCTTTATCTGTTCCTGTAAGGATTACTAATTCATTTAAATAATTATAATAGCGTGTAGCAATGTCTTGTAAATTACCTCTTCTTCCTTTAAGTTTCTTTTTGATGTCTTCTAATGTTTCATCTTGAACTTCTACAGGAACTTTTGAAAATGCCAAATCAATAACTTCATCTGTAATATGTTCTTGCAAAAACTTAGCTTGCTCTATCCATTTTTCTTTATCTGCTTTTTGAATTAAGACTCTGTCGAGTTTAATTCCTGCGCTATTCATCCACTCAATATCCTTTAGTTCTTCGTCATATACTTGGAGTTGTTTTGTAGAACCCGAAATAATTTTCATTACATCTAACAAAGCGCCATCGAAATTTGAAAACACCTGATCTCTATCTCTAGGAATTGGTCTATAGTATTTGTCGCCATTTTCCATATTAAATTGTGCCCAACGCCATTGGTCTTGATGTCTGTCCCAATCGCCAATTAGCATATCAAAAAGACGTGCTCTAACAAAAGCATTTTCGTCAATTTTATACTTTTCATCTTCTCGCACTTTTTCAATAATATCGTGAGTACTTTCAATATCATCTGCATAACCAAAGTTTCGCTCATCAGTATAATTATCTTCTGGTCGTTCTTCAATCATATATAATTCATCACCATACTCTTCATTATACTCTCCTAAACTTTCATGCTTTGGAATAAAAAACAGTTTTGGGTTTGTATGATAAATCTCTGCTGCATTTGACAAGTCTGGAACTACTGAAAAAGCATAAGGATGCGCTGCTGTATAAAAATCTAAAATAAGACTTTCAATTGCAGTTTTTTCAAACTCATCTTGTATGTAAGTGTCTTTAAAAAGTACAGCCTGTAAATATTGTGTGGCACTTTTACGAAGTGCTCTCATATTTAATTCTCTACCATCTTTAGTTTTTAAACGTAACGAGCGTGTTTGATGTCCTCCACCTTTTCTAACGACTTCCAATCCACCATAAAGCGTATCTAAAGTTGTTACTTTAGTTTTAATTTTTGTACTATAAACATCTCTGTAATGATCTCCCCAAACCGATTCGAAAAAACCTGTTTTATCTGTTTCTTCTTTTGTGTAAATAGACACTTCTATTTCTTGCGGAAAGCTTTTAGGGAATTTTGAAGCATCAAAAATGGTTCTTGGTTGAAAAATTTCTTTTTGAAATAACACTTTTGCTTTTCCATTTTCGACACCATGAATTTTAACCCAACTACTTCCATCTTTAAAAATTGTCAATTCGGCAAATCCTTGTTTGCCATAAGAGAATTGTCCATTTTCACCCAACGAAACTGCTGATTCTTTTGAACCTGAACCAGAAACTATTTGTTTTATAGATTCGTTTTCTATGTATTGTAATGTGTGTTCATGACCAGAAACAAATACAACATTGTCTGCATCTAAAGTGATAGTCTCCAATCGACTCATTAATTTATGATAACGTTCATTATACCTGTCTTGTATAGACACTCCTCCTTGTGTTCTTACTTGAGTTAGCAATGACGCAAAAATTGGCACAGGAATTTTACTCTGTGTTGGGAACAAATGTTTTTCGGCAGCAAAATAACCACCATGAACTCCATTGGTGAACATTGGATGATGCATTGCAAATACTACTGTTTTATTTTGCGCTTTTTTAAGTTCGCCTTCTATTTCTTCAAATAAGCGTTCTCTTGTTTTTATTTCACAATCATCATTTATTGTTGGGTTATGATTCCAGTTTTCTAAATACCATTGTGTATCAATTATTATAAGCTGGATTGTTTCACTTACATCTATACTTTCAAGTGGACAACCATTTTCTGGTAAAAAAGTGTTTTTTCCTAACGCATCTTCAATATATTTTTCTTCACGTTTTAAGCCTTTTAGTCCGTTTGAATACCAATCGTGATTTCCAGGAATAAATATCGTTTTCCCTTTAAACTCTTTAACCGATTTTATTTGGGCATTCAAACCATTTTCAGCACTTTCTCTTCCTTTCTCATCTTTATCTGGCAATCCTGCTGGATAAATATTATCTCCAAGAAAAATGGTATAGTCTCCTTTTGTTTTTTTATCTGAAATATAATCTTGAAATGCTTTTAAACCATCTGAAAGTCCATTTTGAGGAGATAATCCTGCATCACCAACTAAATAAAAAGTTTTATCTATTTCTTTATTTGGAAATTGATTTTGTTTTACTTCATCATTAACATACTGAGCTTCATAAGTCGCACATGCATTAAATATTAAAGCAATTAAAAAAAGTATAATTAATTTATATTGAAACTTCATTTTGGAATTTTAGTTTTTATAAAGATAAGTATTGTTAAGAACTACAAGACAACATAGAGCAACCAACTTTATGTCTTGCCCATTCTGGACGTTTTGCAAACCATTTTTGCTGTTCTGGTTGTTCTGTATAAGGATTTTTAAGCAGGTTAAACAATTCGTCAATTAACTCGTAATTTCCTTTATCTGCTTCATCAATTGCTAACTGAGCCATATAATTTCGCAATACATATTTAGGATTTACTGCATTCATTTTTTCTTTTCTTTCGGAATTAGAAAGAGATTCTTCTTGTAACCTTGTAGCGTATCTGCCAAACCATTCATTCCATTTTTGTCTGATACTATCAGAAATTTCGGTTGGCACATAAAAAGCATCGCTTATAACACTTAATCCTTCTAGAGAGTTATCTTTATCAAAGTCACTCAGGGTTCTAAAAAAAATAGTCATATCTGTCTCAGTGAAAAGCAAATTATCTTCAAGATCTTGAATCAGTAATTTATCAGCCTCATGTTCTTTTTCTAAACCAAGCTTAGAACGCATCATATTTAAAGATTTTATATCAAAATCTGTTTTATACTGATTCAAAATTGTTTCAAATGGTTCAACTTCTTCAACCAAAGGATACAACGCATTAGCTAGCTGATATAAATTCCACAATCCAATATTTGGTTGGTTTCCATACCTATATCGTTTATGCTCACTATCTGTGGTATTTGGTGTCCATCCAAAATCGAATCCTTCTAACCATCCATAAGGTCCATAATCTATAGTTAGTCCTAAAATAGACATATTATCAGTGTTCATTACTCCATGCACAAAACCAACGCGTTGCCACTCAATTATCATATTTAGAGTGCGTTGCGTAACTTCATTAAAAAATGCTAAATATGTTTCTTTTGAAGGGTTACCTAAATGAGCAAAATGGTGTTTTATTGTAAAATCTACAAGTGTTTTTAAAGTCTCATGGTCTTGTCTTGCTGCAAATATTTCGTAGTTTCCAAATCGCAAAAATGATGGTGAAACTCTACACACTATTGCTCCTTTTTCATAATCTGGATTACCATTATACATAACATCGCGAAGCACCTCATCTCCTGTTAAAGATAATGATAAAGCTCTTGTTGTTGGTACACCTAAATGATGCATAGCTTCGCTACACAAATACTCTCTTATTGAAGAGCGTAATACTGCTAGACCATCTGCAGTTCGAGAATATGGAGTTTCTCCAGCTCCTTTTAACTGTAATACCCAGCTTTTATTATTATGCTCAACTTCGGCTAAATTTATTGCTCTGCCATCACCTAATTGTCCTGCCCAATTACCAAATTGATGTCCTGCATAACACATAGCATAAGGTTTTGTATTTGGTAAAACCTTATTGCCAGTAAAAACATTTAAAAATACCTCAGACTTTGAATCTTCTTCAGTTAAACCTAAATTTTTCAACATATCTGGTGATACATGCAACAACTTAGGTTTTGACGTTTTTTTAGGTGTTACATAAGAAAAGCATGCACTTTTAACTTGCCTTCTGGTATTTTCCAAAACTGGATCTGCTGGCAATTCTTTATTAAATATGTCTTTAATCTGAAGTTTCATTATTTTAGCTTATCTGCATGCATTTGTCTCAATTTAGTCAACTTTGGCGTAATCACAAAACTGCAATATCCTTGCGACTTATTATTCTCATAATAGTCTTGGTGATAATCTTCAGCTTCATAAAATATTTTTAATGGGCTAATCTCTGTTACTATTGAATTATCAAAGTATTTTGAAAGGTTTTCTATAACTGTTTCTGCCATTTCTTTTTGTGTATCATTATGATAATAAATTACAGAACGATATTGTGTACCAACATCTCCACCTTGACGATTAAGTGTTGTTGGGTCGTGGCTTGTCATAAAAACAGTAAGCAAATCTTTGTATGTAATACTATTAGCATCAAAAGTAACTTGAACAACTTCAGCATGACCAGTTAAGCCAGAGCATATTTCTCTATAAGTTGGTTTTCCTGGTGCTTTCCCTCCTGAATAGCCAGACACAACTTTTTCTACACCTTTTACAGCTTGAAAAACTGCTTCTGTACACCAAAAACAGCCACCTCCAACAGTCATAAGTTCTATTTTTTTATTTTCCATTATTTGGTCTCCTCAGTTTTATTAATAACCATTGACTCTGAATTAATACAATAACGCAATCCGCTTGGTTCTGGTCCATCTGGAAATACATGTCCTAAATGAGCATCGCACGAATTGCACATTACCTCTACTCTAACCATTCCAAAACTAGAGTCTTTTTCATATTTGATAGCGTTTGTTTTAATAGGCTGTGTAAAGCTTGGCCATCCTGATTTTGATTCGTATTTAATTGTAGAATCAAACAAAGGTGTATTGCAACACACACAATTGTATTTGCCTGTATCGTACACACTGCATAATGCACCTGTTCCTGGTGCTTCAGTTCCTTTTTTGCGTGTTATTCTAAATTGTTCAGAGGTTAGAATTTGTTTCCACTCGCTTTCTGTTTTTTCAACTCGTTTATCTGGTTGAGGATTTCCATTTACTGCATAAGCAATAACATCTTTCCATGTAAGCATATAATGTCCTTTCGTTATTAATTAATAATTTTTGATGCTTAATATTACGGTTTAAAATAGTCGTAATGTTAAGTATTTCATTACAATGACGACTATTTAGCTTATCAGATATATTCTGATATTTTTTTAGTAATTTGTAATTCTATAAACTCAATATTTTTATATGCCTAAATTAATTGAAAAAGCTGAGAAATTTGTCTTTGATTTATTTAAAGACCATCTTGATCAGACATTTTTATATCACAACTTTACACATACCGAACGTGTATTACGTAGCTTGAGAGAAATTATTGACAACACTAAAGTTAGTAAGTCTGATGCTGAAGTTTTAGAACTTGCTGCCTTGTTTCATGATACTGGTTATACAAAAACGAGAGAAGGTCATGAAGAGGAAAGTGTAAAAATTGCTACAGCTTATATGAAAGATAATGACGTGGATGATAAAACAATTGAAGCTGTAAGCAAATGTATTATGGCTACAAAGTTTAAAGATTCGCCAGATACTGATTTAGGTAAAATAATAAGAGATGCTGACTCGTCTCATTTTGGAAAAAAATACTTTAATGAAGCGAGTGAATTTTTAAGAAAGGAATTAGAAATACAAGGCATTAAAAACTACTCACCAAGAGAATGGTTAGACGAAAACATTAATGTGCTTTCTAAAAAGCATGAATTTTATACCGATTATGCGTTAAAAAACTGGCAACCTAGAAAAGAGAAAAACCTATCTAAACTCATAAAAACCAAAAAGAAGCAGAAACTAAAATTAAAAACCGAAGAAATAAAAGCCAAATACAAAGCGCAATATAAAGATGAAAGCCCTGAACGTGGCATACAAACGTTTTATAGAACAGCTTTAAGAAATCATATAAAATTAAGTGATATTGCAGACACAAAAGCTAATATTTTACTTTCTGTAAATGCCATTATTATTTCGCTTGTGCTATCTACTCTAATTTCAAAATTAGACAATCCATCAAATGAGTATTTAATAATTCCTACTGTAATTTTTACTTTATCGAGTGTTATCTCTATGGTGTTATCTATTATTGCTACACGACCAAATATAACAAGTGGCCAATTCACAAAAGAAGATGTTAAACAACGTAAAGTAAACCTTACCTTTTTTGGGAATTTTCATAAAATGGAATTACATGAATTTCAATGGGCAATTGATGAGTTGTTAAAAGACAAAAATTATGTTTATAGCTCACTTACTAAAGACCTCTATTTTTTAGGAAAGGTATTAGACAGAAAGTACAGAATTTTGAGAGTTACTTACACTATATTTATGATAGGAATGATAGTATCTGTAATTTCTTTTGCAGTATCTTTTAAAATGCATCCAACTGCTAAAATAGAAGATGTATTACCTACAGATAGTCCTTCTGGTTGGGTTATACCTTTGGAGGACAACTACTTTGTTTAAGACTTAATTTCTTTAATTAAATCGTTATAAGTGTAGAATTTTTTATCGTTAGCATCTTTATTATATAACAAGCTCACACGAATAGCTTTAAGACCTGTTACACCTTGTAAATCCTGAAGTTCTAATAGCTCAATATCATCATCAAGCATTAATTTAGATTGTAGAAAACTGACATATCGTAAGTATTCTGTTTCGTCTTCTTTTTGTGAATAGATGATAGTTATTTTTCCTTTTTGAGTAATGCGCTCATCTGTACCTTTTATAACAGCTTTATCTACTCGTTTTTTAACAACTTCGTATCTGGCATTATAAGTTCCATCAACATCAAACTGTTTTTCATCCATTCTAAATCTAATTGATAAAGGCTGGTTGAACACTAAAATCATTGATGCAACATCTAAAGATAATGGGTATTCGTTTTGTTTGTTATAAAACTCTCTTTCCATTTCGCACATGACCTGCAATTGCCAGAGCCTTAGATTATAAAGATAAATGATATTAAAGCTCTCTTCTTTAGTAATGGATTCACCTATATACATATTATGTTCTACACCATCAGTTTTAAAACGTTCAAAAAAATGAGGATACATTTGTTGTGCTTCAATTTGCTTTTTGTCTAATAGACCAGACATTCTTTTATTTATCAGCGCAATTGTATCATCATAGTTTTTCCTGTAATAATATATAACTCCTAAATCATCATCTATTTTGCTAAAATAATCTTCAATATCTTCATTAACAGATTTGTTTTTCTTCTGCAAAAATTTGAATAAAGGTTCTATTTCAGTCTTGAAGAAACTAGAAATCTGATGCTCACTATCTACTTTAAAATCGACTTTTATTTCTTTAGAATATGACCCAATTTGGTATTTTATCTGTTCATAAATTGGTAGTTGATCTTTTTTAGGAAGCTTGTCAAAAATCTTTTCGGCAAGTGATAACTGCATGGCTAAATCTTTTTGAGTAGCATGATTTCTGGCTTCTGATGAACCTTTAACATCAATTTGTCCAAATAATGGATATACTTTTTTAAAGCTTATTCTACTAAAAGACGCATTAGAACCTAGATGTTGTTTGTCTATAAGAAATTTTTTGGCTGCTTTTCTAAATTTCCATGCTACACTAGGATGAATTGATGTACATTCTTGTTGTATTATGGCTTCAATAAGATTTTCTTCTTCATTTTTAGATCGCTTTACAGACGCAACAATATATGGCATTACATCTACTAGCTTATTAGCATTTATACTATTGAGTAGTTTTGGCTTGTCTGAAACTAGCTCTAAAACTCCCATCAGTTCATTATTATCTGCGATTGGAGCCAAAATAACACTCTTAATTCCTTGCTCTTTAAACGTTTTGATTTGAGGCGCTTTACCTTCGGATTTCTTATACATCTTATCTACATCAGATATAGAATATGATTTATGGTGTGTAAGAAGTCGTTTATAAGAGCTATGACATAACGCTTTTTCACAATCAAAATGCTCATTGTCATTTAATAAAAAGCTCGTTATCCCTTCACCATAAACACGCTCAAAAGTATTGTCTTCCTTATTATAAATTGAAAAACCAACTTTTAGCTCTTTAATATTCAAAAGCGAACGAAATATTTCATGAAAATTATCCATGAAGTTTTTGTCTTTTCGTTTACCTTCAGAAATTAAAGTCGATTTTATATTAGAAATAGATTGGTCGTCAGTTACATCAAACATATTTGAAATAACAAAGCCTTTAAATGTGTAACTGTTTGGTGGAAATTTCTCTTTCCAAAGTTTCAGATTATCAAAATTATCTAACAACAATTCATAATCTTCTTTGGTTATTTTTGGAGCATTCTTATTCGGAATTAATTCACAAAAATCTGCATTATATAAAATTTTATAATACCTCATTATACCATTTGCATCTGGTATTTCATAAAAAAATGGTCGTTTAAAATTTAAATCATATCCATAACAAAAGTTAAGAATAATTGTACAAGCCATGATATAAGTATCATCTTCTATCATGTTTTTAATTTGAAGATTAAAATCTTTTCCTGCTGTTTTTATAATATTTTTAAACCTTTCGGAAGAGTTGAAAATAAGATCATGAAATGGTACAGAGGCAGTTTTTATTTCATTTTTTGTTAAAATTTCACTGAAAGAATCCTGAAGAATTAATTTAATCTCTTTCTCGTATTTTGAAAAAAACGATACATCGCTAAATCCAGATCTTAATATTGGGTGAGGCTTTTGTTTTATTAAAACCCTTCTTGCTTTAGCCGAAATAAATTCGTCATCACTTTTTTCCAGATTTTCATAATAATCTAGAAGCTTATTAAAGCTAACTTTAATTGTAAAAGGAGATTCTATGTTATCGTTTAAATCTTTCATGTTATTATATTAATACAAAACTACAAAATAATGGGTTAGTCGTGAAGATATTAACCAAATAACAAATTGCATTGTTTACAATTTTTAAGCTAAATAATTACGAATATGATAATTTTCAATATATTTATTAAACTAATAACTAACTAATACAATAATTATGTTTTCAAAAACAAATTTAATTTCAACTTTAGCCGCAACTATTTGGGGCTATTTTGGTGGCTATTTACTTTGGGGAATTATAGGAGATTCCTTAATGGCTGATTATTCTGGATCTGCAACTGGAGTTATGAAAGTTGCTGTAGACCATGTACACCTATTACTAGGTTGTTTAATTCTTGCTTTTGCTTTTTCTACTATTTACTCTAAGTGGGCAAGAGGAGCTCATTCAGTTTCTCAAGGAGTACAATTTGGTATTTGGATGGCCATTTTAATTGGTCTTGGTGAAGGGCTAATAGATTTTGGCACTTCCAATTTACTTAATATTACTGGTACATTTTTAAACACTGTAATATATCTTGTTCATTTTGTAATTATGGGAGCTATTGTAAGTGTTGTTTATAATAAACTGTCTACTAAAGAATAATATTTATCTTATAAACTTAAAAAGCTTCAACATTATGTTGAAGCTTTTTGCATTAATTAAATAGTTAGTTATAGTTAATTAATTAAGATTTTATATTCCCATGGCTTAAGAGTAATTGTTTCACCTTCTTTAAATTCTACCTTTGTATTATTCATGTAGTCGGTAAAATTGCCAAGTATTGCAACTGTGGTTTTTTGCTCTTTATCTGTTAGGTTAGCAATAAAGGTCACTTTTTTGCCTTTTTTATTTCTTTCAAAAACTAAAACGTCTTTATTTTCTGAAGATAGCCTCTTATAATCTGCAGCAGATTTCCCTCCGTTTAATGCAACATTATCAGTTTTGAGTTTTCCAAGCTTTTCTAATAAAGGCCACATTTTCCCTTTTGTTTTTGGAATACTATCTTTTTCAAAAAACTTAAGCCTGTGATTTAAGTCATACTCTTGCCCAGAATAAATTAAAGGCATTCCAGGTGCAACATAGCTTAGCGCTAACATAGTTTCTGCAGCATTTCCCATTCGTTCATTTATAGTACCATTCCATGAATTTTCATCATGATTAGTAATAAAGTTCATAAGGATATCGTCCTGCTCGTATTCTTTTCCCATTTTTTCAATATAGGTATCCCACTCTTTTACTCCTTGTTCACCTTGTGCAATTTTATTTAAAATATGATGTCCTTCCCAAGCGTAAGCCATATCAAATAAGTTGCCTTTTAATAATTCAGGCTCCCAAGCTTCTGCTAACATAAATAAAGGTTTTTTAGCTCTTAATTCTGAAACACATTCTTTCCAAAAATCTAATGGAACTGAACCTGCAACATCACATCTAAACCCGTCAACGCCTTCATCAGTTATCCAATACATCATGTCTTCAATCATTTCTTTACGCATTGCTTTGTTATCGTAATTTAAGTCAGCAACATCTGTCCAGTCTGTTCCTTCAGGATGTGTAATATTTCCATCTTTATCTTTTGTATAGTAATCTGGTTTGTTTTTAATCCAAATATGATCCCAACCTGTGTGGTTAGGAACCCAATCTAAAATCACATAAATATCATTTTCATGAGCTGTTTTTACTAATTTTCTAAAGTCTTCAATTGTTCCATACTCAGGATTTATTTTTGTAAAATCAGTTACTGCATAATAACTTCCTAAGTATTTTTTTTGTTCTTCTTCTGGAAAATCTGTAGCAAACTTACTGTCTGGTCCTCCAGTTGCTTTACGTTTTGTTTCTGAAATAGGAAATACAGGCATCAACCAAATAACTTTAACTCCAAGTTGTTTTAATTGTGGAATATCTTTTGTGAATTCTTCAAAAGTCCCTTCAGGTGAATATTGACGAATATTTGCCTCATAAATAACAGCAGTTTCCATCATTTCTGGAGTTACAGGAGCAATATCTTGTGATTCAGTTTCTGCATTTTGTGCAACTTCTTTCTTTTCTTTTTTACAGGCAATAAAGAGTACTAATGTTAATACTATAAGTGTTAGTTTTTTCATAGTTTATTTGTTTAGTTTTATGTCTATTTCAATATCGGTTTTTACTTTCCAGTCTATTGGTATTACTAATGTTTTACTTGATTCATTCCAATTAAAATCAGCTTTTTTATTGTCTACTTTTATTCGCTTTGGTGATTTATTTATATTATGAATTGTTAAGTTTATTTGCTTATCATTTGATGTGTATTGTGAACCAATTATAGATTCAAATTCTATCTCAAGATTTCCTTTTTCTAATTCTGATTCAAATTGTAATAACTCATAATTACCTTTTTCAAATGCGTTAGGAGCTAATCCATCATCATTATAAAGTTGACTTGTACTAGTAATTACAGATTCGTCATAATAATAGTGCACATCTAAACTTGAAGCATTATAGGTGTCAGTGCTTTGTACTAATTTAGCCATTGGAATAAATGCTCCAGCTCTAACGTAAGTTGGAATATAATTTTCTTTAGTTTGAATTGCTTTAGTTTGTCCTCCTTCAAATTTTTCATCAGTATAAAAATCAAACCAAACATTGTTTTTTGGGAAGTATACTTCATGCTCCTTTACATTTGAGTTTACAATTGGCGTGACTAAAAAATCTTTTCCCCAAAGGTAGGTTGTTGCACTTAATTGCTGAGTTTTACTATTTGGCTCATCAAAAAATACTGGCCGCATTAAAGGTGCTCCTGATTGGTTATTCTCAAATGCTAACGTGTAATTATATGGTAGTAGTTTATAACGTAATTCGATTGATTGCTTTGCAAATTGTTTCGTTTTCTCTTCTCTAAATACTGGTTCGGCTGGTACTTCTTCTTGAGCGTGAGGTCTGTAAATAGGCTGGAAAACACCATATTGAAGCCATCGCGTATATAATTCATCATCTAAATTTGCACCTGCAAAACCACCTAAGTCACTATGCATATATGCAAGCCCTTGCATTGCCATTTGTATTGCAATTTCGGTTTGGCTTTGCAATCCTCCCCAAGTTCTGTTAACATCCCCAGACCAAGGGATTAACCCAAAACGTTGTGAACCTGATGAGCCTGATCGCATTAAAATAAATGGCCTTTGATTAGGAAAATCTTTTTGATAACCTTCAAACACTAAACGAGCCCAATCGTGACCATAAATATTATGCACCTCATCTGCTGTACCTGTTGCATGCAATAGTTTTGAAGGATGTACTTCGGGCTCACCTAAATCTCCCCAAACACCTTTTACTCCAATATCAGCTAGTTCTTTGTAAATGTTCCAGAACCAAGCTTTTCCTTTTGGGTTATATATATCTATTAACCCAGTGTTTCCAAAATAAAAATCGAATTTATAAGGATTCCCAACTGAATCTTTCGCTAAAACATCTTTATCAACAGTTTCTTGCCAGCGTTTTGATGTTGTTAAAATAAAAGGTTCTGTTACTAACACTGTTTTTACTCCTTTGTCATCAAGGTTTTTTATCATCTGTTTAGGATTTGGGAACGAATCTTTTAAAAACTCTAAATTTCCCATGTGACCTTGAATATCTTTTCCAAACCAATAAATGTCTATAATAACAGCATCTAAAGGGATTTTTTCATCTTTAAATTTTTGTACAGTTTCTTCAACTTCTTTTTGTGAATGGTAACCAAATCTGCTTGAAAAATTACCAAATGCCCAACGTGGTGGCAATGGTTGTTTTCCTGTTAAATCTGTATAATTATCTATTAAATCTAACCAAGAATCACCAACAATAACTTGATATGTTTTACGACCAGATATGGTTTCATAAGTTAACGTGTTATCTTGTTTACTATCTAAATCTAAATACCCAATAGGTGCATTATCAAAATGTACAGCATACATGTTAGATGACATTACTAATGGCATTGTATAGTTCATCAACTCACTACGCGTTTCATAGCCATAATGTGCTCTATTATAAAGCTGAAGCCTGTTGCCTCTTCTGTTCATACCTAAAGCTCTTGCTCCTCCTCCATATAAAACTTCATCTTTAGTAAGGTTAAATTGAATGGACTCGCCAGATTCAATTTTAGTATAACCTTCTTTTTCTGAAATAATAGGCTTGCCATTAAACCAGTACGAAATTTGAAATGGCTTTTTTTGAATATTAACAGTTATTCCATTTGAATGAAGTACTATTCTATCGTTTAAATCTTTAAACTCAAGAGCTACTTTTTCGGGTTGTAAAACAACTGCATGCGAATTTGAATTAAAATCTTCACCATTAGGAATGAAAGTGGTTTCTACAATTTTAGAAGTATAAAACTGAATTTTATAAACACCGTCGTTTACTACTACTTCTACTCCATTATTGGTTTTTTCAACATTAGATATGTTTCGATTAACATTCTGCCCAAATGAGAACTGAACAATAGTGAAAAGCGAAATAATATTTAAATATTTATACATTTATTTACCTAATAAAAAAGTTAGTGGAATATCTAATCGTTTTTGCCATGCAGCTTCAGAATGGTTTTCACCTTTAAACTTCAAATTTCTAAAATTGGTATCATTATACCCTTTTTCATGAAAAATTGCATTAACAGTTTCTTCATATTGAGGGTAATACTGATCTAATGTTTCTGTGCCAAAATCGAAATATAATTTATGCGTTTTTGAGTCAGGAAGTTTATCTTTCATATACTTAAAAATCGCATTTGCAAATACGTTGGTTTGTGACGGAACTACACCTGGCCAATGTGTTGAAATACAAGCAGCACCTGAAAAATGCTCAGGATATTCACATAAAGCATACATAGAAATTAATCCTCCCATGCTAGAGCCTGCAATAAACGTTTTCTCTTTTGTAGCAAAAACTGAATAGTTAGAATTAACATAAGGCATTAATTCTGAAGTGATAAACTTTAAATAATTATCTGCATTTAGATTTAAATTAAAATTGTTCGATTTAGCTTTTTGTATAATAGAGTCTTTAACTTGTTCTGGAATATAATCTAAAGCTTTTTGTGGAAAATAATCTTGCCATCTTATCTCAGAAATATTCCATATAGCAACAACAATAAAATCGTTTGTTAAGTTATCATCCATTAACTTTGATGAGACCTCATCTACCATCCACTCTTGTTTATTCCATGTTTTTAATGAGTCAAACAACATTTGACCATCATGCATATATAAGACTGAATATTTTTTATTACTCGTATAGTTGTGAGGCAACCATACGTCTATATTTCTTGGTGTAATGTAATTTGAAGGGAATTTTTCTACTCTAAATATCTTACCAGAACTAATATTTATATCTAAAACTTCAGATGATTTTATATCATTAAATTCATTTTTTACCGAAACAGTTTTAGTCTCTTTGCAAGAAACAAATACAATAAAACAAACCGATATCCAGATATATTTAATCATTATTTCAATTCTATAATCATTGATGATTTGGCTTCAACTTTTAAAGTGCCATTAAATTTAATTTCTTTACCTGAAAGAATCTCTTGCCCATATTTTGATTCTTTTATCATTTCAGCAAAACGACTTAACTCTAATGATTGCGCATCAGTACTATTATTTAAAACAACCATTACACGTTCAGAATCATTATATCTAAAATATACATACACATTATTTTGTGGCACAAACTGCATTGTTTTACCATTGTGTATTACATCTTTAGATTTCCTCCAATTGAATAATTTTTTTGTGAAATTATAATAGCTGTTTTGTGAATCAGTTCTTCCTTGTGCTGTAAACGCATTAATTGCATCACCTTGCCATCCACCAGGAAAATCACGACGAATATCGCCATCTCCTTTTGCATTTTTATCTCCAAGCATTCCTATTTCATCTCCATAATAAAACTGCGGAATTCCTCTAACTGTAGCAATTAACGACATTACTAATTTGTATTTATTTATATCACTTTTATAGATTTCGTTAATTCTATTGGTATCATGATTACCAGCAAAAACTAAAATATTATTGATATCAGGATACAAAAAGTCATTAGTAAAATTATCGTAAGCACGAATCATTCCTTTATCCCATGACCATTTTTCTTCTTCATTGAACATTACTGTAACAGCATCATGAAGTGTAAAATCCATAACACTTGGTAAATTAGAATTAAAACTATCTATAGCTCCAACTTTACTATCTTTTTGCCAATATGCCATTTGAGATTGGTTATGCATCCAAACTTCGCCTACAATATTAAAATTTGGATACTCATCCATAATCGCTTTTGTCCATTTTGCAATAGCTTCTTTATCATTATAGGAATAAGTATCTACTCTAAAACCATCTAAATCTGCATATTCTATCCACCAAATTGCATTCTGAGTAATATATTTTAATAACAAAGGATTGCTTTGATTCATATCTGGCATTGTAGTATCAAACCATCCATCCATACAAGCATGTGAATCGTGTTGTGAAGCATTACTGTCAAATTGTGTAGACATTCTGTAACTACTTCGCTGAAACCCTTTTTCACCATTTTCCCAATAATGAATCCAATCTTTAGTTGGTAAATCTTGAATCATCCAGTGCTTACTTCCCCAATGATTGGTTACATAATCCATGATAAGCTTCATGTCACGTTTGTGCATTTCGCTAGCTAAACGTTTATAATCTTCATTAGTCCCAAAACGAGAATCAATTTTATACAAATCGCTTTGTGCATAAGTATGATATGAATATACTGGCTCATTATCTTCTAACAATGGCGTACTCCAAAGTGATGTAAAACCAAGGTCGTTTATATAATCTAAATGATCAATTACTCCTTGAATATCTCCTCCATGTCTTCCACCTGGATTAGTTCTATCAGCTTTTTCAACTGTATCTGCTGTACTATCATTATTTGGGTTTCCGTTTGCAAATCGATCTGGCATTATTAAATACATGGCATCACTTGAATCGAATCCATCACGAATTGATGAGTTTTCTCTTCTTTGTTTAAACTCGTAAGCTAATGTTTGTATTTTTTTACCTTTTTCTGAAAACGTAATATTTATGTTTCCTGGATTAATGTTTTCTGTACTAACAGTTATAAATTGATAGTTAGGATTTTCTGTTTTTCTGACATTAATTATTTTAATGTTATCGGAAATTGACACGTCATATTTAGCAATGTTATTACCATAAACTACTAGTTGTAATTCAGGATTTTTCATATTACTCCACCAAAAAGGTGGTTCTATTTTTTCTACTTGAGAAAAAATAGAAATACTAAACAACAAAATGACTACTTTAATAATTGATTTCATGTGTTGATGTTTATTTTTTTATTGGTCACATGTTACTTCCTTTTAATCTTTCGATTAGTTGTAAAATTATAGTTATGGAAGTTTCATAATATTATACAGTTACTAAATTATTGGGAGAGATGGTTACTTTTTTGCCATTAACAAAAATGTCTAATTCTGCTTCTCCTTCTAATTCAAATTTTGTGTCCTTTTGACATACATTCACTTTTAAAATTTGATTTCTGAAGTTTACTTTAAATGAATAACCTTCCCACTGTTTTGGAATTTTAGGCTCAAAACTTAAGGAGTTATTCTTTACACGCATTCCTCCAAAACCTTCAACAATACTCATCCAGGTTCCAGCCATTGAGGTAATGTGTAAGCCTTCTTCTACTTCATGATTATAATCGTCTAAATCTAATCGAGAGGTACGCAAATAAAACGTATAAGCTTGCTCCATTCTATCTAATTTAGCAGCCTGAATACTATGTACACAAGGAGATAGTGAACTCTCATGAACTGTAAATGGTTCATAAAAATCGAAATGACGCTCTAATTCTTCAGTTGTGAATTGGTCTTCAAAAAAGTAAAAACCTTGTAAAGTATCTGCTTGTTTTATATATGGCGAACGTAATATTCTATCCCATGACCATTTTTGGTTAATTGGTCGTTGCGATTTATCTAAATCGGCAACAGTAATAAGTTCTTTGTCTAAAAACCCATCTTGCTGCAAGTATACGTTATGCTTTTCGGAATACGGGAAATACATATTATCAGCAACTTTCTTCCATTGCTGCAATTCAGTTTTAGAAAGTTTTGCTTTATTCATAATTCGTGTATAATCTGAAGCATAATCAGACTCTATTCTATCAATGTTTTCTAACGTATAGTCTATACACCATTTAGCAATATAGTTGGTGTAAAAATTATTATTTACGTTATTTTCATATTCGTTTGGACCAGTTACACCAAGAATTACATATTTATTTTTAGATGTAGAAAACGTTGAGCGTTGATGCCAAAAGCGCGCTATTCCTATAAGAACCTCGAGTCCTTTTTCTGGAATGTAACTATAGTCTCCTGTGTATCTGTAATAGTTAAAAATGGCAAAAGCAATGGCTCCATTACGATGTATTTCTTCGAAAGTAATTTCCCATTCGTTATGGCATTCTTCACCATTCATAGTAACCATTGGATACAAAGCAGCTCCGTTTTTAAATCCTAGTTTTTCAGCATTTTCAATGGCTTTTTGCAAATGATTATATCTGTACTCCAGTAAACTTCTTGCTACATTTTGATCTTTAGTTGCCATGTAAAATGGAATGCAATATGCTTCAGTATCCCAATAGGTTGAGCCTCCATATTTTTCTCCTGTAAATCCCTTTGGACCAATATTTAAAGTTGAATCTTTTCCTAAATACGTTTGATTAAGTTGAAAAATATTGAAACGAATACCTTGCTGTGCTTTTACATCACCATTAATAGTTATGTCTGACATGTTCCAAATGTTTGCCCATGCATGCTTTTGCATTTCTAACAAACCATTAAAGCCTAATTTACTTGTCTTTTCTAATATTGCTTTTGCAACTGAAACAAGTTTTGCTTTATCATGATTTCTGTCTACAGTATAACCTCCAAATTTATGAATTGCATAAGTTTCTCCTTTACTAACAGCTTGCTTATAACTAAAAGACACATAATTAACTTGAGAATTAGTTGTTGGCTGATTTGAAACTGCTTCTCCATTAATAAACACACTAGACTCCATAAAAGTACAAGTGTGAAAATTTGTTTTCATTGTTTTAGCTTCTATAAAAGCTTGATTTTTTTCATGACTTACATTTTTAGTATCCCAAAATTTATCATCCCAGTTGCTGTCTTCATTTGTAATACCAGAATCTAAATACGGTTGAAATGTAATTTCTGCATTACTATTTTTAGGTGTGATTTGATATTGTATTGCTCCAACTTCATCAATATCTAAGCTTAAAAAACGCTTTGTTTTAACCTCTATTTCTATATTGTTTTGTAGTGTTGCTAAAAAACTACGAGATAACCAACCTTCTTTCATGTTAAGCTCTCTACGAAAGTTTTCAACCTTTTTACAAGTAAATAAGTCTAGGGCTTCTCCATTTACAAAAACGTTTATCCCAATCCAACTTGGCGCATTAAGCACTTTAGCAAAATACTCAGGATAGCCATTTTTCCACCAACCTACTCTTGTTTTATCTGGATAATAAACTCCTGCAATATAACTTCCTTGAAATGTTGGTCCTGAATATTGCTCTTCAAAATTAGCACGTTGTCCCATGGCACCATTACCAATACTAAATAAGCTTTCAGATGACTTTACGTTTTCAGTATTAAAGCCTTCCTCAATAATTGACCAATTATTTGGTTGTATATAATCTTGATTCATTTGATTTATTTCGTCTTGTAATTCTTAATGATTAGAGAGTCTCTCAAATTGAGATTCTCACTTTCATTAGGAATAACAAATTCATTTATTAATTAATTCTTTTAAAAATTCTGTACTTACCTCAGTAAAATCATTAAACACATAATCTGCTTCTTTAAGTACACTTTTTTCTCCTATACCTACTGATATCATACTTGCAATATTAGCTGCCTTAACACCTGCGAGAGAATCTTCAAAAACAATACAATCTTTTGGCAGACAATTTAATTGCTTTGCTGCTTTTAAAAATACTTCAGGATTGGGTTTTGCTTTTGTAACATCATTACCATCAACGATTGTATCAAACTTTTTAAATAAGTTTACTTTTTTTAAAATCTCTCTTGCATTTTTACTTGCGGAACCTAGCGCAATAGGTTGATTGTTTTGTATTAAAAAATCTAATATTTTAGTTACATCTGGAAGAATTTCATTTTCGTCCATTTTATTGATATAGCTTAAATAATCGTCATTTTTTAAAGCCATAAGTTCCATAAACTCATCTTCACTAATACTTTTATTGCCCCAAGCCAAAATCTTTTCGAGCGATTTAACTCTACTAACTCCTTTTAGCTGTTCGTTTTGAACTTCAGAAAAATCGACACCTATGCTATTTGCTAATTTTTTCCATGCCAAAAAATGATACTTCGCAGTATCAACTATTACTCCATCTAAATCGAATATAAATGCTTTTTTACTCATTTTTATAGTTCTTCTGCTTGATATGAAATTGCATTTTTATTAGTGATTAACAAATTACATAAACCAGCAATAATTAAACTTATACCTGCTACTGTCATTGCATTTATTGCTTCTTCACCTAAAAGCCCAGAAATAAAATTAATACCTCCAAGAGCTGCAATAATTTGTGGTATTACAATAAACATATTGAAGATTCCCATAATAACACCCATTTTTTTAGGGTCTACAGAACTTGATAACATTGCATAAGGCATTGATAAGATACTTCCCCAAGCAAAACCAATAAGTATAAAGCAGTACATTAAATTTTCAGGTGATGCATAATTCATTAAAATAAATCCTAGTCCACCAAATATCAAAGAAAACATATGAACTAGCTTACGATTTATGTTCCTTTTTGATGTATATAAAACTAGTAATAAGGCAAATGCCATTGAAGACAAACCATAAATACCCATCGCAGAACCAACTAAATTTGAAGATTTTTGAAATGCAGTATTTGCTATATCAAAAGCTTGAGCTTGAGCAGGCAAATTCATATCATATGCTGCCTCAATTGGTGCTGGTGTTTTATAAACGTGCTCTGTTAAAGCAGGATTTGCTAAACTCCACATAGTAAAAAAGGCAAACCATGAAAAGAACTGAATAACACCTAGCTTTTTCATTGTAAGAGGCATACTTCCAATATTATTTAAAATATCAGGAATAAAATTATTTTTTTTAGCCTTTTCACGTTCAAACTCTTCCATATCTTCTGGAGGATACTCTGTAGTTGTAAAGACAGTATATAATATACTAATCAAAAACACAAAAGCACCAATCGCAAATGCAATTTTCACTGACATAGGCACTACTCCCAAAGGTGCAGAATCACTAACGCCGAGTTTAGAAACTAACCAAGGTAAATTACTAGCAATCCAAGTTCCTATTCCAATAATTAATGTTTGTACAACAAACCCATATGAACGCTGAGAGTTTGGTAGTTTATCGGCTACTAACGCTCTAAACGGTTCCATTGATATGTTAATGGATGCATCTAAAACCCATAAAAATCCTGCTGCAATCCAAAGCGCAGGAGAGTATGGTACAAAAAATAAAGCTAGAGAGCTTAAAATAGCTCCTATGAGAAAATATGGCCTGCGTCTTCCCCACTTAATACTCCAAGTTCTATCGCTTAGATACCCAATTATGGGCTGAACAAGCAAGCCTGTTAAAGGCGCAGCAATCCATAATAAAGGAATGGCGTCTTTTTCAGCTCCTAATGTTTGAAATATTCGAGACATAAAGCCTCCTTGTAAGGCAAAACCAAATTGAATTCCTAAAAAACCGAAACTCATGTTCCAGATTTCCCAAAATCCTAGTGTGCGCTTTTTCATCTATAGTATGTTTAAATTAATACTATTGATAAGCGATATTACTTATCAAAACTTATTAGTAGAAGTGAAAATATAAGTTTTGATTATGGGATAAAGATAGTAAAGTTTTTAAATTTGCAATATTAATTTTCTATTTGGTTGAATTTCTTTCTATTAATTCTGTCTCTATAACTACTGTTTGATACTGTTCCTCTTGGTCTTCGTGCTCTAATTTTTCTATTAATAATTCTGCGGCTTTTTCGCCCATTTCTTGACCATGCTGACTAACAGTTGTAAGGCTTGGTGTAGCGTGTTTTGACAATACACCATCGGTAAAACCAATAAACTGAATATCATCTGGTATCCTCAGTCCACGTTTTCTAGCTACTTTCATTCCTATAATAGCATAGAGTTCGTTTACAGCAAAAACACCATCTATTTTTTTATTATTTAAAAATAATTGTTCTATTTCAGATTCTAGAGATATTAAATGATCTTCTGAAACTAATTCGTCGTCTACTTTTAATATTAAGTTAGAGTTTGGACTCATTTTATAATCTTCTAATGCTTCTAAATAGCCTTGAGTTCTTAACTTCCCGACACTAACATAGTCTTTAGTGGTAATAATAGCAACATGTTTACACCCATTAGATAATAGTTTGCTTACTGCATTTTTAGAGCCTTTTAAATCGTCAATGATAACTTTATCGCATTCTATTTCATTAACTACTCTATCAAACATAACAATTGGCATGCCTTGGCTAATTGTCTCTTTAAAATGGTGATAATCTTGTTGCAATAATGTCTCTTTAGAAATTGATAAAATAAAACCATCAATACTACCATTTGCTAGCATTTGCATATTAATAACCTCTTTATCAAACGACTCGTTAGATAGTCCTACAATCACATTGTATCCACGCTTGTTAGCGACTTGTTCTATACCTCTAATTACTATTGAAAAAAAATGATGTACTATTTCTGGAATTATAACTCCAATCGTTTTTGTTTTTCTGTTTTTAAGACTTAACGCAATATTATTAGGTCTATAATTATATAGCTTGGCAAAAGCCTGAACTTTTTCTCTAGTATCTTCACTTATTTCAATACTATTCCGTAACGCTTTTGAAACTGTTGATATTGAAACATCTAGTTCTCTTGCTATTTGCTTTAATGTTATTTTTTTCTTCATTAAAATGATATATAAAAGGAGTAAATCTTGCCTGAAATTGATTATTAAATTATTGCATTTCAACCATTTTAATTCCAAACACGACAATAAAGGTATTATTTTATTAATAATTCGGTAATATTTTCGTCAAAAACTAGCAATTTAAAAAAGTTGTCAACACGAAAACGTTTTCGTAAAAACATAAAATTGAGCTAGCCAAAAATTAACATAAAATTTACATAAGTTTATAGCTAGAAGTGAAAATATAACGAAATAATTAAAAGCAACTAACTTTAAAAATATTGTATGAAAACATTTTTAAATAGCTTATTGGTACTACTCTTTTTTATACCCTCAATACTGTTGGCTCAATCAACAGTTTCTGGTACTGTAACCGATAAAGCTAACGCATTACCTTTACCAGGTGTAAATATTTTAGTCAAAGGCACTTCTGTTGGAACAACTTCAGACTTTGACGGAAATTATACTATATCTGCTAAATCGGGTGACGTTATAGTTTTTTCTTACGTAGGCTTTAAGACTCAAGAAATAACTTATAACGGACAATCAAAATTAAATGTAACCTTAACCGAAGATGCAGCTCAACTAGATGAGATTGTATTAATTGGATATGGTTCAACAACAAAGCAAGATGCAACTGGGGCAGTTGAAAAAATTTCAACAGAAGAATTTAATAAAGGAGCTATTGTTTCGCCAGAACAACTGTTGGCTGGTAAATCTGCAGGTGTTCGTGTAACTTCTAATAATGGTGCTCCAGGTGGTGGATCAGAAATTAGAATTAGAGGTGGTGCATCTTTATCTGCTAACAACTCTCCATTGATTGTTGTTGATGGATTACCTTTAGATCAAAGAGGTGTTCAGGGTGTGAGAAATCAATTAAACGCAATTAACCCAAATGACATTGAAGATTTTGTGGTTTTAAAAGATGCATCTGCAACAGCTATTTATGGTTCTAGAGCATCTAATGGTGTTATATTAATTACTACTAAAAAGGGAAGCGCAAATACTCCAATTAAATTTGAGTATGATTTAAAGGCTTCTTCTTCACAGGTTAATGATTATGTAGATGTTTTAGATGCGACTCAGTTTAGAGCAATTGCTGAAACAGATACAAATTATAATGCAAGTTTACTTGGAAATTCAAATACTAACTGGCAAAAAGAAATTTACCAAACAGCTATTGGAGCAATTCATAATTTAACTGTATCTAAAGGATATGAGAATTTTAATTATCGTATTAATTATAATCATACTTCGCAACAAGGTGTTTTAACTGGTGATTTATATGAGCGTAATGCATTAAACCTTTCGTTTGTGCAACGTTTATTAAATAATGACCTTAAGTTAACATTAACAACAAAAGGCATTTTAGATGATAACAAATATGCTGATAATGGAGCCATTGGAGCTGCAGTAGCATTCGATCCAACTCAATCAGTTTACAATGCCGATGGCACTTATTTTCAGTATACAGGAGAAAATTTAGCTCCTATTAATCCTGTTTTCACTTTAGAAAACAATAATAATAGAGCTAGAAATAAACGAAACATTACAAATTTTAATTTAGACTATAAGTTTTGGTTTTTAAAAGAATTAACCTTTAATCTAAATGCTGGAATAGATTATTCTGAATTAAATGGAAAGCAGTTTAATGCAGCTAGACCAACTAATTCAGCTAGTTTTCCTTATAAAAACTTCTATTCAGGGTTCAATCGTAATACTTTACTAGATTTTTACTTTAACTACAAAAATAATCTAGAGTTAATAAATGCTAAAATTGATTTAACTGCTGGACATTCTTATCAAGAATTCTTTATTAAATCTAAACAAACAGAAACAGAAACAGCTACGACATTAGTAGTTAGAACCCCTGTAATTAATAGAAATGCTTTAGAATCTTATTTTGCACGTGTTAGTTTTGATATAGCAGATAAATATCTTATTTCTGCTAGTTACAGACGCGATGGATCATCTAGATTTGGACCTAAAAATAGATGGAGTAGTTTTCCAGGTGTATCTTTAGGCTGGAAATTAACAAACGAAGATTTTTTAAAAGATTCTTTCTTCTCTAGTTTAAAATTAAGAGCTGGTTGGGGAAAAACTGGTCAACAAGAAATTGGAGCAAATTATGGATACTTAGGAGTTTACACTCCTGGTAGAAATGATGCAAGTGTTCAAATTGGCGATATATTTGTTAATACCTTACGCCCAGAAGAGTTTGATGAAAACTTAAAATGGGAAGAAACTTCACAATATAACTTAGCATTAGATTTCGGATTTTTCAATGACAGATTAACAGGTACTGTTGATGCTTATTACAGAGAAACTGAGGATTTATTAGCAACTGTACCAACTCCTGCAGGTTCAAACCTTTCAGATTTATTGACTACAAATGTAGGTTCTGTATTAAGTAAGGGTATTGAATTAAGCTTAAATGGCGAATTAGCAAAATCTGAAAATTTCAATTGGGATTTAGGAGTTAATGTTACATTACAAGAAAACAAAATCACAAAATTATCTTTAGGTAATGATCCAAACTTTTTAATTGCTCAAGGAGGCATCTCTGGTGGTGTTGGTAATAACATTCAACTATGGAGAGAAGGTTTAGATCCATCTACATTTTATGTGTTTAGACAAGTTTATGATAATGCTGGTAACCCAATTGAAGGTGCTTATGTAGATGTAAATGGTGATAATCAAATTACTGAAGCTGATAAGCAAGCCTATAAAAAGGCTTCGCCTGATGTTTTTGCGGGATTAACAAACACATTAACATATAAAAATTTAGACTTTAGTTTTACCTTCAGAGGTAGTTTTGGTAACTATATGTATAATAATGTTGCTTCAGACAGAGGTAATATTACTACAGTTAATAATGCTCCTGGTAATTACTATCCAAATGCCCATGTTAGTGTTCTGTCTACAAACTTCAATAATCAAAATCTATTCTCAGATTTATATTTACAGCGTGCAGACTTTGTTAAACTAGATAACATTTCTATAGGCTATTTAGTTCCTGGAGAGAAAATAACATTTAGAGCTTCACTTACAGCTACTAATGTACTTACAATAACTAAATATGATGGATTAGATCCAGAAATATCAAACGGAATAGATAACAATTTTTATCCAAGACCACAAATGTATGTGCTAGGATTAAATTTCACATTTTAATATGAAAATTAATAATATTAAACACAAAGCTATGTTAAGAATAATTAAAACAGTCTTTTTTGCCTTTATAATGATTGGATTTATTCAATCATGTGAAAGCAATCTAGATTTGCAACCAGAAGACAATCGTCTTACTGCTGATGCTGTTTTTGAAGACCCAGCAGCATACAAAGCATTTTTAGCTAAAATATATGCAGGAATTTCTTTAAGTGGGCAACAAGGTCCAGCTGGTGACGCAGATTTATCTGGTTTAGATGAAGGATTTTCCAACTACTTAAGATTGTATTGGAAAATGCAAGAACTTACAACTGATGAAGCAATAATTGGTTGGAATGATGGAACTATAAAAGATTTACATGCACAAACATGGACATCAGGTAATGAGTTTATTCGTACTATGTACAGTAGATTATTTTATCAAGTAGCATTAACAAATGAGTTTTTACGTCAAACAACAGATGCTAAATTAGATGCAAGAGGTGTTGATCCTGCATTAAGAGCAGAAATTCAAGATTACAGAGCTGAAGCTCGCTTTATGAGAGCTTTAACTTACTGGCATGCAATGGATTTATTTGCTAATGTCCCATTTGTAACAGAAAATGACCCTATTGGAGCATTTTTACCACCACAAATACAAAGAGCAGATTTATTTGATTATGTAGAATCTGAACTGTTAGCTATAGAAAATGAAATAGTACCAGCAAGACAAAACGAATATGGTCGTGCTGACCAAGGTGCTGTTTGGATGCTTTTATCAAAACTCTATTTAAATGCTGAAGTATATACAACTACACCTCGCTACTCAGATGTAATTACGTATACAAATAAAGTAATTGGAGCTGGTTATTCTATTTCAACAAATCCATATTACCATTTATTCTTAGCAGATAATAATACAAATGGCACTCAAACTGAGGTTATTTTTCCAATTGCTTTTGATGGTTTAAATACTCAATCATTTGGTGGTATGACATTTTTAGTACACGCACCTGTTGGAGGGAGTATGACACCTTCTAACTACGGGATTAATGGTGGTTGGGCTGGAGTTAGAACTACTGCAACTTTTGTTGAGCAATTTCCAGGAGAAGAAAATTCAGCAGATGGTAGAGCATTATTTTATACAGATGGTCAAACAAAAGCAATTGCAAATGTTTCACCTTTTACAAATGGTTTTGCAATTGAAAAATTTAGAAACGTAGATGTAAATGGTGTACAAGGTTCGGACTCTACTGGTGATTTTGCTGATACAGATTTTCCAATGTTTAGATTAGCAGATGCATATTTAATGTATGCTGAGGCATATATAAGAGGTGGTGGAGGCTCTGCTGCAAATGCTGTTACTTATATTAATCAACTACGAATTAGAGCTTATGGCAATTCAACAGGAAATATTACACAGTCAGATTTAACTTTAAATTTCATTTTATCAGAACGTTCTAGAGAATTATTCTGGGAAGCTCATAGAAGAACTGACTTAATAAGATTTGGACAATTTTCTAGTCAAGGTATTTGGCCTTGGAAAGGAAACGTAGCACAAGGAGTAACAACTGAAAGTTTTAGAGATGTTATGCCAATTCCTGCTACAGATTTAGGTATAAATACCAACTTGCAACAAAATGAAGGATATTAAAAAAAATAAACAAATGAAAAATTTAAAAATTTTAGGATTATTAATTATAGCCTTATTAGGTTTTAATTCTTGCGAAACTCAAGATGATGTTGTTTTTATAGCACAAGAAACTGAAGGTTTTGTTTTCACGAACTCTACTCAAGCTAACTATATATTAACTACTGGAACTGCCAGTAATTTAGCAGAAAGATTTACTTGGAATAATGCTGATTTTGAAGTTCCAACAAATATTACTTATGAGCTACAACGCTCCATTATGGGTGATTTTAGTGATTTAGTAGTCTTAGGTTCTACAAACGGAAACGAACTTGCTGTTACTATAGGTCAAATGATGAGTATTGCTACAGAAGCTGGTTTGGATGCAAATCCAAATACAGCTGAACCAAATACAGGAGCATTTTCTGTAAGGTTAAGAGCTTATGTTGGTAATGGAGGTTCAACAGAAGTATTTTCTGATGTAAAAACCATTTCAGTTGAGTTATTAGAAAATACAGGTGGTGGAAGCGGAATAACACCTTCAACTTGGGGAGTTGTTGGTTCTGGTTATAATAATTGGGGAGCTTTTGCAGATGGTGTATTCTATACAACTAGTACTGCAGATGTATTTGTAGCTTATGTAACTTTAGTAACAGGCGAAATTAAGTTTAGAGAAAATAATGATTGGGGAAATAATTTTGGAGATACTGGTGCTGATGGGACTTTAGACGCTGGAGGAGATAATATAGCTGTTACTGCTGGTAATTATAAAATTACTTTAAACTTAAGCAACAACACTTATACTATGGAAGCATTTTCGTGGGGAGTAGTTGGCTCTGGTTATAATGATTGGGGAAATGCTGGTCCAGATGCTAAATTTTATTACGATTATACAACAGATACTTTTAAAGTTGGTGTAAAGCTTCTAACTGGTGATATTAAGTTTAGAATGAACAATACTTGGGTAACAGATTTTGGTGATACTGGTGCAGATGGTACATTAGATGCTGGTGGAGACAATATTGCTGTGACAGCAGGACATTATACTATTTCTTTAGACTTTAATGCTGGTACATACTCAATAGATACTGATGATGTATGGGGAGTTGTTGGGTCTGGTTATAATAATTGGGGAGCAACTCCAGATTTTGCCTTGACAGAAACTGAACCTGATGTTTGGGTTGGTGATATAGCAACTTTTGTCGCAGGTGAAATTAAATTTAGAGTCAATAATGATTGGGGAACTAATTATGGTGATACTGGTGCAGATGGCACTTTAGATGATGGTGGAGACAATATTGCTGTTACTGCTGGTTTATATAGAGTTAAACTAGATTTAGCCAATGGGACTTATAAATTAAATAAAGTTCAATAATAATATTATAAAAAATTAAAGGGCTGATAGTACACATCAGCCCTTTTTCAATTAAAAAATATTTGCTATGATTAAAAAAATATTTTTAATATTCTTTCTATTTTCTACGGTTGTTTATTCTCAACAACAAACAATAACATATTCAATTACTCCAACAGTTTTTGAAGAAACAGATGCTATTACATTAACTATTAATGGCAATAGCATAAATGAAGCAACATGGGGAGTTACTGGTAATGCGCTATATTTATGGTCATGGTCTTATGATTTAAACCTATCAAATCAACAAGATTGTCCTACAAATGGCACTTGGACAAATTCGAACGAAGCCAATCGTTTAACTTATAATAGCGGAAACGACACCTATACTCTAACTTTTACTCCTACTGCATTTTATAGTAGAACAAATATTGGAAGAATAGGCTTTTTAGTTAAAGCAAAAGATGGTACAGGAGACAAAAAATCTCAAGATGTTTTAGTCGATGTTGGTTCTTTTAGAGTAACAATGGGTAATCCTGCTCAAAATTCTACTACAATATTAACTTCAGGCAGTAATCTATCCATAAGCGCTAGTAATATTGGTGGCAATGCAAATTATGTTCTTAAATCCAACGGATCAATAATAAACTCACAATCTAATATTGCTTCATACTCATATGCTCATAATAATATTACCGAAAATCAAAATTATAAATTAGAAGTCACACTTAATGGAGATACTATTACTAAAGAATTTTCGGTGTTAATAGATCCTGGCTCTAATATTGGCATAATGCCAACAACCTATCAAGATGGCATAACATATTTAAGCAATACAGAAGCTGTATTAGTCTTATATGCTACTGGAAAAGATTTTGTTTATTTAGCAGGTAGTTTTAATAACTGGCAACCTACTTCGGCATATGCAATGAAAAAAGATCCAACCAGGAACAATAAATTTTGGATAACATTAACTGGTTTAACACCTGGACAAATTGAAACTTATCAGTATTGGGTTGCTGACAAGACTCCAATAGCTAACTCACCAGCAATAGTAAAAACAGCTGACCCGTATTCAACTTTAGTTTTATCTCCATTTGATGATCCCTATATTCCTGCTGCTTCTTATCCAAATATACCAATATATCCTGCTGGTCAAGAAAGAGAAGTTACAGTTTTACAAACCGAACAAACACCATATAATTGGCAAGTCACAAATTTTAATAAACCTAAAAAAGAAGATTTAATTGTCTATAAGGTTTTAATTAGAGATTTCGATGCAGATAGAAACTATCAAGATTTGATTGATAAAATTGATTATTTCAAAAATTTAAATGTAAATGCTATTGAGTTAATGCCAGTTATGGAATTTGAAGGTAACGAAAGTTGGGGTTATAATACAGCATTTCATATGGCATTAGATAAATTTTATGGAACTGAAAACAAGTTAAAAGAACTTATTGATATATGTCATCAAAATGGTATTGCAGTAATTTTAGATGTTGCTTTAAACCATGCTTTTGGAAGAAACCCTATGGTTAGAATGTGGATGAATGATCCTGATGGTGATGGTTGGGGAGATCCTAGCACTGAAAATCCATATTTCAACACAGCGGCAAAACATAGTTATAGTGTTGGATCCGATTTTAATCATTCCAGCCCAAGAACAAAAGATTATGTAAAACGCGTTATTAAACATTGGGTAGAAGATTTTAAAATTGATGGATTTCGATGGGATTTAACTAAAGGTTTTACTCAATGTTGTTCTGCTAATGACGAAGTTGGCACTAACTCTTATCAAAACGATAGAGTTGCTATTTTAAAAGAATATGCAGATTATTCATGGTCTTTAGACCCAAATCATTATGTGATTTTTGAACATTTAGGCATAGAAAATGAAGAAAAGGAATGGGCTAATTATCGTTATAGTGAAGGAAAAGGTGTAATGATGTGGGGGAAAATGACAGACCCATATAATCAATTAACAATGGGTTTTAATTCTAATAATAATATTAGTGGAATTGGATCTAAATCACGTCCCTCTTTTTTAGGTGCTCGAGTAATGGGTTATGCAGAGAGTCATGATGAAGAACGATTAATGTATAAAAACATACAGTATGGTAACTCAACAAATCCATCTCATGATGTAAAAAATCTAAATATCGCTTTATCAAGAATGTCTGCATTAGGTGCAGTATCACTAACCGTTCCAGGGCCTAAAATGATTTGGCATTTTGGAGATTTAGGTATGCAAAATTCAATTTTTACCTGTAGCAATGGTACAGTTAACGAGCCTGGTGGAACAGATGGAGATTGTAAGTTGGACACAAAGCCTCAGCCCCAATGGACAGAAAATTGGCTTGCTAATACTAATAGAAATAAAATTTATAATGATTGGTCTAGAATTAATTATCTAAAAATAAATGAAGCGGTTTTTGAAGGTGATTATACAATTAACTCAGGCAATTTAACTCCTACCATATTAATTAAAGATGATGCATTGCCATCAACACAACTTAAAGATGTGGTTATTTTAGCAAACTTTGATGTTAACTCTCAAAACATTACACCAAACTTTCCATACACAGGAGACTGGTATGATTTAATGGATGTTACAGGAAGCACATTTATTAATGTTACAAATGTTACTAATCCAATAACAGTTGCTGCTGGACAATTTAAAATGTATGGTAATAAAGCTCCAACATTATCTATTGAAAACGAAGAGTTAAGTTTATCATTTAAAATTTATCCAAACCCTGTAAACAATTCGTTTAACATTAATAAAAGTGTTAATGAATTAAGAATTTATGATTTAACAGGAAAACTTGTAAAAACATTTGTTGGAAAGTTTACTCAAAATAAATCATTTGATATATCAGAATTAAATGATAGTATTTATCTAGTTAAGATAAAAAATAATGAAGGACAAGTATTAACTTCTAAATTGATTAAAATTTAGCCTAAGATTAATAGCATTTATAATTAAAAAAGCTTCTCAATATTTGAGAAGCTTTTTCCTTTTTGTACAGGCGGGGAGACTCGAACTCCCACACCTCGCGGCACTAGATCCTAAGTCTAGCGTATATTTGCCCAAACAATATCAAAGTCATTCATTTTCAATTGTTTAAGTGTTTTTACATTTAATTTGATATCATCTAATATCAATTGATTTCAGTATTTGTTGTACCTATGTTGTACCCAAAGAACCCAATAATATTGTATCTTTATACTGGTTCTAGAACCAAATGTTGTACCTGATTTGACTTTCGTATTAAAAACAGGTAACAATGTCATCAAACGCAAAAATAGTTCTTCGCAAAAAGTCGAATAAAGAAGGTCTTTACCCTCTTGCTATTCGCATCACAAAAAATCGTAAATCAACATACCAATACATAGGTCATTATATTGAATTGGAAGATTGGGACGAAAAGAACATTCGTGTAAAAAAATCAAACTCCAATTTTGACAATCTAAATAGTTTACTGTCTCAAAAACTTTCAGAAGCTAATAAAGCGCTTATCATGTTGCAATCTGATAATAAAGATGCATCCGCGAACCAAATAAAGAAAGAAATTTATTCATCTGGAAATAGCTCAACCTTTTTTGAATTGGCTCAAGAACATCTTGACGATTTGGAAAGTTCGGAAAAATTAAATCGTTTGTCTACGGATAAAGCTTGGGTAAGTTTTATTATTAGGTTCAATAAAACTAAACAGCTTTCATTTCAAGAAATAGATGAACGTTATCTTAAAAAGCTAATGCTAAACTTAAAGGTAAAACATTCTCTTTCAGAAACCTCGATTATGAATATTTTGGTTCTTATCCGGCTTTTGTTCAATAGGGCTATCAAGCATAAAATTGTAAGTCGAGAATTGTATCCATTCGGAACAGACAAAATTCGGATTAGGTTTCCTGAAACCTCCAAAGTTGGTCTGAATATTTTAGAGATTCAAAGAATTGAAAACCTCACTAATTTATGTCCAATAGAAGCACATACTAGAAATGTATGGCTGTATAGTTTCAATTTTGCTGGTATGCGTGTCTCTGATGTTTTGCGAACAAGATGGTCAGATATTTATGACAATAGACTGCATTATAGAATGCATAAAAATACAAAACTACTGTCTCTCAAAATACCTTTGAAAATCTTTCAAATTCTAGACTATTACAGAGAAGATAAAAGAAGTGAGGATGATTTCGTCTTCCCCGAATTAAAAAAGGCAGACCCTGACAATGCAAAAGATTTATACAACAAGAGAAAAACTGCCACAAAAAAATTCAATGAGAATCTTAAATCTATTGCTAAAAAAGCTAAAATCGATAAAAAGATTACTATGCATATCGCACGTCATACTTTCGGAAACATTGCTGGGGATGCAATACATCCTTTAATGCTTCAAAAATTGTATCGCCATAGTGATTTGAAAACCACCTTAAACTATCAATCTAACTTTATACATAGAGAAGCTGATGATGCATTAGATAGTGTTGTAAACTTCTAATTAGAGTCTTCGGTGATTTTCAAATATCATATTTACAAGGATGTGTCAGAGAATGAATCTACGACAAAACAGGCACATCAAATATTTTATAATTGACGTCTGTATTTTCTATAAATTTAATCCTCGTTCATTTTCGATTAATAATTTAAATTAAGTCCTGCTCCAAAACCCATATCGCTATCGTAATGCGCTGTAATTCCTAAATTTCGGGTTGCAATATATCGCAATCCTCCCATATACTCCTTGTCTGTATTCCACATCAAATTCATTCGCAGCCTTGCAGTAACAGGAATATCGTTACGCTCAAACTGCAGCCTTACATTCCCATCCGTAAAAACCTCTGCCTGTGCCATTACCAACATTGGCAGGGTATAGTTGACCCCTACACTAACTAATGCACGCTTATCTTTTGTGTTTTTTTGACCAAAGAGGTTTTCCTCAACCTCATTATGTCCCAATTTTCTATAGCGCCAGTCAAAACCTACAAATGGCATCAACCATTGCATTTTTCCAATATACCGTCCTATATGGGTTTCTGTTTCATAACCTTCCATATCAGTATATCCCAAACGCCATTCGGTACCAAAACTCCATCGTGTACTTTGGGCCATCAGTTGTCCATCATTTCCATTGGTGGCAAAATCGTTTTCTGCCATTAAATGGAAATCCCTATCGTCGCCTTTTAGTTTTCTTAATGCAAGGTCTGGATTGGGAATCAATGGATTGGGTTCTTGGTTTTCATAACTAAAAACCCTGCCCATACCGCTCATCATATGGTACAGGATGTGGCAGTGAAAAAACCAATCTCCTTCTACATTTGCCTCAAACTCGATGACATCGGTTTCCATAGGCATAATATCCACCACATTTTTTAATGGTGCGTATTCTCCCTGTCCATTGAGCAACCTGAAATCGTGTCCGTGTAGGTGCATTGGGTGGCGCATCATCGAATTGTTGTACAGCGTAATCCTTACTTTTTCGCCCTTTTTAATCAGGATTTTATCGCTTTCTGAAATCACTTTATTGTCCAAGCTCCAAACGTAACGGTTCATATTCCCCGTAAGTGTAAAATGCAACTCCTTTACAGGTGCGTCCTCGGGAAGCGTGGTTTTGGTAGGCGATTTGAGCATAGCGTAGTTGAGCGTGGTAATGTCCGATAGTTCATTGCTTTTGTACATATCTTCGTTCATCTTCATACCATCCATTTCTTTCATTCCATCCATTTCGTCCATTTTACGACCAGCAGGCTCTTCGCCTCCCATTTCCATCTTGTTGCTTTTTCCGTTATCCGCAGGGCCTGTTATTTCTGGATACATTACCACGTTCATATCCATTTGCTGCATACTCATACTCATCCCCATTTGGTCGAGGTCGCCATTCATCTTCATCATTCCGTTCATCATTTCCATTCCTTCAAAATATTTCAGTTTTGGCAGTGGCGATGTGAGTTGTTTGATGCCTTCGCCCAAATAGAGGGATGCCGATTTGGTGCGGTCTTCCGGTGTTGCCAAAAACTCGAAAGCCGTATTGTCCGCAGGAATCGTGACTACCACATCATACGTTTCAGAAACCGCAATTAGCATTCTATCCACCTCCACAGGTTCTACATCATTTCCGTCATTGGCGACCACGGTTATTTTTCCACCTGCATAGGTAAGCCAAAAATAGCTGGAAGCACCTCCGTTTGAGATTTGCAAGCGCACCTTATCGCCGGCTTTTAAATCTTTTAGTGAAGTATCCACATTTTCACTTTTGCCATTTATGAAAAATTTTTCGTAATAAACATCACTTACGTCCATAGCGTTCATACGCTTCCATTCATTGTGAACTTTGGTTTTGAGGTTACCCGTTTGTATGGCTTCGGCATAGCTTTGGGTCGTCCCTTTTTTAATGGCAAACCAGTCCGATGCATTGTGGAGCATTCTATGTACATTTTCGGGTTTCAAATCTGTCCATTCACTCAAAACTATGGGAATGGTGGGCAAATCGTCAATACCTTTTCTAAAGGTTTTATCATCTGGTCTTTTCTTCAAAATCATAGAACCGTACATTCCTATCTGTTCCTGAAGTCCAAAATGACTGTGATACCAATGGGTACCGTGTTGTATGATTGGGAAGGTATATTTATGGACTGTGTGAGGCGGAATGGGCATTTGGGTCAAATAGGGAACTCCATCTTCCTTGTTGGGCAAAAACAGGCCGTGCCAGTGCAGGGCAGTTTCTTCCTCCAACTCATTGTGTACATAAATCTCGGCAATATCACCCTCGGTAAACGTGAGCGTTGGCATTGGTATTTGTCCGTTTACGGCAATGGCGTGTTTTTCCTTACCTGTAAAATTGACAATGGTATCGCGCACATAAAGATCGTAGCGAACTATATTTTGTGCCTGTAGGGAAAGTGTTCCCAGAAATAAAAGCACCAAGATTATTTTTTTCATTTCGTTATTGAAAATTGTGTTTTATTATTTGTTTAGTTTTTAGTGTCAATAGTTTCAACGGTGGAGCCACAACTTAACATTTGTGAACCGTAATACGGATTTTTAATGGTCTTGTCCTTGCTCAACCAATTGGCGTCCTGCATTGGGCAGTATTGGTAATAAAGGGTTTCATTGGAATTGTAAAAAGGAATGAGCTCGTGCATATTTTTTGACAGCACTTTAAATGTTTCCCGTTGTTTCCCAATTTCTTTATTTGCTGAAATACTTTTCGCAGCATCCATTATTGAAGGCAGTAGTCTAGTTACAATGGTCTGTTCTTCTGCTTTTAGCGATTCTATTTTGATGTCTTTCAAAACATTCAACAATTCTGATGATTTTTGCGCAGCAGTTGTAGAATTGGTTTTTACCAAGGCATCTTTTACGGCAAAATAACTGTTGAACAAAGTGTCCCACGGATTAGTTTCATTCATTCCAGAGATAACCATACCATTTTGAGTTTCAGAAGATGGCATATTCATATCCATTTTTGATTCGGGCATATCCATACCTGCCTGTCCGGCAGGCAGGTCCATTTTAGAGTTGTCCATAGCTATAACGGGCTCTTTTTTTAACCTTTCATATTTGCAGCATTCTCCAAGTTGTGCGTAGGCAATATTTGGTGCCAAATATTCGTCGTTGTCATAACCTGCTAAAGCAATGCGTTTTAGTAACTCGTTCCTATTTGTTTTTTTGGAATCGAAGGTTATTTCTGCCATTTGGCTGTCTTTGTTCCAGCTTACGATGGCAACGTTTTTAAGATTTCCTGCCTTTTCTATGGACGTTTTGCAAACATCACAGTTGCCTAGAATTTTTATGGTTTCTGTTTTAGTATTGTTTATTTGGGCTAAGCCCGAAGTGGTTGATAGTACTACCGAAAGCACTATCAATATGTTGAATATTGATTTCATTTATAAAACGATTTAATTTGTGTGATAAAATTGAATGTTGAAAACAAAGGGTTTGTTTTCAATTTGACACAGCTATGGCTGTCAAGAAAAATTTTAGCTTAATTTTGGAGGAGACCAAATCTGGAAATAGACAGGTTTTGGATGTTGTTTAGTGTAGTTCCAAAGGTTTTTGAAAGCAGCAATAATAACAGTGTTTGTTTCTTCCGAAGTTACAGGATAATTTGTAGGTAAGGTGGTGGTTGAAGGACAATGGCAAGCAAGATTTCCGCAAGTTCCGTCGCAATCTTTTTCTTGTTTTTCCTTACTTTTATGATTTTTACAACAATCGCTTTGTGAAGTTTCAGGGTTATCTGAACAACAGCTTTTTTCAGATTGATGGGTAAGGTCAATATGCGCAAATACACTCGTTGGCACTAAAAATATGCCTAGGGTAATTATCATAATCGCTATTTGAATCTTCTTTGCCATTCTTAAATAATCGAGCAAATGTAATGAAAAAAACAATCCATAATACAGATTGCTTTTTTGATGGCTCAAATTTAAGTTTTATTTATGAGTTCTAACTTAATTGATTCTTATGTATTTTAAAAACAGTTGTTTACAGCTATTGAATAATAACTGATTATCCGTTTGTTGTCATAACCCTGTGATGTTAGCAATAACAAGCCTATCGAAGAGTTTTTCTTCAAAATATCTTCTGTTCAGCTTGTAGACAAATTCGTTTAGATATAACTGAAGATATTTTCCTTTGATCTTATGGTAGTTCCCTAAAAAATTCCTCTTTGCATTGCTGATCGTTATGTGCACCCATTTCAGGGTTTCCTTTGTGGTCTCCCTGTTTGACTTTTCAGTGATGTGCAGCTCGACAAGGTCTGATATATCAACGTATGATGTGCTCTTATCCGTAAAAACGATACTCTTTTCGTCGATTGATTCCTGTACGGTCTGATTGATCTGTCCCGATGTATGGTCTGTCAGTACTTTAGCTTTGAAATAGCGGCACTGTGTCGATTTTTTGCCACTTTCCATATCTTCCAGCACGGTGGATTCTGCCATGATCGCAACGTTCTCTTTTCCGACCGCACCGCGACCACGGATACCTTTTTCCTGTTCGATCTCGGAAGATTCGACAGTGAAATAGCCCTCATCAAATTCCACCATCCCCTCCAGGGTATAGCGCGCATCCCTGTTTCCCATCGCCTTTCTCAATTTGTGCACCATCGCCCAGACCGGTTCATATCGCTTCTGTCCAAGTTGCTTCTGGATCTCTTTGCTTGAAAAGCCCTTTTTGGTGGCACTCATCAAGAACATGGTCTTGTACCACGTCAAAAATGGTAGCTTTGAACTTTGCATTATGGTTCCGCTTCGCAAAGATATCCTACTTCTACACTTTTTACATTCATAGCTCCATATGCTCTTGATCCAAAAATGTTCTGTGGAACCACATCTGCATTCAACCCCTATTTTATCTCTCTCTCCCTTAAAATGCAATCTACAGGCCTCTTCGCTTCCAAAATGTGCGGTAAAATTAAATAAGTTCATATCCTGAATTTTTAACAAAAATAAGCAATTATTATAAATTATGAGTGCTTACGGATAATCAGTAATAATAATTTAAAATTATGAATACGGTTAGAAAAAAAGCTGTCAAAATTTAAAATATCAGTTATTTCCCTTTCATACTTCCAGTTATTAAAATCCATCTAATTTACATTCGTTAATTTTTGATTGAAGCATTTAACCAACATTTTATACAGTTCTGGATGTTTCTTTTTGAGCAAGTCTGGACGCTCAAAGAAATATTCTGAAGCTACAGCAAAAAATTCAGCCTGATTTGTACCTCCATATTTTCGGATATCAGAATGATTGTCGTTTATGGCTTCTATTTCTTTATGGATTAAATTCAACCAAGGTATGGCGTATTGATGTTCTAATAATCGCTCTGGCACACCATCTGTACTATCATCTAGCTTATCAATGAGATGCACAAATTCGTGTATGCCCGTATTGCTTTTATCGGTTGTATTTTTAAAACCGTGATACAATGCTTTTTTAGATAAAATCATTTGTTTCTCAAAACGTCCGTTCCCCACTATTCCCCCTATATTTCGCGAGTTATCCTTACTGCTAAATCGCATATCTTCATTAAAATTATCTGGATATAAGAGGATGCCACTTAAATTGGTATAATGCCATTCCTTAAAGCCGAAAACAGGAATTACCGCACTTGCTGCAATTAAAATTTTGTCTAATTCTTCCAATTCAAACTGCACGCCATCTATATAAACCTCACTTAAAAACTGCATCATTTTTTGTTGAAAAACAAGTTGCCTGCCTTTAGAAAGATTTTTATAATAAAGAACATTCTCGATTAATAGTTTGTGCCAGTGCTCTGGAAATGGCTTCACGCTGTGCCGCTTCGCTTTTCGATAAAAATGAATAGCAAACAGAAGAATCACAACCAAAATTAAAATATAAACCATATAAAAAGCGAGTATTAATCTATAGGTTCTGCTTTAAAGCCTATTTTTTGCAATGTAGCCTTTACATCTTCTTCTGAAGCACTATCGCTTTCTATAGTTAAAATTTTGTCAGGATTAGTGGTATCCACTTCCCAACTTTCTATACCTTCTTGCTTGTTTAAAAATGGGGTTACTTTTGATACACAACCACCACAATTGATATTTGTTTTAAATTTTAAAGTTTTCATTTTATTTGAATTTATAATTAATATTAAAGTTTTACTCGTTTGAGCCTTAAGCTATTTAGAACTACAGACACACTACTAAAAGCCATTGCCATTCCTGCAATCATTGGGTCCAATAAAAATCCATTTACGGGATACAAAACGCCTGCTGCAATTGGTATTCCAATGAGATTATAAATGAATGCCCAAAATAGATTCTGACGGATACCCATCACGGTTCTTTTTGACAGTTCCAATGCTTTGGGAATGGATTGTAAATCTGATGTTATCAATGTCATTTTTGCGACGTCCATTGCTATGTCTGAACCCTTACCCATTGCAATACTCACATTGGCTTGTGCCAAGGCGTGGGAATCATTTATACCATCGCCAACCATAGCTACTATCTTTCCATCAGCTTGTAATTTCTCAACAAAAGCTGCTTTCTCTGAAGGCATTACTTCGCCCTGATAATTTGTTATTCCTACTTGTTTTGCGACAGCAGATGCAGTTTTATTATTATCTCCAGTAAGCATATAGACCTCGATACCTCGTTCTTGAAGCGTTGCTATAGCTTTCTTTGAAGTTTCCTTAATCTTGTCTGCAATGGCAAGTATTGCCAGCACTTGTTTTTCATTACCGAAGAAAATGACTGTTTTTGCTTGTTCTTCGAGACTTTCTGCTTTTTGCATCAAGGAAGCGTCGATTTGAATATTTTTTTCAAGCATTAATTTATGGTTTCCAACATAGTATTGTAAACCATTTTCTGTTTGAGCTTTCACACCTTTACCTGTAATACTTTCAAAAGAAACAATTTCAGCTTTTTCAATATTTTCATCTTTTAAGTGGTGGACTACCGCTTCCGCCAAAGGATGTTCTGATTGTGCTTCGATTGCCAAAAGAATTTGCTTGTATTGATTTTGATTTTCAAGTTTATCCTTCCAAAGTATATCAGTTACTAAAGGTTTTCCTTCTGTAATTGTACCTGTTTTATCAAGAATTACAGCATTTACTTTATGACCAAGTTCTAAACTTTCAGCATCTTTTATAAGAATATTGTTTTCAGCACCTTTGCCAATACCCACCATAATGGCAGTGGGTGTTGCCAATCCTAACGCACAAGGACAGGCTATAACCAATACTGCTACAGAAGTCAATAAGGCTTGCGAAAAACCATTATCGCCTCCAACTGATATCCAAACAATGAATGTAATAATAGATATCCCCAACACAACGGGAACAAATATTCCAGCAATTTTATCGACCAGTTTCTGAACAGGCGCTTTACTTCCTTGCGCTTCCTGAACCATTTTAATGATTTGGGACAGCAAGGTTTCTCCACCAACTTTTTCTGCAAAAAATTGAAAACTCCCTTTTTGGTTTACCGTACCCGCAAATACTTTTTCATCCTTTGATTTTTCTACAGGAACAGGCTCTCCAGTAATCATACTTTCATCTACATAAGAGCTTCCTTTGGAAACTTCTCCATCTACAGGAATCTTTTCTCCCGGACGTACCAAAATGGTCTGCCCCACTTGTACGGAAGAAATGGGAATTTCTTTTTCCTCCCCATTCTCAATAATTTTCAGCGTTTTGGGCTGTAATCCCATCAATTTTTTAATGGCCGAAGAAGTATTTGACTTTGCCTTTTCCTCCAATAGTTTCCCCAATGAAATAAAGGTTATAATTACCGTAGCCGCTTCATAATAAACGTGCGGCTCAATACCACGACTTACCCAAAATTCAGGAAAAAATGTATTGAATACACTAAAGAGAAAAGCGATTCCTGTGCTCAAAGCAACCAAGGTATCCATATTCGCTTTACCGTGTTTGGCTTGCTTGAAAGCATTGATGAAAAAGCTACGACCGAACCAAAAAAGAATCGGAAAGGTCAATACCAAAGAAATCCACTTCCCAGGTTCCCATTGCATAAAAAACATTCCTAATACAAAAATTGGAAGCGTAAGTATTGCCGACCAGATGGTACGGTATTTTATATCCTGATAGTGCTTTTGTTGAAGTTCTTGTTGCACTTCCGAAGGATTCTCCGCATCAATGATAATGTCATAGCCCACTTCACGAAGTGCATTTTGAAGTTGATTAGGACTCAACTCTTTGTCGTACTCTACAAGAACAGAACTGCTCGCAAAGTTTACGCTTGCATCAATTACGCCGTCTATGTGTTTTAATACAGATTCAACGCTTGATGCACACGAGGCGCAGGTCATACCTGTAACTGGGAATGATTCTTTTATTCCTTGCTTATGGTTTTTCTCTTTGGTTTCAAATATGTTAATTGTCTCCATATCCATATTCTTATTTGTAATGTGCAAATTTCAGGATTTAAGGACTATATGTGTTACGTTATTTACTGAATGAATTGTAGAATTTGCTGATTTGCCCTCTTTTGTAAAAAAAATCACAGATAATAATTTTGAACGATTAAATTACTTTTTTAAACCAGCAAAACACGAAATTTTGATTTGTATCAAAGGGCGTTTTATGGTCAATTTTAATGCACCTAATTTTTTCAAAATATATTTTAAATTGATTGGTCATCGTCCTTTCTGAATATTGTTTTATTGCTAAACCACTACACTTTTTGGGACCATTTTCAGAAAAGGCACCAACAACTAAATTACCGTTCTTGTTTAGATACTCTTGAACAGTTTCGATATAACTATTTATATCTTGTTCTTCTGTTAAGAAATGAAATGCTGCTCTATCGTGCCAAAAATCATAATGTTCCGGTGGTAAAAAATCAGCAACATCGGCTACAATCCATTTTACTTTCTTTGATTGGCTTTTTAAACGTTCTTTGGCTCTATCTAATGCAGTTTCAGATATATCCAATACTGTGATATCTTTGTATCCCAACTTCAATAAATGGTCTACCAAAAAGCTATCTCCTCCTCCAATGTCAATAATCTTTGCCGATTTAGAAATATTGGATTTTTCAAAAAAAGATAATGATGTTTCTGGCACAACTTCATACCAACTCACTTCGCTCAAGGATTTTGTCTTAAAAACGTTTTCCCAATGTGCTTTTCTATCCATAGTTTTATGCTTTAACTCCAAGTCATTCTTTGCAATCTAACTGCATTCAATATTGCCAATAAAGCAACTCCTACATCTGCAAATACCGCTTCCCACATTGTTGCCAAACCGCCTGCGCCCAAAACCAAAACCACAGCTTTTACGCCAAAAGCAAGCGCAATATTTTGATATACAATACGTCTGGTTGAACGACCTATTTTAATAGCTTTTGCAATTTTGCTCGGTTGGTCTGTTTGGATGATAACATCTGCGGTCTCAATGGCGACATCGCTACCTAAACCACCCATTGCAATACCTACATCACTTGCTGCCAATACTGGTGCATCGTTGATACCGTCTCCAATAAAAGCTACTCTTCCGTCATTTTCGGACATCAGCTTTTCGACTTCGTTCAATTTATCTTCTGGAAGTAAACCGCCTTTTGCGGTATCGATGCCCATTTCTTTTGCGACTTGTTGTGTGATGGAATCCTTATCGCCCGAAAGCATTATGATTTTTGAAATACCAGATTCCCGAATTTGTTTGATGGCATCGTGTGCATCATCCTTTAACTCGTCTGCAATGATTACATAGCCTGCAAATTTGCCTTCAATGGAAACCATCACGATAGATTCTACAATGTTGTCGGTTTCAGATGGAACTTCGATATTGTTTGAAATCATCAATGCTTTATTCCCAACCAATACGGTTTTGCCGTTTACTGTTCCTTTTAAGCCTTTTCCTGCTATTTCAGTTACTTCGGAAGCTTGAAAATCTTCGCCATCGGCTTTATATTCCATAATTGCCTTGGCAATGGGATGAGTGGATTGTTCTTCCATCGCCATTAGGTATTTCATAAATTCAGGTTCTTTCCAACCAATGGCTTTTATTTCTTTGATTTTAAAAACACCTTTGGTTACAGTTCCTGTTTTGTCCATAACAACGGTATTAACCTTTGTCATTTCATCCAAATACGATGCTCCTTTAAACAGAATGCCATTTTTTGAAGCTGCTCCCAATCCACCAAAATAGCCCAACGGAATTGAGATAACCAAAGCACACGGACAGGAAATAACCAAGAAAATCAAGGCTCTGTACAACCAATCGCTAAAGACATAATCGTCCACAAAAAAGTAGGGCAAAAACGTTAATCCAATCGCGAGAAAGACAACGATTGGTGTATAGATTCTTGCGAACTTTCTAATGAACAATTCGGTTTTTGATTTCCGTGCGGTGGCGTTTTGCACCATATCGAGAATACGTGCAATGGAACTATCCTTAAATTCTTTGGTAGTTTCAATTTCAATAACGCCATCCAGATTGATGCTTCCTGCAAATACTTTTTCGCCTTTTGCAATGGTATCAGGTTTGCTTTCGCCCGTTAATGCTGCGGTATTGAACGAGCCTTTTTCGGAAAGCAAAATACCATCTAAAGGAATTTTTTCGCCCAAACGTACTTGCACTTTTTCGCCAATTTCTACCATTTCGGGATTTACTGAAATGTAATTGTTTTCACGATATACCAAAGCCTCATTAGGCCTTACATCAAGAAGAGCTTTAATGTTTCTTTTGGCTTTTTTTACTGCCGCATTTTGGAACAATTCGCCCACGGCATAAAACAGCATTACGGCGACACCTTCCGGATATTCACCAATGACGAACGCACCCAAGGTGGCAATGGACATTAGGAAAAATTCAGTAAAGAAATCGCCGTTTTTAATGCTCTTCAATCCTTCTGTCATCACAGGAAAACCAACAGGAATGTACGCTATCACATACCACAAGATGCGAATCCAGCCCGAAAAGTGTGGAAACGCATTAAAATAATCAAGTGCAATTCCCACAATCAGCATTACAAAGCTGAAAATTGCTGGTACATAAACTTTAAATTTCCCTATGCTTTCTGCGCTGCTTTGGTTGTGGGCATCCTTGCGCTTGTGAGTATCTGAAGAAGTTTTATTCAAATCTCTTAAATTGACTTTCTTTTTTTTCATTAGTTTGATAATAATTTTATTTTAATTTATAGTTATTCCAATCTCAATACCAATTGCGCAAACTGCACCTCTATGGTATCATCGATACCCTCTATTAAGGAATCCAAACCAGTATTTGAAACCAATAATTGTCCGGTTGCACTAATCAGGCAGGACATACTTACTCCTTGTTCTATATGGGTAATGGTTGCTTTAAATTGTGATTTAAAGGATTTTCCTTGATAAGTAACATCTATCAGCCAATTAAAGTTGATAGGGTCGTGCCGTTTTGATAAAAAATCCTGTGATGGAATAGTGCCTGTGAACCGAAGCATCAAAGGGGCTTCCTGCTGTTGTAAAATGGTATTGATTTCAGGAATATCTGTTGATAAAGTCTTAAGGTCGAGAACACCATTAACCACTTTGGAATCATAATCAAGATATAAGGCCAATTTATGGCTTTCTGCCTTGACGGGTTTATCGTTAACCAAAGTCATCATCATAATATGACCTTCTTCAGTTGTATAAATTTTTTGGGCGTTTACTTTATAATAACTAACCAACAAGACTATTAAAATACAATGTTTAACATTCATAATATCCATCTTTAATTGTATAATTAAAAAAAAGCAGCTTCTACTTTTGCTTTTAATGCTATTAATCATTTTGCTTTAAGAAGCATCATAAAAGCTGCCTGCTATTAATTAAGTTTTCACTTAATTTATTTTAAATAAAAAATTTCACTCTTTCACATAACCACTTACCGCTACTTATTATCTATATCCTTTTCTCTTTTACCGAAATAATACATCAGAGCAACACTTGCACCTAATAGTCCAAACAGAATATTCTCGAAAATTTGATTCCCATTGATATTCACAATTTCAATGAAATTATTTATTAAATATTGCCCCCAATTAATTTCATCATTCTGGCTGCTAAACGTGAAAATTGTTATCCCAAAAGGTTGAAGGATAAAAACACCTATGGCAAAACCAATTAGTATGGTTATAAGAATATTTTTTTTACTCATCTTCTATCTTTTACGGAAATTAGCTTACTGGCTCTCAATCCAACTTTTGGCATCTTCCTTTTGGTCTAAATTGAAATATTTAATTTCGGCATTGCAAAATGGCTTCATAAACTGGGTCGCCCATTTCTGCCACTTTTTGTCGCCTACCATGGCGATGCGCTCATACTCTTTTTCATGGGTAGAATTATTTTTAAAATCTTTCCAAAGTTCATTGATGGTCCACCCTTCAAAATTATCCATCTCAAAATACCAACGTACCTTTAAGCCCTTATCAAGAATAGAATGAATAATAGGATGTACTTTCTCTATATCTTGTTGATCCAATTTTCCAGTGGCTAGAGTTGTAATCACATTATCTTTTTTAACATCAATTATTTGTAACATTACATTAAAATTAACTTAATTATTTGTTTAACAGTAGTGTATTTATTGGCCGCTACACTTCTCACATACTCCTTTCAATACAAGGTTCACATTGTTTATTTCATAATCGTTTGGCAAGCTTTCTTTGGATATTTTATTTGGTAAACAGATTGTTTTTCTGCAATTGGTACAATGAAAATGCATATGTAAATCTATACCGTATTTATCTTTGGCGTTTTCATCGGAAATCGCATATTTTGCCACTCCGACCCCATCATTAATCTGATGAATCAGCCCTTTATCCTCAAAAATCTTGAGATTTCGATAAAAGGTCGTTCTGTTTGCTGTTTTATTGGTTTCGCTCTTTTGAACAAAAGCCTTTTTCAAATCGGAAAAGGACACGGCACTTTGCTTCCTTTTCAGGAACTTGTATATCTTCAACCTCATTTGAGTAGGTCGAATACCGTGATTTAATAGTATCTTTTCCGTTTTAGTCATTGCAATATTAATTCAAAAGCAAACCCTTTTTCAAAACATATATTTGATGCTATTTCTTATAAGCCAAAAGCCTTAACGCATTAAAAACCACAAGTAATGTTGAGCCTTCGTGGATGACCACTGCAATACCGATATTGGCCCAACCCATAATGGTCGATGGGATAAGCAATGCCACAATACCGAGGCTTACCCAAAGGTTTTGCTTGATAATGGCCTTTGCCTTCCTGCTCAAGCCTATGGCAAAGGGCAGGGTTTCCAATTTATCGGCCATTAGGGCAATGTCCGCAGTTTCCAAGGCCACATCACTGCCCGCTGCACCCATTGCGATACCTACTGTGCTGTTTGCCATTGCAGGGGCATCGTTCACACCGTCGCCTACCATTGCGACTTTGGATTCCTGTTCTTTTAATTTTTTAATGGCATCTACCTTTTCCTCTGGCAACAGGCTTCCCCAGGCATCGGTCAACCCAATTTCTTTAGCAACGGCATCGGCAACCTTTTGATTATCCCCGGTTAGCATTATCATCCGCTTGATACCGATTTCCTTTAATTTTTTCAGTGTTTCCTTGGCCGCTTCCCGTGGGGTGTCCATCAGGGCGATGATACCTATATATTCTTTGTTCCTTCTTATGAGCATCGTGGTATTTCCGCCCCCTTCAAGTTCCCTTACCTTGTTGGATATTTCTTCCGATGGTTTTGCATCATCGAGGTCTTCATACAAGTCAAGGTTTCCAACATAAATTTTATCCTGTCCCAAGGAAGCTTTGATACCTTTTCCTAGAACAGCTTCCAAGTCGGATGCATCGGGAATTTCAGTACCTTCCAGACGCTCTTTCCCATCCCTAACAACGGCTTTGGCCAAAGGATGGTCGCTCAAGTTTTCAACTGCAACGGCTATCTTTAACAGTTCATTTTCTTCAATATCCCCCAATGGTACTACTTCGGTAAGCTTGGGCTTGCCTTCGGTAAGCGTGCCTGTTTTATCAAAAGCCAAAGCGGTTATGACCCCTAAATCCTCAAGTGGTCGCCCACCTTTGATGAGCACGCCGCCACGTGCTGCCCTTGCCACACCGCTCAATACGGCACTTGGTGTTGAAATGGCCAGTGCACAGGGACTTGCAGCTACCAATACCGCCATTGCACGATAAAAGCTGGCACTAAACGGTTCATCAATGACCAAAAAGGCAAAGAGCAAGATACCAACCAGTATCAGTACGGATGGTACAAAGTATTTTTCAAATTTATCAGTCAGCAGTTGCGTGGGGGACTTTTGGGTCTGCGCCTCGTTGACCAGTTTGACCAGTCGGGACAGCGTAGAGTCTTTGGCTTCTTTGATTACCTTAATCTCCAACGTGCTATTACCGTTGATAGTTCCAGCAAACACGCGGTTTTCGTCCTTGATATCATCATCTGCCGAATAGTCCCTGCTCGTATCTTCCACGGGAAGTTTGTCCACGGGTACACTTTCCCCGGTAATAGGTGCTTGGTTTACACTGCTTTTTCCATTGACCACGACGCCATCTGCGGATATTTTACTATTGGGCTTGACCACAATAATATCGCCAATACTCAATTCCTCAATTCCAACTTCTTCGGTCTTACCATCTTTTTTAAGCAATGCTGTTTTTGGTGCAAGGTCTGCAAGTGCGGCAATGCTTTTTCTTGCCTTGTTCATTGCGTAGTGTTCCAAAGCGTGCCCAAGGCTAAATAAAAACAACAACAGTGCGCCTTCTGCCCATTCTCCCAGAATGGCGGCGCCAATAGCAGCGACCAGCATTAAAAAGTCAATCTCAAAACCACCCTTGGCAACAGTTTGAACCGCTTCCTTGGCCGTAAAGAAACCACCGAAAAAGTAAGCCCCTATGTATAAAGTAAGACTGACCCATTCAGGGATGGATTCCACATAGGAAAGCCCGAAACCTATCCCGAGAAGTACCCCACAGATGATGGAAAAAATAAGCTCGGTATTTTTACCGAAAACCCCACCGTGGGCGTGTTCTTCTCCGTCTTCGTGGGTTTCCCCCTCCTTGTGTTCGTGGCTATCTGTGGAAGTTGGCTCTTTAGTATCTTCCTTCTTTGAACGCGCATGTTTTTTTTTAGATGCTTCGGAATAATCATTTTCGTTTAAAGAACTCCGCAGAACCTGAAGGTCTTCCTTTTCAATCTGTTTACTTATTTCATCAAAATCTGTTTGCTTTTTATCAAACTCAAAGCGAACCATTCCAGAGGCCGAAACGGAAGCCTCCAAAACCCCATTGATTGCCAAAAGGCTTTTCTCTATGGAACGTGCCTGTCTTGTATGTCTGATTCCTTTTACCTCAATGAGCAAATGCCCATATTTTTCGGTAATCTCGGCACCTGTCTGTTCTGCGAGGGATTGAATGCGGTCTATGGAAATAATATCGGGGTCATAATGAAAACAGAGCTGTGGCGTGGTATCTGCCTTTGCATCGGCAACGTGCACTTTTTCGATACCCTCTTTAGCCTGTAGTTTTTGAATAAGCCTTTCAACACAAGTGTCTTTCTCGTTTGGAACTTGCGGTAGGATAACCGGGATTTTTATTTGTAGTTTTTTCATTTTTTACTATTTTTTTTAATCCATTCTTTGGCATCTTCCTTTTCTTCTGGCTTATAAAATTTTATATGAGCTTCTGAAAAAGGAAGCAATACCTCGGTAAATTGTTCCTGCCATTTAACGCTCCCTACTAAAGCAACTCGCTTTAAATGTGTTTCATTCGGAAGATTTAATTCAATGCCCTTCCAATAGGCACTTACCGTCCAGCCTTCAAAATTTTGCATTTCAATGTACCAGAACACTTCCTGATATGCATTTATATGTTCTGTTAAGACCGGTATCAAGTTCTCATAATCCTTGGCGTCCAGCTTGTTTTCTGCCACCATATATACCGTCGCTTCTTTTTTATAGATTGTTATCATTGCTCATTATTTATAAATGATGATTGAATTGAAAAACCTAAAACTCAACCCAAATTATCGCTGCATTTTTCGCAGATACCTTTTACCACCAAATTAATATCTTCGGTAATGTAGCCATCGGGCAAGCTGATATGCGGGATTTTATGCTCTGTTAAACAGACCGTTTCATTACAGTTGTTGCAATGAAAGTGCAAATGAAGGTCGTTGCCGACCTCGCATTCACAGTTCTCTTCGCAAAGGGCATATTTAATAACTCCAGTCCCATCCTCAATTTGATGTACAACACCTTTTTCCTCAAACGTTTTTATAGTCCTAAATAGGGTACTTCTTTCACTGACCTTAAAATCCTTTTCCAAATCGCCAAGACTGATGGCCACCTCTAATTCTGCCAAACGTTTGTAGGTCATTAGGCGCATTGCCGTAGGTCGTATCCCTTTGCTTTCAAGAAGTTGGACTATTTTTTCCATTTGCACTAAAATGTTTTATAGGTCGTACCGTTTTAAGGAATCTCCCGTTTTAATCTGAAAGGCATCCTCTATATTGGCTATGTATATGATACCATCTCCTGGTTCTTCCGTTTTACCATTTTTTAAAATTGTTTCAATGGCTGCTTGGGCTTCCTCATTTTGGCAGACCAGTTCCAGCTTAACTACTGGACTATCTGTTACGTGAAAATCCAGCGACGGTCTTGCCCCTTTTGATTTGAATGCACCAGTGCCTTCAGCTTGTGAAAGGGTCATACTTTTGAACCCATTATCAGATAGTGCTTCAATGACTCTTTGGATTCGGTTCGGTTTTATAAATGCTTTTATTTCCTTCATATTATGAATTTTTTAAATTTTTAATTGATTTTGAACCGAGCCTGTTTTCTAATTTTTAACTAACTAATTAAGACGATAAACAAACTCGGAGTCAAAACCTTTTATTTTTCTTGAATTAATGTCCGTGCTCCAATTCGCCCTTAACCATTTCCGAAGATAGGTTATAAGCTCCTTTGATGACCACTTTGGCATCCGTTGAAACTTCGGCAGGAAGATTGACTTCAACAAAGCCCAAATCAGTTAGTCCAACGGTTACGGGTACCATTTTAAATTTCATTTTGTTCGCTTCCATTTCTTCATCTTCATCCAAAATAAAAATAAAGGATTGCTCGCCTTCTTTTATAATGGCAGCTTCCGGTACGGCAAAACCCTTTTTTTCGCCCTGCACTATTCGCCCTTCCACATACATACCCGGCAATAGATTTTTATCCTTGTTCTCAATATCTGCCAAAACTTCCAATGCTTTTGGGTCAGTATTGAAGGTTTTGCCAACAGACCTAACGGTTGCCTTAAGCAGTTCGTCTGGACGGGAAGCCGTTGAAAAATATATCTGTTGCCCTTTCTTGATTTGCTTTATGTCCTTCTCATATACTTTGAAATTAACATAAATCTTCGAGTTATCGCTTATTGAGAACATTTTGGATTGTTGCGCCACGTAATCGCCAAGGCTAATCATTACTTCATCCACATAGCCACTTATGGGTGTGGTAATGGGAACTGCGGAATATATTTGGCCTTCAGCCACCTTGTCTGGGTTAATGCCCAACAATCTCAATTGGGACCGCAAACCATTGACACTGGATGTTGTGGAACGAAATTTTGACTGTGCCATCTGAAATTCCTTGCCAGAAGAAACACCTTTGTCAAAAAGGGTCTGCTTGCGCTCAAAATCCTGTTTCAAAAAGACCAGTTCGTCATTTTTTTCCTGATAATCCTGTTGCATTGCAATGATATCTGGATGCTCAATATACGCAAGCACCTGTCCTTTGCTTACATTATCTCCAGGTACAACTTTTATGGAACTCACATTTCCACCAACAAACGGACTGATGTTCGCCTTGTCCTGTGGGTAAAGTTCCAGCGTACCCGTTACCTTAATGTTGTTCCCTAAATTTCGTTCCTCCAGAGGTTTCATTTCCAAACCGATGGTTTCAGCCTGTTGCTTTGTAAGTTCTACAACGCCTTCTTCCTCACTATGGCCTCCTTCTCCTTCGTCGTGACCTTCTTCGCCATCTGCTTCGGTTTTTGATACGCCTTCAGCTTCGTTATGCCCAAGTTCAGATTTTTGGGCATCGTTACAACTCATAAACATAAGTGCAACTAATACGGTACTTACTAATAGTATATTTTTCATTTTTCTTTTTTTAAGATTATAGATTTCCCAACTGGTATTGTACCTCAATAGACTGTTGGTTATATTGGTTGATATATTGTAAATGTGTCTGTTTAATACGGATGGCGCTATTTAGAATGGTAATATAGTTCACGTAATCTATTTCGCCCTCTTTAGATGCCAATTCTGCGGTTGTTATTTGTTCTTCCGCCAAAAGCAATGCGCCTTCTTCATAATACTGCAATATTTTCCGTGTTTTTTCAAGTGATTTGAACAATTGCGACACCCTACTTTCGGTGGTTGCCTTTTGCTCCAAATATTGATTTTCTGCAACCATTGCATCTGCCTTGGCTGCCTTTACCCTTGATTTCTGCGGAAAGAACCACAACGGAATACTGATTCCTGCTTGATAGGTATTGAATCCGGAAACATCATCCACAACTTGCCGTCCGAACGATAAATTAAATTTTGGTAGGAATTGGGATTTTTCAACGCCCACATTTGCTTTACTTACTTCGGCGTTCTGCAACGCATATTGCAACATTGGGTTGTTTGCCACCGAGGTTGAATCCAACGTTGCCATAAAATCCAATGGCTCGTAAAAACCATCAACTGTTTCGATGGTTTCATCCGTTCCCAAATATTGTTTTAAGGCACGTTTGGCAATTTCAATATCGTCATAGGCTTGTTGCTTTAACACTTGAATCTGTTGAAACTCTGAAGAGGCTGAAATAAATTCCAACTTGCCTGTTTCTCCAGTGTCATACCGAAGTTGGGCAGCGGTCTTAAAATTGGCGTAAATACTGTCTAATTGGTCTGCAAAACGTAACTGTGCCTTGTAATAATTAATTTGGTCATAGGCTTGCATCACATTACGAACCAACTGTTGTTCATTGGCCACATAAAACTTTTCTCCCAAGGCAATGCGCTCTTTGTAAAACTTGGATTTTGAAAATCCCGAAAGCAAATCTATGTTGCCTTGTTGTACACCAATGGTAGTTTGTATTCCGGGAAGATTATTGCCATATTCTTCCTTTCCCGTAAAAACTTGGGTACTTCCAAGGTCAAAACTGGTGCCTTTCATAGCCTTTTCCCTTTCAATAAACGCTTCACTTTCCTTAAGCGATGGATAATTCTGCTTTGCCATCGCAATAGCCTCATCTACGGTCAAGGTTTTTGTAATTGTTCCATCTTGATTGGTGTCTTGGGCCACCGCAGTTCCGGAAGCCATCAAACCACCCACCATCAACAATACGGTTACAATGTTCGTGGATTTGTTGATATAGCTTACATCGCCATCAGTATTGTTTCGTTCCTTTCTTGATTCCAACCAATAATACAATACCGGAAGGACTACAAGGGTTAAAAACGTGGCCGTAAGCAATCCACCAATAACTACTGTTGCCAATGGTCGCTGTACCTCGGCACCTCCCGAGGTAGAAATCGCCATTGGGATAAAGCCCATAATGGCCGCCGTTGCGGTTAGCAAAATTGGTCGTAACCGTTCGTGTGTTGCTTCGTATATTCGTTTCTTTAAGTCTGTCATTCCACTTTCTTTTAATTCGTTGAATTTGTTTATCAGTACCAAACCGTTCAATACCGCAACTCCAAAGAGCACGATAAATCCGACTCCTGCTGAAATACTAAAGGGCATTCCCCGTATCCAAAGCGCAAACACGCCACCAATGGCCGCCAGAGGCACTGCCATATAAATCATTACCGACTGCGAGAACGAGCTCAATGCAAAATAGAGCAATATGAATATCAGAAAAAGTGCAATAGGTACTACAATCATCAATCGGTCTGACGCACGTTGCAGGTTTTCAAACGAACCTCCGTAGGTTACAAAATAACCAGGTGGTAGTTTCACTTCCGTTTCCAGTTTTTGCTGAATTTCCTCGACCATCGATTTTACATCTCGCCCACGAACATTGACTCCTACCGAAATACGACGCGAGGTATTGTCCCTTGAAATCTGCATTGGACCAGGTTTGTAACTGATGTCCGCTACTTCCTTTAACGGTACTTGGACACCATTTGGTAAATCGATATATAGATTTTTAAGGCTGTTGATGTCCTGTCTGAAGTCCTTCGCCAAACGAATGACCACATCAAAGCGTTTTTCACCTTCAAAAATTACCCCTGCCGCTTCTCCTGAAAAGGCGGCACTTACATAATCATTCAGCTTATCAACGGTTACACCGTACTGTGCCATTTTTGCACGATTGTATTCTACCGTCATCTGTGGCAAACCACTCGTGGCTTCCACATTGAGGTCGGCCGCTCCGGGAACGCTTCTGATAACCGCTGCGATTTCCTGAACCTTATCTGCCAACACGCCCAAATCTTCTCCGTACAATTTGATGGCCACGTCCTCACGAACACCCGTAAGCAATTCGTTAAAACGAAGTTCCACAGGTTGCGTAAACACGAAATTCACACCGGGAACAACTGAAATTTTTTCCTGTATTTTTTCTATGAGTTCTTCTTTGCTATCTGCGGAAGTCCATTTGCTCTTATCCTTTTCAAGAATTATATAGCTATCGGCAATGTCCATTGGCATTGGGTCTGTTGGTATTTCGGCCACACCAATCCTTGAAACCACTGTTTTTACTTCAGGAAATTCATTGATTAAATTTTGAAGTTTTTTTGAAGCTTCAATTGATTCCGTAAGACTACTCCCTGGTTTTATCAAAGCCTGAAATGCAATATCGCCCTCATCAAATTTAGGTATGAATTCGCCGCCCATATTGCTGAAAATAAATCCTGCAATCAATAACAGCCCAACCGCACCAATAATGACACCAGCCCTAAAGCGAAGTGCGAAATTGAGCAAGGGTACATACGCCCTGTTCAACCCTGACATTATTTTATCACTGAACCTGTCAATCCTGTTTTCAAATTTGGCAAACCAACTGTTCTGATTTCTGGCAGGCTTTAGGAACATTGACGAAATCATTGGCACGTAGGTAAGACACAGGATAATCGCTCCCAAAACCGCAAATCCGAAAGTAAATGCCATTGGGCGGAACATTTTTCCCTCAACACCAGTTAAAAAGAGAATCGGTGTAAATACAATAAGGATAATAAGCTGACCGAAAAAAGCCGAATTCATCATCGTACTTGCTGATTCATAGGCTATTTCATCCATTTCTGGCTGGCCAATGGCGGTTGTGGTTTTCTTCATCCGTTGATGGATGTGAAATACCATTCCCTCCACAATAATAACTGCGCCATCCACGATGATTCCAAAATCGATTGCTCCCAAGGACATTAAATTTGCCCAAACGCCAAATTGTTTCATCAAGATAAAAGCAAACAGTAATGATAAAGGGATTACCGAAGCTGTAATTAATCCACCACGGAAACTTCCCAAAAGCAAGACCAAAACGAAAATCACAATCAATGAACCTTCAATAAGGTTTTTTTCAACGGTGCTTGTGGTCCTTCCAATAAGTTCACTTCTACTTAAAAACGTATCTATGTAAACGCCTTCCGGCAGGGATTTTTGTATTTCTGCAATGCGCTTCTCCACATTTTCGACCACGTTACCAGGGCTTTCGCCTTTCAGCATCAGTATTTGTCCCCCAACAGTTTCGTGTCCATCCTGGGTAAATGCACCATATCGCACCTGATTCCCGTATCCTACTTTTTCAGCAACATCCCGCACTAGAACAGGGCTTCCGTTTTGTGTGGTTACCACGGTGTTTTCCAAATCTTCAAGGCTACGCGCCAAACCTTCGCCACGAATGAAATTTGCTTGGTGGTTTTTCTCGATATAAGCACCTCCCGTATTGGCATTGTTCACTTTCAGGGCTTCAAAAACCTGATTCATTGTAATGCCAAAACTTTTTAATTTATCAGGATTTATGGCAACTTCATATTGTTTTACATAGCCTCCAAAAGCATTGACCTCGACCACTCCAGGGACTAATGCCATTTGGCGTTTTACAATCCAATCCTGTATGGTACGAAGCTCCATGGCGTCGTATTTATCTTCGTAGCCTTCTTTTAGTTTTAAAGTATATTGGTAGATTTCTCCCAGACCTGTAGTAATGGGTGCCATAAATGGCGTGCCGAAGCCTTCGGGGATTTCTCCGGCAACTTCGGTCAATTTTTCTTGCACCAATTGCCGGGGAAGGTAGGTGCCTGCCTCGTCCTCAAAGACTATGGTAACCACGGACAGACCAAAACGGGACACCGAACGCAGCTCGATAACGTCAGGAAGGTTTGCCATTGCCAATTCTACCGGATAGGTAACAAATTGCTCTATATCTTCAGTACCTAAATTTGGGGCAACTGTAATAACCTGTACTTGGTTGTTGGTAATATCGGGTACAGAACCCAGATTTATAGTGGCCATAGACCAAATGCCCGTACCTACAAGCGCCACTATAAATAGCCCAATAATAAACTTGTTATTAATGGAAAATGAAATGATTTTGTTAATCATAGAAAAAGTATTAATTCAGTTTAAACCTCGCAATGCAATTAGATGCAATGCGTTTATAATGTGATACTTACTTTGAAAAGCATCACGTAAGGATATAGCTATCCTTAAAAAACTGAATTATACTTTAGGGGGTTGGAAAAGCGATTCCAAATATCTGGAAGTGAAGTCTACTTTATGTAAGTTAAAGTGTTTTTTCTCTTCAAACTTTAGTCGATTGGTTAAAACCGAATTGTTGTTCTCAATCATTAACACTAAAGGGTGGCAACATTGCTGATGGGAATGGATTGGTGTATTATCATTATCTGGGTTATGATGATGCCCTTCATTTTTTGCATCATTGTCAACGTAATCTTCGACTACGTATTCAAGGAAAGAGTCGCCATAAACTTTATGGTCTTGATAATGTGTTATAATATTTGAGATTTCTTTAATTGGGCCACAAAAGTCCATATCAATGCTAATTCCTTGAAAAAAGAATAAAATTGACATTGATATGGAAAAGAATATTTTCATAAAGTTTGACAAAGATACAAATTAATCGATGCACAGGTTGTGCAAAGATTATATAGGTGTTAGCAACAACTATTGTTTTCCTGAATAGGTGGACAAGGTACAGTTCCGTAAGAACAATAAACACAACAGTCTCCCTCTTTTGGTTTTAGAACCGTTTTACAATTCTCACACTCGTAAAAGAATTGACAAGCATTTGTTGGCATATCTTCTATTTTTTTATATCCGCAGTTTGGACAGGTAATTTCTGATTTTAACTGGACTTCCATTAGTTTTCTTTTTTGTCGGTCACTTTATAACCTGTTGAGTTAATTGCTTTCTCGATATCCGTTTCGTTGGTTTTGGTTTTGTCAAATTCAATGATTGCATTTCCATTTTCGTAAGATGCCTTTGAACTTATAATACCATTAAGTTTATTTACTTCGTGGTTGACGTGTTCTTCACAGCTCGCACAAGTCATTCCGCTGATTTTGAATTCAGTTGTTTTAATGTCCGATTCGTCAACTACGATGATTTGCTTGTCTGTGTTCGGATAAAAAATTCCTGAATAGTATGGGAAAGCCAACATCACAATCGCAAATGCGGTTACAATTCCTAAAAACGTTTTTGAATGTATAAATTTTGGTTTCCCTGCCTTGCCGTCAGGCAGGTCGTCCGTCTCACATTCGCAGTCAATTTCTTTTTTAGCTTTTAGTTTTTGATACCAAGCAAAACCAAGAACCAAGATTGTCAGTCCGATTAAATAAGGTCTAAAAGGTTCTACCCAAGAAAATGTTGAAGCAATTCCGCTTGTTCCTGCGATTAAAGCCAAAACTGGTGTCATACAGCATAATGAAGCTGCAATTGCAGTTAACAAACTTGTACCAATTAATTTGTTTTCACTTTTCACACCGTCTCAATTATTTTGTTTTTCTCAAGTATTTCAAAAAACGGATTTAGTAATTTTTCATATTCAGCAGTAAGTGAGTAAAAAATTGTTTGAGCTTCTCTTTCTGTTTCCAATAGATTTCGGTCTTTCATTTTTCTCAAGTGTTGCGAAATAGCAGAAATATTCATTCCGAGAATATCGCTCAAATCACAAACGCAAAGCCTTTTTTCCTCAAAGAGTAGGTATAGGATTTTCAGTCGAACACTATTTCCAACCAATGAAAGTCCATTTGCCAAATAGTCGAATGATTCGTTTAATTCCGAAACTGTTTCTTTACAACGGTTTATTTGTTCTAAATCGGCTTGTTGCCTTATACACGAATTATTTTCCATAACACAAAGGTAAATTTATTTCTTATTTAAGCAAATACTAAAATAATAAACTTTAAATTGTTAGGAAGAATTTAGCTCTTTAACGTTTTTAAAGGGGATTACTATTGACGAAAACCAAATGTGTTGCTGGCTTATATCGTTACAATTGTTTTTTAAAACTACAGAACAAGAAATTTTGTGTGGTGTTGAATGGTGTCAAGTGGTCTTCCGTTACACACTGTATTTTATCAAATCCATTTTTCAATTCCATAGTTAATTCATCTTCGTCGTATTGCTTTATGTCAAGTCCGCTACATTTTTTTGGTCCGATTGAAGAAAAGGTTCCTATTATTAAATAACCACTTACACATTTTGTCGCTATTTTAATATATTTTTTTATCTGTTGGTCCGTAGTAAGAAAATGAAAAGTTGCCCTGTCGTGCCAAACATCAAAAGACGAATGAGGTTCAAATTCGGTAATGTCGCTTACAATCCAATTAACTTTGTTTGCTTTCTTTCCAAGCCTGTTTTTTGCTTTGGCAATTGCTCTTTCTGAAATGTCTAGTACAGTAATGTTATTAAATCCTTCTTCAAGTAAATGGTCAACAAGTTTACTGTCGCCACCTCCAACATCGATGATTTTTGAGTTTTTATTTAGCCCAAATGAATGAATAAACTCCAGCGAAGTTTTTGGTGTTTCTTGTGTCCAACTTACTTGGTCTGGATTTTTAGTTTCGTAAACTGATTCCCAATGTTTCTTTCTGTCTATTTTCATTTTAATGCCTTTATTCGGCTTTTAAATATATTGATATATAATTTTGATTATAAATTATCCTAATTAATAGCAGGGAAAACACTTTAAATCTCATCCAAAAATTTACGGTTTTTGTCAATCGACTTTTTAAACTGTGAAGGCGTCATCCCAGTTGTTTTTTTAAACTGATTGCTTAAATAGGCCACACTACTGTAATTCATTTTAAAGGCTATTTCACTCAAAGTTAATTCGTCGTAAACTAAAAGTTCTTTTATATGTTCAATTTTTTGGTTGATAATGTATTGCTCAAAGGTGATACTTTCAACCGATGAAAACAGTGAGCTTAAATATTTATAATCAAGATGAATATTTTCCCCTATATAATCTGCCCATTTAACGTCCAAATCTTCGGAAGAATGATGGATTTTATCCACCACTAAATTTTTCATTTGTTCAATAAGTTGACTTTTACGGTCGTCAATCAAACTAAATCCTGAATTTTGAAGCTTTTTTGACAACGATTCTTTTTCAGATTCATTGAGTATTGAAACCAACTCCACTTCGCCTAGCTTAATGGTTTTGTATGTAATGTGCAATTCTTCCAAAATTTGGGAAACTGCCAATATACATCTAGGGCAGACCATATTTTTTATGTGAATTATAGAACTCATTTTTTTAAAACAACTTTAACCCAGCTTTTGAAAGGGAATAATAATATGCGGCAATAACTGCAATTATAAATATGATAATAATGGCCAGTATCCCTATAAGTTTATCTTTTCGGGAAATATCACTTTTAGTTCGATGCTTATTCCTTTCATTTTTTCGTTTTTTTCTTCTACTCTCACTCACTTTTTTTCTTTTTACTTATTTTTCTAATCGTTGGTGATGATGTATACCAAAGTAAAAATCCACTTAATACTGTTATTAAACCCAATAACGAAAATGCCCTTAAAACGGTGGTATTAAAATTATCTCGCCCTTCATAGTCCATTGTATGTGTCATCCACAAAAAATCGAACCAACGCCACGCCCTGTGCCTTACAGTTTGAAATTTTGCATCGGTTACTGAAACGTAGGCCTTTAGAGCCTCATCGGTATCATACGATATCACATAGGCAGGCAATAATTTTTCACGATATTCGTGATGGTCACCCACTTCGTTTATCTTTTGGATATTGGAAACTTTTAAATTCTCCTTCATCTGGTTTTTGGCTATGTACAAGGCTTCTTCTTCAGAAATTGTCTTTTTTGCTTCTCCAGTTCTCGCATTATATAATTGTTGATTGTTTATCCAATAATACGGCTCGTTATTGATATCCCTAATTTCGATATCACGAATGTCTTCATTATTTTTAATAAGTGAAGGGCTAATAAGGTTGTCAAATGCTTTTGGCACATAGTCCATATTACGGAATTGGTCGCCGTGAATGTCATCAATGTTTGTCCAACTAAAGTACATTCCGCTAATCGTCCAAAACAGGAATTGAATCCCCAAAAAGAGCCCCAAATATCTGTGGGTCTTTCGTATTCTGATGGCTGTCTTTCTATTGACCATAGTCATAAATTAGTTTTGTTTGATTACCATTTTCCATTCCATCCCGTATTGTTTGGAAACCTTTGCCCATCCTTCTTCCGACTGTATTTTCTTTTTCCACGATTTGGAACCGTCCATATCGTCATCGTCCTTATCCTTTAAATTTTTTTGCGCAGTTTCTATTAGTTTTTTGGGGTTTATCAATCGTATCAATAGCCACGAAATGAGTATCAATAAAATTCCGCCCACATATTCGCCCACGATAAACTGCCAACCAAGAAAGATGGAAATGATGATACCCAACTCGATGACCAAATTGGTAGATGCCAACAAAAATGCAATCGACGACACAAAACTCGCCATTTTTTTGAAAAGGGATTTTGTTAATGCCAATGCCGAAAGGCTGCACGAACTGCTGATAAAGCCGAAAAATGTTCCGAGTAAAACACCTTTCCCTTCATTTTCACCCATCGTTTCTTGTATCTTTTTTTCGGTCACAAAAACCTGAATCATACTACTGATGATGTAACCCAAAATGAATGCCCAAAGCGCCGTCCAGAAAAATCCGGTGGTCGTGTAGGCGGCTTCGCCCCATTGTTTTAAAAAGTTGTCCATACTTTTACCTATTTTGTGCCTTGTTTGGGAAGGGCTTTAACTAATCAACAATGAAAAAAATTCCATTCCCTTCCCAAGTCAGGGCTTATTTTATTTTTTTGCTATTTTTAATATCATAACTTTTCTTCTTGTCTTTTGCCATTTTGATGCCAGAATCCATCATTATTCCAACTTTAACACCAATTGAGAAAATTGTACTTCTATCGCCTTGTCTAATCCTTGTATTAGGGAATCCAACCCCGTTTTTGAGACCAAAACCTGTCCTGTTGCACTTATCAGACAAGACATACTTATGCCTTGCTCAATATGGGTAATAGTTGCTTTAAACTGTGATTTATAGGTTTTTCCTTGATATGTAATGGTTACCAACCAATTAAAATTGATAGGGTCGTGCCGTTGAGATAAAAAATCAACGGATGGTATAGTACCTGTAAACCGAAGAATTGCAGGTGCTTCCCCATCTTGTATAATGGTATTTAATTCAGGAAGGTCTGTTACTAAAGTTTTAAGGTCTAGAACACCATTTACCTCTTTGGTATTATAATCAAGATATAGTGCCAGACTATGGCTTTCTGCCTTGATAGTCTTATCGTCAACCAAAGTCATCATCTCAATATGGCCATCATTAGTTCTATATATTTTTTGAGCCGAAACCTCGAAAAATGTTATTAAAAGAATTGTGAATATCAATATTTTAGGTTTCATAATGTTTGTTTTTATTATTTAATCTGTAAATAGATTATAGTCATAACACGCACTTCGCAATAATAATTAAACTGCTTTTGCTATTTTTTCCATAATGGAAAGGTCTGTCCCAAACTTGCAAATAGCGTCGCAATGGGCCCTTAATTCGGAAAACAAAATGTATTTGATGTGCATCTTGGAATTTTTGATTACGGGTCGGTTCAATTGGTGTATTACGTCTTTTTCTCGGTGGTTTGGAATGATGATGTAAAAAACCTCATCGCCATCTGAAATGCTAAAATATAAATCTGACAATCGCAAGATCCCTGAATAGATACTGGTGCTTTTTTCCACCTCAAAAGCAGCAACAATATTGTTCGTTCCCTTTTCAAACCATAGCACATCTATGAGTTTGATGGTGGTCTGGGTTTCCGTATCGCAAGGAAGTTCTGGGAATGTGTTCATTGAAATGAACGAAAAACTTTGGCCACAAAAAGATTTACTTTTGTCGTTGCTGGCAGGTGTAACATCAAAACCAAGGGAAATACCTATTTTCAATAAATGGTACTGCATCTCATCGTGAAGCTTCTCTTCCTGCTTTTCTTCCTGGATTTCCTTTTGCCGTTTTAAAATATTCTTTTCAAGTTTGATCCGTTCGGTCTCACTTAAATATTCATCGTTACCTATAAGCATTTTTTGGGTGCCAATTTCGAAACACAATCCTGCAATGGCACCCAAATCGTTTGAAAGTTCAGTTTTGTTATTATTATTGGTCTCCATTAAGGTTTCCCTGATTTTTAGGTATTCTGTCCAACTTCCCAATTTCTTTTTGTCCTTGAACAGAAAATTAAACCCGTTTAGGATGGCCGTGTTAAATGGTGGAAACCATCTTGGGTGCAAGAAGTATAAAATACTTGCCACCGCTGGGCCCAGACCTTTTATTTTGAGTGCATCCAACTTTACGATTTCCCTTATAACCTGCTCTTCCGTTTTGGCATTGATGCAATTCTCAAGGAATTGGCCAAACGCTATTTTATTGGCCTGATTTTCATAAATATCTGGAATACGCAATTTAGGCTTCCAATAAAAAGGATGTGCCACACCCACAAATACTTGTTTCTGCTCTGCTATGCAACCCAACACAAATTCCAGGCTGCTTTCCTTAAAATCGTTCGGGAAGGTTTTGTTTTTAATGTCCTCAATAACCTGCAAGACACCTCTGCGGATGGTCCTAAATGCTTTCAATCTTTGGTCATTGTCAACAAACCAAGTATTGTAAACACTTTCCGTATCCGTTTTATATTGATGTATTATTTGAGGAAAATTGCTCATTGTTGCTATTATTTCGTATTTCTTGAAGAGGTATGTGTTTTGATGATTTTCCAATCACCATCCACTTTCTTTAAGATAGATGTTGCCACGCCTTTTTTCTTTATTGTTCTTGTATTGCCTTTTTCATCTGCTTTAAGAACAATAGTATAAATATAAGTTTCGGTGGTAAAAGCATAAGGCGTATCTACCTTTACATCAATCTCATAATCTGAAAATTCAAATTTTTTGAAATGCCCCAATTCAGGTCCTAAATGATGTTCTATGTAATTCGCATAGGAACCCTCGACCCCTCCAGATTCAAATACTTCAGAATCTTTGGTAAACAATTTGAACGTACCTTCGGTGGTTAGGTTTTGCAGGGCATCCTTATAGGTTTTCATTACTTTAAGAACAGCCTCCTTTTCTGTCTCTCCATTTATATTTTGGCCGAACATTTGGCTAGTCGTAATTAACAATAGCATTAACATTGTTGTTAGTTTTAGTGTTTTCATAATTTTAGTTTTATATTATTTTATTTATTGACGTGTATTCTATTTATGTTGGCTATACCAAATACGAGTACTAAAAAGCTTAAGAAAACTTCCATCATCACTAAAAGTTTACCCGAAATAGTTAGTGGTACTACATCACCAAACCCAACCGATGAAAAAGTAATTAAGCTGAAATATATAAACTCGAAAAATTGTGGTATAAAGGAGCTATCGAGTGATATAGTGGATTTAAAGTTTTCCGAACTTAAAGTATATAATGCTTGGTAATCGGCTGAAAACGAAAGGACAATCAAAATAATTAATACTGCAAATAATGTAAGAACGTGCGTAAGCTGATGACTTTCGCCTATTATTTTACTTAACTGAATAAATGTGAGCCTGACTATAAAAATCGTTTTTATCAAGGCCATACCAATAATTAACAACTCTAACAAATGGCTATCAGAATCCAAATCTGTCCATAAAGTATAGCTTAACGATAGTGCAATAACCACACTTGCAGTAAGTAGTACTTTTTTAAAAAGTTGTTTGTAAAACCCCGTACTTTCAGATTTTTCTATTTTGTTTTCTTGAGCCATTTTAATTTATTCTCTTAACTGAATAATTGAAGTGTCAACGCACCACCAACTATTAGGATAAGTATTGTATAGACTATATAATTAATCCATTTTTTAACAACTAATTTTTCAGTTGTATGTTTGCAACCATCTTTGCAACAATCTTTCATTATTAATGATTTTATTTAAATAATCATAGACATTAACTAATAGTCCTATATTATTAACTTCATTTTATACCTTTATAATAACAATACGTTCCAATTTTAGTATTTATATAACCTGTTTCCACTACATCCATAAATCCTGATTTTTCCACATATGTAGGCAATTTACCATCCACGTTATCTTTTGTGGTAGCAAAACCATCAAGGATTTGGACGAAATAGAACATAATTCTCATCATTTTGGATTTAGGCTTTCCCCAGTCACCAATGATTAACACTCCATTCGGTTTAAGTATCCTGTGTATCTCATTCAACGAAGATTCTTTAGTTTTTGCATCGAGCTGATGAAACACTAGTGAACTAAAAACTTTATCAAATGCATTATTTTGATATGGAAACTTGCCTCCGTTATATATATCTAACCTAACATCGATACTATTCGCTTTAAATTTCTTCTCTGCAATCCGTTTTACTTTAGGGTCAATATCTAACCCTTTAAATTGTACATTGGAGTTTCGGTTTACACCTAAAATTAAATTCTCACCTGTTCCAAAACCAAATTCAAGTATCTTTTCTCCTTCTAATGGGTTAACAAGGTCAATTAATTTAGTTCTAAACCTCTTTTCCGGCATCGTGATACTAATAGCCAAATCATAAAAATTGGTTAGCCAATTATATCCTAGAGCTGGTATATATGTTTTGCTTTTCATCTTTGAAATTATAGTTGTATTTAGTCTTTTTTATATATTTTTCTTTTCCAAAAACATTAAAATTACAATTCCTTTTTTTTAATATATACTTGGAAATGAGAGTTAACTCTACCATCAATCAAAAATTAGGTTTTCCTCTCATAGCCAAGTACTTTTAACTAAATTCCTCTTTTTCAATTTTTTAATACCTTTAAGGAAAAAGGTTCTTTTTACCAATATTTAAATCTTCTACCTCTTTCCCTATAGGCTGCTATTAATTAGGATATTACCTATTTTGTGCCTGACAAGGGAAGGAATTAACCACTAACCATCAATATTTTTTCCTTCCCGTGACAGGACTTAATGACTATTAATATTTCCTTAAGACAGGAACCATTCTGTTAACTAATAAACCAGAACGATTCCTAATCTTAAAGAAGGGATTATCTAATTAATAGTCTTTTTTACTTTTCCACACTTGAGCATCTTACTGCCATAATATGGGTTTCTCACTTGATCACTTGTACTCAACCAAGCACTTCCTTTATCATACATAGGGCAAAACTGTTCGTATAAGGTGTTTTTTGTCCCTGTAATGGCAACCATATCAGTAATATCCTTACTCAAGGTTTTAAAATGCTCACGTTGGTGGTCGATGGCACTTTCAGCAATATGCTCTGCATGTTCGGTCGCATCTGCTATAATGTCAGCCAGTTCTTTTTGCTCTTCTTTGGTATAACTTTTCGTGTCAAAAGCCTTTAATGAGGCCATCAGTTTAGTCCCAGCCTGGGCTGCTTTTTTTGTGTCATCGCCTACCAAGGCATCTTTCAGCATAAAATAATCAGCAAGAACTGCTTCAGCCGCTGGATTCATTTTTTCCATATTCATTTTCATGCCATCCATTTTCATATCGCCGTGATTGTGGTTCATTTTTTCTTTTTCCTGTGCGTTGGTGAAAGAAAGGGTTAACAATAGCATTGCTGCTATACTCATTTTTAAATTTTTCATTTTTCTTGTATTTAATTGTTGTTTATAATTTATTTTTAAGTTCTGTTAAAAAGTTGATAATGTCCTGTTTTTCGCTATCCGATAAAACGGCGTTCCTGTGGATAATGGTATAAGAGGCCAAAGGCATTTCGTCATTTTCTATCTGACTAATCATTGACTTCAATTTACTTGCCTTTCTTCTATTACTTAATGAATCCCACTCGTTAAAGTTGAGTTCTGCCTTTCCTTCTTTAACATGGTCTTCCAAAAACCAGGCCACAGGTTGCACTTTGTTGTACCATGGGTAAGCTGTATTGTTACTGTGGCAGTCATAGCAAGAAACTTGCAACTTGTTCTTAATCTGATCTGGTACATCATTAACCAACATAAAATCGGTCTCGGGAACCGTAGTGCTTATATTGCGTTCTGTTGGAAAAAATTGCAATACAACTAAAGCAACCAATAGGATTATGCCTATGATTTTTAAAGCTTTTTTCATTAGTTAATTTCCTTTTGCACCTTTCCACAGGTTAACATCTTTTCTCCATAGTAAGGGTTCTTAACATCCTTACTCATACTTAACCAAACTGATCCTTTATCATACATTGGGCAGAACTGCTGATATAATGTGGTTGTTGTGCCAGTAATTGCAACCATATCTATCATGTCCTTGCTTAATGTTTTAAAATGTTCACGTTGGTGATCCATTTCGCTCTTGCCAATATGCTCTGCTTGTTCTTTGGCATCTTCTAAAATGTCTTTTAATTCATCCTGTTGTTCTGAAGTATAGCTACTTACATCAAAAGTGCTTAAAGTATTGTTCAATTTGTTGCCAGCTTTTGCTGCTGCATCTTTATTAGTTTCAACCAAAGCATCTTTAAGTGCCATATAATCTGATACCACTTGACTAACTCCTGAATCCTGTGTATTGGAATGCATCATCTCATTGGATTCGCCCATATCATCATGGTTCATTTCTGAGCTGTCATTATCATGATGCCCATCACTGTTATCATGCCCCATTTCAGAGTGAGATTCTTCATTCATTTTTTCTTTTTTGTTGTCTTTGCAAGACACCGCTGTTAAGGTTATAAATGCTATTGCAACTACACCTAAAGTTAATTTTAATTTGCTCATTTTAATTTGTTTTAGTGTTAATTTTTATTTAAAGTTTTTCTATTACATGTTTAAGTTTAGCCGTTATTTCATTGGCAACCTCATTCAATTTTTTATTTTCCACTGCCTGCATCGATGCCATTGGGTTTACGGCTGCTACTTCAATGGCTCCCGCTTCTATTTCTTGAACTATGACATTACAAGGCAGCATGGTTCCAATTTTGTCTTCTGCCTGCAAAGCCTTATGAGCATAGGGAGGATTGCAAGCCCCTAGTATTCTATACTTTTTAAAGTCTACGTCTAGTTTTTTCTTTAGGGTTTCTGTTATATCAATTTCCGTTAATATTCCAAACCCTTCTTCTTTCAATCTTTGCGTAACTTTATCGATAACATCTTCAAAAGTTCCATTGACTGTTTTATTAAAATAATATTTCATCTTTTATTTTTTGAATTAATAACTCGTTTACTTTCTTCATATTCTTCCTTGGTGATTTCACCATTGGCATACCGCCTGTCCAAAATCTCTTCCGGACTTTCTCTCTTGAGGATTTTACTTCCGTTTTTACTTGAATATAGAAGAATTACCAAGACAATCACTCCTATTACAATAATCCATAAAAACATCATACCTTCAACTTTTTAATAATTAAAATCTTACCGAAAGCCCACCACCGCCACCAAAACGGTTGTCATAGCTGCCCATAAGAGATACGTTTCTCGATAAAAAATACTCTGCACCTGCACTCCAAACTGTTTCGGAAGTGAAATCCTTATTTATAGGCAGGTTGTTTACAAATCCTAAATCTATTTGGTACTCGTAATAGCCAAAAACGGAAAATCTTGGGAACAGCATAATGCTTCGCCCTAGACCAATTCTCGGGCGTAATTCATTATCAATTCTGGCATCGAGTGCAAATAAATAAGGTGTTAAATAGCGAACCCCAACTACTGCGGTTGTTTTAAATTGGTCAAGACTTTTACGGGTTTCATTTTCAATATTTACACCTCCAAAAACACGTAAATAATCGTGTAGGTAATATTCGTAGGTTGCCTCGGCCTCTAAATTTTTGTTCCAGCCATATTCAAACGATAGGTTAAACTGGTTCCTAATATTCGAACTGATGACATTTAAAGCCGTTGTATGTGAAGCCGCATCTATCATGCCCCAAGTATAATATTTATTGGTTTCGGCTATAAGGTTTGAAACTGGATAGCCTTTCATTCGTACATCTCTTGGCGTATCATAAGACACTACTCTTGCCATACCACCCATCATGTGATATAAAATATGACAATGGAAAAACCAATCGCCATACTCGTCGCCATTATTACCATAAAACTCAATGGTTACCTTTTGCATTGGTGGTACATTTACCGTGTGCTTTAATGGTGAGTACTCTCCATTTTCATTAAGTACTCTAAAGAAATGCCCGTGCAGGTGCATGGGGTGGTGCATCATGGTAAGGTTATTGAATATTATACGGGTAACTTCCCTGTTATTTATTTTTATTTTATCCGCCTCAGACAATGGCACCCCGTTCATACTCCAGATATAACGGTTCATATTTCCGGTAAGGTTTAGTAATATTTCCTTAACTGGAACATCCTTATCATAGGTGGTTATTTCGGGCGACTTCAAATAATCATAATTGTATTCTGCAAACAAATCCATTTCTTCCATTTTCATCCCAGCCATGGTATCCATTCCCATGGCATCTTTTTGCATATTCATTGCCATACCTTTCATTTTAGTATGGTCTATGGACGTTGTGTCTTTTGGCATTTTCATGTTCATATCATCCATTTTCATGCCTTGCATCTTGTCTTGTTGCATGGAATCTTTTTTCATCTCCATGCCCTGCATTTTAGAATGGTCCATATTTTGCATAGCATCATCTTTCATTTCGGAATTGCCCATGTCCATTCCTTGCATCTTATCCATCTGCATCCCATATTCTTCTTTCATTTTATAGCGTTCATCTTTTTTAGGGCGATATTTTAATGCATGTGCACCCATTTTCATGTCCATCTTTGCCATTTTCTGCATCATGCCAATCTTATCTGGCCTCGGAACAATCTCTGCAGGCAGTACTTCCCCTTTTCCAAGAAAAGCAGATGCAATACCCGAGCCATCCTGTGCCGTGATTCTAAATTCTATTTTTCCTTCTTCTGGAATGGTTACAATAAAATCGTAGGTTTCTGCAATACCGATGAATGTTTTGTTCTTTTTAACAGGCACAACATCAAGACCATCAGCCGAAACTAAAAGTGGGTCTCCTCCTCCAAAAGTCATCCAAAAAGAGGTAGAAGCGCCCCCATCTATAATTCTCAATCTAACTTTCTCACCGGGTTTAAATTCAGGATACTCCATACTTTCTTCGCCATTAATTAAAAAGGCAGGATAATACACATCGGCTATATCGGCACCTTCCATGCGCTGTCTCCAAAAGTTTAATTGCGCTCCCAAGGCACCTCGTTTAATTACTCGGTTCAATGGGGTAGCCGTTCCTTTTCTAATGCCGTACCATTCATTGCCTCGTTTAAGATTGCGAAGTACATTCATTGGTTTTTCATTAGTCCAGTCAGATAGCATTAAAACCAGTTCTTTGTCATACTCCAATAGTTGTTCTTTTGGATGAATGACTATAGAACCATACACACCACTTTGTTCTTGTAACATGGTGTGGGAATGGTACCAATAGGTTCCTGATTGTTTTATAGGAAATTCGTATTTCTGTGTATGCCCAGGTTCTATGGGTGGTGTTGTTAAATAGGGTACGCCATCATAAAAATTAGGTAATAACAAACCATGCCAATGCACAGAAGTTTCTTCGCTCATTTCATTTTTTACGTAAATAACCGCGTATTCTCCTTCAGTAAATTCTAAAGTTGGCCCGGGAATTGTTCCGTTTATTGTCATTCCCATCACTTTTTTTCCTGCTTTGTCCACCACTGCTTCTTTAATGGTAATTGTATATTCTTTTACTGGAAGGTTATTTACATTACCTTCTTCAGACTGCGCAAAAACAGTAGTAAAAGGTATGGACAACATAACTAATATATTTTTTATGTTTTTCATGTTTTTTATGTTTTTTATGTTTTTTATGCTTCAATAAAATAGTGCAAAATGAAAATTTATGCCTCTATATTATTCAAACTACCTCACTGGTTTATAGATGGTTAATGAACTTAAATTTATTAATCTTTCTTAAAAAAAAATTTAATTCGCTTTCATATATTTCAAATAATTTTCTTCAGATTCAAAGTAAGCAACTTCCCCCGATGCTTTCATTAACACAATATAAGCTTCAGTTTTATCAATTGGTTTTTTACTAAATGGATCGATGCCTGTTCTGGCAGTTTCATTGCTGTTCAATGTGCCTACACACATTTGGCAGCATCCATAATAGGTTTTGCCATTAACAGGAACAGGTATTTGAAGCTTACCCATATAAGCATCGTTTACCATACAGACTAATCCATTTGGCACTCTAGATCCTACTTGGTAATCTTGTGTCTTTTCTGTTTTAGCTTCAACCTTGTTCTCGACGGTAACTTCTTTAGCATATGCTTTTTTTATTTTATTTTTACATGATGTTACATTTATAACTAGCATTGTGAAAATTAAAATACCGAATGTTGTTTTTAAATGTTTCATAATATTAGCTTAATATTATTTCATTAATCTTTAATCTTTACTTTTTGCTCCACATGGCTCACATAAATCAATCCATCACCGCTTTTACCAGTATGTGCATGCTCTTTTATTATCTTAACAATTGTATTTTCATCTGCTTTATTACATACTATTTCCAATTTTGCAATCTTATAGTGCAAAAAAGGATGCTCTAGACTTGGGTATTCTTTATCTGGATCAGAAAGGTTTCCAGAACCTTCGCCTTCAAAAATGCTAAAACAATAAAAACCTCCTTTTTGTAAATTCATTGCCACATCATTGACTTTGTTTGTACGTATAAATGCTTTAATTTCTTTCATGATTTTTATTTTTTTGATTAACAAGCTGGTTTATTAATCACATGGATTTAAATGTTTCTTTTACACTACCACAGCTAGACATGGCTTTATCCATATAAGGGTTTATAATTTCGTTGGAATTCGAAAACCAATATGACCCGCCATTATTAGCCATTGGGCAAAAGGTTTTAAATATTTCACCTTCAACAACATTATCTTTTAGCAAAGGTTCAAGTGCTGTGGTAAGCTTAGAAAAGACAATACGTTGATCCATGATATTGGATTTTGATGCCATATCTTCCGCCACTTTTTGCGCATCATTTGCTTTACCATATTTCTTTAAAATCCCAACAAGCATTTTAGATGCTTTTTGTACTTTTTCAGAATTGGCTTCAACCAAGGCTTCGTTTATCATGGTGTAATGCATGTATGCTTTGGTAAGGTTCTTATCATTTAACTTTACCATAGACTTATCATGATCCATCATACTGTGATCGTCTTGTTTCATGTTCATCTTACTATGATCGTGTTGCGCATAAATTATACTTGACATACCCATTATTAAGGCTATCATTACTGCTGATTTTAATTTTAAATTTTTCATCTATTTTATTTTTAAAGTTTTTTATTATTTTACAATTACTGTTTTCGTATCTCCACAAGTAAGCATAGCTTCTCCGTAATACGGATTTCTCACTTCTTTTGTTGTACTCAGCCAATCGGCTCCCTTATTGTTGTTCGCCATTGGGCAGTGCATCACATATAACGATTTGTTATAAGGACTAAATGTCTTTTCCAAATCAATCATAGTACTGGATACCTGTTGGAAAGGTTTTCGAATGTCTTCCAGCGTTTTGAAATGCTGAACATGTTGAAGCGTATTTTTTAAATCACTACTCAACCCCATCCAAACATTGTGCGATTCTCCAGTGAACAAGGACATGTTAACCCCTTCCAAAGTATTTAATATTTTTGCTCCTGCCGTTTTTGCGCCTTCCATATCATCTTTGGTTAGAGCCTCTTTCATATCAATGTAATTTGTAAAAAGAGGTTGAAGCGCATCTTTTGCATTCTGCCCAATTGTTATTTTTTTTAGAACTGATTTTTTAGACTCCACTTTAGAATTAGGAGTGTCACCCATATTCATCCCAGGCATAGAACCTCCTGCTGGTCCTCCTTCCGGGTTCATCATACTAGGCTTACCCGCTAATTGTGCCGCAGCATCAATACTGAATGTTCCGTTAATGGCTATTTCGTCCCCCTCGTCCAAGCCTTTGTTTACCACGAAACCATCCCCCAAACCGGGTCCTAGCGTAACTTCGCGCATCATAAAATTCACACCTTTTGCAGATGTATTCTTAACATATACTACAGAACGCTGTCCGGTCCACATCACAGCAGTTTTGGGAACTACGATAGCATCTGATTTTATCGGCAATTTTGCCTCCACGGTTCCAGAAACGAACATTTCGGGCTTTAGCTTTAAACCCTTGTTGTTGATTTCCACCCTGGCCTTTGCTACCCTTGTCATGGGATTGATTACTGGGTCAATATAAGAAATGCGACCTTTGAAGGTTTCCCCTGGTAAAGAAGGGATAGTGAAACTTACCTCATCACCCTTTTTTACCCAAGCCATATCCGATTCATAGACATCGAATAACACCCATACATTATAAAGATTTGCAATTTGATATAATGCTTTGCCCTTGTTGACATAGTCGCCAAGGTTTACCATTTTTTCGATTACATAGCCCGAAACATCGGCATGTATGGGTAGTTCTTCTTTAACAACACCAGATTCGAGGATTTGTGCGATTTGCTTATCAGATAGTTTCCAGTTTTTTAATTTTTCCTTTGCGGCATCAAAAAGCTGTGGCTGGGTTTCAACAATCTTTCTCGCTTCAAAAAGCTCTTCCTGGGCGTTTACCAAATCTGGGGAATAGATAGAAGCAATCACCTGCCCTTGGTTTACATATTCTCCTGTAAAATTGACCATGAGCCGTTCTATACGTCCGGGTATATGGGATGACTGGGAATAGACAGACCGCTCATCGGCTTCAACCTTGCCGTTTAATTTAAGCAACTTTATGGGCTTGGTCTTGCCCACTACGGCTGTTGAAACGTTGGCAAGCTGCATGGCTGTTGGCGACATGCTTATGGCCATGGGATCCAATTCTGAATCATTATCGTCTCCCAAAGGAATTAAGTCCATCCCACAGATGGGGCAGTCACCTGGTTCATTTTGTCTGATCTGCGGATGCATGGAACAGGTCCAGATGGTTTCTCCGGCTATTTCTTCTTCCGTATGTTGGTGCTCATCTGTTTTGTTGTTTTCTGAACCTCCAAACAATAGCCATCCGAACAACAAGCCCAACACTAGGGTAGATGCGGCCACTTTTATGATTTTTTTTGTTTCTGTTTTCATCTGTATAAAATTTTTAATTTTTTGAAAATTAATGCCTTAAAAATTTTAAGACATTCAGTAATTCGCAAAAATTTTATTCATCCCGATAGGTAAATCTGTCGATGAAAAAATTTATGCTCATTTCATTTGTTTATTTTTTTGCTGTGATATAATTTAATTTAGCCAATGCTATTTTATATTGTTTCAATGCGGTTATTTTTAGTTTATCGTACTTTAGCAATTGTTGCTGCATTCTCAATACCTCTTCGAAGTCCTTTCCGGAATTCCCATAGGACGTAAACAACAGATTAAGTGCCTGTTCCGACTCAGTTATTTGTTCATCGAAAAGTGACACCAACTCGGTTTGTTGTTCAATATCAAAAAAGGCCATTTCGTAATTTGATAGTAATGAATTGGTCATTTCTGTCTTTTGTAGCGAATAACTTTCCTGCATTAATTGCGCTTCCTTTACGGCTGCCTTATACTTTTTCCTAAAAATAGGCAGGCTTAGGGTTACCATTGGCATTAATACATCCTTGCCATTGTCGGGCACAACCATATCGGTACGTTTATCTACCATTACATAGTCCAACCCAAGGCCGATTTTTGGGAAACCTTGTTTAATAGCCGCCCGTTCAGAGGCCTCTACAGCCTTTACCTTCAATTCCAAAGAATTTAAGAGTGGATGATCTACCAAAAGGGAATCTTTACCATTATCAAAGGACAACATGTCAATTTCAAGGGTTTCAGAAATAGATACCGGTTCAAATTCACCACGGTTTAATAATTTATTGAAAGTTGTTAAAAGAGGGCGTTCCTTTTTTTTCAGTATTTCCAGATTTGTCTGTGATTCCTTTAAAAAAATATCTACTCTCAAGACATCCACCAAGGTTCCTACACCATTTTTAAATTTTGAATTGGAAATGGTCTTATACGACTCTAGAATTTCAATATTCCTTTCTTCAATTTTCATCCATTCTTGGAGTTCGTACAAAGGAAAATAAGCCGCTGAAACCTCATAGTACAATTTGTTCTTGGCATCCAAAAAGGATTGATACTTGGCTTCTGCCATAAGTGCTGCGGCATCACCTTGTGCTTTTAAAGTTCCAAACCAAGGGAACATTTGGGTCAATGAAAACCTAGCTTTTTGTGGTCCAACCCTGGTTTCCACCGGTGAAACAAAATATCCAAAAGAAAGCGAAGGATCTGGCAAGGTGCTTACCTGCGGCACTTTTTGCAATACCGCTTCAAACTCCTTGTACTGCGAAAGCAATCCCGGATTGTTTTCTGCCGCTATCTTAAAGTATTCCTCTAAAGTCTGGCTATATAATCCCATACTTATTAAGACAAGTATTATTGTGAATACATTTTTCATTTTATTGTATTTTTTTCAATTTCTTATTTTGATTTTTAATGACCGTTTCCCTCCAATATGCCTGTAATACAGGTACTACAAACATGGTCATGATTTGAATGGTCATCCCCCCAAAGGTCGGAATAGCCATGGGAATCATTATGTCTGCCCCTTTTCCTGTTGAGGTAAGCACAGGCAAAAGTGCAATAATGGCCACCGCTGCCGTCATCATTGCCGGACGGACTCTTTTCTTTCCAGCCTCCAGTACTGCCGCCCTTACATCTGGAATAGTTTGTGGGTTCTTTTCCTCAAAAACCTGATGGATATAGGTTCCCATAATCACACCATCATCTGTTGCGATGCCAAAAAGGGCAATAAATCCTACCCAAACAGCAACACTTAAATTGATGGTATGCATTTGAAACAGGTCGCGCATATTAACACCGGATATGGCGAAATTCATGAACCAATCCTGTCCATAAAGCCACAACATGATAAACCCTCCTGCAAAAGCAACAAATACACCCGAAAAGTGAATGGATGATGCTATTACTGTTTTAAATTGGAAGAACAGCAGCAGGAATATAACAATTAAACTGATTGGTATAACAATGGACAATCTTTTCACTGCCCTGATTTGGTTTTCATAACTACCAGAAAATTTGTAACTAATTCCCGCTGGTACGGTTAATTCCCCTGTATCAATTCTTTTTTGAATGGCTTCTTGTGCATCGTTCACCACATCTACTTCTGCAAAGCCATCGCGTTTGTCGAACAGCACATAACCCACCAAAAAGGTATTTTCACTTTTGATGGCCTGTGGCCCTCTTACATATTCAAAGTCAACTACTTGTGAAAGTGGAATTTGTGCCCCTACTGGGGTAGGAATCAATATCTTACTTAAAGACTCTGGATCATCCCTTAATTCCCTAGGATAACGCACCCTTACAGGAAACCGTTCCCTACCTTCGACTGTAGAAGTAACTTTCATACCACCAATGGCGGTTTCAATGCTTTGCTGTACATCTTCAACATTTAAACCGTACCTCGATATCTCATCCCTGTTTATATTAAGGTGCAAATAGGGTTTTCCGACAATACGGTCAGCAAATACGGCCTCTGCTTTTACCGAAGGAACTTCTTTTAAAATACCCTCCAATTGCATTCCAAATTCTTCTATTGTTTTCAAATCAGGTCCAAATACCTTTATCCCCATGGGAGCACGCATTCCGGTCTGCAGCATGACCAAACGGGTCTCAATGGGTTGTAACTTGGGAGCCGATGTGATACCGGGAATTTTTGTGACCTTAACAATTTCGTCCCAAATATCGTTCGGTGATTTAATCTGTGGCCTCCAGTTGCGGAAAAATTCGCCATTGTCGTCCACTATCAAATCTTTTTTCGTAATTCCCTGTTTTAAGGCTTCTTCATTTGTCAGGGTGTCATTTTGTTTGGTAATAAACCTATCTTCCTTATCCACTTTAAAATGGACCCTATGACCTTCTTCATCTAAAATAAATTCAGGCTTGTAATTGATGATGTTTTCAAACATGGAAATAGGTGCCGGATCGAGTGCCGATTCTACCCTACCTAACTTACCCACGACCAATTCTACTTCGGGGATATTTCCTAACAGCATATCTAGCTGTCCTGCTATATTCTTGTTATATTCTACCCCAGAATGTGGCATTGAGGTAGGCATCAATAGGAACGAGCCTTCGTTGAGTGATGGCATAAACTCCGACCCTATACCAGGAAATCTATTTGAAGCTGCCTGCCAACCAGAGGATTGCCGAACGCTTTTCCATCCTACGGACTCAAGGCCTTTGGCAACCATTCCAAAAGTACTGTCGAAGCCAATCCAAACCAAAATCCCGAAAAACAGCGTCACTAAAGGGATAAGCATGAATTTTCCTTTGTTTTGCAAACACCATCGTAATACCGGGGTATAGAAATGTACAATAGCCAATAAGGCCGCCAAAATAATTCCGATCAAAAACAGCACAAAAATATAGTTTATGATGATCCCGTTTTGAGGTCCAAGCGGCATCCACTCCTCTGTAAGGAAAAAAGAAGCGATAAAAATCGTTAACCCTAAATTGATATAATTGGGGTACAATTTATATTTCTCTGGCCATTTAGGCTCCAATAAATTATTCAATCCGATTAGTGTTATAACCAACGGCAGCCACATATGGGCATAAATAGCAAACACCATACCTGCAACAATCAATAAAATTGACCAAAAGCGGCGTACGCGCTTTTTGTCATAATTCACTCCCATTACAAAATGTGCCAGTGCAGGAAGTACTATGATACCTAACACAAAGGCACTCAATAAGGCAAAGGTCTTGGTAAATGCTAAAGGCCTGAATAATTTACCTTCGGCCGATTGCATGGCAAAAACAGGCACGAAACTTACAACCGTAGTGGCCAACGCGGTAGTAATGGCTGAAGCAACTTCTACAGTTGCTTTATAAATTACCTGCATAAGCTCTTTTCCCTTAACGCCATGGTTCTCTGGCATTTCCAAGTGCCTAATAATATTTTCAACAAATACTATCCCCACATCCACCATAACACCAATAGCAATGGCAATACCTGAAAGGGCAACAACATTGGCATCGACACCGGCATATTGCATAACGATAAAGGTCATCAACACCCCAACGGGCAACAGACTTGAAATAATAATGGAAGCCCTTAAATTGAGGACCAGCACTAATACAACAATGATACTGATTAAAATCTCGTGGGATAAGGCATTTTCGAGCGTACCTATGGTTTCATGTATAAGTTGCGTACGGTCATAAAATGGTACAACGGTCAATTGGCTTTCAACACCATTGGCCAAGGTTTTTTTTGGTAATCCAGGAGCAATTTCCTTGATTTTATCCTTGACGTTGTTGATAACCGCCAAGGGGTTGGAACCGTAACGGGCCACTACAACTCCTCCTACAACTTCTGCACCCCCTTTATCAAGTACACCCCTTCGTGTAGCCGGACCTAAACTGACCACTCCTATGTCTTTGATACGAACAGGAACGTTATCCTGGACAGCAACAACAGCTTTTTCTATATCTTCAGTTTTCTTGATATACCCCAAGCCCCTTACCAAATATTCCGCTTGATTGACTTCTATGGTTTTTGCACCTACGTCCCTATTTGATTTTTGAACAGCTTGCATAACCTTATGCAAGGGAATGTTATAGGCTTTAAGGGCATCAGGATTTACATCTATTTGATATTCTTGTACATAACCACCTATGGAAGCCACTTCTGAAACCCCTTCAACGGCATTTAAACCGTATTTTACATAAAAGTCCTGTGCGGTACGAATTTCGTGCAGGTCCCAACCACCAGTGGGATTGCCATTTTTATCCCTACCTTCCAGCGTATACCAATATACTTGCCCTAATGCTGTGGCGTCAGGTCCTAATGCTGGGGTTACACCATCGGGCAACAGGCCTGCGGGTAGTGAGTTCAATTTTTCCAAAATCCGGGATCGGGACCAGTAAAACTCGGTTTGCTCATCAAAAATAATATTGATCATGGAGAACCCGAATATAGAAGAACTACGAATGGTTTTTACTCCTGGTATTCCCAATAAATAGGTAGTCATTGGATAGGAAATCTGATCCTCGATATCCTGTGGGGAACGCCCAGGCCATTGTGTGAAAACGATTTGTTGGTTTTCTCCAATATCAGGAATGGCATCGACCGGTACGGGATCTTTTGGTAGAAAACCTGTGTTCCAATTAAAGGGAGAAGTAACAACTCCCCAAGTAATTAAAATTATTAAAATGAGAACTGTAACTAGTTTGTTCTCTAAAAAGTATTTTATGAGTTTATTTAACATTGCTTTTGATTATTAAACAGTAAGACATTTGGTATTAAAAATACCGAATACAACAAATTATCCTTATGAAAATAATCATAGGATATTAGAGTCTAAAGTTTAAAAATCAAATTAAATAAGTCTCGTCAAGCTTGTAGATACTCTTGACAATAAGTGGAGGTGGATATTCTGAAAGTGAAGGAACTTTATACCCTAATTCTCCGAAAAGATTTAAATAAGTATATACAAATGAAGCAACAAATACTTGCTGATCAATACTAAGTTTATCAAAAGTAACGCTTAATTCGTTTTGCCCATTTATAGTAATTTGCTCATTATTGCAGCAATTTTTACCTTCAAGGGAATCTTCTTTTGACGATTTAGTTTGTGCTAAATCCATACCACAACTTTCGGCAGCACCAAGCAAAGATGTATCCACTAAAATATCACCACAATAATGACTTTCGATTGTGAAAGATGTGCTTGATAATAGCACTAATAGTGCCATAAAAAAGGATGATATTTTATAAAAAATCTTCTTCATTAATTATGCAAAGCTATAAAAAAATAAATAGAGTTGGTTAATTTAACAAATAATTTAGACTACAACAGTGGTCTAATTTAAGGGTTATTTATAACTATTTTCTTTGTGATAGTCTAAAACATTGAGAACAATCAAGTTAAAAAATATTATTAAGAATTATTCTAAATAAGTTGGAATTTATGTGTTAGGATACTACATTTGCCCTCTATTTATAATCTTTCTAAATAAATTTACAAATGAAATACCTATCCTTCACAGCAATCACCTTACTATTTTACATCACGGGATTGGCACAGACCAACCCACAACAAAAAGATTCAACTACACAACAAACCGAGCGACTTAAGGAAGTCGTCGTTACGGGAAATGCATTATTGGGTAGTAAATTTGAGGCACGGAACAAAACGGGTTCTGCAACTTATATCTCAAATGAAGACTTAAAAAAGTTCTCTTACACCAATATCAATAGAGTTTTGCAGACTGTTCCAGGCATCAACATCTACGAAGAAGATGGATTTGGATTACGCCCAAATATTAGTCTACGGGGTACTTCGCCCGAGCGCAGCGCCAAAATTAATTTAATGGAAGATGGTGTGTTGATTGCGCCTGCCCCTTACAGTGCACCAGCTGCCTACTATTTTCCTACTATTGGCAGAATGAAAGCTATAGAGGTATTAAAAGGAAGCAGCCAAATACAGTACGGCCCCAACACCACGGGTGGTGCCATAAATATGATATCCTCTCGTATACCGGAAAGATTTTCTGGGAAAGCATCGATTACCGCAGGAAATTATGATTCAAGAAACACCCAATTGGTATTAGGCAATAGTTTTAAGAATTTTGGGTTTGTGACGGATTATTTCAACTACAGTTCTGATGGTTTTAAGGATTTAGACGGCGGGGGCAACACGGGTTTCGATAAGACAGATTATATGGCTAAATTTAGAGTAAATACAAATTTGGATGCAAAAATATATCAGTCCTTGACATTTAAAATCCAATATTCTGAAGAAAATGCAAACGAAACTTACTTGGGATTGACCGATGAAGATTTTGAAGAGAATCCCTTTAGAAGGTACAGAGCATCTGCCGAAGATGTGATGAATGCCGAACACCAACAGTACCAGCTTACCCATTTTATCCGTTTGTCACCATCCCTTGATATAAGGACAACAGGATATCTCAATAGATTTAAACGAAATTGGTATAAATTGGATGATGTCAATTTGGGCGAACGTGTAAGTATTAACAATATCTTATCTTCACCAGAAAATTTTCCTTCAGAATATCAAACCCTTTTGGGCAACGAAGACACCCAAACAGATGTTTTGGGCATTAAAGCCAACAATAGAACTTATACCTCAAACGGAATTCAATCCATTGCAACATTAAAATGGGGAAATAACTTGCTGCAAAGTTTAGAAGCAGGCATACGCTATCACGAAGATGACGAGGACAGGTTTCAATGGGTGGATAGATATGCTTTTCAAAACCAAGAATTGATACGGACTAACGTTGGCGAAAAAGGAACAGATGCTAACCGTATAAACAGTGCCAAAGCACTGGCAGCACATTTACTATACACGGTAAAAATTGAAAATTTGACTTTGACCCCAGGGTTGCGCTATGAAAACATCACATTAACTAGAATGGATTATGGTACTGATGACCCTTTACGAACAGGTCAAAATCTATCGATTAGAGAAAACGAAGTGGATGTCTGGATTCCTGGAATAGGAGCTAATTATAGGTTCAGTAACAACATATCAATATTCGGTGGTGTGCATAAAGGTTTTTCTCCACCAAGTAATACGCCGGGGCAAAATCCTGAAGAAAGCATTAATTATGAATTGGGTTCCCGATTTAGCCTTAAAGGTTTCACTGGCGAAGTTGTGGGCTTTTACAATGACTACCAAAACCTACTTGGAAGTGATTTGGCCGCAACTGGCGGTACAGGAAGCCTTGATCAATTTAACGCAGGCGAAGTTCGTGTAAGCGGTATCGAGTTTCTACTCAATTACAACCTGCTGTACAAACAAGGCAGTAGATTTAAGCTACCCATATCCATCTCCTACACACTTACTGATACCGAATTTTTAACCAGTTTTGACAGTAATGAGGATATTTACGGTATAGTCACCGTAGGTGACGAGATACCCTATATTGCAAAAAATCAATTAAACGCATCATTAGGGTTACAGCATAGTAAGTTTGATGTAAACCTGAATTCAAGATATGTTAGTGCATTAAGGACGAAAGCAGGTTCTGGGGTCATTCCAGAAAAATTTAAAGTCGATTCAAATTTTATAATGGATTTATCTGCTCGTTATTTTTTGAATACACAAATTACGCTATCCTCAAATATTATAAACTTATTCAATTCTGTTTACGCCGTGTCTCGGGTTCCTGCAGGTTTAAGACCTGGATACCCATTTGGAGTAAACTTTTCTTTGGCTTTTGAATTTTAGGAAAAAAATAAGCCCCGGAGTAAGCGTACGGGGCATTATTATATTTTTCAAAACATTCTACTTTGACCATTCTTATGTAAGCCTTAATACTTATTTTCCTTTCCTTGGTTCTTCAAATACCCCGTAATAATCTTTTCAATACCAAAGCGACTTACTGAGTTGACATAAAATCCAGAGCCCAAAAAAGGACCTCCCCATAATGCCCTTTTTTTACTTCTGGGGCATGAAAGAATATATTACGGGCAGTAATGCTCTTTACGGCCTTGCTATTTTTGTCGGACTGTACTTAGGAACACTCTGTATCAAAAAAATGAAAATGATTCTTGTCCGAACCTATATCCCCAAAAAATGAATTTCATACCTGTGCTGAATATCTAGACATGTCTGAAACAGAATACTTTTAACTTTAGTCCCAAGTGTCTATCGATGGTATTTGGTCGAACAAACCAAATGATAGAGTAACAACGAAATGTTGTTGCTCTTATGTATATAAATGCTTGATCTCAAGCTCAAGATTACTGCTTTTTTAAGTGGTTGCAAGCCTCGGGATATTTTACACCTTTAGAATAAAGCAAATGCGTAAATATGATATTTATCATATTTTGGTTGAATCCTAACAATTAAATTTGTGTAATGAATTTTGTTTTATTTCCTAAAACACTACTATTAATTTATACTTTATATATAGTTAAACAATATTTATTAATCTTATAACGTGAAATCTTTTTTTTCTAAAATAATATCCTTCTTTTTAGCAGCTTTAATACTGCTTTCTACTTCTTCTTTTACGGTAGATATGCACTTTTGCTGTAATAAACTGGTCGATATGTCCCTGATAGGCAAAGCAAAAGTCTGCGCAGAGAAGGTTCAAAAGAAAAAGGAACCTACAAAACAATGCACTACGCTACAAGAAAAAGATTGCTGTAGTAATCAATCTTTTGTAAAAACAGGAGACGATACCATTAAAAAGGCCAATACCCAACTTGAGGCCGAAACCATAATTTTTTTAAATACTTTTTTTTACGTCTATGTAAATTTATTTGAAGGGCTAGAGAAAAATATAGTTCCTTTTAAACAATATAGGCCGCCCTTGTTATCCAAGGACATACAAATTCTACACGAGACTTATTTAATTTGATTTTCTACATAGCAGGTTGAATTTCCTCACCTGCATTTACGACAATGGCCGAAGCGTTGCTTCTGGCTAAACATTGTTGTACCCAATTCTCAACAACGCTATTAACCTTGTACTATTAAAAAAATTACAAGCTATTTGTCAAAATTGCCAATAGCAATATATCGATTATTATGAAAGGACTCAAAGAATTTTGGATTAAAAATATGGTCTGTAGCCGCTGCTTAAAAGTTATTAAGCAAGAACTACAGGAATTGGGAGTAACTGTGCTTTCATTAGAGTTGGGTAGACTAATGGTGGAAGCACCAAAAAAAACCAGCAAAGAAATTCTTGAAGCCGTTACAACTGTGCTTCACGCCAATGATTTTGAAATCGTCCAAAAGGAAGAAGAAATGCTCGTCGAAAGAATGAAGATTATTCTAATCGAGCAATTGCAAGAGCTCCCATTACATATTAAAGTAAAAACATCTGAACTATTGGCGTCAAGTCTTCATAAGGACTACAAGACATTGAGCAAATTATTTTCAGCCAATGAACAGACCACCCTTGAAAAATACTTTATCAAATTGAAGATAGAGAAAGTAAAAGAACTCATTCAACTTAAGCAACTTTCTTTTTCAGATATAGGCTACTTACTAGATTACAGTAGTGTAAATCACTTATCAAGACAGTTTAAGGAAGTCGTTGGAATGAGTATGACCGATTATAAGAATACAGAAAAATGGAAACGAAATTTCTATGATGAAATTATATAGATAAGTACGAAAGTTATGCAGATGAAAAGTTTGCAAGGCAATTAAATTTAATAATTCTAAATATATAACAATATGAAAACCAAAAAAATCATAATCAGTTTAACACTCTCGGGTGTGCTATATGCACTACTCGTGAGTTTTACTTACGTTCCAAAAACCGAATACGTAGCAATACAGCAAAAAAAATGGGTAGCTCCAGCTAGTGCTGATAAAATAGCAAATCCTTTAAAAGGTGATGCCAACGCAGCTGCCTCTGGCAAAAAGTTATACAAAGCTATGTGTTTCGTATGTCACGGCCCAAAAGGGAAAGGTGATGGTATGGGAGGAGCTGGCCTCACTCCAAAACCAACAGATTTAACCAGTGAAGCAGTTCAATCTCAAACCGATGGTGCTATTTTTTGGAAAATTGCTGAAGGAAGAGCACCTATGGCTGGTTACAAAACGTCAATTCCAGAAAAAAAACGCTGGGAAATTATTAATTATATAAGAACTCTAAAACAATGAAAAAACTATTCATATTAACAATGATAGTAGGCATTGGTCATATATCTTATGGTCAGACCTACAATGACTTTGAGACCGATAGTACTTCGACATCTCAACCATTTACACCTAGCAAAACTCAATTTATGATAAGAGGTTATGGACACACAGGATTAAATTTTATGAATTCTGAAGGTGAAAAGGAATCTTCATATGTTGGTTCTGCGTTTGCACCTATTTTCTTATTTAAACATTCTGACAGACTTATGTTTGAGGCCGAGCTTGAATTTGTACTTGAAAATAATGAGTTAGAAGTAGGTTTAGAATATGCAGATGTGATGTATGTTTTAAACAAAAATATGACGGTTCGCGCAGGTAAGTTCCTTCTTCCATTTGGAACATTTATGGAACGTTTGCATCCTGCTTGGATTAACAGACTGCCCACAAGACCATTAGGTTTTGGTCACGATGGTATTGCTCCTTCCTCTGGAATTGGCATAGAGCTTCGTGGTGCTTTTGACCTTGGAGGTCCAAAACTAAATTATTCCGTGTATTCAACCAATGGTCCAAGATTAAAAGATGGAAGTGAAGAACCTGAAGAAGCAGGAATGCTTTTGTTTCAAAATTTTGAAGACAATAATAACAGTAAAGCATTTGGAGGGCGTTTGGGAATTTTACCATTTGCTGACTCATCAACAGAGTTTGGATTTTCAGCTTATTCAACTAATGGGGTTGGCGAAACAGATTCAGAATATGAAGACGTTGGAGCATTCTTATATGCTATTGATTTCTCATTCGTAAAACAAGTGCCTGAAATCAAAGGCTTTATAGACGTTAAAGGACAATACAATAATTCTAATATCGATGATGCTACTTTTATTGAAACTCACGAAGATGGAGATGAAGAGGAATATACATTTGACAATAAAAGTAACTCCTTCTACGCCCAACTGAGCTATCGCCCAACAATGGCTAATAGTGACTTTCTAAAAAAACTGGAGGTGGTAGGTAGGTTTTCAAATTTCAACGCTCCTGAAGGCGCCGAATGGGAAGAACAATCTGAACAATACGCATTTGGTTTAAACTACTGGTTGACGTGGCGTTCAGTTATAAAAGTTGCTTATCAAACAACCGATAGTGTTGGTGGTCACGACGGAGGCGGCACGGTCAATGGATTTTATATACACTGGGCGATTGGATTTTAATTATTCATTAAAACTAAAAAATTATGAAAACAATACATAAAATATTTATCGCAGGATTAATGCTCTTTATTACAGGAGGGATAATAGTGAGTTGTTCTTCAACAAAAGACACTTATACAGCTGCAACAGACGTTGAGGAAGAATTTAAAATTGAAAAATCTGGCGCTCAATTGTGGGGAGAAGCTTGTAATAGATGTCATTTGGCGCCCTCTCCTGCAGATTATAATGACACTGATTGGTCAACTATCAGTCTTCATATGAGAGTTAGGGCAAATCTTACTGAAAAGGAAATAACAAAAATTGAAACCTTTTTAAAATCTGCCAATTAATAGCTGATAACCCATTCCCTCCCTAAAACCTAATCAGGTATTGGGAATGGGTTTATAAAAATTAAAATAAATGTTTAACACAATAAAACAGAAAACTATGAAAACACTAGTAATTTTTATATCGATTGTTGGTCTTGTAAGCTTAAACAGTTGCAATCAACAAGCAGACCCTCAAGCTGTACTGGAAAATCCTGAAACTCGCACAGAAGTTTTTAATGCCATTACTAAAAATCACGACTATATGACCGAGTTTATGGAAAGTATGCACGGCAACCAACACGCAATGCAAATGATGCAGGGCAATAAAAAAATGATGGGCTCTATAATGCAAGGAGAAGGAATGCAAATGATGATGAAAGACAGTACGATGATGCACTCAATGATGAACGGAATGATGAATGACGGCAAAATGATGGGAACAATGATGAAAATGATGCACGAAAAAGGGATGATGAGCGAGGACTGTATGGAATCCTGCTCAAAAATGATGAGCGAAAAAGGTATGGATATGCAGGGAATGAATAAGATGGACAATATGGATAGCTCAACCAAAGAAGACCATACCGAACATCATTAATTTTAACCTTTAAAATCAAAAACAATGAAAAATAATCACTGGATATGGATGGTCATCGGTTGTGGATTACCACTACTGTTCATCTTTTTCGCACCATCAATTGGTATCGGAAACAGTTCTTCTCTCTTCATATTCATCCTGTTTATGTTTGCTTGTCATTTATTTATGCCTCACGGTTCGCATCGTCACGGTGGACATAATCATTCAAAGAATAGACAAAAAGAACACGAACACAGTAATGAGGTGTCTAAAACAGAACGAAAAGATGAAGACAAAGGACACCATCACCATTAAATACTAAATAATGAAACAAAAATTTCAAATAAACGGAATTAGTTGTGGCGGATGTGTAGCAAGAGTAAAAAAGACTTTGGAGGAACATCCCAATATAGAAAAAGCAGAGATTTTCTTGGCACCAAAAGGTGCTGCACTTATCACAATGAATGAAGCACTTTCAGTTGCCGATTTACAAAAGCAACTTGACAGACTCAATGGATATACAATTACAGAAATAAATTAATAACAATCTAAAATTTAAAATTATGCATTATTACGACGGACATTTTGGAGGTATGCACCTAGTATGGTGGATTATATGGGTCATCTTACTTGCGTGGATATTTTTTATCCCGGCAGATATCCCTTATCAAAAAACAAAGAAGGACAGTCCACTGGATATTCTTAAAAACCGCTTTGCAAAAGGCGAAATATCCAAGGAAGAATTTGAAGAATCAAAAAAGGTTTTAAAATCAGACAACTAACTCAAAACTTTAAAATTATGTATCGATTAAACGTAAAAAAACTCGGATTTGCTTTCGGTCTTACGGGAGCAATAATTTACTTGGGTTGTATGATAGTAATGACAACAGCAGGACAAGAAGGAACAATAAGCTTTTTTAACAGTTTATTACACGGTTTGGATACCACAAGTATTATTAGAATGGACGTGCCATTGCTAGAAGCGTTCTTTGGCATTATACAAACGTTCATTTTAGGATGGCTTATAGGTGCCTGCATTGGCGCTTTTTATAATGCGCAAATAAAGATTAAAAAATAAGAGAGTTAAATAGGATTTATGCAGTACGTCTGGTTTATATGGTCGCTAATTATTCTCGCACTTTGGGCAATCATCTATTTGTCAAAAAAGGGGTATAGGAAAGAAATGCTTAAAATGAGCCTAATTACTATGCCCTTTGGCTTAACAGAACCATTGTTTGTGCCTGAATATTGGTTTCCTCCTTCCCTATTTAATTTAGCTGAAAGAACAGGCTTTGATATTGAGAGCCTTATATTTTCTTTTGCTATTGGCGGTATTGGGACGGTATTGTATAACCTCATATTTAAAAAACACTATATAAATATGCCTCATACCGAGCGAAGTCATCAAAGACATAAGCTACATATTTATATACTTTTTGTTCCTGCAATTGTATTTATCATTTTTAGTCTTTTCACCACTCTTAACCATATCTATTGCGGCATCATTGCAATGTTTTTGGGTGGTTTGGCAACCTTGTACTGTCGCCCTGATTTAAAAGGAAAAATATGGGTTGGGGGAATCTTGTTTACACTACTTTACTTCATTTATTTCGGAAGTATCCTTCCGTTCTATCCCCAATATGTGGAGCTGTACTGGAACCTCGAAAACCTAACTCATATCCTTATCCTGGGAATCCCAATTGAAGAATTACTTTTCGCTTTCACCTTTGGGATGTATTGGTCTGGATTATATGAACACTTGTATTGGCGAAAACTTATAAAACCCAAAGAAATCACAACCAATTAAAACATTAAAATTATGAAAATTGTATTAGCGATAGATGGGTCAGATTTTAGCAAAGCTGCCATTCAAGCACTTGCTAAAATGCCTTTACCCAATGATAGCGAGGTAAGTATTATAAATGTTTATGAGTATCCCGCAATGTCAACCCCAGAACTTATTACAACCGCAGGTTCTCTTGACGGTTACTATCAAGAGTTTATAAATAATGCACAAAAAATGGGAGAGAAAATTGTTTCAGAAGCCGCTGATGAACTCAAGAACAAAAATGAAACACTCCTAATAACCACCAACGTAGTTAGTGGTCTTCCAAAACGAGAGATATTAGAAAAAGCGGAAGCTTTTAATGCCGATTTAATAGTCGTCGGTTCGCAAGGGCAAGGCGCATTTTCACGTTTCTTATTGGGTTCTGTGTCACAATATCTGGCAACCCACGCCAAGTGTTCGGTACTAATTGTGAAAGAAAAAGACCAAAATTAAACCTGCTGTCAATAGTAAAAATATTATATGAAAAGTAATAGCTCACATAACAACACAATGGATTCCACTTGTATGGTAGCAGATGAAATCTGCCTTCCGGATACAAAATTCCCACGTGTGGTTATTATAGGTGGTGGATTTGCAGGTTTGGCGTTAGTAGAAAAACTAAAGAACAAAGAGGTACAGGTGGTTTTGTTCGATAAAAATAACTTTCACCAATTTCAACCTTTGCTGTACCAAGTGGCTACAAGCGCATTGGAACCTGATAGCATAGTCTTTCCGTTCAGAAAGCAATTCAATGGCTATAAAAATGTGGTGTTTCGTTTGGCGGAAGTTGAAGAAATTAAACCTTCTTCAAATATACTTATAACTTCCAAAGGAAGAGTTTATTACGATTATTTAGTGTTGGCTACGGGTACAACCACCAACTTTTTTGGGATGGATAACGTCGAGTCGCATAGTCTTGGGATGAAAGACATTCGTGATTCCCTAAATATCCGTCATATGATGTTGCAAAATCTGGAACAGGCAGCCATAACCTGTGATGATGATGAGCGGGATGCCCTAACCAATTTCGTTATAGTAGGTGGTGGTCCGGCTGGTGTGGAAATGGCAGGAGCTTTGGCAGAATTCCGTAAATACATTCTTCCAAAGGATTATCCAGAATACCCTTCTTCTATAATGAACATTTATTTAGTAGAAGCGAATGATAAGCTATTAAGCACAATGTCTGACAATGCATCCACGAAAACACTAAAATATTTGAAGGACTTGGATGTAAAGGTACTATTCAATGAATCGGTAAGCGATTATGACGGCTCAATAGTCACAACCAAAAGTGGAAAAACCATTTTAGCTAAAAATCTAATCTGGACGGCAGGTGTTAAAGGACAGTTCCCAAAAGGCATTGATGAAAAACACGTGGTTAGAGGTAATCGTCTTAAAACCAATTCTTATTTAAAAGTAGAAGGCTACGAAAATATTTTTGCGATAGGTGATATCGCTGCACTTATTTCCAATGATACACCAAAAGGGCATCCACAAGTAGCACAAGCAGCTATTCAGCAAGGGAAATATCTTGGTAATTCGATATTGAATATCATAAATAACAAACCCATAAAGCCATTCGGATATAAAGATAAAGGCTCATTAGCAACAGTAGGCAAACGCAAAGCAGTGGCAGATTTGGGCAAATTCAAATTTGCAGGCTATTTCGCTTGGTTGGTATGGTCTATCGTGCATTTAATGTCCATAAGTGGATTTAGAAATAGATTGATGGTTGGTTTTAATTGGACGGTAAGCTATTTCACCTATGAAAAAAGCAACCGTATCATAATTAGAAATTTTCAACCTAATAATCAAAATAAAAAAACAGAAGAACCTTCAATTAAAATATTAACAGAAAAATAAAAAACTTATGAAAAATATAGCAGTTATAGGATACGGAGTCATTGGAAAAAGAGTAGCCGACGCCATTAATTTACAAGATGATATGAACCTTATTGGGGTTTGCGATGTCATTAGTGATTGGCGTATTCAGAACGCCGTGAGAAAAGAATATAATATTTATGCGGCAACCGCGGAAGCCGAAAAAGAAATGAAGACTAATGGCATTTCGGTAAAAGGTAACCTGCAAGGCTTGTTAGATAAAGCAGACCTCGTGGTCGATTGTACGCCAAAAAATATAGCAGCAAAGAATGTTATAATATATAAAAAACAAGGCATTAAGTTCATTGTTCAGGGTGGTGAAAAACACGAAACCACTAACCATTCTTTTAGTTCAGAAAACAATTATGATTCGGCTATAAATTTGGAGGCTACAAGAGTTGTTTCCTGTAATACCACTTCTATTCTACGAACGCTGACCGCTTTAAAAAGAGCCAATTTATTGGATTATGCCAGAGGAACATTGTTAAGAAGGGCTACCGATCCTTGGGAAAGTCATTTAGGTGGTATTATGAACACGATGGTTCCCGAAAAAGATATTCCGAGTCATCAAGGACCAGATGCAAAAAGCGTAGATCCAGATTTGGACGTCATCACTTCCGCAGTAAAAGTTCCAGAAACATTAAGTCATATGCACTATTGGAATGTAAAATTGAAAAAACAAGCAACGAAGGATGACGTGCTGAACGCATTTAAAACATCCAGTCGGATTAAATTAATTCGTTATGACCAAGGTTTGGTTTCAAATAATACCATTAAGGAAATGTTCTTGGATATGGGCAGACCTTGGGGCGATATGTACGAAGTAGCCCTTTGGGAAGATATGCTGAAGGTAGTGGGAGATGAACTTTTTTATGCCTATGTGGTCGATAACCAAGCCATTGTTATTCCTGAAACCATTGATGCCATTAGAGCACTTACTGGAATAGAAACGGATGCAGCAAAATCCATCACTAAAACCAATACAAGTTTAGGAATCAATTAAACGCCATTAAGATGAAAACAGACAAAAACATAATAGAACTTTTAGGAGAAAAGGCAGACTTCTATTTAGAACACGTTTGTGAAAAAATTACAAAGGATGAATTGCAAACCCCTAGTAAGACGAGTCTAGATAAAGTATTTACCCAAAGTAATAGAAATTCGCAAGTACTGCGAAGTCTTTCACAGTTGTACAACCACGGAAATCTGGGTGGCACAGGCTACTTGAGTATTTTACCTGTTGACCAAGGTATTGAGCATAGCGCATCGTATTCATTCTATAAAAACCCTGATTATTTTGACCCAGAGAATATTATAAAATTGGCGATAGAAGCAGGATGCAATGGAGTGGCTTCAACATTTGGTGTTTTGGGAATGAACGCCCGTAAATATGCCCATAAAATTCCATTTATCGTAAAGATTAACCATAATGAACTGCTTACCTACCCAAACAAATATGACCAAACCTTATTTGGCAAAGTAAAAGATGCGTGGGATATGGGAGCAATTGCAGTAGGTGCTACCATTTATTTTGGTTCTGAAGAAAGCAACAGACAGCTCAAGGAAATTTCCGAAGCTTTTGAAGAGGCTCACAGTTTAGGTATGGCTACTATTTTATGGTGCTATACCCGTAACGAAGCTTTTAAAACTGAAAAAGAAGATTATCATGCCGCTGCCGATGTAACTGGGCAGGCAAATCATTTGGGTGTGACTATCCAAGCAGATATCATCAAACAAAAATTACCTACAAATAACTTTGGTTTCAAAGAAATAGGGTTTGGAAAATATGATGATGAAATGTATTATACGTTGACTACAGACCACCCCATTGATTTATGTAGGTTACAGGTAGCCAATTGTTATATGGGCAAAATAGGACTGATAAATTCAGGTGGTGGCTCAAAAGGTAAGTCTGATTTGGTTGAGGCAATAACGACAGCAGTAATCAATAAAAGAGCTGGTGGTTCTGGATTGATAATGGGTAGGAAAGCATTTCAAAAGCCATTAAGAGAGGGTGTAGAATTATTACAAACCGTACAAGGTGTGTATTTAGACAATAAAATTACAATTGCTTAATAAGCATTACAATAATTAGTATTTAAGCTATTTATAAAATTCAAGACAATGACGCTTTTAATTATCTTTTTATTATTAATGATTCCTATTGGATTGATAGGGGGCTATCATCATTATAAAGTAATGATAAGCCCTTTATATGATTCTGAAAACACACTCTTAAATTACGAGATTTTAGGAACAGGTAAAAAGAAAATAATTTTACTACATGGGCTAACAGGTTCCTTAAATTATTGGAAACGTGATTTAAAAAATATTACTCACACCCATTCTTTACTTCTAATAGACCTTCTTGGATTTGGTAATTCGCCAAAACCTAAAAGCAAGTACTCTCTTGCTATACAATTAAACGAATTAGAAAAAATCATTGCGCAAGAAGGCTACAATGATGGAGAAACCACAGTAGCTGGTCATTCTATGGGAGCTATTATTTCGTTGGCGCTATTGGAAAAGCAACCAACTTGGTTTAAGGCAGGAATTTTTATAAGTATACCTGTTTACAAGAACGCTGATGAGTTTAAAGAAATTATGTCGTCGCATTCCTTTGTAGATAGGATTTCAACAAGCAAATTCTCAAAATACATCTGTATGATTCATCCCATATTTATGTCAAGTGCATTCAAGCCTGACAACCTAACGGATGAAGTTTATGAAGATGCAAAAAAGCACCATTGGATGAGTTATTATTATTCGCTCACAGAAGTCATATTGAAAACAGATTTATATGAGATGGCAAGGAAAATTAGGAATAAAGACGTGCTTTTTATTCACGGAGAAAAAGACACCACTGCACCTTTAGAAAATGCCTTAAAGTTATCAAGGGTGTTTACAAACGCACAAATAATTACTTCGTCTGAAGGAGACCATCAGTTCTTTCTGAATGAAGCAGAATTTGTTTGGAACACAATTCAAGATTTTACTATTTCAGAAATAAAACTACAAAAAACGATATCTAATGAACACGAATAAAATTAAACATATAGGCGTATTTACATCTGGAGGTGATAGTCCAGGGATGAACGCTGCATTGTATGCCATTACCAAATCCGCTGAAGCAAAGAGCATAAAAGTAAGTGGTTTTCGAAAAGGGTATGAAGGGTTAATAGATGGTGATTTGACACCATTAAAATCGCACAAACTTAAAAAAACAACCCAAAAAGGCGGTACAATATTAAAAACAGCAAGAAGCAAACGATTTCTGGAATTAGAGGGTCGTAAAAAAGCACTGCAAACTCTAAAATCAAACAGCATAGACGCTTTAATTGCTATTGGTGGCGATGGCACTTTTAAAGGTCTATTGGCTTTTTCAGAAATATGCGATATCCCATTTATAGGTATTCCCGGGACTATCGACAACGATATTTCTGGTACTGATTACACCCTTGGTTTTGATTCCGCAGTAAACACTGCCATTGAAAATATTGATAAAATAAAGGACACTGCCGAATCTCATAACCGCGTATTTATTGTGGAAGTAATGGGAAGGGATTCAGGATATATCGCCATTCATTCGGGATTGATGGTAGGTGCCGATGCTATCCTTATTCCCGAAAGTGCTACCGATTTTATTCATCTATTAGATAAGATTAAAAATTACGATAGTGAAGATGCTTTTCTAGTTGTGGTTTCTGAAGGTGACGAAATAGGCGCAGAACTTGTTTCCTCAAAAATAAAGGAAGTTAATCCCAATGTCGATTTACGAATTACAAAACTCGGCCACGTACAACGAGGTGGAAACCCATCTGCTTTAGACAGAATGCTAGGAATTAGACTTGGTGTGGCAAGTGTAAACGCACTTTCACAAGGTAAAAAGAACGCAATGGTTGGTATTTTAAACAATCAATTACATTTTACCTCTTTTGAAGAGGTAGTTAAACAACATCAAATAAATGATGAATTGCGCCAACTTTTAGAACTATTTGGAAAATAAACAATGACAGAAACCTTTGAAAATATCAACCCATTTATCCTCGGATTACTCATCAGTCTGGGCATTGGTCTTATTCTGGGATTGGAACGTGAATACGATAAACTAAAAGAGGAACAAGGTTTTGCAGGGATACGAACCTTCCCTATTGTTGCCATCATTGGTTTTATCTTGGGAAATCTTTCCACAGCCTATACGCCTTGGTTGGTCATTATAATTACAGCAGCATTTCTTTTGTTTCTGTCTTTGAGTCATCTTTCCATAGTGCAAAAGCATGTTATGACTGGTATTACCACTAATATGGCTTTATTCGCTACGTTGATTTTGGGGGTTATGGTTGCTAATCATTTGCACAAGGAAGCAGTTGCTACCGCTGTAGTTATTGTTACTCTGTTATCATTGAAAACAACCTTCAATAGCTTCATTAAGAATATTACTTCAGAAGAACTTTTTGCCTTTATCAAGTTTTCAATTATTGCACTTCTGATTTTACCTTTCTTACCAAATCAAGACTATGGTACAGAAGGTTTGCTGAACCCTTTTGAGATTGGAGCCATTATAGTGATTGTCTCTTTTCTGAATTTCATCGGCTACTTCCTCGTAAAATATGTAGGTTCTAAACGTGGTATTCTGCTCACTGCAATTTTAGGCGGATTGATTTCAAGTACCGCAGTAGCTTGGATATATGCTTCTAGGAGTAAGGAATCGCCAGATCTCTCGAAAAAATATGCTGCTGGTATCATTATAGCTTCTGCCATAATGTTTCCCAGACTTGCGATTCTGGCCTATATTTTTAATAGTGCCATACTTTCCTATTTAGTCATTCCTTTTACCATCCTTACCCTTATTTGTCTAATAAGTGCTCTCATATTTATTAAAAAAGATACAGACGTTCCGAAGACAGATATCAGTCTGGGTAATCCACTCAATATTTGGAACGCCCTCGGTTTTGGTGGTATTTATGTGGTTATCCTATTTGCAGTTTTTTATGGAAATCAATTTTTTGGCGAAAGCGGTTTATACTATTCAGCCCTAATTGCAGGGTTGGCAGATACAGATGCGATAACTATTAGTATGGCAAAATTTGGGTCTTTGGAAGATAAACTCGCGCTTGCTACCAATGTCATTATAACCGCAACCATAAGTAATATGATTGTAAAGCTGGGTATTACCTATTTCAAAGGTTCCAAAAAAACAGGAAAACTGGTAATGCTCATTTTTGGAAGTGTCATAGTCGCCGGTATAGCCTATATATTAATACAGTTAGGGAATTAAAAAAAAGCAAAATGAAAACAACAATATTTAGTACACATAAGTTTGAAAAATCCTATCTGCTAAAAGCAAATAACGACAAGCATCAACTAAAACTGTTAGAAGCTCGTTTGACAGAAGAAACTGCTATTCTGGCCAAAGGTTCTAAAACAGTAAGTTTATTTACGGGTGATGACGCTTCAGCAATCGTTCTTGAAAAATTGAACGCTCTTGGTATTAAAAACATCGCTTTACGATCTGCGGGTTTCAATAACGTGGATTTGACAAAAGCGGCTGAACTAGGTATAAAAGTAGCTCGTGTTCCTGCATATTCACCCTATGCGGTTGCAGAACATGCAGCTGCACTGATTTTAGGCTTAAACAGGAAATTGATTAGAGCTCATAATCGTGTTCGTGAATCGAATTTCTCTTTAAATGGACTTACTGGTTTTGATTTAAATGGAAAAACAGTGGGTATAATAGGCACTGGTAAAATAGGTGCAATACTGGTAAAAATATTACATGGTTTTGGTTGCAAAATTCTAGCTACTGATGTGTTTGAAGATAAAATATTGATAGAGAAATATAATGTCAATTATACCAATTGTGAAACGCTTTGCAGTCAATCAGACATTATAAGCCTACATGTACCATTGACTAAAGACACCTTCCATTTAATAGATTCTAAATGCATTGCCAATATGAAAACTGGAGTGATGCTTATAAATACAAGTCGCAGAGGTTTAGTAAATACAAAGGCGGTTATTAATGGATTAAAAACTGGGCATATTGGATATTTTGGAATGGATGTATATGAAGAAGAGGAAGGGTTATTTTTTGAAGACCATTCAGACGACATTTTGCAAGATGATGTGATAGCACGTCTTATGACTTTCAACAATGTATTAATTACAAGTCATCAAGCTTTTTTAACTGAAACAGCATTGACAAACATTGCCGAAACTACAATTTATAATCTGGATTGTTTTGAAAAACAAGTACTCTCTGGAAATGAAGTGAGTAATAATTAAAATTTTACAAAAAGTTTAAAAAATAGAACATATGGAAAATATACTAGTACCAACGAATTTTTCAAAGAACTGCGAAAAAGCAGCAGAGTTAGGCATACAAATGGCAAAAATATATGATTCAGAAATTCATTTCTATCATTTAATGCAAACACCAGTGGATTGGGTTCAGCTTGATAAATTAAAAGAAAAAAGATACCCAGAGACCCTTAAACAAATTGGCATAGCCAAGGCAAAATTAAGAGAGCTTGAAAAAAAGGCTGAAAAAGAGGGACTAAAGTGTAGAACTTTTTTAGAATATGATGCTGGGCAAGCCAATATATTAAAACATTCTGGCCATTTTCATCATGATTTTATAATAACAGGAAGTAGCGGCACCAAAGGTGTTGTTAGAGAAATACTTGGGAGTAATGTAGAACAAATAGTAAGAAAAGCAAAAGTTCCTGTTATAGTGGTAAAAGAAGACACGGTAAGCTTTCCGTTTAAGAATATTATTTTTGTATCTGATTTTCAAGAAGATGTTAAAAGCGCTTTTAAATCCGTGATTTCAATAGCGTTAAAATGCAATGCACGCATTCATCTACTACAAATCAATACAGAGACCGATTATAATAGCATTAAATCCGGCAAAAATTGGATGAGTCTTTTACTAAAAGATTTTCCTGAATTGAAAAATTATTCAGAACATGTTTACAATGAACCTACTGTAGAAATTGGAATCAACCAATTTGTCAAACAAAATGAAACAGATTTGATAGCCATGTGTACACATGGAAAAACTGGCTTTTTAAAACTATTCTCAAATAGTATAGCTGAAGGAGTAACCAATCATTCGACATTACCAGTAATGACAATACATATTTAATAATGAAAAATACAATAAACATAGTAAAACACTCTGGAGATAGTGTCCCATTTGATGTTGAAAAACTTATCAATTCATTACGCCGAGCGAAAGCAAATGAAGCATTGATTCAGCAAATAGTAACGAAAATCCAGTTTGATATTTATGAAGGAATTACAACTAAAAAAATATACCAAATGGCATTCAAAATGCTCAAGGGTAAATCAAGAGTAAGTGCTTCAAAATACAAGCTAAAAAAAGCATTGATGGAGTTGGGTCCTTCAGGATTTCCTTTTGAAAAATTAGTAGGTAAAATAATGGCGCATGAAGGTTTTGAAACAAAGGTTGGAGTAATTGTTCAGGGTAATTGTGTACAACATGAAGTAGATGTTATAGCACTAAAAGACAATAATCATTATATGATTGAATGTAAATACCACAGCGATCAAGGGCGGTTTTGCAATGTGAAAATCCCATTATACATCCATTCAAGGTTTTTGGATGTAGAAAAACAATGGGAACGTCAAAAAGGCCATGAGGCCAAACTTCATAAAGGAGGTGTGTACACTAATACGCGATTTACAACCGATGCTATACAATATGGCAAATGTGTTGGATTGTTATTGACAAGTTGGGATTATCCCATTGGCAGCGGACTTAAAGATAGAATAGATAAGTTAGGATTACATCCTTTAACAGCTTTAACCACATTAACAAAAGCCGAAAAAACAAAATTACTAGACACTGGGATTGTACTCTGTAAAGAGCTTCACGAAAACCCTAGTTTATTGGAAAAAATAGGGGTGCCAAAACCAAGACATAAAACCATTCTCGAAGATTCAGAAAAATTATGTACAGTACATTAAAATAAAAACAATTAATAAAACATTCGTTAATTCTAAATACAATACAGATGAAAACAGAAGCACTAAAAAAACAGAACAATATAGATTTAGAGCCCTTTTACCAAGCATTGGAAGATGATTCAAAATTACTTGAAGAAGCATTAGAAATACTATTGGGTATGGTAAATTTTGAACCTAAATCTATAAAGAAGTTAGCACTTCTTATCAAAGAGGATTCACGTAATTTATATAATGAAATAACAGAGTTATACAAATCTAGCCAAGACAAAGGGAACAAAGCTTCCTGCTGTGGTGGACATTAAATAAATATAATAAAAATGAAAAATAATAAAATAAACATTCACTTTTTAGGGGCAGCAGGAACAGTAACTGGCTCAAAATATTTAGTGGATACGGGAGATAAAAAAATATTGATAGATTGTGGACTTTTTCAAGGTCTCAAGGAACTACGTCTTAAAAACTGGGAGTATCCACCAGTAAAAGTTTCGGAAATTGATATAGTGCTTCTTACCCATGGTCATATGGATCACACTGGGTATCTACCAAGATTGGTAAAACAAGGATTTAATGGCACTATATACGGTACCAACCCCACTTTGGACATTGCAGAAATCATCTTGAATGATAGTGCAAAAATTCAGGAACAAGAAGCTGAACGAGCTAACAAAGAAGGCTATTCCAAACATAGTCCAGCCGAACCTCTTTATGATTTAAAAGATGTTGAAAATACCATACCCCATTTTAAGGCTGTTCCCCAATCCCAATGGATTCCATTTTTTGATGGTATCAAAGCTCGTTTTCAGTACAACGGTCATATTTTGGGTGCTACATTCATCGAGTTGGACGTACATGGAAAACGCTTTGTCTTTTCAGGAGATATTGGAAGAACCAATGACTTATTACTATATCCGCCACTAAAACCTAACAAAGCTGATGTCTTATTTATTGAGTCAACCTACGGTGGAAGGTTTCATCCGGACGAAGTAGAAGCCATTCCAAAGATTGAAAAATTGGTTAATGACACCATCAATAGAGGTGGTAGTCTGTTTATCCCAAGTTTTTCAGTAGAACGTGCCCAACTAATGATGCTCATTTTTTGGAGGCTATTAAAAGAAAATAAAATTCCGAAAGTACCAATGATAATGGATAGTCCTATGGGAGCAAATGTTTTGGAATTATTTCATAGCACAAGAGATTGGCACAGATTAGAGGACAGTGAATGTGATGAAATGTGCTCACATTTCACGGTCGTAAGTAGTTATCAAGAAACTATGGAATTACGAACCGATGACAAACCAAAAATCGTGATTGCGGGAAGTGGAATGCTTACTGGCGGCAGAATGCTCAACTACCTTGAAACACAGGCACAAAACCCAAATAACACTTTGCTTTTTGTGGGGTATCAAGCCGAAGGCACTCGGGGAAGAAAATTACTCGAAGGCGATAAGGAATTGAAAGTGTATGGAAAATGGGTGCCGTTTCATATGGAAGTTGCGGAAATCGAAGGACTTTCGGCACACGCAGACCACACAGAACTTATGGATTGGATGCGTAAAATAAAAAATAAGCCCGAGCGGATTTTCATAGTGCACGGTGAAAAAGAAAGTGCAGAAGCACTACAAAAAGGTATCAAGGAAACCTATAATTGGGATGCTGAAATCCCACAACTATATAGTATTGAAAACATATAAATTCCAGTTAAAAAAATGAAATCAAAAAACAATAAAATTGGAAGCACAAACTGGCAGGTAATAACAGGTGGTCCAAGTACAGGGAAAACAACCGTTATCAATTTACTTGCAAAAAAAGGCTACAAAACCACTATCGAGCATGCAAGACATTATATAGACACCATGCGCGACGAAGGTGAAACCGTTGAAGCTATGCGAAACAATAAAAGAAAATTCCAATTGGGTGTCCTTGATATGCAAATAGAACAAGAAGCCGAAATCCAACCTAAAGACCTTGTTTTTTTGGACAGGGCCATTCCGGATGCATTGGCGTACTATCAATTTTTAGGATTAGATTATGATAAAAAATTACTGGATGCAGTTAAAAACACGTCATATAAAAACATTTTCATATTAGACCGATTGCCCTTTACCAAGGATTATGCACGAACTGAAGATGAAGAAGATCAAAAAAAAATACATCAATTAATAATTGATGTATATGAGTCTTTAGGCTTTCCAATGGTATTTGTTCCAGTTTTACCACCAAAAGAAAGACTAGAATTTATTTTAAAGTATATTTGATTATGAGGATAAAAATTGATTCAGTATTATTAACTATATATTTATAAATGAAAACCATAAAAGTCATTATTCTCTTATTTAGCTCATTAAGTAGTTTGAGTCAAACTGAAATGCTCATTGAGCAGATTTCAGGCAGGGTTGTCGTTCGAGAAAATTTTGATGAAAAAGGTACTTTTTTAAATAAACAAACTTTTGAAGCTGGTGAAACAATAAAGAAAAATGAATATTATGAAATTGAGGTAATCACTGAATTGTTTGATAAGGACAGAAAATCTACCGACAAATACACAACCACATATCGCTGTAAACCGGATGAAGCCAGTATAATGGTAATGGCATTTCCGTTTTCAAACCCAAAATCAAAGGAAACTGAAATCAATACCACTTCAAAGAATTTTAAAGAACTCTACGATTTGAAAAATTTGGAAAATATAGACCTAGAAATGAGTTTTGATTCCGGCTTGTTGAATTTCTTCGGTTCAAAAAGTGTGATAAAGATTTACGACCGAAAATTAGATAGTAACAAAACTAATATTAAATCAAAAATTAATATTAAAGCCTATGCCTTGGGGATACGAATAAAACAACTTAATTATTCTGTTATTGAAAAACTAAACAATAACGGTTTATTGACCTTTCAAAAATTTACCGAAGAAGACAACAGTTATTTCACAATGAATTATAAATAAAAGAGCATGAAAAATTACGACACTCTTTCAGAAGCCATTAACGATTTACAGGCAAACGAATATCCTTATGATTTTAACTTAAAACCAGAATGCTTGGAATGTGCTTCACTGAAAATTGAGCTTCGACCAGAAGATTTTAAAGTAGATAAAACCTATCGCTTTGAAGGAATGAGCAGTACAGATGACAATAGCGTTCTTTATGCCATTTCATCAAAGAATGGAGTTAAAGGACTGTTGGTAGACGCCTACGGAGTCTATGCCGAAAATATTTCAGAGGCAATGCGCAAAAAATTACGATAACACTTAAATAGAACACTATGGACAATAACAAAGACAAAAAAATGGACCATTCAAAGATGGACCATTCTAAAATGAATCACGACAAAGATGACCACTCAAAAATGGACCATTCAAAGATGGACCATTCGAAAATGGAAGATCCAAAATCGAACGACCACTCTAAGATGGATCACTCAAAGATGGGACATTCCGATCATGGAGGAAGTGTTCCTATGGGAATGGCAGGTCATGACCATCATAAAATGATGATTGCCGATTTTAGAAAACGTTTTTGGGTAACATTAGCACTAACGATTCCTATACTATTTCTATCACCGATGATTCAAGAATTTTTCGGATATAGCTTTTTACTTCCTGGCAATCCATATGTGCTTTTTGCTCTTTCTACCATTGTATATTTCTATGGTGGCTGGCCTTTTCTTAAAGGTTTTGTTTCCGAAATAAAAAAAGGCGCACCTGGAATGATGACTTTAATCTCAATGGCAATAAGTGTCGCTTACTTTTATAGTTCGGCTACTGTCTTTGGTTTGAAAGGAGTTGACTTCTTCTGGGAACTGGCTACTTTAATCGCCATTATGCTTATTGGTCACTGGATTGAGATGAAAAGTGTCCTCGGAGCATCAAAAGCCTTACAATTATTGGTTAGTATGATGCCTGCGGAAGCACATCGTGTAAAAGGAGAAACCATTGAGGACATCAAATTAGAGGATTTACTAAAAGATGATATCATATTAGTAAAGCCTGGAGAAAAAGTTCCTGCTGATGGAATTATTACAGAAGGCTCTAGTTATTTGAACGAATCTATGCTTACAGGAGAATCAAAACCAGTAAAAAAAGAAGCAAAAGACAAAGTGATTGGTGGTTCTGTGAATGGTAATAGCACCTTAAAAGTTAAAGTAGAACATACGGGTAAAGATAGCTATCTCAACAAGGTAATCACAATGGTTGAAGAAGCTCAAAAAACCAAATCTAAAATGCAAAATCTTTCCGACAGGGCAGCAAAATGGTTGACGTATATCGCTCTGGCTATCGGTTTTGGCACACTGGCAGTTTGGTTGATTTTAGGCTTTCCATTTGTCTATGCCTTAGAAAGAATGGTTACCGTTATGGTCATTGCCTGCCCACACGCATTAGGTCTTGCAATTCCCTTAGTAGTTGCGATTTCTACCGCAGTATCTGCCCAAAATGGCTTGTTGATTCGTAATAGAACTGCCTTTGAAGAATCTCGTAAAATATCAGCCTTGTTATTTGACAAGACAGGAACGTTGACTAAAGGAGATTTTGGAGTTACCCGAATTGAATCTGTAAATGAGTCATATACACCTCAAGAAATTTTAAGGTTTTCAAGCGCATTAGAGCAAAGTTCAGAACATCCTATTGCAGTAGGTATCATCAAAAAAGTCAAGGAAGATAAAATAACTATTCCCAATCCTGAAAACTTTAATGCTATTACTGGAAAAGGTGTAGAGGCAAAAGTAGAAGGCAAACAAATTAAAGTAGTAAGTCCTGGATATTTAAGGGATGAAAAAATCACCATTCCTAAGGATGCCTATAGTGATGCTGCAGAAACTGTTGTATTTGTTTTGATTGAAGGAGAACTAGCAGGATATATTGCGCTTGCAGATGAAATTAGACCAGAATCTGCCGAGGCTATAAAAATATTTAAAAAGAATAATATTAAAGTATTTATGGCAACTGGCGATAATGAAAAAACTGCCAAAGCTGTTAGTGACAAACTTGGGTTGGATGGCTATTATGCCGAAGTACTCCCACACCAAAAAGTAGAAATCGTAAAAGAACTACAAGATAAAGGAGAATTTGTTGCTATGACTGGTGATGGGGTAAATGATGCGCCCGCATTAGCACAAGCAAACGTTGGTATTGCCGTAGGTTCAGGTTCTGATATTGCTGCCGAAACTGCTGATATTATATTGGTAAATAGTAATCCTCAAGATATTGCCAATTTAATTTTGTTTGGAAAAGCAACCTACAATAAAATGATTCAAAACCTAATCTGGGCTACTGGTTATAATGTTGTGGCAATTCCATTAGCTGCTGGCGTGCTATACTCTTCAGGCTTTGTTTTAGGCCCTGCAGTAGGAGCTGTATTTATGAGTTTGAGTACAATTATTGTGGCCATTAATGCGCAATTATTAAAGCGAAAAATCGGTAAAAAATAATGAACAGGAAAGAAAAACTCAACAGGATATATTTAATCTTGTTGAGTTTATTTGTAGTAATGTTGGGCTATGGTATTTTATTACCAACCCTTCCTTACTATACTGAAAGATTAGCACTTAAAGATAATCTTGATACCAATCTAATCAACTTCCATATTGGATTGCTCACTAGCATTTATCCTCTTTTTCAATTACTATTTGTCGTGGTTTGGGGGAAACTTTCCGATAAATATGGCCGAAAGCCCATTATCATTATGGGTCTAATTGGTTTTGTAATAATGCAGTTGCTAACGGGACTCGCCACATCTTTGACAATGTTATATATAGCGAGAATATTTGGAGGTATATTTACTTCATCAATAATTCCAGTTAGTAATGCATATTTAAGCGACATCACTTCCGAGAAACGTAGAACCAAAATAATGGCTTGGAGTGGAGTAGCTATTAGCTCTGGGCTTATTTTCGGTCCTGTTATTGGAGGTTTTCTATCTCAAACTGATATACATTTAGAATATTCTACAGGTCAGCTTCATTTAGATAGATTTTCAGTGCCATTCTTGTTTGTTGCTATAGTAGGGCTCATTGTTTTATTTACTGTAATGAAGTGGTTGAAAAACACCGTTCGAGTTCATAAGCCTACTACAAAAAAAACACCTTTTCGATTTATATTTAGCAACTATTTTATTGTGCTACTATCGCTGTCGTTTGTGCTACAATTTGTTGTGACTTTATTTGAAACGGTATTTTCAATTTATGGTAAAGATGAATTAGGATTTAATAGTAACCAAGTGGGTATTGGTTTTATGCTATGTGGTTCTGTAATGGCAGTTTTGCAACCTATTTTTGCAACCTACGGAGAGAAATTCTATTCTGCAAAAAAACAAATTGCTCTAGGGTTATCCATATCTGGATTGTCCTTGATTGCTTTCCCTTTCTTTAAAAATGAATTATTTGTTTACGGATTAATCGTTGTATTTGCTGCTGGAGGTGCTTTAGTAACACCAAATTTGCTATCCGCTGTTTCATTGATATCCAAGAATGACACAGGTAGGAATATTTCTATACAAAGCTCAACTAATAGTATTGGCCAGATTTTAGGACCTGTTTTAGGAACTTGGCTAATTGCAGGCGGTTTTTACTATCCATTTATAATTACTGGTAGCATCGTTTTGGCTGCAATTGGTTTGCTATTCTTCTATAAAAATCCACCATAAATAGTATTAAACATTACTTATTGATATCTATCCGAAATCTAAAGCCCCAATCATACTATGCACGAGTTAATTCATATAATTCTAGATAACTACAAAGAGGAAATAAAAGTAGTTGAGGAATCAAACCTTAATGATTTCAATAATATTGAAAATGGTATTTCCATTTCAAGACAATATTTACAGAAATTGCGGATATGTGTTAGGGAAAACGAGTTCGTTGATCAACAGAATGAAATTATATTCTTCAAAAAGCATAAACCATACATCTACAGCAGGTTAAAGTTTTATGCCATGCTCTATAATTTTTTAATAAACAGGCCTGCGGGAACAATAAAATCCCAAGAGAAATTTATTGATTCAGAAATAAGTAGGCTACAAGAAAGTAACCGAAGAAATATAGATTTCATTAAATATTACAGAGAGGATTCTGAACTTCTGGATGAATTTTATTTTGTAAGAGGACATGATAAAATTAGCTTGGTATCAGACACTTCCCATTTTTATACAGATGCTGAATTTTCTACAAGCCATGATAATACAATTGCTCAAATTATGGCCTATGATCTATTAATTAGCCACTACGTTGAGGAATTAAGCTATTTAAGGGATCTATCCAATGGCATACCAAGTAAGTGGAACACTTTATCAAACGGTGAGCAACTTGGGTGGACAGCCTCAAAAACAGACTTAATTGAATTGATTTATGCATTACAAGCGTCAGGAGCAATAAAAAGTGGCACAGCAGGCATTAAAGAAATGGCTTCAGCTTGTGAGAGTATGTTCGATTTAAAACTTGGTAATGTGTATCGAACTTTTCTAGAAATAAGAGAACGAAAAAGTGACCAGACTAAATTTATTGATAGATTAAAAGCTACACTTTTGAGGCGAATGCAAGAAACGGATGGGTAATAATCAATAAGCTCAAAATGTTAAATTTTTTCCCAAGTTGGGTGTAACTTGGGAAAAAATAAAATTAATTTTATTTATCATCATTTGGTATGGGTGAATTAAAAAATAGCCTCTAAATCAAACTAATCTAAACCATTGAAAATGAGTAAATAAAAACACCCAACTTGGGTGCAACTTGGGAATAAAATCCAATAAACCATCCCAAATTTGTAGAACGAAAGTCAAATCAGGTCAGGGACTATCAAATTAGTTGAAATCAAAACGATAGTCCCTTTCTTTAAAATCGTTCTATTATGCCAGCAAATATTATTACCACCGATGATCTTCGAGAATTCAAAATGGAATTGCTCGATGATATTAAAAATCTTCTATCCAAACAAGCAACTGGAAAACTTAAGAAATATCTAAAATCTTCCGAAGTAATGGATATGCTTCAAGTCAGTCCAGGAACATTACAGAATCTTCGCATAAATGGTACGCTACCATACACAAAAGTTGGCGGTATTATCTACTATGATGCCGAGGAAATTCAAGGTGTGATGACATCAAATCGTGTGCAGCACAAGCTAAATTCATAAACGATGAACTACATAAAGCTACTTAATGCGGCTTTTGAAAAGTTCTTTTTCGACGATCGCCTCAACCCAACACACATAAGTCTGTATATGGCGCTGTTCCAAGAATGGAATAGTAGCCGGTTTGCAGGTGAGTTCTACGTGAACCGACGAGACTTAATGATGGCTTCAAAAATAGGTTCGAAATCTACGTACCATAGGTGTGTTACCGATTTAGACTCTTGGGAATACTTATCCTATTTTCCGTCAAACAATCCATACAAAGGCAGTAAAATTAAGATGACCATTATCGGTACAAGTGATGAACCTGATATGGGACGGTACAATCCCACATTAGAACAGCTTGCGGAACAGTACAATCCCATACGGGAACCAGTTGTGGGACACCACCATCCCATTAACGGACAAGCTCTGGACCCGCACCGTCCCATCAGTGGACAAGCATTGGTATCTACTATAAACAATACCAAACAAGTAAATACTATAAAACAACCAAAGGGCTGGCAGGCCGTTATTGATTTTTTTATTGAAAAAAGTTTTAATGCTGATGAAGGAAAAAAATTCTTCGAGCATTACGAAACTCGAAATTGGCAAACGAGCGATGGAAATGAAATTCGAGATTGGCGAGCTTTAGCTATGAATTGGATGGATAGAACCGAATTATTCAACAATGAAAACAAATCAAACAAAAAGCAACCGTCCCAAATCAAGGACAACTTGCGAACCACTAAAAACAAAGATTATGGACAACCCCTCTAAAATTATCGAAGGTGGTATGGAATATTCACTTGGCAAGTTTGATGGCAAAAGCGTTCTATACGATTTCGAGAAAATACTGATTTACCTCAATACAAAGGGAAAACAATTGTTTGGTAAGAATTTTAGAATCTATGATGAAGACATCGAAATCATTCGTAAACTCTGTCATTATTTCATAAAGGATAAGGACAATTGTGAAAAATATGAAATAGATATTGACAAAGGCATTCTGCTTTCTGGTCCCGTAGGCTGCGGAAAAACTACGTTGATGAAATTACTTCGACACATCGTCCCATTACAGCGACCTTACGAAATGATACCGTGTAGAAATGTAGCGTTTAGTTTCAATCATTTAGGTTTTAAAACGGTCGAGGAATATGGCAATACCAAATTTTATTGCTTTGATGATTTAGGTGTTGAACCTGCCGGAAGGTTTTATGGCAAGGATCTCAATGTGATGGGCGAAGTATTACTTTCCCGATACGAACTTTACCTTGAGACCAAACACAAAGTCAAAACCCACGCTACCACCAACCTAAATGCCGAGGAATTGGAAGAACGTTACGGAAACCGTGTTCGTAGCAGAATGCGAGAACTGTTTAACTTGATTGCTTTCGACACAGCCACTAACGATAAAAGAAAATAATATGGATTCAAATGGTTTACTCAACATATACGAGCAATACTATGAGGCAAACTTAAAGTACGGTTTCTATTTACGAGAACATACATGGCAATCGATTGGCAAGGTTTTATTTATAGCAGGTGTTCAAGAAGGGAAAAGGCTTACAGGAAATCCGCCTTACTTTACAAATCCCAAAGTATTCGTAAAGCTTTACTATGTAAATTCAATTAATGCAATCAATGAAAACACTAAATCTAGAACGATTAGAATAAATGATGGTGGTACTTATCGCTATCAACCAGTTGATTCTAACTTTATAATGCCTTCCAAAGAAACGTTTGAGAAAAAGAAGAATTCAAAAAAAATCTTTGATAGCTATGATTATTTTAATGACGATTTTCTTAAGGATGAAAAATAGGTTTTTCAGAATTTGAAAAAAATTGAGCTATATGTAATGTAGTAGCTTAAAATATTTTTGTGAATGTTGTTTGAGTTCTAATTGACTTTTTGATAATTCTTTACCTGATTCCCTCTTTGTAGAGCGTCTTGTATAATTCTACGATGATATTCTTAATAGCTTTCATTATTTCAATCCCTAACTCCTTCATGTACTACATATTTTAGATATTGAATTAATACTTTAGCCATAGCTATAAAATTATTGGACTTACAATAATAGCTACCCTCATCCCAATTACTCAAAAACCCTAATTCCAAAAGGACAGAAGGACAATAACCAATCGTTTCCCGTAGCACTTGAAAATTTGCAAACTTCACACCCCTACTTTCAAAACCCAATTCTTTATTAAGCGCAGCTTGCAATTGAAAAGCCAACCAGCTGGCATCCTTTGAATATTGTGAAGTGGCGTTTGCCACATACACTTCAATTCCTCTAGCATTCGGATTATTGGAATGATTGCAATGCAAAGAAACGAACAAATCAGCATTTAAGGTTTTGGCCAATTTAGTTCTGTCCGATAATAAAATTAAAGTGTCTTTGTACCTGGTCAAATAAATATCCAAAGGCTCATCCAAATCGTTATTTAGCTTTAAAATCTCATTTACAATATCAAGTACAACATCTTTTTCTTGGATACCATTTACACCTATCGCACCAGAATCTTTTCCACCGTGTCCAACATCAATAATTATTCTTTTTTGAATGGCTGTTTCCTGTCCAAAAATGATACAGATTTTTAAGAGCAAAATCACAAAACTGACGTTTTTGAGCATTTTTTTCATTTTCAATTTTCAGGTTATTAACAATTGAACTTCCAAAAGTCATAGAATTTGATATCAAATAATAACAAAGAAATTCAAACAATATCAAATAATATTTTATTCACAAATAATTGATTGTCAGGTATTTGTAAACAGATATATGTAAATTTCCAATAACGAAAACAACACAAAAATTTAAACTGTTACGTTATGAAAAAATCAATCTACTTGGCAACTTTTTTATCGTTGCTCTCAACATCACTTTTTGCACAAATTGGGGGAATCGAAGATTCGGTCGATGATGTTTCCAATACCATCCGAACCATTTTTCCAATCATATTAGGGGTCATTTTCCTCATCGGTTTCCTGTTTAATGCAGGGCATTTCTTTGGGGAAAATGCTGACCTAAAAAAGGGTATTACCAGAGTACTTGTATTTGTTTTGATTGCTGGCGCAGTAGTCGGCATCTTCACTTACCTAATTGGAATCGTAGTGTAACTATGAAGAAGTTTGAGGTCTATAAAAACATCAGGAAACGGGCGGTCATTTTTGGGTTGCCTATTTCCTTGTTTGCATTAATGATGGTTGCGATTCTTGCTTCATTATTAATCATCATTTTTTCATTCAGCTTCTTAATGATAATAGGTGTTATGGTTTTTAATGCAACCTTATACATCGCTCTTACAAGGATGGCTAATAATCCACAACTTTTTCAAACAGCTAAAGCCTTCCCTAAAATAATAAGTAACAAAAGAAATTCTGGCTTCGATTATGAACAAGATTAATCTTTCAGCATATAACCCTATTACGGATATTCAAGACAATATCATATTTGCCAATAATGGCAATGTCGTCCTATGCTATGAAGGAACGCTACCAGAAATCTATTCACTATCTGAAAAAGACTTCGAGGACATACACGGTGCTTGGTTTCAGGCTTTAAAATCATTGCCCATTGGTACGGTGGTTCAAAAACAGGATATCTACCTAAAGAAAACATACACTTCAGAAAAGCTTCCGAATACAACCTTTTTAGAAAAAGCGACCCACGACCACTTCAAAGGGCGTGATTATATGGAACATCGTTGCTTTTTGTTCTTTACGCTCACTAAGAACAAAGCGTTGAATAATTCAAAATATGTCAACCCTTTTCGTAAAGTTTCCAAAGGAATTGTTCAACAATTGGATGATAACGTTAAGAGCTTCATCGGTTCAGTAAGCGACTCTATCTCATTTATAAACAATAGCCGAAAGATGACCTTCGTTTCGCTTAAAGCGAAAGAGATACAGCAACTCACAAATGGCTATTTCAATGGCTTCAATGATGGGTTTGATACCGATATCATACTAGATAAAAAAAGCGTCAATATTGGCGAAAACCATTTTGATGCCCTGGCTATCAATAGCGAACTGTGCTTTGGCGAAAGTGTACAGAGTAGCAAGACCAATGAGAAATTCACATCTGACGATTTTGTGTTTCATCAAGGGTTTATTGATGGCTTAGGGCTTACGCTTAATGAGAATCACATAGTCAATCAAAT